>Ga0315277_10010528_pt1 | contig 11704 bp, 3 predicted proteins | sample YL17G05_15_MG_FD_203695 | JGI IMG/M metagenome (GOLD analysis project Ga0315277, IMG submission 203695) | Sediment microbial communities from Yellowstone Lake, YNP, Wyoming, USA - YL17G05_15 | ecosystem: Environmental > Aquatic > Freshwater > Lake > Sediment | place: USA: Wyoming | collected...
AGAGGACCAGTTCGAGCCGGCATTGGTCGTGTGCAGGATAGTTCTACCCCAGCCTGCTACCCAGACCTTCATAGAATCCGGAGCGCTTACCCTATAGAGATTCTGAGTTGTTCCGCTGGTCTGAGCAACCCAATTCGTTCCCGCGTTAGTGGTGTAACGCAGATAACCGTTGTAACCGCAAACCCATCCCTTTTTACTGGTGGCGAATTCCACTTCAAGTATGATGCCAGTAGTGCCGCTGGTTTGAGAAGTCCAGCTATCACCCCGGTCAGTAGTATGAAGTATCGTCCCATTCTGTCCCACGACCCAACCCTCGAACTCGTCGATAAAGGTGATCCCATAAAGATTGTAAGAGGTACCACTCGTCTTATTGGTCCAATTCTGACCGCCATCAGTAGTATAAAGAATTGTTCCGCCATAGCCGGTCACAAACCCTCTGTTACCATCGTGAAAATAAACCCCTCTATAGTAGGTAGTATCCGGGGAGGATAATGGTGACCAGCTTTCTCCTCCATCTGTAGATTTAATGATCAGCCCGTAATATCCCACACCGTAAAGCGTCTCAGGGGTAGGATTAGAAAGTGCCCGTAAGCCGTAATAGTCTGCGCCGCTTATATAATTCCAGTGCTCACCGGCATCTGTGGTCTTCCACATCCCCGAATTAAATTCTCCCAACCAAGCTGTATCTCCAGTCGGTGTGCAGACCATATCCATCGTTTGAATAAGGCTGGTTGTGGCAATGTTGAAAGTATCATACCAGGCAGTCAATCCAAAGCTCTCGAATTGTTCTTTCAAATATTGAGCCGCCCTATCACACTTATTTGTAAAAGTATATCTGGTTAAAAGTGTATCGAGATTGCCTCCTATAGTTACAGGATGTTCACCTGAGAGAGCACTATCCCAGCCAGCCAGTTCGGCCATGGTTATTCTGTTGATTATAGTGTCAATCAATGGGTCATAAGCTAAAACTTTCCCTTTTAAGAGAACTGGAATTTCTTTTTCCTGAACTAAAGGTAATGGTTTCTTTTTGATTAACTTAATACTCAAACCTAATGAGGTCAGCTCCTCAATCCTTCTTGGATGACCTTTTATAATCGCCCTTTCCCCTTTTGCTTCTAAGACAATGGCTTTTTCTTTGATTTGAGTCAGATATTTAGAGATATTTTCACCAGGTTTTGCATAGACAAAAAAGTAAAGTGAGTATTCTGGCTCATTATCCAGAATCTCATAGGAGATGCCTGAGCTTTTGAGATAATCCAGGTTCTGAGACGTTGCTTCAGCTAAGTAAAAATCTGCTGTTTTGGCATAGGCTTTTATCCCTGAACTTGAGAGAATCCCAATCTCCTCTGGAGTGAATGCACTTACCTTAATCAAGAAGTTTTCCTGAGCCGCCCCTGAAGAAACTAAACCTGAGAGAACAAGCAGGACCAGAGCAAATAGAACTTTTTTCAAACAACACCTCCTGAAGTTAAACGGTTTAAATTAGGCTTATAACATATAGAAATCTTTGGAAACTTCGGCCTGTGGGGATGGTCCCGCAAGACGCGGGACGCCTACAATTGTTAGCGCACCTGTTTTTCATAGGTCGGGCACCTCTAACCAACTCTGTTTCTACAATTTTTCAGAGACCTCGCACAAAGCTAAAAAGTGTAGCTCTTAACAAAGGACTTAAAGCAAGAAACCGATCCCCCTCCTTAAACACTTTCAAAAGGAATATAATCATCAGTAATTATTTGTCAACTCAGTAATTTACTCTAATAACAACAGGAGTAAAGAGGTCTTAATACTGCATATTTTAAGCCTTGACTCGTATAATATTTGGAATTATATTTTCAAAACATTTTTGACTGATAATCGCTTATGTCACAAAATGATTATAAATACTTAAAAGATCACGAGGACCAGCTCCTCAAATGCCTTAAATGCGGCACTTGTCTGCCTGCCTGTCCCCTGTACGCTGAGATGAAGTATGAACCAGCCGCCCCCAGAGGAAGGGTAGCTTTAATCGATGCAGCCTATAAGGGGGATATTGATTTAACCGAAGTCTTCAGAAAAAAAGTCGCCTTCTGCCTGAACTGTAAAGCCTGCGTAGAAGCCTGTCCCAGCGGGGTAAGAGTGGACGACCTGATACTTACTGCCCGGGCGGAATTAGTTGACCGTGGGAGACTTACCTTTATTGAGAGGATCATCTTCAGGCATCTGATGAAGAGAGGCAGGCTCCTCCCCCCTGTAGCAAAATGGGCTACCTTTATGGGAAGATTAGCCCAGAAAATGCTGCCCGACAGCACAGCTTTGAAACTTTTCCTTCCTATTCCTGAAGGTTTTAAGGAGAGAATCTATCCCCGGATCGCCAAGAAAAACGCAAGAAAAAGATTTCCTGAGGTTATCAGAGTCAAAAATCCGAAGATGAGAGTCGGATATTTTATCGGCTGTGGAACTGACCTGGTCTATCCAGAAGTGGCTGAAGCGATGATAAAGGTTTTGACTCATAACGACATCGAGGTGGTTATTCCCAGAGGATGGGTCTGCTGCGGAACTTCGATCTATAATTCTGGCGATTTCAAGACAGGTATAAAACATGCTAAGAAGAACCTAAAGCTATTTAATAAGTTTAAATTAGATGCAATTGTAACCAACTGCGCTTCCTGCGGGTTGACTTTGAAAAAGGAATATCCGGAGCTTTTGAAAGTGGGTAAATTCGACGCCCCGGTATATGACATAAATGAGTTTCTAACTAAAGTTATTAAACTGAAAGATGATTTCAAACCTATCGATTATAAAGTGACCTATCATGACCCCTGCCACTTGAACCGGGGACAGGGAATAAAAGCGGAGCCTCGAAAGATATTGAGAAGCATTCCCGGAGTGAAATTCACCGATATGAAAGATGCAGATAGATGCTGTGGCGGAGGAGGCTCTTTCCATTTGAAATATTATCCCACCTCTGTAGGAATAATGCAGAAGAAGTTAGACAATATGGACAAAATTGAAGCAGATTACCTGGTGACCTCCTGCCCCGGTTGCATGATGAGGTTTGAGGAAACTTTTTTGCAGAAAAAAAACGGCAAAAAAGTAAAACATATTCTCCAGCTTTTAGCTGAAGCTTACGAAGATAAACATAAGTGAGATGAAGGGGTAATTCAAGAATTGCCCCTGCACATTGCTATAATAACAAGCAAAAGGCAGACAAAACAAAAATAGGGAGATAAGTGACGCCCAAAACCGTAATCGTCTATAGCCAGCCAGGTTGAATGTTCTGCAACCGGGTGAAAGAGTTCCTTTCACAAAGGGGAATCCCGTTTCGAGATAAAAATATTCTTGAAGATTCTGTAGCCTTAGATGAACTACAGAAATTAGGTTATATGACCACACCGGTTACGGTAATAGATGGTGAAGTGATAATTGGATTTGATCAGGCAAAGCTGGAGAGTTTACTGAAATAACAGCAGCAGCGACAGACAGTAGGTCAGGTTGCGCAGGCTACCCGACTTATTTTTTTGTCGGGCAGTCCCATCAAAGACTGGGCAGCCCGACCTACAACTACTGTGCCCGTCGGGTCCCCAGACCCGACGAAATAAACCAGCCAGGTCGGGGGACCTGGCTGGCACATAGTTTTGATATGTTAAATCTAAATCACCCTCAAACGAGTTTGAGGGTGCCACCCACTCGTGAGGTATATTCTTACGGTCACGAAAAACGAACAACGCTCACGTTTTTTATTCCAATAGCAACTTCTCAAACTGATTCACCAGATTATTGAAAAGCTCAATCGTCTTATCTATCGGCTCAGAAGTAGTCATATCCACACCTGCTTTTTTCAGGATATTGATCGGATAATCAGACGAGCCGGTCTTCAGAAAATCGTAATAACGGGATAAGGCATCCTTGTTACCCTTAAAGATCTCAGTGGAAAGGTAGGTTGCTGCAGCATACGAGGTAGCATATTGATATACATAGAAATTTCGGTAGAAATGATAAAGCCTCAGGGCACCTAAGTCACTGATAGAATCACGGTAAACCTCTGGACCCCAGTATTTCTCCATCAGGTCCCGGTAGGTCGCTCTTATCACCTTAGGAGAAAGTGCCTCTCCATTTTCCATCTTCTCGTGCGCCATCTTCTCAAATTCAGCCAGAAGAGTCTGAAAATAGAAAGTGCCGATGATTTGATTGATGTAATATTCCAGGAGGTAAAGTTTCTGAGCTTTACTTTGAGTGGCGTTGATGAGGTATTGCATCAATAGTGCCTCGTTAGTTGTGGAAGCCACTTCAGCCGTAAAAGTTGTGTGACCAGCATAGATGTAAGGCTCGTTCTGGTTAGTATAATAACTATGCAATGAATGCCCCATCTCGTGTGCAATAGTGAACATATTCTCCAGGGTATTATTATAATTCATCAGAATATAGGGATGAGTGGAATAAGCTCCCCAGGAATAGGCGCCGCTGTTTTTCCCTTCGGTCTCGAACACGTCTACCCATCCGGAGCTAAGCCCCATCTTCAAGTCCTGAATATACTCTTTTGCCAGAGGAGCCAGCCCGGTCTGGATGAGCTTCAAGGCAGAATCATAAGGTATCTCCATTTTCGCCTCCGGGACCAGGGGAACGTACAAATCGTAGGAATAAAGGGTATCATATTTCAGATATTTCTTCCTCAGGGCGACATATTTATGCAAAGGCTCCAGGTTCTTGTTGGCGGCTTGAATTAAATTCTCATAGACCGAGACCGGGATATTGCTGTTATCCAGGGAAGCTTCCAGACTGGAATTATATTTTCGAGCCCGGGCAAAGAATATGTCCTTATTCAGCTGAGTGGTCAGGGTTGCTCCCAGGGTATTCAGATAGCTCAGATAAGTGGTATTATAGGTTATACTGGCATCCCTTCTCACCCTTCTATCCGTCGATTCCAGGAACTTGGAGTAGCGCTCCTTGGTAAGCCTAACCTCCTGACCGTTCTCATCTTTGATCGAAGGGTATTTTATGTCCGCATCGTCTATCATCGTGAAGATCTTCAGAGGGCCTGCTGCCAGGTCCCCGGCTAAGGCTAAAACCCTCTCCTCTTCTGGAGAGAGTATATGAGCTTTAGTTCGCAGAAGATTGTCGAAATAGAACTGATAGGTTCTCAGACCTTTTTCTGACTTAATAAAATCTTTGATTTTCTGATCAGGAATTGCCAAAATCTCCGGCTGGAAAAAAGAGGCGGCTTCAGCTATCTGGGTCCCTAAAGCAGATATCCTATCAGCCATCTGCTGGGAGGTCGAATTCCGGGTATCCTCGTCTAACTTCAGATTGGCATAAACGTATAGGCGATCCAGTTTATCAGAAAGCGTATCGTTCAGACTTAGACATTCTAAGAGCTTCTTGCCTGAATCGGACAGATGCCCTTTACAGGCGGAGATCCCGGGAGTAAACTCTTTAAGCTTTGAGAAATCGTTTTCCCAGTCCTGGACCGTCGGATAGATATCCTCCAGCCTCCATTTGTATTTGTCCTGAATCTCCGAGCGCTGGGGTATGGCTTTGGTTTTGGATTGGGCGAAAGCGGTGGTGAGGCTGAGACTCAGAAATAAAAGGATGAATAAGTACACCCTGCATCTGAAGAAGTTTTTCATAAAATCTCCTTTAAAAGGTTTAAGTCATATCAAAATTAATCGCAATTATACGCTTGAAATCTTCTGAAGTCAAGGCAAAATAAAAGAGGGCAGGGAAATCCCCGCCAGAGGAAAGATATCAAAGGTGTCCGTCGGGTCCACCGACCCAACGGAAGAATAAATCAGCCAGGTCGGTCCCGCCGTTGGCAGGATGGCTGGCACTTGAGAAAACCTTTTTGAGCTAGTTTAATAAACAAAATTTTCGCTGTAAGCTAAAAATAAAGGGCGGGGGGGACCCCGCCCTACGATACTTGTCTAATATAGCTGTCTACTGTCTACTTGCTTTAACATTTTGGAGGGGGACCGCCTTTAAACAAGTAGGCCACCAGGTAGACTATATCTGCTATGTTCACTTTCCCATCTCCATTCGCATCTCCCCTGGCTAAGGGAACCGGAGCAGGACCATGTTTGAATACGTAGCTTACCAGATAAACTATATCTGCCAGATTTACCTTTTCGTCTCCATTGGCATCCCCGCAGATATAAGACCTGCGCAGATAGGGCCGGTAAGTGACGTAATCGGAGACTTTGTTTCCTAAACCAGATGGATTATAATCCGGAGGTCCTGAGCTGGGGTCATAAGGTCCAGTTGAATCACCCCACCAGTTGTACTGAGCACTAATGGTTAAAGCCACATCCACATTATTTACCCCGTAATTGGTGTTCCCGTAAATATGACAGCTATCAATTACCGGATTGGAGCTATACTGAGTATAAACCCCGGCATCGGTGTTGTTCAGAATATTGCAATGTCTGATCTGAGGTGAGGAATTGTAACAATAAATTCCGTGATAATTTCCGCTAGTCCCGTTGCCTGTCACCTCACATCTGTAGATAACTGGGGAAGAACCATTCAAGTAAATACCATATCTCCGGTTAGTGATTACTGTGTTTTTAGTTAAAGCAGGGTTGCCACTACTAACGTTGATTCCATCATAATAGCTATTCCTGAAAGTGCTATTTCTTATCACCAGATCACTATTATAAATATTAATGCCATATTGCCCATATTTCACTAAACAGGAATCCAACACCGAACCACTTGAACCAGAACCATAAAGATATATATAATCCCAGTCATTGGATGCGGGCAGAGTCCCTCCACCATCCCCATTATTATCTCCACCCAGACTATCATCCTTAAAAGAGGTGAAAGAGATTAAACTATCGATTTTTCCTACTGCACTTAAGGTACCATACACCGTAAGTCCCTGCGAAGGTAAAAACTTCAGCACCGCTCCCGGCTGAATGGTTAAAGTAGTGAGATTCTGGACCTGGGGTGTGGTGATTATCACATTAGCTGTCAAGGGTGAAGGCAAATTAGACCTATTCAGCAGAGTCCCGGAGATATATCCTAAAACCCCCATCGCAGTATTGTAAGTGTTTCCGGTGATGCTATTGCCACTGTAGGTGGAATTGATATTTCCGGTCACAGCTAAGGGAAAACGATTTCCGGTGATGTAGTTACTGTTCACCTGTGCCCAGGAACTTACTATCCCGGCTAAATTCGTCCCGGTCTGCCCGGAGACATAATTGTTAGAGATGGTTGCAGGGGCAGTGCCGGTATAATAAATCCCATGACCATTCCCGTTATTGGAAACTGTATCGTTTGAAACTGTAGCTGGATTACTCGCGCCAGTCACATAGATTCCTCCTCCTGTATTATTCTTTATCACACAGTTCTGAATCGTAGGTGAACTACTTGAACCGTTAATGCCCTCATAAGTACCCGAACTGCCGTTGTTCTGCACCTTACAGTTGGTAATAACCGGAGAAGAACCACTCAGATAAATACCATACCGCCGATTAGTGGTTATCAGGTTGTTAGTTAAACCAGGATTACTACTACTACAGTAGATGCCATCATTATAGTTATTCCTGAAAGTGCTGTTACGTATTACCGGGTCACAATTATATATATTAACACTATAGTTCCCATATTTTGCCAAACAGGAATCCATAATCGAACCACTGGAACCAGAACCATAAAGATAAATATAATCCCAGTCATTGGAAGCAGGCAAAGTCCCTCCACCATCCCCATTATTATCCCCACCCAAACTATCATCCTTAAAGGAGGTGAAGGAGATTAAACTGTCAGTCTTACCAACCGCACTTAAGGTTCCATACACAGTAATGCCCTGCGAAGGTAAAAACTTTATCACCGCTCCTGACTGAATGATTAAACTGGTGAGATTTTGAACCTGGGACGTTGTGATTATCACATTGGCTGTCAAAGGCGAAGGCAAATTAGACCTATTCAGCAGAGTTCCGGAAATATAACCAAAAACTCCCATCGCGGTATTATAAGTGTTACCAGTTATGGTATTCCCGCTATAAGTGGTATTTATATTCCCGGTTACAGCTAACGGAAAACGATTCCCGGTGATATAATTACTGTTCACCTGTGCCCAGGAACTTACTATCCCGGCTAAACCTGCCAACGTCTGCCCTGATACATAATTATTGGAAATAGTAACCTGAGCTGAGCCAGTATAATAGATACCATGACCGTTACCATTACTGGACACTGTGTCATTGGAAACTGTAGCTGGATTGCTCGACCCGGTTACAGTGATCCCTCCTCCGGTATTGTTTTTTATCACGCAGTTCTGTATCGTAGGTGAACTGTTCGAACCATTAATACCCTCATACGTACCTGAACTACCATTATTCTGTATCTTACAGTTGGTAATGACCGGAGAAGAGCTACTCAAGTAAATCCCATACCTTCGATTGGCGTTTATAAGATTATTGGTCAGGGCAGGATTGCTACTACCACAGTAAAACCCATCAGTATAACTCTGCCTGATATTGCTGTTACGAATTACTGCATCACTATTGTTCATATAAATGCCGTAATTCGCATATTTAATTAAACAGGAATCCATTACCGAGCTACTGGAACCAGTTCCGTTGAGATATATGTAAGCCCAGTCATTTGAAGCAGGCAGGGTTCCTCCTCCATCTCCATTGTTATCCCCTCCTAAACTGTCATCCTTAAAGGAGGTAAAAGCAATTAAACTATCTGTCTTCCCTATTGCACTTAAGGAGCCAGATACATTTATATACTCTCCCTGCAAAAACTTTATCACCGCTCCCGGCTGGATGGTTAAACTGGTATTATTCTGAACTGTGGGCGTGGTGATTATCACATTCGCGGTCAAAGGTGAAGGCAAATTAGACCTGTTCAGCAAAGTTCCGGAAATAGTACCAAAAACTCCCATTGCGGTGTTATAAGTGTTGCCAGTAATAGTATTCCCGCTATAAGTGGTATAGATATACCCGGTCACAGCTAAGGGGAATCTATTTCCGGTTATGTAATTATTGTTCACTTGTGCCCAGGATGTCACTATCCCGGCAATATTTGTGCCTGTGTGTCCGGATACATAATTGTTAGAAATGGTTATCTGGGCGCTGCCAGTATAATAAATCCCATGACTACTTCCATTATTGGAGACAGTATCATTTGAAACTGTGGCTGGGTTGGCTGAACCAGTTACATATATCCCCCCTCCAGTGTTGTTCTTTATCACACAGTTCTGGATGTTAGGTGAACTTGTTGTCCCGTATATACCTTCATAATTGCCAGAAGTTCCATTACCCAATATCTGACAGTTAGTAATAACCGGCGATGAACTGCTCAAGTAAATCCCATACCTGAGATTAGCTGTTATCAGGTTGTTGGTTAAGCCAGGATTACCACTACCGCAGTTAATCCCACCATAATAGTTATTGCTTACGGTGCAATACCGAATTGTCAGGTCACTATTAGCAATGTTAATTCCATAGTTGCCATATCTGACTGTACAGGAATCCAGAAATGACCCGCTTGATCCGGAGCCAGAGAAATAGAGATAGTACCAATCATTAGCCGCAGGGTTGCCAGTGGAACCAGCTATGGTCTGGCCTACCGTGTTATCATTTTTGGAAGTGAAGTAAACAAACCCCAAAGAGCCATCAACCGAAAGCGTGCCATTCGCTAGCATCTGGGTGTTAGTATTGAACTTCACCTTCACCCCTTTGGGAATAATCAGAGTTTGTCCGTTTGGAACTGTGACATTAGCTGATACATAATAAGTGGAGTCAGCCATCCAGGTGCCGGACTGATTACCGCTTACGGTAATATAAGCCTGAGCCACCCCAGAGAGTAAAAACAACAAAACTAAAACCCCTCCTGTTCTCAAAAACCAAGAACAATTTTTCATAACACAACCTCCTTCTTAAAAAAAGTGTATGTTCACATTATCAATTTTTCTGCTCTCCGTTGGTCTCCTGACCAACGGAGTGTCTTCGTTGGTGAGGACACCAACAAAGAGCTTTAAAAAATGTATGCAGTTCATAAATTAGAAAACAAAACTCAATTTGTCAAGATTTTATTTTTAAAAACTTGTAGGGGCAATTCATAAATTACCCCTACCATTTCTGTCATTGCGAGCCCCCGTGGGGGGCGAAGCAATCTGTCTACTCTGCCAGAGGCGGATTGTTTCGTCGTCCCGCCAAAGGCGAGGACTCCTCGCAATGACATCGAAAATACCTGGCACTTCCAATGCCGAAGGGGGGATTTGAACCCCCATGTCTTTTGGACACTGCGCCCTGAACACAGCGTGTCTGCCAATTCCACCACTTCGGCTCAAGAGTAATATAATCTTCCCTGAAAATCAGGGCAAGTGAAATTTAAGGATTTGTAGCGTCCTCACTCTCGTGAGGACGTGTTTCGTTGCCACGAGAGTGGCAACGCTACGAGTTCTATGCAAACCTTCCAGTGTTGTCAGGAATTACCTCCTGACAATAACTGGCTCATGCTGCCAGACGTTACCACCCGACAGCACATAAAATTAATAGATTCTTCGTCCCCTACGGGGACTCAGAATGACATCCCGTCACCCTTAATCTCACTGAACACTAATAAACTATGTTTTATACCTTTCAGTAACCTCTGCCTCTTCATCTATAGAAAAAACCTTGAATTCATCTATGGGTAGGGATTCATCTTTTTCCCCGGTAATTTCCAATCTCAACATCTTGTTGAGTTTTTTTATCCTGCTCTCTTTGCCTTCAGTTAAAATCCTGTAGACCTCTGAACTGACCAGAAGTTTATAACTTTTTTCGACTGACCTGACCTTTGCTCTTCTGAACCATCTTTCGATTTTGGCGGCTAAAGTCTCCTTGGATAAAACCCTTCCGATACCATCGCAGGTGGGACAGGGCTGGCTGAAAGTGTAAAGCAGGCTGGGCCTGATCCTCTCTCTGGTCATCTCGATCAATCCAAAATCTGATATGGGCAGAATGCTGTGTTTGGAGCGGTCGTTCTTAAATGAGTTTTTGAATTCCTCGAAGACCTTTCTCCGGTCCTCAGCCGAGTACATATCGATGAAATCCACGATGATAAGCCCGCCTATATCCCTGAGCCTGATCTGGCGGGCTGTCTCCCTGGCAGCTTCCATATTCGTCCTCAAAATGGTCGACTGCTGGTCCGACCTTCCCACAAACCTTCCGGTATTGACATCTATGGTCACCATAGCTTCGGTCTGGTCGATGACTATATAGGCGCCCTTTTTTATCCAGACCTTCCGGTCTAACATCTTCTCTATTTGGCTCTCGACGTTGTAAAAATCGAAGATCGGGATATCTTTATTATACAGCATTACCTTATTTCTCAGGTTAGGCGCTATCACCCGCAGGTAGGAGCGGATTTTCTTGTACTCTCTTCTGGAATCTATAATCACCTGATTGACATCCGGGGTGAGTTGGTCCCGGATCACGCTGGCGACCATTCCCATATCCTTATGCACTAAATAGGGAGCCTTTTTTTTCTCAGCTTCCTTTCTTATCTTTTTCCATAATCTCAAGAGCAGCCGGATATCGTTTTTAAAATCCTTCTGCTCCTTCCCTTCTGCTACGGTTCGGATGATCGCTCCGAACCCTTCAGGCTTTAGTCCCGAGACCACCCTTTTTAGCCTTTTTCTCTCCTCCCGCTCAGTTATCTTTTTGGATACTGCTATATTTTCTTCTCCAGGAACTAATACTAAGTATCTTCCAGCTAAAGAGAGCTGAGAAGT
>Ga0315277_10010529_pt1 | contig 11703 bp, 9 predicted proteins | sample YL17G05_15_MG_FD_203695 | JGI IMG/M metagenome (GOLD analysis project Ga0315277, IMG submission 203695) | Sediment microbial communities from Yellowstone Lake, YNP, Wyoming, USA - YL17G05_15 | ecosystem: Environmental > Aquatic > Freshwater > Lake > Sediment | place: USA: Wyoming | collected...
GGAAGTCCGGCCTCGAAGGCCGCCGGGCGCTTCATTCTTTTCTTATCCAGGAGCAGGGCGGCCTGACGCGAGGCGTCGGCGGCGAACACGATCCGGCCCGGGGGCTCCGGAATCCATTCGGCCTCGATCGTACGGGACGGACCCGCGAATTCCCCCTTGGCGTCGTGCCAGAGATAGACTCCCGACATCCCGTCCCGGCCCCGGAAGACAAGCCGCCCCGGATCGCTCCGGACGAAATCCGCGACCTCCTGCCGTATGTGGGCCGGATTGTCGAGGGAAGGCGAAGCGATGAGCCAGACCCGCTTCCCGGGATTGTTCTCGACGATCTTTTTCAAGTCGTCCAGGGTATTGATCCATCTCGCCCCGACGTAGAAATCCTTCCAGCCCTCGGCCGTCTTCTCCCAGGCGTCCCAGGTCCCCGGCCCGCCCGTCCACAGCCAATAGTCGACCCGGCCGGCGTAGATCCGGCCGAACACGACGTGGATGGCGATGACGATATCCTCGGGGGCGAGGAAGCGGCGGACAAAAGTCCCGACGCCCTCGTTGTCGTAATGCTCGAAGCGGCCCGAGCGGGTGATGATGTCGGTCGTGATCGGATCGCCATAGCGCCGCCGGAGGATCCTCTCGACCCGGCCGACGCCGATCCCCTCCGCGAGGAGGACGAAAAGGAGGACGGCCAGCCCTCCGGCCGCGGCTTTGCGCAGCCCCCCCGTCTTGAACGAGACGAAGGGGGCGACCAGGAGGTCGATCAGGACGGCGGCCAGGGCGAACAGGCCGACAACGAACAGGATGAGAAAGACCGGATAGAGCTGGGCCAGGTAACGCGGCTGGACATGGGTCCGGAAGAAGCCCAGGAACAGGACCGGGAAGAGAAGTCCGAAATTCAGGTAGAGCCAAGGGACGCCGAACATCCCCCCGCCCGCCCGTTTTTCGTCGTCCTCCGCCCTGAGCCGGACGCCCAGGCAGAGGAAGAATCCCGCGGCCACGACCAGGCTCATCAGGGGGAAGCTCTTGAAAAATTCCTTGAAGTAGCTTAGCGAGAATCCGGAGATGAAGTAGTTGACGAGCCCGCGCAGGCTTTGGTCGGTCCGCTCGTAGACGTAGCCGACCTGCCAGAAGAAGAACTCCTGGAGTTGGACCGCGACGTAGAAGAGCGAGACGGCGGCCAGCGGGACGAGGACGTCCTTCCGGAAGAAGCGCTTGGCTCCGCGGATCAAGAGGAGGGCGGGGAAGCAGAACCAGACGCCGACGCCGAGTTGATGGATAAGCGGGATCGCAAGGAACAGGACGAGAGCCCAGCGCCGCGCCTTGGCGTCCTCCTCGAAATAGCCCTTGTAGAAAAAATAAAGGCAGGCCAGGTAGGCGAGCTGGAGCGGGGCGAAGTAGAGGGCGGCCCGCCCGAACTCGACCTGCCAGGCCGAGAACGCCAGGCCGAGGACCGCGATCGCGGCGACGCCCCGGCCGAAGAATTTCTTGACGGTCAGGAAGGCGACCGGGAGGAGCCCGGCGAAAGCCAGCACGCTGACGATCCGGAGGCCGAAGGCGTTGAGCCCGAAGATCAGGCAGGACAGCGCCAGTGTATAGGTGTAGAGGATGGCCTTGTAGTAAACGTGGCCCGAGGGAAAGAGCGGATAGCCGTGATCGAGGATGCCGCGGGCGGCCAGCCAGTGGAAACCTTCGTCCATCCACAGGGCCAGCGACCCGATCCTTTGGATAAGGGCCAAGACGGCGGCCAAGGTCAGGACGGCCACGGCCGCCCAGAGGATGAGGTCCCTGGTCTTATCGGGAATTTGCCGCACGGTCGTTTGTCCGGTGGGTCTGGATTCGTTCCAGCGTATAAATCTTGATTTTATGGGTCGTGAAATAGATGCGCGAAATGATCTCGGCCAGGAGCCCGGTCATGACGAACTGGACGCCCAGAATCATCAGGAACACGGCCAGGACGAGGTTCCCCATGTTCTCCCGGATCGACCAGCCGAGCAGGTAGAAGCCGAGGGTCAGGAGGAGGGCGATCAGGAATCCCAGCCCGCCCAGGATAAGCCCGATCAGCCCGAAGAATTGGAGCGGCCGGTCCAGGAACGAGATCAGGAACTTGACCGTCATTAAGTCGAACAGGACCCGCCGGACCCGGGACAGCCCGTATTTGGATTTCCCCTTCGGGCGGACGATGTTCTTGATCGGGATCTCGACGATCTTGACGCCGGTCCGGCTGATCAGGGCGGGAATGAAGCGGTGCATCTCGCCGTAGAGGTCGATGCTCTTGATGGCCTCTTTCTTGTACGCCTTGAAGGTCGTACCGAAATCGTGAATGTCGACGCCGGAAAGCTTCTTCATGATCCGGTTGGCGACGAGCGAAGGGAGCCGGCGCAGGATGAAGTTGTCGACCCGGCGCTTGCGCCAGCCGCTGACGATGTCGTAGCCTTCCTTCATCTTCTCCACGAAAAGGGGGATGTCCTCGGGCGCGTGCTGGAGGTCGCCGTCCATGGAGATGATCGTCTCGCCCTGGGCGAAGTCGAACCCGGCCGCCAGCCCCGCCGTCTGGCCGAAGTTCTTCTTGAGGCGGATGACGTGGACGGCCTTGTCCTTGAGGAAGATCCCGTCCAGGACCTGGGGCGTCTTGTCGCGGCTGCCGTCGTCGACGAAGATGAGCTCGTAGCGGAGCCGCGTCTTGCGGAGGACGTCGGTCAGCCGCCGGTAGAGCTCGGGGATGCTCTCCTCCTCGTTGAAGAAGGGGACGACGATGGAGAGGTCGATGGCTTTCTTGGTTCTTGTCATAATCACATCCCGCCGTAGGAGATCAACCGGATCCCGCGCTCGTGGACAACGCGTTTGAGGTCCGGGTCAAGAAGGGCCCGCAGCTCGACCTCCCGGAGATTGTTGATGTAATAGGACCCGAACTCCCTCTCCAGGGCCAGGAGCTCCTCCGTCAGGCGGCCCGGGTGGACCATGATCTCGCTGACGCCCTCCCCGGCCCGCTCCAGGATCCTCCGGATCCGGGGGGCCGTCATCCGGCCGCTGTGGCACACGCCGTAAAATCGGTCGACAGTCATTATACCATGACTGCGGATGGTCTTTCGCATCGAGCGGCAGCAGGCCGCGATGAAAACGGACTTGATACTTTGGGCGGGCGAAAGGGATAGACAGCGCTCGTTGATGAAGCGGACGGCTCGGATACGGTAGTCGCGGGCGAGCTTGAGCGCGATCCGGAAGAAGGGCGGGAAGGTATGCATGTGCTTTTCGCTGTCGAGGTGGGTCGGAACGATCCCGGCTGCCAGGACCTTCTCGACCTGGGCCCTCCATTCCGTCTCGACCTCGGCGAGGCGGATCGAGCGCGCATAATGTTTGCGGATGATCTTGTAGACGCTGCCCCAGAATCGGCCGTCCGGGCCCACGGCACTTGGGATCCGGGAAGGATCGGATAGGGGCCGTCCCCGGACGATGTTGAGGTGGACGCCGACACCCAGGTCCGGATTCTCCCGCGAGAGGGCGACGGCCTGGTCGAAGCCGGGGGCGTTGGCTATCAGGGTCGCGCTGGTCAGTATCCCCTCGCGGTGGGCGAGGACGATGCCCTCGTTGACGCTCGGGCAGAAGCCGAAATCGTCGGCGTTGACGATGACCTTGACCATGTTCCTGTCCATATTATCCGCAAGGCGGCGGCGAAATCAAGGCTGAGAAATTGTGACGCTAATCCGTGTCCCCAATTTAAGGACGGGGAAATTCGGTAAACCGATAAGCGTCACCGATTCTTAACGCCCGGAATTCTGTCTCGAACGCGGCCAGGTTTGACTCGAATCATGGGCCCGGATATCATGTATTGAGAGAGAAAATGCCGCGAGGGAAGCCTGAGGAGGTCCCATGAGAAAGCTCATCCTTGCCGTCTTCATTATCTTCTGCTGCGTCCTACTCTTCGGGGGACGGGTGAGACAGGAGGGACCCCTCCCCGACCGGGCGATCGGGGGGGCCCGGCCGCTCGGCGATACACCCGACGGCGCCTCGGCCTGGACGGCCATCGGCCCTTACGGAGGGCAAATCAACGGCTTGGCCCGGAACCCGAAATATACGAACGAACTCTACGCCGCCGCCTCCTCTTATCCCTCCCAGTTCTTCAAGTCGATGAACAACGGCCTGACCTGGATGCGAACCTGGATCTGCGATTCCGGCATCAGCGACATCGTGACGGACCCTAAAAACGCCAACATCGTCTATGCTTACGCAAACTATACCATATATAAGTCCCCGGACCGGGGCGCGACATTTCCCGAAAAAATCCCGCCTCCGAATAATTTCCAAACCTACAGCGGGCGGATGGCGATCCATCCCACGAACTCGAAGATCATCTATATTACCGGAAATTTCATCACAAACAGCGCGGCCTGGAATTACTGCCCGGCCGTCGCTAAATCCGTGAACGGCGGCCAAACCTGGACGATCGTCAAACTCGACCCGTCGGCCCAATACGGCGATATTTTCGACATCGGAATCCATCCTAAGAACCCGAATATCATTTACCTGTGCGGGACTTATACGGCGGCCAATCAACCAAAAGCCCGGGTCTACAAGTCCACGAACGGCGGCGGGAGCTATAAGAGCATAACCAAAGATGCCGTTTTCAATCCCGATAGCTCAAAAAATTATTGGACCTATGCTCTGGCCCTCCATCCAAACGACCCGAACACCGTCTTCATCGGCCACCAAAACGGCGTCGCGCGAACGACGAACGGAGGGAGCAGCTGGCAAAACCAATCCTCGCCCGCGCCGGGCTATTTTTATGCGGCCGCCCTCGCGGTGGATAAGTCCAAACCCTCGACGCTCTATGCCCTCAGCATAAACAACCTGGATCAGAACCGGGGTTGCTGGAAGAGCGCGGACGGCGGAATAACCTGGAAGCAGTTCAAAGACGGGATCTACGGCCTCGGCACCCGGCTCCTGGTGAGCGGCAACTCCATCATCGCCAGCACCTGGGCCGGCATTTTTAAAAGCCAGAACGCCGGAGTTGTCTGGAAGGCGAGCCACTCCGGGATCAGGGCTTCCAGGCCCGATGCCTTCGGCGTCGCGCCCTCGTCGGCCCAGACGATCTACACCGAGGTCGCAAACTACGCTCTCTTCAAAACCGCGAACGGCGGAGGGGCCTGGACCAAGTGCCCCGATTTCTATCGCTGCGAGAGCATCCTGGGATTCGTCGTCCACCCCTCGGACCCGAAAAAAGTCTTTTTCCTGGCCGGGGGCTGAAACGAGGACGACGTCTACAGGTCTGTAGACGGAGCCCAATCGAAAAAGCTCATCCTCCATAAGGACATCGCCGGAATCGCGAGCGACCCCAACAACCCCGACCGGATCGCGGTTGCGGGGGACGTTTATAACGACTATTTAAACGATCCAACATACATCGGAGTCTATCTCACCTCGAACGCCGGCGACAACTGGACGAAGGCCAAAATCGCCAACGAAACCAAATATACTCTAAACGCGGCGGCCTTCGACCCCTCGAACTCCAGCGTCCTCTATGCGGGAGGCCGGACGGACGACTATAATAAAGGGGTTATCTACAAAAGCACGAACGGCGGCGCCTCCTGGACCCGGCTCCCCTGGTCCTACAAGGAGATCAAATCCATCGCCGTCGATCCGGGCAATTCGAACATCGTCTACGCCGGAACGTCATGGGATGGAACTTACCGGAGCGCGGACGGCGGCCAAACATGGACCAAGTGCTCCGGCCCGGGCGGCGCATCGTCCATCATCGTCAATAAGAACAACCCCAATGAAGTATTGGTAGGAGGGTGGTATAGCGGCGTGTTCCAGAGCAAGGACCGGGGCCTGACCTGGACCGACATCTCCGATGGGCTTCTCGACAAAAATATCACCCATCTCGAATTTCATGCCGCCAGCCGGACCCTGTTCGCCGGGACCTACGGCGCCGGCATTTGGAAGATAAAAATGTAACGGGCCAAAGAGACATCATGAAAATCCAAAATCTGGACTCGATCCCGAAAACCAAGGTCGAGATGGCCGGCGCCGAGAACGCCTTCCGGCAGACGGCCGTCTCCAAGAACGACGGCGCTCCGAACTTCTCGTTCCGCGTCTTCACGCTCGAACCGGGGGGCCACACGCCTTACCACCGGCATCCCTTCGAGCACGTCAATTTCTGCATCGACGGGGAGGGCGCGGTCGTCGACGAGCGGGGACTGGAGCACCCGTTCCGAAAGGGCGATTTCGCCCTGATCCTCCCCGACGAGAAACACCAGTACCGGAATAGATCCAAGGACCAGCCCCTCAAGTTCATTTGCGCGGTTCCCAAGGAATACGAATAAGCGCGTAATCGCCGTATCGGAATCGGGCGGCATTTCGGCCCTTCGCCGGCAATCCGGCAACCATCTTAGTTGACAAGTCCCGGCCCGCCGCTGAATAATCCTTTTATGAGCGGGAAACAAAGACCTTCGGCTATCGTTGGAGCCTTCATCCTTATCGTCTGCGTCGCCGTCTTAGGGTCCTCGCCGGGATGGACCGCCGAAGATAACGCCCGGCCACGGCCGCGCGCGTTGGGGCTCATCACCGGCATCATGCCCACCGGCCCCTTGAACGCCATCACGGACGTGGCCGGGGTCAGGATCGGCCAGGTCACGCTGATCAAGGGCGATTCCGTGCGCACCGGAGTCACCGCCGTCCTTCCCCACGGGGGCAATATCTTCCTGCAGAAGGCGCCCGCGGCCATCCACGTCTTTAACGGATTCGGGAAACTGGCCGGATACACCCAGGTCCGCGAGCTGGGCAACATCGAAACTCCCATCATCCTGACCAATACGCTCAGCGTCGGCACGGCCGTCGAAGCGGTCGTCCAGCACATCCTGGAGCAGCCCGGCTGCGAGGACGTCCGGTCGGTCAACGCCGTTGTCGGCGAGACCAACGATGGCGGCCTCAACGACATCCGCGGCCTCCATGTCCGCGGGGAGGACGTCCGGGAGGCGATCCGCGCGGCCAAGGAGGGCCCGGTGGCCGAGGGCTGTGTCGGCGCCGGCACCGGGACGCGGGCGTTGGGCTGGAAGGGCGGCATCGGCACATCCTCCCGGATGACCGACGATTGGATCGGCAAGCGCTACACGGTCGGCGTCCTGGTCCAGACGAATTTCGGGAGCGAGCTCGTCATGCTCGGCGTCCCGGTCAACCGCTTACTCGGCCTCGCGTCCGGAATCGCCGGCGCGGGCGGCTCCTGCATGATCGTCGTCGCCACCGACGCGCCCCTGTCCGAGCGCAACCTTGAGCGGCTGGCCAAGCGCGCCTTCATCGGGATGGGCCGCACGACGACCCACATGACGAACGGCTCGGGCGATTACGCGATCGCCTTCAGCACGGCCTACACGATCCCCCACCGCGGCCAGGGGCCGACGGTCGCAACGCCCGCCCTCGTCGCCAACGATCCGATGAGCGAGCTGTTCCGCGCCGTCGAGGAAGCGACCGAGGAAGCCATCTACAACTCCCTGTTTGCCGCCCGGACCACGACCGGCTTCGGGGGCAGCCGCGCTGGGGCCCTGCCGATCGACAAGGTCGTCCCGCTCCTCAAGAACCGCTGACATTATTCCGGGACACCGATAAGCGTCACCGATTATTATTTGCGCTTTTTCCCGCAAAGAAATAGCCGCGCCCGAGCGATTTGGGATAAAATGAGGGGGTATGTGCGGGATCTGCGGCATTTACTACGCGAGCGGACGGGATCCGTCCGATGAGATTCTGGTCCGCTCGATGTGCGACGCCATCGTCCATCGGGGGCCTGACGACGACGGTTATTACTTCGACGACGCCGTGGCGTTCGGCATGCGGCGCCTGAGCATCATCGACCTCACGACCGGCCGCCAGCCCATCTCGAACGAGGACAAGACCGTCTGGACCGTCTATAACGGCGAGATCTACAACTTCCCCGCCCTCAAAGCCGAGCTCGAAGCCCGGGGCCACCGCTTCGCGACCAAGGCCGACACCGAAGTCATCGTCCATCTTTACGAAGAGCACGGCGCCGACTTCGTCCACAAGCTCAACGGCATGTTCGCGATCGCCCTCTGGGACACGAAAACGCGAACATTCATCCTGACTCGGGATCGGATCGGCGTCAAACCTCTCCACTACTGGGAGGATGGGAAGCGCCTCGTCTTCGGCTCCGAGATCAAATCCATCCTGAGGGCCGGCTGCCCCCGCGAAATCGATCCCGAGGCCCTGTCCCAGTACGTGACCTTCGAGTACATCCCGGCGCCGCGGACGATCTTCAAGAGCATCCAAAAGCTTCTCCCCGGCCACATCATGATCGTCGGGCCCAAGGGCCGCGAAATCCGCCCCTACTGGGACGTCCGCTACCGCGTCTCGCCCGACGACCGCCGGAGCGAGGAGACGATCGCGGCCGAGCTTCGCGCCCGGCTCAAGGAATCGGTCCGGATGCGGCTCATCAGCGACGTTCCGCTCGGCGTCTTCCTGAGCGGCGGGATGGACTCGAGCACGGTCACGGCCCTGATGGCCGAGGTCGCGGCCGCCTCCGAGATCAAGACCTTCTCGATCGGGTTCAAGGAGAAGAGCTTCGACGAGCTCGGCTACGCCCGCGAAGTCGCCCGCCATTTCCACACCAAGCACACGGAGTTCGTCGTCGAGTCGAGCATGGTCAAGGAGCTGGTGCCCGTGCTCATGAAATACCTCGACGAGCCCCTGGCCGACGCTTCGATCATCCCGACCTACATCATCTCCAAGCTGGCCCGGCAATATGTGACGGTCGCGCTGGCCGGGGACGGCGGCGACGAGCTTTTCGGCGGCTACGATACCTACAAAGCGTTCAAATGGGCGCGCTTCTACCGGAAGGTCCCGAAGCTCGTCCGCAACGGACTGGTCAAGCCCTTCATCCGGCGCCTGCCCGCCTCGGCCAAGCGGCTAAGCTTCGAATTCAAAGCCAAGAAGTTCATCTCGGGGATCGACTTCCCGCCCGAGATCGCCAACACGATCTGGTGGGGCGCCTATCCACCGGACGAGAAAGCCCGCCTCCTCTCTTCCGACTTCAGGGCCGCCCTCCGCGAGGACCCCTTCGCGCCGATCGCCTTCCACCTCGCAAACGACGACGCCGCGGACCCGCTCGACCGGATCTGCTACCTGGACCTCAAGCTCTACCTCCAGGACGATCTCCTGGTCAAGGTCGACCGGATGAGCATGGCCAACTCGCTCGAGATCCGGGTTCCTTTCCTCGACTACACATTCATCGATTTCGCGACGGCCGTCCCCAGCCGGCTCAAGCTCAAGGGGATGGAGACGAAATACATCCTTAAGAAAGCCGCCGGACCGAGCCTGCCGCCGGCCATCCTGAAGCGTCCCAAGATCGGGTTCGACATCCCGCTCGGCGCCTGGATCCGGGGGGAGCTCCGCGAATTCGTCAGGGACGTCTTGACGCCGGACCGGCTCCGCGCCCACGGCTGCTTCGACGCCGATTATGTCCAGCGCATTCTCAAGGAGCATCTGGACGGGAGCCACAACCACCGCCAGCGGCTCTGGCCGCTCATCATCTTCCAGTTCTGGCACGACCATTACATCCGGGAGAGCCGGCCGTGATTCCCAAGAAAGATATTCTCGATTTCTACAAGAAGAGCCCATTCTCGACCAAGCTCTACATCAAGATCAAGCTCAGGATATGCCCGCTCCTGGCGGTCGAGACCCATTTTCCGGCGCGGGGGACGGTCCTCGACTTGGGGTGCGGAAACGGCTTCTTCTCGTCTCTCCTCAAGATGGGATCGCCGGAGCGGACGGTGGTCGGGATCGATCTCGACCCGAACAAGGTGCGGCAGGCGCGCCTGTTGGAAGCACGGTTCGAGGGATTGTCGTTCCGCGAGGGGAACATCGTCGAATCCGAATACCCGGCGGCCGACATCGTCTCGCTCATCGACGTCCTCTACCTGATTCCCTACGAAGTCCAGGAGCGTATTTTGCGGCGCGCCTTCGCCGCGCTCCGTCCCGGCGGTGTTCTCCTGCTCAAAGACATGGACACCAGGCCGCGCCGAAAATACGCCTGGAACTATTTCCAGGAGACGGTCTCGGTCAAGATCGTCGGCTTCACGCTCGGGAGTAAGTTCTACTTCCGGAGCCGGGAGGACTACATCCGCCTCCTGGAGGGGATCGGGTTCAAGGTCGAGCCCGTCCCGCTCGACCGCGGCCAATGCTACCCCCACATCCTCTTCATCGGCGTGAAATAATTCGAATAATTCGGGGGATACATCACTTAATTCGTCGGACTGGCATACCCTTGCCGGGACTCCGGGAATTAAGTCATGTGTCCCCCGAATTATTTGTCCCCCGAATTATTTGACTGGCCGACGCTACCCCGCCCTGAAAGGCGGGGCTTTGAATCGGAGCCCCGCCTTTCAATACACATGAACCGTTTCCGGTTCATGAGTGCCGGCATTCATGCCGGGGAGTCGAAGGGTTGACTTGGATTCGGGCCTCTGTTATCTATAAGCCATGAACGACAATCCCAAGCGCCCCTCGGGCAAGAGCCGCGTCGCTCTCGTCAAGTGCGCTGACTACGACCTCCCCGTTCTCAAGACAGCGATCGCCTCCGCCTTGGACAAGCTCGGCGGAATCAAGTCCTTCCTGGCCAAGGGCCGCAAGGTCCTGCTCAAGCCCAACCTGATGATGCCCAAGCCGGCCGGCTTCCCGGCTAATACCCACTCCCAGTTCATCCGGGCCGTGATCGAACTCTTTCGGGCGGCGGGGGCCGAGGTCACGGTCGGCGAGAGCGCGGCCGGAAGCCAAGCCGGAGTGACCTTCACCAAGGCTTCGCTCAAGGCGAGCGGGCTCGAGGAGATCTGCCGCGAAACGGGCGCCGGCCTCGTCAATTTCGACCTGGGCGCGGCGGCTCTCCTTCCGGTCAACAATCCCCACGTTCCTCGCATCCCGGTCGCCCGACCCGTCCTCGACGCCGACCTGGTCGTATCCCTCCCCAAGCTCAAGACCCACACCTTCGCCAACATCATCACCGGCGCCGTCAAGAATATGTACGGGACCATCCCGGGCCAGATCAAAGCCGACTTCCACCGCCTCGCCCCGCGGCCGTCCGAGTTCTACACGGTCGTCCGCGACTTGTACGCAATCGTCCGGCCCGGGCTCACGATCTTCGACGCCGTCGACGCCATGGAGGGAAACGGCCCCTCCGCGGGAAACCTGGTCTCAACCGGCTTCATCATCGCCAGCGCGGACGGCGTGGCCGCCGACGCGGTCGCCTCCGAGCTCATCGGCGTCCCGGCCGAGAAAGTCATGACGACGAAGCTCTGCGCCGAGGCCGGTCTGGGAAAAGGCCGTCTGGAAGAAATCGAGGTCCTCGGCGAAGACCTTCGGAAAAGCGTGGTTCAAAACTTCAAGCTCCCGGCCACGGCCGTCGTCAACCCCTCCCTGTATAAAATCATCCTGTCCCTGACCCGGAGCGAGCCCCACGTCGACCACGCCGCCTGCACCCGCTGCAAGACCTGCGTCAACTCCTGCCCGGTCAAGGCCATGTCCATCCCCGAGGACCGCGTCGTGATCGACCGGGCGACCTGCATCCGCTGTTTCTGCTGCAGCGAGGTCTGCCTCCAGCAGGCCATCCATCCCCGGCGGAGGCTCTTCCTGGGGAACTGGCTGTCCAAGCTCATCCTGTCGAGATGGTAGGCGGCTTGGGGAAAAAAGTCCTCCTCCTTCATTGCCCCGGGGACAAAG
>Ga0315277_10010530_pt1 | contig 11703 bp, 12 predicted proteins | sample YL17G05_15_MG_FD_203695 | JGI IMG/M metagenome (GOLD analysis project Ga0315277, IMG submission 203695) | Sediment microbial communities from Yellowstone Lake, YNP, Wyoming, USA - YL17G05_15 | ecosystem: Environmental > Aquatic > Freshwater > Lake > Sediment | place: USA: Wyoming | collected...
CATCTCTCCGAAGTGGCCCTGGACAACCTGAGGAGGGGCACGGGTTCAAACAGCCACATCACGTTGTTGACCGGTGGGAACGGACAGTAGCCGCGCAGGGCAACGGCAGGCGCTCCGGGCCAAGACATGGGGCGCCTTTCGGTTTGCGCCTCCCAGGGAGAGACTGGAGCTTCCGGCCTAGAAGTTGCCTCCGCTTCTCAGTGCAGCCTCGTAGTCGCTCGCCCACGGGAACTGGCGCTCTACTGCGAGAAGCATGGTCCTGCCTATGTCATATGAAACTCGCCTGAAGGCCAGTGAGGCACTCCTGCCTTCGAGATCCAGGTCAAGGATGACGTACGATGACCTTGGGTCGCCATCCGCCGGTCGCCCCACGCTACCCGTGTTGAATACCGTACACTTATCAACCCGGCGTAAGTACGGAGTATGGAGGTGGGCGCAGGCCACGAATGAGTACTCTGATGTGCCGAATGCAGTCTGAAACGAAGCGTCCTGGGCTGTCGGGAGCACGCCGTCATCGGGCCCGCGAGCCGTTGCATGCACGCACAACAGCCTTGACCCACCATGCTGGAACGTTCTTCTGACGGGAAGACTCTTGACCCACTGCAGGTCATCACCGCTCAATCGGCCGATCGTCCATCGCCACCACGTCTTTATCGCAGCCTGACGCTGAGGGGTCGTCGCTTCCCCCTGGGGAGGCCCAACCGGCAGCCATTCCTCTGTGTTGCCCATAACGGAGGTGTCCCCGCACAGCCTGCGGACAACCCCGATGCACTCTTCGGGCGCGGGTCCCCTGAATGCGGTATCACCGAGGCATATCCAGGACTCGACCCCAACTCGCTCGCCATCCTTAAGCACGGCCTCGAGCGCAGGCAAGTTGCCGTGGACGTCCCCAAAAACGCCGAAGACCATTGTCTGATGCCTCCATTCGGTTGTGCTTGCCGGTCTCGCGCCCCGCAAAGGTTTCGCGGGACGCCATCGCGAAAACATTCTATACGCCAGGGCAGAAGACTTCAAATGCACCCAGACTGAAGGAGGGTCCGACGATGAAGGATATCCTCAAGACACCTCCCGACGAAGCGACCCTCAAGAGCCTGGCTGCTCAGGCGGGGGTCACTGTTGTGGGCCTCGTCAACAGCCACAGCACAGCTTTCAAAGCGACAAAGGCAGCCCTCACTGGCCTGACAGAAGAGACGGCTGCAAGGCTGATCACACAGAACCCGCGCATCATGTACAGGCCCATCCTCTCGAACGGGAGACAGGCCGCTCTCGGGTTCGACAAGGAGAAGATGGAAGCGGTTCTGGCGGGGAAATAGAGTAGGGTAGTCGGGTTTGGGTCGGGCGTGCCACGCAACGCCAGTGGGAGCGTGCCGTGCGCGAGGCGAGCCTTGCCCCAGGCTGAATAGACTAAAAAGTGCGGTATCCATTCGACCGGGGGGAGTGGTCATGGAGGGTCATGTGAGTCTGTTGGCGATCGGTGAGGAGCAGATCAGGGCGATCAATGACTTGCTGCTGGATCCGGGAAACCGGGCGATCAGCGCGATGATGGAAGTGGTGGGGCGGTACGGGACACCCGAGGAGATCAACGAAAAGGCACGGCAGGCCAGGAATCTCGACAATCTCATGGCGCGGCTGAGAGATGCGGGCTCACCTTACGTGAAAGACGTTGAGTGGCTCATCGCTGAGCGCGACCGTGGCGCGTTCATCACCATAGGCAAATACCGTGAGAAGGTGCTTGGGCCAGGCGCAGCCCGTATGGCGTTCAAAGACGACTTCGCCGTAACGCTTGAGATCAGCGCGGCCCAGTATTTCCCGTGGATACGTCTTGAAGCCGAGAAAGCGATTGCGAATGGCGATCTGATGCCGGCCCGCTTCATCCGGGTACGGAAGATGAAGGAGCAGGAGAAAGACAACGGCGACATACTCGCGTTTGCCGCTGCCATGCAGGTCATGGGCTCAAGCTACGTCGAGACCCTTGACACGAAAGGCACTGATGGGAGCAATGTCCACCTTGGAGGCCCCAGCACTATCACTGGATACTTCGGGGGCGTGGGCGAGCCGAACGACTACCCGCTGAAATGGGTCGACGAATTCCTCTACTACTACACCAATTACGGGGTTGAGCAGGTTCTTAACATCAACCCTGGGACGGTTCTCCTCGGTTACATGCTGCACAAGCTGGGAATCGACAATGAGTTCAAGATCTCGGTCTTCATGGGCAACGACAACCCGTATGCCGCTCTCTGGACGCTGATTGGCGCCAAGCTGTTTGCTCGAGACGATGGCACAAGCCCGCTCATCGGCTTCAACTGGAGCAATTCGGTCAATAACGAAACGATTGAGATCACCGCGCAGTTCAGGAAGGCGCTTGGCTTCGAAGACGTGGTGAGGTTTGAGCATCACATCACGGAAACCTGGAGGAGTATCGTACGGCAACCGTACTGCAGGCGCGCTGAGCTTGTCGAGCTGGCCGGCAAGGTACGAAACATCTCGGCGAAGCACGAAGGCGGCGACCCAGAGATCGAATTGGCCGTGGCCAACCAGGGAGGGCACACGTCAGACATACTTGACTACTTCCGCGACAAGACTGAAATCGAGGCTTCCGGCGACTGGGTGGCCCTGACACAGAACTACCTGCAAAAGCACGATTCAGTGAACGCAACCGCCAGGGCGCTCACGGAGCACGGCCTTTCGTTCATCGCAGCTCCCAGGTTCCATCACCGGTGAGGCCTGTAAACATCGAATAGCAGCATAACCGGAGGGATTACCATGGCAAATGGAGATGGCGACAAACGGTTCAGAACGGTCTACGAACAGAAAACGCCAGTGGTGCCACTCGCTGGCTTCCGAGTCTTTGAGATGCAGAAACCAGAGTGCAGTACCTTTTCGTCTGGGATGGGTATGCCGGAGGTCTAACCGTTCTGGTCGACAAAGATGGGCTTCCGGTTATCACTTCTGGTACAAGGTAGTGGCGCCCAGGTCTTGACTGCCCAGGGACGCATGGGTATTCTTATGTAGAAATGATTAGAGGTCTAACTATGGCGCGCAAACCCCAACAGCAGAGCATCATCCTCGGCTCAATGGGTAGAGTCTTCCTATCCTGGAGGAGGTACTTGCAGAGGCACGTGGCAAAAGCGGGGTGTTCCATCCAGCAATACCACGTACTGAGACAGCTGCGCCGGCGTGACTGCCTGCGCCCATCGGACATAGCGGCCATGCTCTTTTGCGACAGGCCGACCGCCAGCGTCGTGATTCACAATTTGAGGGCGGCGGGGTGGGTATCCGTGATGCCGGACCCGGCAAACGGCAAGCAACGGCAGGTGCGGATAACCGAGGAGGGGGTGCGGATCCTGACGGCGGCGGAAGCACTGCTGTCTGAGGTCCGGGCTGCCTTCGACCCCATATCCTGCCTCACTGATGATGAGGCCCGGCAGCTGTCCGGCCTGCTGAGGAAAATGGAGGAACATGTAGTCCGTCGCGATAGTCAGGTTGAGAACTCTGAGGAGGGTGGAGAGATTGAACGAGACTCTTAAGACCATACATTCGTTGAGAAGCGTGCATGGTGGTTTTTCCACTACAGAGGTGAGTTCGGAAGACCTGCAGACTGTCCTTGGTGCAAGTGTGCGGGCGGCGAGCGCGTCTCTGCGCCAGAGCTACTCGATCGTGGTCGTGGAAGACCGGGGGCTCATGAAAGAGGTGGCGCAGTATGAAGCCAGCAAATGCCTTGTGTACTGCGTTGACTTCACGCGCATCTCGGATGCATTTGCCCGCCTCGGGTATGAAGCCACACCCCAGACCATCCTGTCCTTCATGGCCGCCGCAGTGGACACTACCCTCGCCGCCCAGAACGCCGCCCTGGCGGCGGCGTCCCTGGGCATAGACTCGCTTTTCACAAATGGCATCCACCGGGCTCCTCTGGACCTGGTATATGAAAAACTGATGCTTCCACGGGAGTCATGCTTCCCTTTGATAGCGCTGTTCCTGGGCTATGCGGTCGCGCGTGAAGGCAAGCCGAAGGGCAGATACATTGGCCCGGGCTTGGTGCACTTCGGGTATTACAGGAGATTATCCGAGGATCAGGTCCACGAGATGATAGGCGCGTACGACAGCCCGGCTAACGATCTCGGCCTCACCCAGGAATGGGCCTCCGCTGGAATGGACCACTACCTGGACTGGCTGCATAAGCGCGACGCTACGCGCGTCCCCGGCTCCGCGAAGATCCAGACTGTGCAGGATGCACTAGTGCGAGCCAGCTTCTGGGCAGGGTAGTGAGCTGCCTATGTCATTCGCCGACTTCACGCGCAGCAACACTCTGGGGCACCCTAATCTTGAAACGGCATCTCAGGTCGCCGGCAAGAGCGCTTTCCACTAGCTCCACCTGGACGGGCTGGCCGAATACGACATCGAACACAAGCTTCTCATAACCGCCGCTGCAGTAACAGAATAGGGGAGACACCGGCAGAGACTCATCCAGGATGGAGGCTCTGGCCAGAGGGCAATGGCACTGGTAGTAGCGTTTGAGCCTGGGATCAGTCTCCCTCAGGTAAGCCACAGGCGCATATGGGATTTTGGCCACGAATATTGAGTCGCCGGCCTGCACGCCCGCCTGGATCTCGGGGTTCTGCCGGACCATTTGCACTACCTCGGGCGTTATCATCTGCTCGTACCAGGGCTTACCACTTCTCGCGTGCTCTTCGAGTTCGGACATCAGCTGCTCGCGGCGGTACCTTAGCAAACCGCTGATCCCTGCCGCCCTGTATGCCTGTTTGTGTTCTTCGAATGCGTCCGTGGGCATCTGGTGGTGGTTTCCCGCCAGGATGTCTTTGCAGACCTCGATGGGCAAGCGTGATTGGAGACCTTCCAGGATCTGCCGGGTGACCTCTGGGTACCGCTCCTGGGGCGAGCCGAGGGGCGGCAGGGAGACGTCAGAGAAAACCTGCTCTCGTACGCTGTCGCCTGCGATTTCGGCCGTTCGGCTTGCCAGGCTGGGAATCACCGTCCGGCCTCCGAGCACGCCGGCGAAGTATACGTACAAGTCGTAATTGCCGGCCACAAAGCAGTATCGTGCCAGCGCCAGGAGCTGCTTAGGTGAGTTCCCGCCGGAGCTGATGAGCTCCGAGATATATGTCCTGAGAAGCTCCACGCTCGCCGACTCCAGCGTCGCACCATTTGACCCGGTAAAGTCCTCAAACCTATGGACTGCCGCCACTGCCTCCTCAACCTGTTCGCTACTGAAGTGTCGCGTGGCACAATACGCCCTGAACTCGTGCTCTTTCATATCCGGCCTCCTCACTGGACCCACTGCCAGTCCCACAAGCTTCCCTTGCACCAAATCAAGAACTACTGAAGAGGTCACCTGAACTCCATAGATACAGATGCAAAACTGGCGGGGAAGTTTCGTCCAACATGGTCGTGGCGGGCGCTATGGCTTACCTGCGGACATATGTCGATGGAGCATGCAGGCAGGCTATGAACCAAACAGCAAGAAACGCAATAAGGATATAGGCGCATATGCGCGGGCTCAATCTCACTCGCATCCTCCGTCCTGTAGCGTCGTGTATATTGCTACACTGCCTGTCCCTTTAACCAAAGCACATAGGTTCTCGTGTGTCAAGAAACGTGATACGATTTCCTCCCTATGGCTTTACCTCTTCTCACAACCAAACTGTACGTCCGCTAAACCGCATTGACCAGGTTCCGGACATGTTTGTCCTGGTTCTGGACGACTACCACTATATCGGTAGCCAACTGGTGCACGATGCAGTCGCGTTTCTCCTCGATCACGCACCGTCCAACCTACACATGGTGATCTCGACTCGGGCCGACCCGCCGCTACCTGTTCCTCGCCTCCGCGGGCGGGGGAGAACTGGTGGAACTCCGGTCAGGCGATCTCCAGTTCACGCAGGAAGAAACTGCGTTGTTGCTGTCGTCGGTCGCTGGAATCGACATACCTGCGCGGGACATCACCATGGTAAACAACCGCGCTGAAGGCTGCACACCTCCTAAGCTTGCCAGCATCATTGCTGGCCGGGCATGATGCTAAAAACCAATATCCTCTGTCGCGATGACCGTGGCCCCGATGACCGCGAACTTCGCGTTCCATTCCCGCGCCGTGGCTTCGCAGGCTGCGTCACCCGAGCTGTGCGCATCTCCGGCGACTATGACTTCATACCCGAGGCTGAGCGCACCGAGGAGCGTTGCCCGGACGCAGAACCGAGTCGCGATGCCGCACATGACCAATCTATTGATTCGTCTGGCATCCAGCGCTTCTTTCAGCTGTGTCGAGTGAAAGGCGTTAGGAGACTCCTTCCGTACAAGGATGTCCTGTTCCTCGACCGGAAGCGACTCGTGAATAGCCCAGGGGCTGTCCCCAACCGGGGAGCAGTGCTCGGGAGAATGATGGATGAAAACCACCGGAGCCCCAGCACACCGCGCCTTCCTAAGCAACACGTTGATCTTTGCCAGAAGATCCTTAGCGTTCGGGACCTGGGTCATGAATTGGTGCTGCACGTCAATGACCAGTAACGCCACATCCTTCTTAGTGTCAGTCTCCAAGACCAGAACCCCCCGGAACCAGATTGCCACCATGGTGCTACTCCGAAACTCCCATGGCAGCACGCCAATGGTATCAGATGCAGGCTGTCCGGAAAAGGACCTCTTGGCGCTACACCCCCCGGTGGGGGATTTGGGTTCCAGGGCCTTCATTTCACCCATTCATGTGATGACATCTCACCACGCGCGACGCGATTCTATGGACGGCGAGGAGAATGGCAAATGCGCGCAGCGGGCGCAACCGCGTCGTACTTGATCAGGGTTGAGGGCAGGTTGGGGCATGAGTGGTCAGAGTGGTTTGGTCATCTCACAGCGTGGTTTCTTGAACAGGATGTGGGATCTAAACTTGGTGGCTATCTCAGTCAGCCGCCTGGCCCTTCCGGAGGTGGAACATGGCACACGAGTACACTCTCGCTCTTGATGATCCACTCGCTACACTCGAAAACGTGGGCGGCAAGGGCTCCTCGTTGGCCCGGCTCGCCATCGCCGGGCTGCCCGTCCCCGGTGGCTTCCACCTAACCACTGCCGCGTAGCGGGATTTTGTTGCGGAGAATGGCCTTTGGCTTCTGAGTTGTGCAGGCTGGGTTACTTCGCAGCTTTGACGTTCAAGAACTACCGTGATGCCGACATCTATGCCCTGACTGATGAGAAGCGCGCGATTGGAATTCAAGTCAAGACGGTTATAGGTCAGCACGGCAACGCTCGGTGGTTCGTGCCCTCGAATGCAGCCGAAGTCGCGGACTTCTTCGTCCTGGCAGTTGCCCCGGAGGGGGGGCGGCCCGTGGCAGACTTGTGTGCTCACGGGGCAGGAGGTTGAGCAAGTCCTAGAGCAGACAAAGAAGGCGTATGAAGCCAGAACAGGCAAGAGTGCCAAGGGCATGCCAAGCCTGATATGGCAGAGGAGACTTGACAAGGAAGAGGAGGCAGGAACCGGTACGTGGAGTTGGGAGAAACTAACGTAGCCGACTTCATTCAGCCGTCGGTAGTCCACTACTCTCCAGAAGCCGCGCAGCATGCCCAGGGTGAGTATAGTCTTGGTAGCGGACACCGGAGTCTCATGGAACTCGAACAGCACATAGTAGTGGATGGTGGTGTTCTGCTGGATTGACTGCCTCGCCGCTGACCTGACGAGCATTGTTACCATACCCGCGCCCCTTTCCCGGCCCTGCCCGTCGTTACATTTTGCCGCATATCGAACGTCGAACCCATGTCGCATTGCCCGTCCACAACGAGCAGAATGCGTCCTGTGGGCTCTTTCGCCACATAGCCGAGATTGCTCGCCACGCGGTTACCACAGTGGAGGGACGCGCCAAAGGCATATTTATGGGAAAATGTGGTATAATTAGCATAGGTCGCAAGTTCATCTTGAGGTATCTAGCTCTTGGTTCTGTTGACTTGGCGCATGAAACCATGGAGTTATGACTCCGCGAGTGACATGCGGCCAGACAAGAGGAGGGTCAACATGACCAAGAGACTTTATTTTGGGAACCTGGGCTTCGATGTAACCGACGAGCAGCTCAACGGCGCAGTAGCGCAGCATGCCACTGTGGTATCGGCGCGCGTCGTCACCGACAGGGACACAGGTCGTTCACGAGGCTTCGGCTTCGTCGAGGTTGAGGACACTGATGCGCAAAAGGTCATCGATGCACTCAACGGTAGCGAGTGGAACGGGCGGCAACTCACAGTGAACGAAGCTCGTGAGCGTGCGCAGCGACCAGACGGCAACAGGGGTGGCCGTTCGAACAGCAGGTACTAAGACGCGGTAGGAGCTGGTCAGCAAGGGATGGCCCGTTGATACGGGCCTTTTCCTTTTTGCTGAGCCAGCCCTCGAACCGACCTATGCGGTCGTCACGACATCTTTGTGGGCTGTCAGGAGGCACTACGCTGGATGGAAGTCGGCTCGGGGGTGTTCGCGACTTTCCGGAATCCACACCATTTGCCCCACTGTGGGCGCCATCCCTACCTCTTGTGCTCCCTGGTCACTAATATCCTGCTCAACTGGAACAGCGCTACCGTCTCCGCCACGACAAACACGGCCGGCAGAGGCACCCGCAAGTGACTGCACATACCCGCTTCTCCACAGGTTCCACAACAGAGTCGGCGATATAATCACACACAGTTTGCCTGGGGGTATACCATTTATTGCCTATCATCGCTGCAATAATTGAGTAATCATAATTGGCATAAAGGATTTGTCCAGCTAGGCGAGAAAGAAAGCCATAGTTGGTAGGGCAAAGGGGGTGGTGCGAGGGATTGGCGGTAAGGACAATCGTGTGGTGTTTTATCTGGTAGGCGTTAATCCCGTCTGAGCCAAGGTAAAAGGGGGGTACAGAGCGTGAGGAGGCTTATTGGGTTACTGCTTGTCGCAGCGATGGTGTTCGGTGTTCTGTCGGGTTGTGCAGAGGAGAAGCCCGCTGCACCGGCCAAGCCTGCGACGCCACCACAGCCTGCGGCGCCGACAGAGATCAAGATTGGGGTCTCAGCGCCCATAACAGGCACGATACCAGTGGTTGGACGTGGGACAAAACTGGGCGCTGAAATGGCTGCCGAAGAGGTCAATGCCAAGGGCGGTCTAAAGGTAGGAGACAAGCAACTCAAGGTGAGGCTCATCATAGAGGATAGTGCCAACGATCCTAAGCAGACGGCTGCCGTCTTCCAAAAACTCATAACGAAAGACGAGGTTGTGGCAATCATCGGAGACCAGGCGTCGAAATGCTCTATGGCGGGCGGTCCGATTGCACAGTCGAACGGTGTGCCGATGGTAACCCCGTGGTCGACGACTGACGCGGTTACTGCCGGCAAGGATTACGTGTTCCGGGCGTGCTTCACCAACTCATATCAGGCCGGTATGATGGCTAAGTATGCTTGGGAAACGCTTAAGTACAAGACGGCCGCAGTCCTGTTCGACATCAACAGTGATTCCGTGAAGGACCTTGCGGAGAAGTTCTCTGCCGCATTCAAGAAGCTGGGGGGCCAGGTCGTATCCTACGAAAGCTACACGACCGGTGATAAGGACTTCAGCGCCCAGCTGACCAAGATCAAGGCCGGCAAGCCCGACTGCATGTACATCGCGAGCTACTACGACGAAGGTGGTCTTCAGGTCAGACAGGCCAGGAAGCTCGGCATTAAAGCCCCGATCCTCGGAACTGACGGCTGGGACTCGCCCGAGCTGATCGACCTCGGCGGCAAGGACATGGAAGGGGTGCTGTTCACAGACCATTACGCCATCGATATCGCATCTCCAAAGGCCAAGGTGTTTATAGATGCCTATAACAAGAAGCATAACTTGATCCCCGACGCCCCTGCAGCCCTGACCTACGACGCAGCTATGCTCGTGTTCAAGGCGATAGAGAAAGCCGGCAAGCTCGATCGCAAGGCTATCAGGGACGCACTTTCGACCACGGAGTACGAGGGTGTGACGGGTTACATCAAGTTCAAGCCGGGCAGCGGCGACCCAGATAAAGATGTGATTATTGTCGAGATCAAGGGCGGGAAGTTCACCTATAAGGCGATGGTCAAAGCATCGTAACTGACTAGACTGGGGAGGGTCCGTAAGACAGGACCCTCCCCAACGCAGCATTGGGAGGAGCCTGAGTTGTTCAGCCTGAGCATCATCCTGCAACAGGTGTCCAATTTCCTACAGCTCGGGGCGATATATGCGCTTATCGCGCTTGGATACAACATGGTCTATGGCATCCTTGCGCTGATCAACTTTGCTCATGGCCAGGTATTTATGGTAAGCGCTTTTGTCGCCTACTTCATTTCTATCTGGTTTGGGACCAAAATCCCCTATCCTTTCGGGATCGGGGTCACAGTCTTATCCACGGTTCTCATAGCATCGGGCTTGGGGCTTGGGATTGAACGGGTGGCGTATAGGCCGCTACGCAATGCGCCGAAGATGTCGGCACTGATCACGGCTATGAGTGTCAGCATGTTTATGGAAAACTTCACGCTTGCGGTTGTTGGTCCTGGGAGGCGACAGATCCCCGAGGTTCTACTCCCGACAGTCGTGATACCCATCGGTGAGGTAGTGCTCACCAACATCCAGATTATTGTCATACTCATAGGGGCGGTAGTGATGATAGGCTTGCGGGCACTCGTCAGCGGAACGCAAATCGGAAGGGCCATGAGGGCAGTGTCGGTTGACCTGCCCACCTCGAGGCTAATGGGCATCAACGTTGACGGTGTCATTGCCTTTACGTTCATCGTGGGCTCTTCGCTCGCCGCCGTGGGGGGAATAATGTACGGCCTCGCGTACCCTGTCATTGAGACCAACATGGGGTCCATGGTCGGGTGGAAGGCCTTCTGCGCGGCCGTTATCGGTGGTATAGGCTCCATAGAGGGGGCGTTTGTGGGCGCCATAATCCTTGGGATAGTGGAGATCATGGTGCCGTTTCTGCTCAAGTCGCAGTTCCGGGACGGGATAGTCTTCAGTCTTCTAATAGCTATGCTGATATTCCGGCCCATGGGCATATTCGGAGTCAGCAAGACCCAAAAGGTGTAGACGATGAGTAGAACCCCAAAGTGGATTGTTCCGCTGGCAATCTTCGCGGTGGCGGAGACTCTCTCCGCGCTGAAGCTTATCTCTCCGTATTACATCACCGTGCTCTGTTACATCTGCATCGACGGTATCCTTGTCCTGAGCCTGAACCTGACGAACGGGTATTTGGGGGAGACCAATCTCGGGCATTCGGCTTTTGCCGGTGTGGGAGCGTATGTCGCCGTCACACTTCTCACCATGGGGCTGCGCATCGGTTCGACCTCTCCTCTGCTGGCGCAAGAGCTGGGGTTTTTGGTGGCGCTACTGGCGGGAGGCCTTGCGGCAGGGCTCACAGGGCTCGCGTTATCAGTACCGGCGTTCAACACCAGGGGCGACTACTTTGCACTCGTCACTTTTGGCTTCAACATGATAGTGATCAACGTGGTCAATAACATAGACGCAGTGGGAGGAGCCCGGGGATACCAGGGCGTACCGCCAGACAGGCTGATACCGAAGGTCACCAACCTTGCGTGGTCGATGGCGCTCTTGGTCCTGGCCGTCCTGGTTTGCAGGAACTTTGTTTCGTCGGGTTACGGCCGGGACGTCCTCAGCATCCGGGAGGATGAGGTGGCCGCGGAGCTGATGGGCGTCAACACCCGCCGGGCAAAGGCCCT
>Ga0315277_10010533_pt1 | contig 11702 bp, 19 predicted proteins | sample YL17G05_15_MG_FD_203695 | JGI IMG/M metagenome (GOLD analysis project Ga0315277, IMG submission 203695) | Sediment microbial communities from Yellowstone Lake, YNP, Wyoming, USA - YL17G05_15 | ecosystem: Environmental > Aquatic > Freshwater > Lake > Sediment | place: USA: Wyoming | collected...
AATGCCTATGAAATCGGTTCTCAGGAGACGATCACCTTTACGGATCCACCAATCCCTGAGAATGGCGAATTACGCATCATTGGATTTTGTTGGGAAACGTTAGCCGTCGAACAGGTTGATGTGTTGTTCGCTACCCAAAAAGATTGTCTTTTCGATTGCCTGTCGGCAATTGGAGGCGCGACGTTTGCGCACGCGCTGATGGACCCGGAAGCGGAAATAACTCCAGACGCAGATTCTATTTTGTTTGAAACTCTGACGCTGGAAGCGGCATATATCGCTGCAAAATCAGCCTGGGTTCAAATACAACAGAACATTGATGATCTGGACGAACAGGTTGATGCGTTTGTCATGGTTGAAAAAGACGATTTTATTAACATGTCAAGCGTGCTATATCAAGCTTTGTGGGAGGCAAGCACGGCAGTTTAAACCGAAGATTGCCGGGGGGCGAACTGGCCAGCGTCTTCTGGCATGTATATGAACGAATTTGCAGATGCGATTAAAATTCTCAAGGATCTGGGGGTCCTTCAAATCTTCACAATCCCTCTGTCCTTCCTGGTCTTTGCCTATCTCTTTAAAAAGATAGTCCTGAACGGCTCAAGCCAAACGCTGAAAGCTATCGGGATATTTCTGCAAGGGATCACCCTGGACTATATGGCGAGCGAGAAGGACCGAATCAAATTGCAGGCGAATATCGAGAACACCTTGCAAGACATTGCGGAGGGGATTAAAGACCTTCGGCGATTAATCGAAGCGAATAGGGAGGTTAAACCATCATGAAATTGAATTTTGAAAGAATCGCGCAGATTGCGCAGCAGATTTTTTCGGAGCAGACCGGCGACGACCTGGCAGGGATGGGCGTGCATGGCAAACAGTCAATTCTGGAAGGAAAGACCGTCGCGCTGATCGCGCTGGAGATGATGCAGCGGATCGCCGATGGGGAACCCCTTGAGATTGAAACAGGGACCCGGGCGATCCCGACGCCGGAAGTGCAGATATTAGCGATTAAAGGCGTGATAAAATATCAGCAAATGCCGTCTTCTTAAGGAGGCCTCAAGCCTTTTTCCACCGGAGTGCGACATATCCACCAAGATATAAAAACGCAAAACTCAAGATGGATTGTATCGCTTGTATATCTGATGGGGCGCCTATCATCTTGTTATGTCCTTCGCCTCCAACAATGAAAATCAAGGCAACCAAACTGAGTGTCAGCCATGAATACGTAATTTGCCAATAAGGGTGGTCCTTCGCAAGATTTGCACAGACCATGCCCCAGAGAAAGCTGCTGACAAAATTGGCGAAACCATAGGGTAAAACGATCGAGGCAAGAAAAAGACTCCCCAATCCAACCCCCGCGCCAATAAGCACTGCCCGCCACTGAATTTTTGGCATAAGTATTTTCTCCCGTTGAGTTGCTGCTTAGAAATCACGGATCAGCCACTGACCTTGATGTTTTTGAAGTTCAAAACTCTCACTGCGGACGTCTCCATCTTTTTCAGTGATGCTCACCAGCACGACGGCAGATTCTTCAATGTTTTCGATTTCGATTTTCGTGACATCGGTCAATTCCCCTGATGTCCCTTTGACGAGATCGATAAGGTTTTTCTTGCTATACTTGTATATGTCAGGATGACAAAAGGAGAGTACGCGCTGCACATCTTTCTGCTGCACCGCTTGAAAAAATTGCTGCACCACCTGGTCAGGAGACGCTCCAGGGGCTACCGTCGGCGACGGCAGGATATGGGAGAGAATTTGTGGCTGAACCTGCGAGCGTCCCAGCAGGTAAAACAGGACGGCAAGGGTGATTAATCCCAGGAGAATCATCGTATTCCGAAGAAATAGCTTCATACCGGTCCAACTCATAGGATTACCGAAACTCCTTTTCAATCAGGGCCACATGCTGTTTCAGGTCATTCTGAAGATGCTTCAGATTGTGGAAAGCGTCCCCCAGATCAAAGCCGTCTAACCGCTTGTGAAGCGGCGTAGAGAGCAATTCACTGGTGGTCTTGAGAAACCTATTGAGCAAATCCAACTTCTTGATCGTCTCATTCAGGTTCGCTTTGATTTGAATCAGGATTTTTGTTTCTGATGGGGAGAGGGGCGGCGGTTTCGGCGGCGGGGGCTTCACCTCGTCCGGCATAGTTTTTTCGGCAATCGTGAGCGCCGCAGAATGGATCGCGTCTTTTAGGGACATTTTTTCTTTTCTTCCCCTGATGATTGTGTTATGCTGAGCGCATGAGTATGGAACTCTTACACTATTTTCAGTGGTATCTGTACTTTATGATCTGTGAATTGGTCACGTATGGGACCTATCTGACGTATTGTCTGTTTCATAAGCGCGTCAAGCATCGGCTGTTTCTCTATGCGCTGCTCTGTTTCGCGATTCTGTTTGTCGAAATCAAACGGATTGAATTGATGTTGAGCGGGGCGATCCCCCCGACCATGAAATATCTGTTCATCGTCGGGTTGGAGTTGCTCCCGTTTGGATTAGTGGCTTATGAAATCGTTAAAAAAGCGTATTGGAAAGTGCATCAAAAACTGTTGGCCATGGACCAGGAATAAATTATGGTTCCTGTTCCTGCTGGTCCTGACCGGCTGCGTGCCCTGGAAATAAGTGCCGGTCTTTTTCCTCTTCTTCCTGCGTGATTTCATCCCACACTTCATCCGAGAAAAAGAGCCGGATAGCTTCTTTCACCTTCCAGAGCAACTTATCATGCTTGCCGTTCGTCAATTTCTCTACGAGTTCACCGCGAAGCTCAACCGTAAGCTCTTTTTTTTTTCGTCTTCAACTAAATCGGCTTGAGAATATCCCATGACCTCTAAAATTCGGTCTAATTGATACGTAGATAGTCTTTTCCCATTTTCAACGTTAGACAGAAATTGAGCAGGCAGCTTAACTTTTTCAGCAACTTCCTTTTGTTTCAATCCTGTCCTTTCCCTTAATTCTTTTATCCGATTCCCAAGCCATTTGTAAAACTCTTTTTCTGTCATTTTGTACCTCCAGGACAAAAATAAACTGATGGGTGTAGAAAGTCAATAAAATAATATCTCTTTTTATTTCAACGAAATATAAACTCCTGAGTTTAAAAAACTAATCTTATGTGTTTATTTTTCTTGACAGAATGGTTCACCCTTTGGTAGAGTCCTCGGTATGTTGGAAATGATGCAGAACATCAGAACCTGGTTGTATGCGGCGGCACTGCCTATTACCATCATCGTATTATTGGCAGGGTGTACGCCCTTACGCTAAGCCAGGTTTGGGCGACTGGGGACTTTGCGCCTATGCCCCTTGCTTGGGGCATCGGAGTAACAGACGGGTTCCTGGTTGCCCTGATGCACATGCGATCCAGCAGACCGTTCCGGGACACTCCACGAAGGGCGAGCGTGCTTGCCGGGGTATCGGGACACTGAGGACGGAAAAATCAGGGTGATAAGTACCGTGTCAGCCGTTAAACCAATGACACGGCACTTATCATAAATTTCACAATCTGTCAAGTTTTTTTCGGGAGGACCAAACTATGTCGATGTTAAAAACCTTGATGCGCACTGGGGTCATGGGAGGCCCCGCCAAAATTCATCAGATGTTTCTCGATTATCGCGAACCAGCGTCGCAACCCCCGGCATCTCCTTGGACAGAGATGACGATCTGTGTGGTGGCGGCACTTGCCGGAGTCGCCTGCTTACTCTTCATTCCTGATGATCCGACCACGAAACGATAAACTATGGACACGGGAGTAAAATTTACGCATGGATGCGATCACCTCCCGGATCGAGTGAGCGACTGCGCGTCGTTCCATCCATGCACCCAAAAAAACATCTGTATGGAAAAAGGACAAGTTGTTACCATTTATTTTGAAAGGAGCTGCTATGACTATCACGACAATTCTTGATAAATTCTGTGCCGAGCGGCAACAACACGACACCGACGATCGGGATCACTCGAAATTTCGCGTCTCCGATGCCGGGAAATGCCGACTCATGAGATATTGGAAACGGCAAGGGAAACCTATGGACCCGCACTATACACCAGAAGGCTTACGGATCATGCACGTCGGGATTATGATCCATAATTGGATTCAAGGGGTAGTTAAGCAGGCAGGCGTTGCCCTGGCGATTGAACTAGAACTTGAGGATTTCCACCGGATCGGACATCTGGATGCCCTGGTACACCTCGACGGAAAACGAGTCCTCTATGACTTCAAGACCGTCAACGAGAAAAAATGGTTTTATCTGGAGAAAAGTAACTTTAGGCCGGATTTTCAGCATGTTGCCCAGATTATCACGTATGGGCAGATGATTGATCCCCAGCCGGATAAGATGGTCATCCTCTATCTCAATCGGGATACGCTCAAGCTGGCAGAATGTTTGGTTGATGCTATTTGCTATGAGGATATGATTATAGATGATTGGGAAACCCTTATCTCGGCATGGAAACGCCAGATTGAACCGAACCCGGACCCGGAAAATTGGGAGTGTGGTTACTGTGCGTATCGGTCAACTTGCTCTTATAACTTATGAATACCATTACCGCGTATCAAAATAGCTATACTGGTAAGGCGTTTCAAACACAAAAAGCGTGTCTACTGGATGAATTTCAGTTTCTCCGAAAACAACTGGTCAGCGCGGTGAATTCGCTGCTCTTGTTGCCACACCTAGACATGCAGCACCAATGTGATCATATCCGGGAGCAGCTGGACCGGGTCGAACAGAAGGCGCAAGAATATCAGCGGATCTTTCACGATCAGCCGGTGACATCATACCCTGATTTTGAACAAAACGTGATTTTGCTCAAAAAGGCAGCCTGAAATGGTAAAATTCATCAAAAATGACAGATTTTTCCCCATACTTTAAGGAATAGGGGGTCAACCCGACATCCTGTCACAACGCCTAGAGAATCTAGGGAGTGACCTGTCACGAAACCTGTCACGAGTGACGGGTTGACGTGTCACCGTGACAGATGGGTGTCGGGTTGGTGACAGGTGACTCACTTAGTGGCTCTAAGAGTTGTGACAGGATGTCGGGTTGAACCAACTTCTAAGAAATAGGGAAGAAATCTAAGAGAAAAAGAGAAGATCTTATGGCAGAGGAGAAGAGTTTTTCAGATTTACTCGATGAATTACGGCCTAAAATCCATTGGAAAGTCTCTCTGCATGATGAAAGTAAGCAGATTTACCGGCAAGTGCAGAAAACCTATTTTGAACCACTCTCGCTTAATGCCTGTAAGATGGATATTCGCACGTTTTACCAGAGTGCCTCGCCAACAACAGTGAACAATCTCGTGATCGCATTGACCGAGGATAAAAACCGGCTCTTTGATGATACCCTTTTCAGTGAATCACGCAAACATGCGCTAGGGTTTTTGAATGGGGTCTTCGATTTACGGACCGGCAAGCTACGCCCCTATCAAAGTTCTGATTTTGTCTGTGATCCGCTGCCCCATAATCTCCCGGAGCGCCTGAGTAAACCAGTCGAAAAATGGCTGCTTAGTATCCTGATGCAATGGGTCGGAGAAGAAACGGCGGACTGGTTTCTCAATGCGGTCGCGTACATGATTTTTGCTTATCCGAACACTGAGCAGGTCTGGATGAACTTTTTCGGGTCCGGAGCGAACGGGAAAAGTCTCTGTTTAGAGATTCTTGAGCGGGCGGTTGGCGATCTGAAGTGCATCGGCTGCGATTTGAAGCATATTAACCGGTTTACCGGGGATACGGTCCAAGATAAATGGTTGGTGATCGGGCGTGATTCTTCCTCGGAAGTGTCAGAAGGCGCCGTCAGCTTCATCAAAACATTTTCTGGTGATCCGAAGGTTCTGGTTGAGAAGAAGGGGGGTGCATCGTTTGACATCACGAATCAGGGCAAGCTTATTGTGAGCACAAACAGCCTGATTCAATCGAAAGACCGGTCTTACGCCTGGTATCGAAGGCTATTGCCGATTCCTTTTCCAAACGTGTTTGACCGAAATGACAAGTTTAAGCAGGAACTTTTGCAAAGGCTCCCGGAAATTATCAGGGTGTTAGCTCATCGGGCGTATCTATATCATCAAAATGAAACGTCGTTATGGGGCAGTTTGCCAAAATCGGTTCAAAACCTTTTAAAAGAAACCAGGATGATGAATGACCGGGTGGCTTCGTTCTGGGAAGGGTACTTTTTCAAGAATGTCGGCACTGAAGATGTGAATAACTGGATCTTGGACTGGAAAAAAATACACCTCTGCGATGGGTGGACGATGACCCAAATGTATGATTGTTTTACGCGCTGGCATCAACAAGAGTTTGGCGATATGCCGGTCTTACCGAGCATGAAAACCTTTTGTGGACAGTATGGGGAATTTTTGTCGGGTGAAGGCGGACGGTATTTTCTGTATAAACGAACAAATTTAGGCCGTATTTTGACCTTAAAACCAGAGTATGTCAACACCTGGTAAAGAAAAAACCCCGGTCTAAAACAAGCACCGGGGTGTATGAGAATATAAGAAGCTTCAGCACCTTCCTTTCTCACACACCCCCAAAACGTTGTCAAGTGAAATATGGAATTTGCGTATAAAATCGTCTGGTTACTCGCGTTTACCGCGAATTTCTGCATAGGGGTGATCAACCTGCGGTTAATCCTGGAAAGCTATTTAACCCTCAAGCTCAACACCATGCTTGAGGAAAAGCGGATTGATCATAAGGCAGAATTGCTTTTAGCGCGAGAAAATCAGCGAGAATGGAGGGAGTTACACGAATGAGAGAACGATTACATTATCCATCGTTCAGGTGGTACTTTCAACACCAATTTGATCAGAGCTTCTTGGTGTATTTTAACAACTGGCGGGCGTATGTGCTCACACAGAATAGATATTTCACAAGCGAAAAGCTGAAATATCTGATCATCCATGCGGTCAGACAGGCGATTGATGAACCTATCGGCATACCTGACGGCGCACGGAAGAGATCACTCCTTGACGTACCCTTAGAAACACATTGCGACGCACTGCTTGACGCACTCAAGGATCGTTGCGAATACATCGAAAAGCAGACCTTTTCCGATGAAGAGACGGGGGAAAGGTACGAGTGGAGAGTGGATGTCAAAAAGCTTCAGGATATTTTAATTGAGGCCCGAAAAACAAAAGACCTGCAGCTGGGGAAAGAGTTACTTCAAGGCGAGGTCTTTATGTCAGATAACTTAATGAGCAAGAAGCTGTATCATACAATCGGCGTCTGTTTTTCAGCACGCCGTGTGCGAGAAATCACAAGGGCGTTAACCGAGCAGGGCTATTTGAAAAACAACGGCAACCTGCGGACACATGGAAGGGAGGTGGTAAGCTGATGGATACCCTCATTATTTTAAGTATGGTCTGCGGGATCATCTTTTGGTCAGGACGGTATTCAGCGGAGAAAGCACCGAGCGCGAAGCTGTTGAATGTTTCACAATTGCCCTTGACAGATGAGCAATGGAGCCGGTTTTGTCACCTGGCTGCGGCCAGGGGAGTACAACAAAAAACCTTGTTAGCTGAGGCAATTAAATTCTATCTCCAGGAGAAAATTCGGTGAAGTGTCCCCAGTGTCAAACCGTGATGAGGAGCAATTACTATACGGTCAGAAGCGGAAATATCTATCAAATCCCTGGAGAGGTATATTGGTTCAAGTGTCCGAAGTGTCAGCATATCGAGCGGTTTTTCTTTTGTAAGCGCTCAGATTTATTTTTCTTACAAGAAACCTACGGAAAACGCTTTGATGAGTTTCGGCAGCAAATCAGAGAATTAAATCACAAGATAGAGATCCTCAACCTGGGCGGGGGAGAGGCGATCAAGAGGTTGGAGTCTGTTCGACAGACGCTGATGAAGTTATTGAGGCATTTGTTTTGAACTATGGCAAGAGATTTTTTTAACAATCCAAGAAGGCCAATAAATAAAACAGCAGCAATAGTTTTATATAGCGAAGGAGAGCATTTTAATTCTATCAAAAAAATTAGGCAGAAACATTGGGATACTCCCCCACCGATGAAAAAATACCATGGACCAAAAGAAAAAAATATGTGTGGAAAAAAATTCGGACGTTTTTTAGTCGTTGGGTATTTCGGCACTTCCAGCGGGAAGGCTTCTCGTAGAGCCTTGTGGGTTGTTCGTTGTTCCTGTGGTTCTTACGAAACAAGATCATCTAAAAGCATAACAAACCCATCAAATACCAATGATTGCTGCGATAATTGTCGTCAATTAGAATATTTAAAGAGCAGGTGATGATTACATGTTATATGACATGTGACCGCTTCCGATAAGCAGTATTTTATGTCTCATAATCCCTTGATATATATGGGATTATGGGGGATAAGGCGTCAGGTTAGCCCGGTTAATGTGACGCCTTTTTTTTGATGAGTCCGTGTCAAGTTCCTTTAAACGGACATTAATGTCCGTTTATTCCCTTACGATGATTTTGTCAAACTATATGTAGTAGGTATTGTTAAAAAATAATACTACCTGTTGATTTTGAGGAAAAAACGAAAAAAAATTGACAGGATTTGTGAATAAGGTGACAATGTGTCTGCAGATAGCAAAGAAGTTTGCTCGATTTCCGTAAGTTTGACCATACGGCCGTCGCCGTTAGACGAAAAGAAGCAAGGGCAGTGCCCTGATATTGTGTGTGTATCCTAGAAGCAAACAATGTCAGAGAACTGCCCTTTTTTTGTGATGTCAGTAGCAGGTTCTATTATTATGCGGGGTGATCTCTTTAAATCTATTACCTGTATTAATTCTCCCAAAGACTGTCGGGAGGGTAAAGGAAACCGATTTTTGAAGAATTTTTAAGCACAAAGGAGAGGTGATTTTGTAACCACAAAGACAAACGGGGTCTGGGTGCTGTAACACTCAGGCTCAAACTTGAAAAGGTGTTCCGTGAGTACTGTAACACTCACGGAACGTGCTGAACGACAACGGATTGTTAACCACAAAGACCGTTTGTTTTTTGTGTCCAGCTAATGTATGTCGTAGATGAGTCTGGGGATTTTGTCAATGAAAATGATACTGGGTATCGAAGTAACGTCTTGCTGAAAGAGACCGGGGACGTCTGGGAGTTACGGGAGTTTCATAGGAACTCGTATCGTTATGGATATAACCCCAAGAAGAAAAAGAACAAGAAACGGGGTCGAGCAGCAGAGGCGGATGAGGAACAACAGATATTTAATCAGTGGCGGGTCAATTTTCGGAGAAAACGAGCCGTGATCGACCTCGTGAATTGTAACGAACAGGAGTTGAATATCTGGTTTACGTTCACGTATGCCCGGAATGAGCAAGATTTAACGCAGTTTCACGCGGACAGAAAAGGATTTTATCAAAGACTCACCCGGTTTGTCCAGAACGGGAAACTCTATGGAAAACCGGTCAAATCATTTACCCCTTGTCCTGATTTCCAATTGAAAGCGGTCGGCGTGATTGAGTTCCAGGATGGCGATCGGCGCGAGGATAATGAGGGCCGGGGGGTGATTCATGGACATCAACTGATGAATACTCCATTTTTACCGCAAGTCATGGTCATTGTCGCGGATGTCTACGATGTTCGAGATGGTACGTATAAAGCCGCGTATCTGCAACAAGACGGCTCCTGGTCGTTATCCGCCAACCGTGAAACCCGGTGGTTCGACTGGCAGCATGAAGCCGAAATCTTTCTCAAGGCACACAGCACCCTGGCAGATGAGCACCATGTCAACCCACGTTCAAAGCCCCTGTGTGTAGCAGCTTTTCTCTGGGCACAGGGCTTTATTGACATCAAAACCGTTGCGAACATGAGAAAAGCCGGCAAGTTGTCAAACGTGGGTGAGTACATGGTGTCAAAGTATATGGTTGAGGATCTCTCTGATGAACGTTTACAGAGTCGTAAGGCCTATTTCTTTACAGGTGACTTAGAACGTCCGATATTCTATCGTGATGTTGAGGTTGTGAATAATCACTTGGAAGCACTGGACATGTGGAAGTATTTCCTTTACAAAAAGGAACTAAACGGTTACTATATCGGTGAGTTTACGATTTTCTTCTTTAGTTTCTGGGTGGCGGTGTATCCCTGGATAAAAGTGTATTATGAACGGAGACAGCAAAAGCAAGAGAGGTTAGCGAGTGAGCCAGAGGTCAAAAATTCTGTTTAGGTCCCGCCAGGTCATCTTTTCAAAAAAGGCAAAAACGGGTTTTATTAGAAAAAAATGAAAGGGGGGTCTTTTGCTGTTTTAATGACTTCAAATAATACTCCCTGCAGCGAGCTCGAGTTAAATTCTGCTTGACTATAACTTCCTGCCTTCCTTAACTTAAGAGAGAATTCTTGACACCATTTCCAGGGAAAGCTACACTGCTCCGCGTAGAGTATTGTAGTTTCCCGAAAATAGCAGTTAGATTAAGGGCGGTTTAGAGACCGGGGGAAGCCCGGTCGTTTCGTGGGAAACTACGATACTCTACGGCTAAACCGCCCTTGCTATTTTCGGAGGTTGGTGTTATGCCTACCTATCAAAATCATGATATCGTCGGTTTACAAGACCGGCTCTACACGCTCAAATGTCACCTGTACGTCATTGAAGCAGCAATTTCCTGCCCACAGTCTCAAGATAACAATGGCGAGGAAACGGTTGACGGTTTAACAGAACTCCTCACCGAAGAACAGCAAGAGCTCGAGGACATTTCCAACGTGTTGGAAACCTGGAAAACTCCGCGTGATCCAAAAACACAAGGCAACGTGATTCGAATTGAGGTTGACTTGGATGAAAGACCTCAGTCTGCCCGGGTCCATTAAGGTTTGCTGCCGGAGTAAATTTTTGTAAACGACCTGTTTCCTGAATTTACTCCGGGACATGTCCAGGAAACGACGGGGGTTTCCTGCGCTCACACCGTGCGTCAAACAGTGTTTCGAGGGGTGTTTCCAATGGTGTCTCATCAGGAACGTCAACCGGTGCGTCATCATCCCCAGCAGAGGAGAAAAAAAACAGCATGAAATGTCCCTATTGTCACCGGGTGATGTATCGCCAACACTACGAGGTCAAAGGCAGTGGCAGCCGGAAAAACGCCCTGCCCTTTCCCCATCAAATTCACTGGTTTGTGTGTAAACGCTGTCCAGGGCGCAACGGAGAGGATTACAAGGTGTTCTATGTCTTCACGGAAAAACAGCAGATTCTCGACGTCCTGGCATACTATGACAGCATCATGGACAGAATGAAACGCGAACACCGCGAAATGGAAGAAAGGTTTTCTGTCCTTTACTGTGATGGTGACCGAGCCGTCAAAAAACTGTTTGCCCTCAGAGAAACCCTGCTCAAGGTTGTACGGAGCTTAATTTAGTCCCTGGCATCGGAAAAGTTTCACATGACAGGGCACAGATGAAAAAGCAGAATCCCCCCTTTCTTCCTCCCCTCACAACCACCAGGGGAGAAGGAAGGGGGGATTCTGCGAACCATCATCGGAGTAACGCCAGGCGGGTGAGTGACCCGTTCAAAAAGCCTGACAAACTTGTTTGGGCGGGCGTTTTGATGGTCACGACCCGCCTGGCGTTACTCCGATGATACCTTTAACAACGGAGTGTGTAAAATGACGAAACTGTGTTTGTGCGGTCAAGACGTGGTTGAGGGTGAGGAGTATTGTCAAGATTGTCTCGAAGGTCTTCATGCCTTAGCAGAGATAGAACGACAAGAACGCAAGGAAGGTATTCTGTTCGATTCACACACCGAGATTGAAGGATAAATATCGGGTCCCTCCG
>Ga0315277_10010534_pt1 | contig 11702 bp, 8 predicted proteins | sample YL17G05_15_MG_FD_203695 | JGI IMG/M metagenome (GOLD analysis project Ga0315277, IMG submission 203695) | Sediment microbial communities from Yellowstone Lake, YNP, Wyoming, USA - YL17G05_15 | ecosystem: Environmental > Aquatic > Freshwater > Lake > Sediment | place: USA: Wyoming | collected...
CGCTCGCAGACCGCCCCGTCCCACGACCTAAAGTCACAGTAAAGGCAAAGGACAAACCAATTTCGGTAACCGGCAATTATGAGGCAACTATGCTCGTTCGGTAACAGTTTCTATTGACGCAACACGTCCGTCTTTGGTACTAAGGCTGTTTAGTGCTGGCTATTCACCCATGATCTGCAGAACTACATCCCTGGAGCGGGGCCGATTGTCAAAATCGACGACTACGATCTGCTGCCAGGTACCCAGGGCCAGGGTCTTATTGGTGAAGGGCACTGCGAGGGAAGGGCCAAACAGGGAGGCACGCACGTGAGAAAAGCCGTTGCCTTCGCCCCAGGCACGGTCATGCTGATAGGGGATGTTCCTGGGGACAACCCTGTCCCACATGCTCTGGAAATCGCTGAGGAGACCAGGCTCAAACTCGATGGTAGAGACGCCCGCCGTGGAGCCCGTTATGAATACCGTTACAGTGCCGGAATTGACGCCTGATTTGGCAACCTCCTGCCTTACCTGACCGGTGATGTCGATAACATCGCAGTTCCCCTTGGTCCTGATGCCAATTCTGCTGGTCACCACCATAACTCATGCCTCCTTTTGGCCTACCGGAAAATGTCATGCAGATCAAAAACAGGCCCATCCTTGCATATCTGCTTCAAGCCCCTTTTCGTCTCCACAGAACAGCCATAACAATAGCCCATGCCACAGCCCATCCTCGCCTCCAGGGAAATCTGGACCGATTTTCCCTCAAGTATTTGCGCTCCCTGGCTAGCCATGGCTTTATACATGGAAGTGGGACCACAGGCGAAGATTTGGTCAGCCTCGCGAACCAGCCCTGCCACCAAGTCTGTCACCATGCCCCTTATCCCTGCTGTGCCATCCTCCGTGGCGAGCAGAACCCTGGCCTGGGGCGGGAGCAAATTGGCGGGATAAAGCTGGGCCTGGGTTGGCGCTCCCAAGAGCAGTGTCACCTGCAAGCCCTCAGCCATTCCCCTTTCGGCCAGAGCAACGAGGGGGGCAATCCCTATGCCCCCAGCTATCAAGAGCAAATTTCGGGATGCGGAATTGGGGACGAAACCATGACCCAGCGGTCCCAGCATATCGAGCATATCCCCTTCTCTACGCTGGGCAAGCCAGCGGGTGCCGTGCCCCACCACAGCAAAGAGCAGGGCAAGCTGCGTTGGCGAGGAATGGGGGGCTACTCTATGGATACTCAAGGGGCGCCGTAGTAACCGGTCATAGCCTTCACTACTGCGCACCATGACAAACTGCCCCGGCTGAGCCAACGTGGCGACTTCTGGAGCATGAGCCCAGAGAAGATAAACGCCGGACATAACCTCCCGGTTAGAGAGCACAAGGGCAAGAATATGCTTCAGCTTATCCCCCTAAAATTACGGCTGCAATCTTGGATCAGGCAGATATTGTCGTAGCGGCTGGACCGTGAAGGTCAGGGCTCCGTTGCCCAAGGCCTGCACTGCAGCCCGGAAGGTATCAAGGGAAGTGAAGCATGGAATCCGCTTCTCGGCGGCGGCGCGCCGAATCTCAAAGCCATCCCGCAGCGGTGTTCGCTCGCCGGTGACGGTATTGACCACTCCGCTAACGGTGCCGTCACGAATGACGTCCACCACATTGGGGTGTCCCTCGCTCAGCTTCTTGCTGATCATGGTCACGGGAAGCCCCAGTGCCTGAATCATAGCCGCCGTCCCCTCGGTTGCGTAAAGCCTGTAGCCCTCAGCAGCCAGCGCTTTGATGATGGGTACTGCTTCCGGCTTGTCCCTATCAGCGATGCTGAGCAATATCGATCCCTTCCGGGGCAGCATTATGTCGGCGGCAAGGAGCGCCTTCGCCAGGGCGGCACCGAAAGTGTAGTCTACGCCCATAACCTCGCCCGTCGATTTCATCTCGGGGCCAAGGTAGGTATCCACGCCGCTTAGCTTGGACATGGAGAAGACTGGCGCTTTGATAGCAATGAGTTCTTGCTTCCTCCACAGCCCCCCCTCGTAGCCTTGTTCCCTTAGGCTCTGGCCCAGCATTGCCTTGATAGCAACCCTCACCATAGGCACGCCCGTGACTTTGGAGATGAAGGGAACGGTCCTGCTGGCGCGAGGATTGGTCTCCAGAACATAGACCGTGGAGCTACCGACACCATTGGGCATAATAACATATTGAACGTTCATCAACCCCTTCACCTGGAGCGCCAGCCCGATTTTGGTAGTGTATTCGACGATGGATTCCACTTCCTGCTCGCTCAGGTTCACGCCGGGATAGACCGCCATTGAATCTCCACTGTGCACCCCTGCCCTCTCGATATGCTCCATGATCCCGGGGATGAGAACGCGCTCCCCATCGCAGATGGCATCAACCTCCACCTCTTTCCCTTCCAGATATTTATCGATAAGCACCGGGCGGCGGGAGTCCAGCTCTATCGCCAGGCGCATGTAGTGGATGAGCTCGCTGGCGTTGTGCACAATCTCCATGGCCCGGCCCCCCAGTACGTAGCTGGGGCGGACCAGAACCGGGTAGCCGACGACCTTGGCGATGGCAAGCGCCCCCTCAAGAGAGGTAGCGGCGCCCCCGGGAGGCTGAGGAATGCCTAATCGGTTCACCAGGTCCTCGAAGCGATGGCGGCTCTCCGCCCTATCGATGGTCTCAGCACTGGAGCCCAGTATCGGCATACCAGCACGGGCCAGGGACTGGGAGAGGTTTATCGCAGTTTGCCCGCCGAACTGCACGATGGAAGACGGTATGGGGATGCGATTGCCCTCAATCTCCATGCCCTCGTTTTCCAGGATGTCGCGCACGCTTTCCTCGTCCAAAGCCTCAAAGTAGAGCCGGTCCGAGGTATCGAAGTCGGTGGATACTGTTTCCGGGTTGGAATTGATAATTATGCTCTTGAAGCCAGCATCCTGAAGCGCCCAGGCGGAGTGGACGCTGCAATAATCGAACTCGATGCCCTGGCCGATGCGAATGGGGCCGCTGCCGATGACCACCGCCTTATTGCCCTGAAGCGGCTCAGCCTCGTTCTCCCGCTCGTAGGTGCTGTAGAAGTAAGGGGTCTGGGCGGCGAATTCGGCGGCGCAGGTGTCTACCAGCTTGTAGACGGGCAGGATTCGCCACTCGCGGCGAAGCTCCCGCACCTGCTCCGGAAGCCTGTCGGCCAAAGTTCCTATCTGCTCATCGGAGAAGCCCAGGCGCTTTACCTCCCATAACAATTGAGGCGTCAGCGTCTCCGAAAGGAGCCGCCGCTCCATATTCACGATGTTCTGCAGCTTGTACATGAACCAGGGGTCAATCCCCGTCTGACACGCCAGCTCGTCGGGGCCTTTGCCCCTTCTCAGCGCCGCCATGACTGCCCAGAGGCGGAGGTCGTTAGGTTCTAGAGGAAGACGCTCCTTCCAGTTCGGATGTTCCCAGAGCAGCGACTTGGCCCCTAGTTCCAGGGAGCGCACCGCCTTCTGTATTGCCGCCTCAAAGGAACGGTCGATGGCCATAACCTCGCCGGTGGCTTTCATCTGCGTGCCGAGAGTGCGGTCGCCCAGGGCAAACTTGTCGAAGGGCCAGCGCGGAATCTTGACCACGCAGTAGTCCAGTGCCGGCTCAAATGCGGCCATGGTCTCGCCCGTTACCTGGTTTACGATCTCATCCAGCCGCCGTCCAACGGCGATCTTGGCGGCGACGCGGGCGATGGGGTAGCCCGTGGCCTTTGAGGCCAGGGCCGAGCTGCGGCTGACGCGGGGGTTTACCTCGATGACGTAGTAAGGCGGCAGGCCGTTCTTAAGATTCCTGTAGACCTCGCCGCTGCCTCCCGGCGGCCAGTGCTCGGCTATCATCGGGTGCGGGGCCAGGGCAAACTGGATATTGCATCCGCCCTCGATGCCCAGGGCGCGTATGATGTTAATGCTCGCCGAGCGCAGCATCTGGTACTCTTTGTCGGACAGTGTCTGAGATGGGGCCACCACGATGCTATCGCCGGTGTGAACCCCCATGGGGTCGATGTTCTCCATGTTGCAGACGGTGATGCAGTTGTCGGCCCCGTCGCGCATCACCTCGTACTCGACCTCTTTCCAGCCGACCACGCTCTTCTCCACGAGCACCTGGTGGATGGGGCTTACCGCCAGCCCGATGGCGACGATGCGCTCGAAGTCCTCCATGGTGGTGGCATGGCCGCCGCCGCTGCCGCCGAGGGTGTAGGCGGGGCGAATCACCACCGGCAGGCCGATGGCCTCGGCGGCCCGGCGCGCCTCCGGCATATTGGTGGCGATATAGCTTTCGGGGACAGGCTCGCTGATCTCGATGAGCAGCTTCTTGAATAGCTCCCTGTCCTCCGCCTTGCGGATGGTATCGATGGGGGTGCCCAGGGCGCGCACGTTGTACTTATCGAGGACGCCGGCATTGGCCAGGTCAACCGCCAGGTTGAGCCCGGTCTGGCCGCCGAGCGTGGGCAGCAGCCCATCGGGGCGCTCTCGCTCGATGATGCGGGCGATCACATCGACCGTCAGCGGCTCGATGTAGACGATATCGGCGATGCCCTCATCGGTCATGATGGTGGCCGGGTTGGAGTTGACCAGCACCGAGGTCACGCCCTCCTCGCGCAACGCCTTGCACGCCTGGGTGCCGGCGTAGTCGAACTCCGCCGCCTGCCCGATAATTATGGGCCCGGAGCCGATTACCAGGACTTTAGATATTTTAGACATAGTTCCTACTCTTGATTTGCTTCAGCATCTAAGGCCGCACCAAGCTCTTCTACAGCCGAAATAAATTTATCAATATCTTCCGAGGTCATTTCATCGGTAGAGAAGGATGGCTCTTTATGTCTCTTGTAATCGTCAACCTTGCTACCAAAGGCCGCAATACTGCGCAGCTTTTCTAGGTATCTCTGCCCTGCTTCACCACCCTTTTCTATTATATAAAGCCACAGCGCAAGCGACCCATTACCATAGTTGACGAAAACAACTTCATCAACATGACTTATCCTATAGCTATGACCAGAAACACCCCAGCGAATGGAATCCCCTTTAGAACTGCGCTTCTTCTGTAGCGCCTTAGCTTTAAAGTAAAGCTCTTCAGTTCTCTGATGCCCACCTTCACGGCAGCGAGCAAGGAAGGTGGCTTCATCTATCTTCGTCGGTCCTGATGTTGGGCGCTGGGGTTTATATCCGAATAGTGTCGGCATCAAAATCTTTCTCGACCCACTTTCCTCAAAGCTACTTACTTGAAGCAAGAAGATGTCGAAGTTGCTGTTTTTGTTGAGGAAGGTAACAGTTGCTCTTAATGGTTCCACGAGCTCATCCACTGCTATTAGGAGTCTTACCTTACCATTGCGCAGGTTCTGCTCAACTTTAACCCTGAAATCATCAGCCGAAAAATCCTCGCCACCGAATTTTTCCATTACAACCTCATCGAGTTCTAACTTAAGGTGGGCATTAGCTACCTCGTAGACCTTATCCACAGTCCACTCAGATAAATATGAGGCATATTCAATTATCTGCCCTATGACTGTGCGTCTCGCTTCAGGGTTCTTAGCCAGCTTAGTCTCAACAACGGTCAAAATTCCGTTTGCATCAATGAAAAGCAAGTCTATAGCGCCTGGTGGTATTCCAACCTCTCTTCCGATGCAGATGAGCTCAGGCACATTCTCATCTATCTCCTCCATGGGGATTAGAGATGGGAAATGCTCCAGATAATCCTGCAATTTACCCTCCTCGGTAAATTTAACATCGTCCAAAGGTATAACTTTGTTACCCTCAATAATCAGTATTTTTGCCATGTCCCTCTCCTTCCTTCACCCCCCCACCATCTCCAAAAAGCGCTGGAAGAGATACACGTTATCCTGGGGGCCGGGGGAGGCCTCGGAGTGATACTGGACGGAGAATATCGGCAACTCGCGATGGCGCAGCCCCTCCACTGTGCCATCGTTTAGGCTGATATGGCTCACCTCAAGCCCCCCTTCGAGAGTGTCCCCATCGACGGCAAATCCATGATTCTGGGCGGTTATATGCACCCGCCCAGTTTCTAGCTCGCGGACAGGGTGATTGGCCCCCCTGTGGCCGAATTTCAGCTTGAAAGTCCTGCCGCCAAAGACCCGCCCCAGAAGCTGGTGTCCCAGACATACGCCCATAATCGGCTTCCGCCCGATAAGCCCCCGCACCGTCGCCTCCAGATAGGCCAGGGCCGGGTCGCCAGGGCCGGGCGAGAGGAGGATGCCATCGGGCTTGGGGCCGAGGATGTCCTCGGCCGGAGTGGTTGAGGGCACCACGGTGCAGGCGCAGCCCAGCCTGGTCAGGTAGCGCAGTATGCTCAGCTTGAGGCCGCAGTCAACAACCACTATGTGATAAGCGGGGTTTGCGCCCGAAGACGGCTCCCAGCGATAGACGCTCTTGGTAGTAACCTGCTGCACGAAATCGATGTCATCGTATCGGGGCAGCTTCTTCAGCCTTTCCAGCGCCTCCTCAGGTGTCCCCTCCGAGGCAATCATCCCCATCATCACGCCCACCGAGCGCAGCCGCCGCGTGAGGGCGCGGGTATCGACTCCCGCGATACCTGGGATGCCATTCGATAGCAAGTACTGATGCAAGGTCGAAGAGCTATGCCAGTGGCTGGGCAGATGACACTCCTCTCGAACCACGAACCCAGCCACCTGGATGCGGTTCGATTCGAAGTCTTCACTGTTGATACCGTAGTTGCCGATCATAGGATAGGTGGGAACAACGATCTGGCCGGCGTAGGAGGGGTCGGTGAGCATCTCTTGGTAGCCGGTCATGCTGGTGTTGAAAACGACCTCGCCGTAGGCCGAGGCCTCAGCGCCAAAGGGGTAGCCCTCGTGCACCGAGCCATCCTCCAGCACCAGGAATACCTTCTTAGTCAAGCCTCGCCCCCGCCTGGTGGCCAACCGTCTCCAGTTTTACAGCATCGTCTTTATAAACGATCTCGCCTCGGCTTATGGTGGCCATGACTTTGCCCTTTAGCCTATAGCCGCCAAGCGGAGTATTCTTGCCTTTGGAGGCAAAAGCAGATGGGTCAACGACCCACTCAGCATCGGGATCGAAGATGGTTACATCTCCGGAAACGCCCGTGTTCAGCGTGCCTATTTCGTTTTTTCGAATGATTTTAGATGGCGCGACGGTAAGCTTTGAAATCATGGTGGCCAAATCTATCTTGCCACCATGAACCAGGGCGAGGACGCTGCCCAGCGCCGTCTCCAGTCCGCTGATGCCGAAAGCCGCGCGCTCAAATTCGCACAGCTTGTCAATATCAGCATGGGGGGCGTGGTCAGTGGCAATGGCATCGATGATCCCTTCCCTCAAGGCAACAATCAATGCCTCAACGTCCCGCGCCGTTCTCAGCGGCGGCTTCACCTTGGCATCAGCATCACAAATAGTGGACCGGGCGCAAGGATTGACAAACAATCCAGAGCCCATGACCCTCTCCTCGGTCAGGGTCAAGTGATGAGGCGTGACCTCGGCGGTAACCGGGATTCCTCTATCTTTGGCGTGCCGAATAAGGTTTGCTGAGCCAGCGGTGCTCACATGGGCGATATGCACCCTGCCACCGGTCATCTCGGCGAGGGCAATGTCGCGGGCAACCATATTCTCCTCGGCGGCAGCAGTAATCCCCTTGAGACCCAGCCCGGCAGATACCCACCCCTCGTTCATCACCCCGCCTTGCACAAGCGAAGGGTCTTCGCAATGGTCAATAACCACCAGGTCGAAGAGGCGGCTGCATTCCAGGGCGCGGCGCATCAACTGCGAGTCGCATACCGGATCGCCGTCGTCGCTCAAGGCAACCACCCCAGCCGCAGCGAGCTCGCCGATATCAACCAGTTCCTCGCCTTTTCGCCCCCTGGTGACGCACCCTATGGGCAACACCCGGATCGCCCCTTCAGCGGTTGCCTTCCCCCGAATGAGTTCCACTACTGCTCGCGTGTCTATAGGAGGGTTGGTATTGGGCATACAGCAGACAGTCGTGAAGCCTCCCCTGGCTGCGGCGCGCGTTCCGGTGGCGATGGTCTCCTTGTCCTCAAATCCCGGCTCCCTGAGGTGGCAGTGCAAATCGATGAAGCCGGGGGTGACGATCATCCCCTCAGCATAAAGCACAAGGTAGCTTTCATAGGGCAATTCGCCCTTGGCGTCGCCAACCCAGGCGATACGCCCCTGGGCAATAAGGACATCGTCTACCCTGTCGATCCCCTGACCGGGGTCGATTATTCGTCCACCGCTTATCAGCAACGGGAGCGTCTTCATCCTGCCCCCTTTGTTGATACCTGAGCATACTGGCTGGGGGTAAACTCGTGTTCCTGCGCCTCTTTTTCCGAATCGAAAACGATCAGATGTTCCGGTTTGATCCGCTCTAACACTCGCCGGCTGGCGCTATGGTATTTCTTGTGCTTCTCGGAACTGGCGACAAACTGGGGATGGGTTTCGTGTTCACAGTAGACACACCCCAGCGTCAACGGCTTTTTCTCCACTATTTTGAACTCGGGCTTAATATACCGCTTTTCGGTCTCCTGCACCGACACACAGTTCGGGTTCTGGCACCTGACGCCAAAGCTGCGCCTATAGACCGGATATTCTGCCCTTTTGGCGAAGCTCGGTGCTTCTTTCTTGGGAATATCGACCTCCTTGGCTCCCAGCAGTAGGGCGATCAAGGCCATCCTGACCGGCACTCCCCGGGCTGCCTGTTTGAAGTACATGCTTCGTGGGTCAGCATCCAGCTCATAGGCAAGCTCATCGACGCGGGGCAGCGGGTGCATAACAAGCGTATCCCGAAATCTCTTTCCTTTGAGGAGTTTTTTATCAACCACCGGGTAGTCTTTCTTTAAAGCCTTCCCTTCAGCCTGCCTTTCCTTCTGGAGCCTGGTGACATAAAGGGCATCGACCCCTTTCTTTAGCTCAATTCGAACATGAATGTCAGGCATCATTGCAAGTTGATGCGGGCTGCTTGGCGTCATATAGATTGCATCCAGAGGCAAAAGCCCTTTTCTCATTTCATCGCCCAGGTCTTCGTACCTTTTCAGCTCGCCGCCATATTCTGTAGTCAGCTTCCTCCGAACATGCTCCGGCAGCTCAAGACCGGCGCTAACGCGGAAGAGTATGGTTGCACCAAACCTAGCCAGCGCGTAGGCCAGGGAATGTACAGTTCGCCCATATTTCAAGTCGCCCCATATGGCGATGTTCAGGCCCTGGATAGTCTGTTTTTCCTTATTGAGAGTGTAGAGATCGCATAGCGTCTGTGTTGGATGCTCATGGCCCCCGTCGCCGGCATTTATCACCGGCACGCCAGCATGGTCGGCAACCACCTTGGCTGCTCCCTCCCACGGGTGCCTGATGACAATTATGTCGGCGTAGCTCCCGACCACCCGTGCCATATCAGCAATGCTCTCGCCCTTGGCTAAAGAGGTTGCATTTACATCAACGGCGCTTATGACCTCGCCCCCAAGCCTTAGCATTGCGGTCTCGAAGGACAGCCGCGTCCTGGTGCTTGGCTCGAAAAACAGGCTGGCCATGATCTTGCCCTGGCACACGCTGAGCTGTTTGTTCACCGAGCCAGACATTTCGTCAGCCAAGGCGAAAATCGCCTCGATTTCCTGATTGGAAAGGTCGTCGGTAGTGACCAGGCTTCTATTTGCTAGGCTCACTATCTGGCCCCCTGAAAACCCAATATGCTAGCTCTTTACCCCGCATTGGGGCTGACCCATGTCTTTGATAATCGCTACCTCATCGCGGCCATCGATCTCCTTAAGCCGCACCGCCACTTCCTCATCCCTAGATGTGGGCAGATTCTTTCCCACGTAGTCGGCGCGAATGGGCATCTCGCGATGGCCTCGGTCAACCAGGATCGCTAGCTGGATTGAGCGCGGCCGCCCCAAGTCGATGAGGGCATCCATGGCGGCACGGATGCTGCGCCCGGTATAAAGCACATCATCGACCAGGATTACGCTCTTCCCCTTTATGTCGATGGGTATAACTGTGGGGCGAGCTAGGGGCTGTGGGCCCGTGGAGAAGATATCATCGCGATAGAGATTGATATCAAGGGCGCCGACGGGTATTCCTACCCCCTCGAATCTCTTTATCTCGGCCGCAAGCCTCGCGGCCAGGGGCACGCCACGGGTGTGCATGCCAACGAAAACAATGCCATCGCAGCCGTGATTCCTCTCTACAATCTCGTGAGCGATGCGGGTCAGAGCGCGGCGGATGTCTTCCTGGTTGAGGATTACCCTTTCAGACATAAAAATCCTCTTGCCGCTCTGCTGGCAAGAGGATAGATGAACTTCGTCTGCATTTCCCTTGCCAACCTCACCGGGCTGAGTTAAAGGTTCAACCTTGTAATATTATAACGTCTTGTTGACGTTTTTTCAACCCCGCAAACATACGTAATTGACGCGAAAGCCGTTTCTGGCTGAGTATCGGATTGAACCGATTAACACGAATAATCTCCGCCATTTTAATCGAAGACGGCTCAGAATTCGCTCAACTTTGACCTGTGGCGAAGATCAAGTTGAACAAGATTCATCCCCTCTCGCTTAGGTGAAGCCGGCCTCGGTAGGTTTACACACGCCATGCCCAGGAGGCGTGACAAAACGGCTACGAAGCTGACCGCATCCGGCATCTATGTCCAAACCCCTTCCCCGTCGCAGCGTGCAGGCGATATGCAGCCGTTTGAGTTCCTCCTGGAAGGCGAGGATGGTGTCGCGACGCGGCGGCCTGAAGTTCGGGTCGGCAGTGCGGTTGGCCGAGATAAGGTTCACATGGCAATTCAAGCCAGCAAGCAGATGGGTTAAGGAGCGTGCGTGGTACATGGAGTCGTTTATGCCCTCGAAGAGGATATATTCAAAGCTGGTGCGGCGTCGCGTCCTCTCGAAGTATTCACAGCAGGCCGGAATGAGTTGCTCTAGAGGATATCTCTTGTTAATGGGCACAAGCCTATTCCGTAGCCCGTTTTCGCTGGCGTGTAGGGAAACCGCCAGCCCTACCTGTAGCTTCTCTCTACCGAGGCGCTTTATTCCTGGTACCAGCCCGGCAGTAGAGATGACCATGTGACGAGCACCAAGGCCGAATCCCTGGGATAAGTTGAGCATCTCTATGGCCTGCCAAAGGGCATCGTAGTTAGCCAGAGGCTCACCCATGCCCATGAAAACTAAGTTGGTGATTGGAACCACCCGCTGGCCCAAGCTGTTCCCCGCTTCCTCGCTCTGGTCTCTAAGGCGGCGGGCGAAGTATAGCACCTGGTCAATTATCTCGCCGGCGGTGAGGTTACGCTCGAAGCCCTGCTGGCCGGTAGCGCAAAAAGGGCAGCCGATGGGGCAGCCCACTTGAGTGGAGAGGCATACAGTATAGCGAGGCTTGCCTTCGCCGCCGGGATAGGGCATAAGGGTGGACTCCACAGTCTTGCCGTCGACGAGCGCAGAGAGGGTCTTGACCGTGCCATCGCGTCCCACAACTTCATGCACCGGTGTGAGACTATGGAGACGGGTTTCCTGGGTCAACTTCTGGCGGATAGCCTTTGGAAGATTAGTTATCTCGTCGAAAGAAAGGGCAAGCTCCTGATAAATCGCGCGCTGGAGTTGCCTTCCTCGGTAATCAGGCTCACCGAGATTAGCTACCAACTCCCGCATTTGAGCCATGTTCAGGTCAGTGATGGACACAGGATTTACTATCAATTGGTATCCTTTGGCTAGGCCGGCCGAAAAACCAATTATCAAAGACCGATAT
>Ga0315277_10010535_pt1 | contig 11701 bp, 10 predicted proteins | sample YL17G05_15_MG_FD_203695 | JGI IMG/M metagenome (GOLD analysis project Ga0315277, IMG submission 203695) | Sediment microbial communities from Yellowstone Lake, YNP, Wyoming, USA - YL17G05_15 | ecosystem: Environmental > Aquatic > Freshwater > Lake > Sediment | place: USA: Wyoming | collected...
TGCAGATGAGGGGAAAATCCAGAGTGCAACAAATAATGCAACAGATGTGTACAAAAAGGCCAGTGGCAGCACTAATAATGGCTGTTGTTCTGCGAACTTTGCATGAATTAGATCTTCTAAGACCATGTCAGTGTATTGAGCTAAATTATCAGAAGTATAAAAGTATTCTGCTACGGTGGAATGTCTCAGGGAAGATTAACTTAAACTTAAGCCAGCAAGGTTGGGAAATTTAAAACTAAAGAGATACCTCTCGCGTAGTTATTTCATCAAAACTTCTACTATCTTGGCATAGGCAGGCCTTGTTACAAAGACGCCAATGCTGACTCCAACTAGCGTTATTATTGCGAAGCCTTTCAACATAGGTGCGCCAATAGCCCATAAAGGCAGCATTGCAACAAGCATAGTTGAGAAAGAGCCGAATATGATGAAGAATGCACGCTTTAGTTTTTCTTTCCAACCTAACATAGAAGCACCAGCACTTGCTATGAATTCATCCGTTATGACAATTTGAGCATCAACACCTGTACCGACTGCTGCAATAAGACCTGCAATTCCAGCCAAATCTAAATTCCATTTAATCATTGCAGCAATTCCAAGAATTATTACAACTTCAGATAATCCTGTAAGGAAAACCATTCCTGCAATCAGCGGTTTTCTGTATCTTGCAAAAATAACAACACCAACAGCAGCTACAGCGCCTATTACGGCAATTATCGCATATTTTAGGAACTGTTCTCCGAGTGCAGGAGAAACAATATCAGTTTTTACAAGCTCTAATTTTACAGGCAAGGCTCCTGTTATCAAAACAGTTTGCATGGCCTTCATGTTTGTTATTGCAGAATTTAGTGCAGCTTCTTTCGTAGTTCCTTGGCCTGGGCCTTCTATGACAAAAGAAGTGCTTTCTATGCCCGCTAAGTCACTTGAAATGTAAAGAGATTCAACTAATTCATTATCAAGGTATAAATCAAGCTTCTTTTCTAGATAGACGTTATCCCCAACATTAATTAAAGTCATATTTTTTGTGAGGTCTGCATGCTTTTTTGCAGCTTCGGGGCTGACATCAACTCTAAACTGGAACTGACATGACCAGCCGCCTTGTACTTCATTGCAGGTTCTTACTCCAGAGCATTCTGCAGACCTGCAGACTTGTTTTATGTCCGCACCTCCTACAAAAACAGTATCATTTCCTATTTTAGCTTCAAATTTTCCTTGCTGCGAAATTAATTTTGCAGCTTGTTGCTGCGTCGTACCAGCCATTTCAACTAAAAGATAGCTATTGCCTGACAAATCTGAAACAGATTTTACAGCAATATCCTGCAGGCCAAAAGCATTCAATCGCTTTTGTGTTATTGCGATGACATCAGCTAATTGTTGCGTTGTCAAAGCACTTTCAGGTTTCAATAAGACACGAACACCGCCAACTAAATCTAAGCCCTGCTTGATGTTGTTCTTCGGTATGTCGCTTACATCAAAACCTATTGATGTCTTATTGTCTATTATTTCTGTAAGAAAACTGATATCTCCCTTGTTTGTTGAAAGCTTAATTGTATCATTAGGGTTTAAATTTGCAGTTAAGCTACCAAATACAGCAGTATCTGAAATCTGCTGGCCGTTAACACTAATAATTTTCAAACCTGATGTTACTCCGTTTATTTCTGCACTGCTGTTTGTAACAACAGAAGTTACAGCAACTCCCTGTGTGCTAAATTTTGGCCCTATTGCAACAACAGAGCCTATGATAAATAAGAATAATAGCAGAACTTTCCATGAGAAAAAGATTTCCTTAAGTTTGCCCATGCATTCCTCCGTGTTTCCGTTCAACATACCATCTTAGAATGCCTACATTTTGTATCCAAGTGCTTGGAATATCCATGAGCAAGCCGATAATCAGAATTAATGCAATTTGCTTTAGAGTTTCAGCAGGGCTTGCAATCCATAATACAAGCATAGCTGCAATTGCAGTGAATTGCATAGTCAGCCCCGTTTTAAGTGAAGATATAACTCTGTCAGCAACAGTGCCTTCTGTTCTCTTCAAAACACGGGCAGACAATAAAATATCCGTATCTACAGAATAACCTACCAGCATAAGCAAAGCAGCAACTCCCCCAATAGACAGTTCAACTTTTGCTAAACTCAGCACTGTCAAAGTTCCTGCAATGTCCATTATGGCGCTAAGTATGATAGCAAAAGATGGAATAGGTTTTCTAAAATAAATAAAGACTACTATGCCCATCAAGACAAATGCAACAGCCATTGCTTTCATGGTATTTTGCCAGAAAGTTGCACCAAGCCCGCTGCTGACTTCTTCAACAGTATAGCTGCCTTCAGCCAATTGCATGCCTGTTACTTCTGAAATAGCATCTAAGGCAGTCTGCGGTTGTATGGGTTCTATCGTAAAACTATAACCTAAGCTTGCAGTTCCGAGCCCCTGCAGCCTTTTGATTGAAACAGAAGTGCCTAATTTTTCAGCCAATGCCTTTTCTGTTTCATCTATATTGAGTTCTTTATCGCTGTGAATTGTAACTAATAAACCACCTTTCAAGCTTACATCTTTTGATACAAATTCCCCTGTCTGTGCTCTATGCAGTCCGAGAACTATACCGAAGAAAATCAGCATAGCTATGGTAATTATGATTAAGTAGCGGTATTTGTTAATGTAGATGTCTTTTAGCTTGTCTAGCATTGGCGAACAGTCATAAAGTAAGTTTTAAAACATATCGGAATATATGGCTTATATGAAATATCTACTAATAGCACCAGATGAAAAAAGGTATGTTGTTGAAGCAGGAAAGGGTAAATTCTCAACACATCTAGGCGCAATAGACTTAAGCAAGCTTAAAGCCGGAAAGATAAAGTCAAACACGGGCAAAACATTTACTGTTTTGCCAGCAACTTTTAGCGATTTATTAAGACATGCTAGAAGAGGCCCGGCAGTTATTCTTCCAAAAGACGCTTCTGCAATAATTTCACACAGCGGTTTGAGTTGTGGCGATACTGTTGTTGATGTTGGAACAGGTTCTGGATGGCTTGCCAGCCAGTTAGCACATGCTGTCGGATCTAATGGGAAAATTATAACATATGAAGTAAGAAAAGAATTTGCACAGTTAGCAGAAAGAAATTTCAAATTCTTAGAATTAACTAATGTAAAAATAAAATTACAAGACGCAACTAAAAAGCTGACTGAGAAAAATGTTGATCTAATTACGGTTGATTTAGCTGAACCACAATTAATGTTGAAAAATGTGGGCAAAGCTCTCAAAGCAGGAAAGTTCTTAGTTGCATATTGCCCTCAAATAACGCAAGTGATTGATTTTGTAAGTAAATTAGGGGCAGGATTTATGCTGGAAAAAGTCCTGGAAGTTCAAGAGAGAGAGTGGAATGTGCATGATAAAGTCTGCAGGCCACAGCATAATGCATTGACACATACTGCTTTTCTGGTTTTTGCGAGGAAGTTATGACTATGCCAAAAATTTTAATCAGAAAAGGGAAAATAGCAGATATTCCGCAATTAATTAGATTGTATTCTGGCGTTAAGGAGATATCTGATTTTGCAGGGCAAAAGTATGATAAAAATTATTTTTTACAATACATTAAACCTAAAGAGAATATTGTATTAGTAGCTGAAAAAGATGGAAAAATTTATGGTGCATTAAATGCAGAATTTGAAGATTTGGCTAAATATACTTTTCTTGTTAATTTAGTAGTTTCTAAGAAGCACAGAGGTAAGGGAATTGGCGGTTTGCTTATAAAATCCTTAGAATCTATTTCTAAAAAAAGAAAAAATAAACAAATGATTGGATTGATTTTTGATTGGAATAAAAATATGCAAAAAGTTGTTGAACATTGTAAATATTCAGCCAGTCATAAAGCAATAATTTACGTTAAGAAATTATAGTGGGGCTGCCCAGATTTGAACTGGGATCGCGCAGTTTTTCTCGACCTAAGCTCAGCAAGCTGACTTAAGGACCCGAACCGCGAATACTAACCAAGTTATACGACAGCCCCGTCTGATGAATTTGAATCTGAAATCTGTTTTAAAACATTTTCAGCTGTTGCCAAGCCTATAAGATGTGCAATATCTATCACTTTTGCTTTTTTCAAATCTGCAATAGTTCTGTATTTTGCGTTGTAGAGCTTTCTTGCTCTTACTCTGCCAACCCCCTTTAATTTTACTAATTGCAGAAGTTCTTCGCCTATTCCGTAATGCAGTTTTAATCTTAATTTTCTGCATAAACTCATATTTTCATATCTATTCAATAATCTTGAGAGTTCTTCCACACTGTAAAGAAGCCAATCTGCAATTTCCCTCTTGCTATGAAGTTCTCCAGGAGTAATTCCGTATTTTGTGTAAAGTTGGTCTTCTGTTTTTTCGTTGCTCCAGTCTTCAAAAACAAGGGCAGTTTTGAAAGAATGTATAAAATCATCGTAATCAATTTCCCATTCTTTTGGAATATTTGTTAGCAAATATTGTTCTTTTGCTACAAATTGTGCCATAATAGAATCATATTCGCTTTTCTTTATCCTTAGGGGCGGTGCAAGCTCAGATGTATTTGAAATCAGATGCAATACTCCAAATTCATCCGCTTCTTTTCTATTTGCAAGAGCAACTAAAATTTCATGTGCAGTTAATGGATCGATGTAAAGCTCTGCAACTCGCTGGCCTATCTTAGTTGCAATCAGGTAATCATCTTTTTTGGTGATAAAATTCCATTCTAGAAGCAAGTTTACAAGTTTATTCACCATTTTTGAAATTCCAGCGATGTCTTTGTATTGATGTGCCCAAAATGTTTGCTGGAAAAAGTCAAGCAAATCTTTTTCAGAGCCAGCAACTTCGGATGCGATTAATGCCAACGTGTGTGTTCTGAGAATTGGCTCTGCAGCGAGCTTTGAAGTTATTTCTTCAGGCGCTCCAAGAACAAATCTATTGTACAATTCACGCCCTTCAGCTTCGGATTTAGCAATCAAAATAGCTTCTCCTTCTTTGTCATAAGAAGGCCTGCCTGCACGGCCTGCCATTTGCTGATATTCTAAAGTTGGAATGTAAACATAACCTGTTCCAGCATAATATCTTTTGGCGTCTCTTATCAAAACTCTATAGGCAGGCAGATCAACACCTGCCGCTAACGTAGGAGTTGCAGAAATTAGTTTTATTTTCTTGTCCCTGAATGCACGTTCAACAATTTGTCTTTGGTGTGCAACAAGACCTGCGTGATGAAATGCTGTTCCAGATGAAATGCACAAGGCCAGTCGTTTACATTGAGGTGTGGCGCTGTCCAAAGAGCCCCTTACTTTTTCAGCTAGTTCTGCAAGCTCAGCTTTTTCAGAGGTGTTAAGCTTGCTTTTAACTGCAGTACAGCAACGTTCTGCAATAGCTTCGGCAGATCTTCTTGTTGATGCAAAAATTATGGCTTGTTTTCCTAAATCAACAGTATGTGCTGCAATTGCAGGCTCCAAATCCTTAGAATCATCTAATTCAAAACTGTCATGCTCTTCAAACCAGACTTTATTATCATATAAAATTCCCTGATGGAGTTTTACAGGCCTCCAATCAGATTTTACAAGTTTTGCGTCAATCCAATCCGCAAGTTCCTGTGAATTTGCAATTGTTGCAGAGAGCATAAGGAAGATAACATTAGGGTTTAATTTTTTCAATCGGGTAATTGCAACCTCTAAAGTTGGGCCTCTGCCAGAATCTGTTATAAGATGGCACTCATCAATAACTGCAACTCCAACTTTTGTCATGAAATTAGCCCGATGCCGCAATAATGAGTCTGCTTTTTCAGATGTTAATACAATTAAATCGTAATTTTCCAGCCAATTGTCTGTAGAATCAAAATCTCCGCTGGAAATAGCAACTTTAATTCCTAATTTTTCATAGCAAGTTTTGAATCGCTCATACTTCTCGCTCGCTAAAGCTCTTAATGGTACAACATAAATGACTTTACAGCGTTTTTCTAAGATCGCTTTTACAGAAACTAATTCTGCCAGAAGGGTTTTTCCTGATGCAGTTGGGGCTGCTACTACGAATGAATCCTTTAAATTTAGCAAGCCAGCCTTAACTGCAGAAATCTGGACAGGATTCAATTCCTTTATGTTTGCAGCTAGGATATCTGCAAACTGTTTCGGAATATCAAGGTCATTTGGTTTCATGTGAGTACACATTAGAAAACTGTAATAAAGTTTTCTTTATCTTATGCTACCGTTATACGCAAAATCGGTAGCTGTAAAGCTTACAGAATAATTATAAGTGTTTGTATTATTTATGGCACTGCAATTAAATGCGATGTTTTTCTTTGGCAATAATTTACTGAAGTGGCTGCAAATGCCTTCTGCAGGGGCTTCTGCGAGATATTTTAAAGGAGATATTTCAACGCCGTCAAGTGCTGGCCAGACACCCGGATAAGTTGGACAGTTCCAATATACTTCATACAGTGCTGCGCCAGTTGCATTAAACGTGACATTGCATCCTGAAGCAGTTATGTATTCTGTGGTAATTTCAGTGCGTGTTGTTCCAGAGAGCTTGAATACATGTATGGGCTGAATACAAGGAGTAATGCCTGCATCAAACTCTACCGGATTTGTGTATCCTAATGGTATAGTTGCAACAGTCTTGTTTTTGCAGTTTAAATCATACCAATACGTTGGAAGCCAGATGTTTCGTTGTGAAATTGCATTTTGCAAATTTTCAAAATCTGCAGAGGATTGTGCTGGCAATGTCCGGGGGCCATATTCTACAAAAAGCGTGAACGCGAAAAGCGTGGACAGTGTTATAAAAACAAAGACTGATGCTATGATATAAAATTGTCCCCTTGCCATTTAGCCGAAAATCCTCCGTAGATAAAGATCAATTGTAATAGTATTGCTAAGCTTCGCATAAGTATATTCAGCTAAGGCGGTATCTTTTGTTCTTGATATGTTTCCGCAAGAGCTTAGCAATGTTCCGTTTTCAGAAAAGCAGGTTGTTCCGTTGAAATATTCTATATTTGCGTATATTGTATTTGGCAAGGTGGATTTTATGTTAATTGAAAGTGCAGTAAAGTTAGAACCCATAAAGTTTGTAGTATTTGTATAATTTTCTAATACGCCTATATTGTCTAAGCTTTGCAAAGTGCTAAATCCGAGTTTTTGCATGTCGCTGTAATCTTTGCTGGCCAAGAAACCATCTCTTGATTGCGGCAAGCTTAGAATTATGGCAATTAGAACTACTATTAATAAAATAAGTTCTATCCAGTAGAATAAGCCCTTTTTATTCATCCTTACCAAGCCTCCAAATCAAAACTAGTGAGAACGCTTTCATTGGTTAAATTAAGCAAGCCATTTACTTTTGTTACGCATACGAGCGCATTTGGCGGAGGAGATGCACCAAAGCTGTCCCGCAGCAAAGTGTTATTGCCAAGAATAATTGGCAATGGACCGTTTTCCATAGTTGCTTGCTCTATGAAAATAAGTTTTGGAAGCGTTGCCGGCGATACCGGAATTATCACAGCATCTTGATCAGTTGAGTTAATATTTAGCTCCAGCGTTACGTATGTTCCATTTGAAGTCGTTGTGCTGATAACATCGTTACTTTCGTTAGTTGCGCTAGCGGCTGTTACGGCAACTAACGGAAAATATAATTTTACCTTGGCTTTGTTTTGAAATGTACTGTTTGCAGTTATTTCCAAGTATGTGCCTAAGATATTGGAGATTACTCTGCAAAAAGTTATGGAGTTTGGAGCAATTACACAACTGCTGTCTACCTTAAATCCAAAAGCTAAAGGGGCATAGCTAATTCTCCAACTTTGTATTGGTGTTGAATTTGCAGAGACGTTGGCAAAAGTGAAATTTTTGGCAGCAAGCAATTTAGTATTTGAAATAATAATTGATTTATTGCCATTTTGATTCAAGCCAAAAACGGTAAAGCCTGTTGAAGAGTTCCAATTTGCAGGCGTGCCAGGACTTTGTAATATATTTTCTAGCTCATATGTTTTCAAGCAGGCATCTTGCATCTGTGATTTTTGGATTTCAGATTTCAAGTTTCCAGAAGCTGTAATGAAGATAAAACTGATTGCAAATAGAAAGATTACTGTTGCAACAATGAATTCAATCCAAGTTTGGCCTTTTGTAGTAGACATGTTAGCTGACTATAATCGTTCTAGTTTCTGCACGAGACTCCGAACCATATGTCATCATTACAGTAACATAATATGAACCTGGCTGAGTTGGAGCGTGCAGGGTTGTGCTAAATTCCCCAAGGCTGTCTGCAAATACAGATGTTAGTTCGCCAGTTGGGCCTTGTATTTCAACATTAGCGCCTCCTGCTGGTTGGGAATCATAAGACATACTGCCACTAACAGTAAAGCTCTGGCCTATTCCAAGAGTCTGCGGAGATACTTCAAGATTAAATGTAATTTTTGATGGAAATATGAATATAAAAAATACTGCAATTCCTATGGCTAACATAATCATTATATGCTTCAGGCCCGCAATTAATTTTTCTTCAGTAATCTGGCCGGCTATTACTCCGAGAGAACCCGCTTGGACTACAGTCATAATGAAAAACAGATTTTTGAAATATTCAACTCCCAAGAGCTCAGTGGACCTGAATGCAAGGCCGCTGAAAGCTCCAAATCTCTGCAAGTATAATATTGGCAATAGAATTTTGTACAAGATTACAATTATGCTCAAAAAGACGCCAAAGACAACATACATCACAGCAAGGTGCTGTGCCATCATACCTCTTTTTTCAGCCTCCATCCTCTTTATTGTTTCAACATCTTCAGATAATGCTTCCAGAACTGCAGAAATGTCGCCACCTGAATAAAATGATTCTAAAACTATGCCATTGATTCTGGATATTACTTCAGAATCTTTCAGTAAAGTTGTAAAGCGGGCCCATGCTTCTGGAAAAGGTGCACCCCATGCTAAGTTAGCATTTAGTTTTTGGATGTATTTTGTTAATGCACCATACTCCGTTTGTGATGCAACAATAATTGCCTGCGGAATTGTCATGCCAGAATTTACAGATTGCGTCAAATCTCTTAGGAAATTGGGATACGCAGATTCTGATGCTCTAATATCTTTAAATTTTAAATATTCTATGGCAAAATGCGGAAAGGCAATTCCTATTATGCCTATAGCGATAGTTGATATTAGAATTGGGCTGGATTGGCCTAATAATATTAAAACTAACACAAGACTGCCAACAATCGTTGCTCCAATTGCAGGCAGCAAGTATTTGTTTTGCCTTAGTAAAAGAATTATGTCCATTTAATCCTCCAGCGGTGAAGCCCCCTTTGCAATTAATATGAACGCAGCAGTTAAAATAGGAATACCTACAGTAACGATTAGCAAATTAACAAACTTTAACAGGCCAACAGGCACAGCTCCTATAGATGTCATTATTGATGTTATAACGATGAAGAAAATTGCACCAACTATTACTACTGTTATGTAAATTTCAATCAGCATTGTCAAAAAGTTGCTGTACTCAGTCAATCTTCTTTTATAATCTGCAACAAAGCCAGTAGCTTTTTCATCTAAATATTTCGCAAGATCTCCGCCTACAGTTATAGTTGTTTTGAGACCAACCAAAAGTTCAGCCCATGCAGGAGATGGAGACCTGTTAATTGCACGAGTCAGTGCTTCAGGCGCATCCAAACCTAATGCTCTAATGTCTGTTGCAATTTTTTCTGCTTCTTTTGCAAGCTCACCATATTCTTTGAAGTTTGACATAGTTCTGAACATCTGCGGTAATGGAAAGCCTGCACGCGCAAGAGCAGCAAGATACAAAGTGCCAAAAGCAAGTGCATTTTCAAGCCGTTTCTTCCTCTCGCCTGCAATTAGGGCAGGGTATGCATATGTGAAACCTGCCGCGCCAAACCCAATGCCTATTGCTATGAAAGGAAGCAAAATTATTAACAATAAACTAAAATGATAAGCAATTGCTGAGATCATACTTATTACAAAACTAACTACAAAAGCAATTATGCCAATTAAAATGCAAAGCGCAGCCCATCTTTCTGCTGCAACAGTAATATGTGCTTTCTTCAGTTGTGTGCCTAAAGGTGTCCAAAGTCTATCATATTTTCTAATTACGGGCTTAAAGATTTCAAAAGCAGTTTTGTAAATGTCACCCATGTCAAGTTCGCATTTGCGTAGCGAGTTGCGCAGGATCTGTATAGTATAAATTTATTACGCGCGCAACATCTCTGAATTTAGTTATATTTTTTTCGGACATCCGCCGCAGTAAATTGGCCCTTCGCAATAGCTCATCCCGTAATTTTTCAGGAGGCTGGCCTGTTCTTGCAGCAATCTTTGCAAGTATAACAGAATCATGAGCTTCATAAATATCTTTTACAGGATTCCATGAAAATGCAATATTTGTTTTTAGCCTGCCAGATTTCATGTCATAGCCTTCGATTTCAAGTATTTGGCCTGTTCGTCTAAGCATCCTGCCATCTTTTTTCGTCTTTTCCAAAAATACTATGGCATCCAAATTTTCCAATAAGGAAATAGGCAAGTCAATAGGCCTTGTAGTTAATCTGTCCATGACTGAATTAAGGCTGTCTGCATGTAGTGTTGATAATGCAGGATGACCTGTCGCCATTGCTTGGAACATAACTGAAGCCTCGCGGCCTCTAACTTCACCTACGATTAAGTAATCAGGTCTCTGCCTCAAAGCAGCTTTCAGCAAGTCAAACATCGTAACTTCGCCATATTTTTTAGGCCCATAACCTGTTCTTGCAACTTGCGGGACCCAATTTACATTTGTCAGCTGCAATTCTGCAGTGTCTTCTATTGAAACTATTTTTTGAGTGGGCTTTATGAATTCTGCAATGGAGTTTAGGAAAGTAGTTTTTCCAACCGCAGTTGTTCCTGATATCAGCAGAGACTGTTGTTCATCAATTAGCAGCCATAAGTATGCCATTAATAGTGGATCTACTGTTCCATTTTGTACTAAATCAACAACTGTAAGAGGCAACTTGAAGAATTTTCTAATGCTGAAGTTTGAACCTTTCCGGGCTATGTCTGTTCCAAAAGTTACTTGCAGCCTACTTCCATCAGGCAGAGTTGCATCAAGCAAAGGAGTAGCAACAGAAATTGTTCTACCTGCCTTTTGCGCAAGCTTCATTACAAAGCTATCAAGCTCTTCTTTTGTACTAAAAGTAACATTTGTAATGACTTCTCCGTACAAAGAATTTCTATGAAATACAAATACAGGAGAACCAACGCCATCACAGCTAATATCTTCTATGTTAGGATCGCGCATTAGAGGTTCAAGTGGCCCATAGCCTATAGTGTCTCTAAGTATGTAATATTTTGCTTTAAGCTCTTCATCTTCTGTCAGAGACGCACCTAAATAATCCCAAATTTCGTTTACCTTAGCATCAACATAATGGTAAACTTCTTTTCTAGCCTTTAGCTTTGAAGGCTCAATTTCAAGTCTATCCTGCAGTAATTTTAGTGTTTCTTTGATTACGTCTTTTACAGAGTCACTTAATGTGGGCTCTTCAACAATATACATTAGCTGATTTGTAACAGGATTAAATCTGATGTTTGCAGTTGCAACAACATATTTCATGCCTCTAAACAATGTTGTAACGAGAGGATATGTTTCAGCTACTGCCCGAAGTTTTCCAAGAATATCAACCTTCGCTTCAACAGTTTCATATCCTTTTGGAAGTGGGATGTGTCCTGCGTGTTCTGCTTTTTCAAATCT
>Ga0315277_10010536_pt1 | contig 11700 bp, 8 predicted proteins | sample YL17G05_15_MG_FD_203695 | JGI IMG/M metagenome (GOLD analysis project Ga0315277, IMG submission 203695) | Sediment microbial communities from Yellowstone Lake, YNP, Wyoming, USA - YL17G05_15 | ecosystem: Environmental > Aquatic > Freshwater > Lake > Sediment | place: USA: Wyoming | collected...
TATGGGACAACTTCACCATCACCCGTGAGGACATCCGGGCACACTACGGTGAGAAACGGATGGTGACGTTCGGAATTTTGAGTGGCGAGGTCGTCGTTCTCGTCCATACGGATCGCGAGGACGACATGTACGTCATCTCATTACGCAAGGCAGAAAAATATGAAGCGCGCTATTACTTTGAAATCGCCCAAGACTACTTCCACAAAGGCCATTGATCCTGACAATCCTGCCTGGTCCGAGGAGATGTTGGGTCCGCCATTAGTGCGTCGTGGCCGCGGACCGCAGAAGGCACCGAAGAAGGTCTTAACCACTATTCGTCTTGATGCCGACGTCCTCGCTTTCTTTCGAGCCCAGGGGCGGAGATACCAAACTCGCATCAATGATGAGCTTCGTCGAGTAAAGGAGCGAGGTCTAACAACGCGCTCCAGCGGACCCGCAAAAGGCGCGCGCGGCTGAAGGCTGGCGTTCGGCCTCACACGCGCTGCGAGCGAATTTGACAGGGGAACCTTTCGTGGGCCATACATTGTATATCCTGCCCGTGATCTCCTGATCGGCAGTCTGCGGCGCTTCGGAAAGCGCCAGCGGATCTGGGTACTTTCTCTCTTCGTCCATCTTTCCTCCATTGGCAGGTCTCCCTGCCCGATAGGGAGGAGCGAATTTATTAACTGATTTCTGGTCAAAAAAGCGCAGGAACTTCGGGGAGGATTACAGCGCATGTGTTCGCTTCATCGTGGGTCGGGACGCCCGCCCTTATTCTGAGCGGAGCGACGCGAGGAGGGGGGAGCGCAGGGCGGCGGTGACTGCCAGGACAGACGCAGCCAGGCCGACGGCCAGAACGGTAGCCAAAATCAGGATTGCCGGAATCACCGGGAAAGTCCCGCCGCGCGCGGACAATGCCGGAGCGATCGCCAGAAGCGCGCAGACCAGGCCGCAGGCGAGGCCCATCACCATCAGCACGGCGTTTTCAGCAACGATAACCGTGGCAAGAACCTGCCGGCGATATCCTATTGCACGCAGCAACGCCAGTTCCTGACGCCGCTCCAGGACGTTGCGCAGCAGCACGGCGGCGAGACCCACGGTGCCGAGCACCAATCCAAGGGCGCCCAGCGACTGAAAGGTTGATAGGTAAGTGTTCTCCACCTTGTGATAGGACGCAAGCCGCGCGCGCGTGGATTCAACCTGGAACCCCCAATCGGCGAGCCTCTCCATCAGCAGCCGCACAACGGCATCGGCTTGCGCCGGCGGCGCGTCCAGCAGGAAGAACCGGTAGCCCTCCCGGCCGGGGAAAGCGCGCAGGAAATTCGCCTCCGAGATCATCAGCTCCCCCTGCAGCACGCTGTCGCGCAGGGCGGCAACCAGCCGCAGCCGCACCGGTTTCCCGCCGTCCCCTCGAACGGTCAGCTCGCTGCCCACCTCGAGGTGCAGGATGTAGCGAATCGTATTGGCGTCGCCGATCGCGGGAAGCACCCCGCCGGGAAGCTCGGATTCGAGCAGCAGCCAGGGATTTTCTTTTTCCTGAGCCGAAGAGGCAGCCGCCTCTGCAAACGCGAACCGTCCCTCGGTGAGGAACGAGCGCGGCGCCCCCAGGATTCTCGGTTCCTGCGGAGCATAGAGATTCAGGCAGCTGGCATCATCCCCGGGACGCTCGCGGAATGACACGAATTTCACTCCTGCGAGCTCCGGGACCAACTCCGGTGGGATGGACAGGGCTTCACGGCCGGCCGCACTATTTGGATCATAAACGATCGGGAGCGCGGATTCCGCTATCAGCGGATAACCGCCGGTGCCGGATTTGGGCGCGAGCGAAACGGCAGACGGATCCTGCCGGAACGCCTCCACCGACACGACAATGAAGGTCGCGGAAGCGATCAGCGCCACGCACAGCAGGCTGCGTCCCGGCCGGTGCGTCGTGCTGCGGGCGCCAAGGCGGAACCAGGCGCGCGCGCCGCGCCCGGAAATGGCCGCCGGGTGCCGGCGCCGCAGATGGAGCGCGGTGAGGCAAAGGAGTGACACGAGCAGAAGAGATCCGGCGCCGAAGAAAGCCGCGACATCCGCCACTTTTTTCAGAGCCGAAGCGGCGAGCAGAAGAATGGCGGCCGCAAAGGTAATCCCGGACGTGATTCCCAAAACGCGGGCGCGCCGCACGCGGACCGAAATCGATTCGAGCACGCCGGCGAGCAGCGCGCGCGGCGAATTGCGGGTCAATCCGCGCAGCGTCCAGGCAATGACTACCGGCGCAATCACAATCCCCGAGGCCGCTCCGAGCAACAGGTCAGGCCAGGAAACGTGAAGGAACAGCCGCCGTGTTCCTACTGCGCCGATCCACCATGTGCGCAACCCGCTCATCAGCAGGGCGCCGTAGCCAACGGCCCCGAGCAGTCCGGCCAGGCTGCCGGCGACGGCGAGAACGCCCCCCTCCCACAGAAACATGCGCCGGATGGCGCCGACCGGAAAGCCCAGGGCCTGCAGCGTGCCGATCTCCCGGACCCGCTGCTCGATCCCGAGCCGGAAGAAAAGGGCCGCCAGCAGGATCGCAGAGACAATCAGGAAAAAACTGAAATAGAGGAAATACGCGCCGAAATCCGTCGAACCCCGGGAAGCCTCGAGGCTGCGCTGCTTCACGGCATCGACGCTGAACCCGGCCGATTCGGGGCGGATTTCTTTGCGGATCGCCCGGGCCAGCTCCGCCGTTGCGGCGGCGGCATCCGTGCCGGCGGGCAGCGCGATCCGGACGGAGGAGAGTTTGCCGAAGCGGCTCTGCCACAGCAGCTGTCCGGTGGCGAGCGAAACAAAGGCTTTGGGCGCGGCCCGGTAGCGGCCCCAGTAATCCTCGTCACGCGGGCGGATGCGGCGCAGGTCCAGCGCAAAAGGCGGGTCCCAATCCCGGATGCTGCGCGCCGTGGTGATCCCCGGGAATTCTGGAGCGAGGGCAGCATCAACCGCGGCCCCCATGGCAACGATGCCGGCCAGATGAAAGTGCGCATTGCGGGTGACCAGCCGGCCATCCTCCTGCCAGAGATAATAGTCGATTTCCACGTCATCGCCGGGCGCAACGCCCAGGTCACGCGCCGACCATTCATTAAGCCAGATCGCATCGCGTTCATCCCTCGCGATCACACCGGCCGTGGCATGAACGCCGGCCATCGCATCTCTTCCAAGATTGACGGCACTGATCGCCGAATACGGGATCTCGCGCCCGCGCGCCCGGATCGAGTTTGCGAGGTAGGTGAAGATGCCCGAGGCTTTCCATCCCTTGTGCGCCGCGGCGTCCAGGGCGGCTTGCGCAATTGTGTCGTCGAGCAGCACGCGCGCGCTCTCGAACGCAATCGCGTTTTGCTCCGGCAGAGGCCGCAGGCGGACACCCGCGTCTTCCAGCGTGAATTTCTCTTCCAGAATTTTGCGGGTCTTTTCGAGCCCGCCGTCTCGAGAGCCGGCCGACAGCAGGATCGTGTTGGCACCGCCCGGCTGCCCCAGATCCTTTTGCAGGCGCTGCAGCGGAACAAATATCGAGAGCATGTCCCCCTGGCCCGGCCGGAGGGAAAATTCGCCGAGCCTCTCCGTCGGAAGGATCCCGCTGACGGTCAGCCGCAGGGTCCTGCCGGTGTTTTCGCGCCGGCCGTAGAGCGACTCGCGCGGGATTCCCCGGCCGCTTTCCAACCGGAGCAGCAGCTCTCCCGACAGGTCACCGAGCCGGCCGGCGAGCGGAGCGCCGACAAGCGCGGAACGCCCTTCGGGATTCTCCTGGCCCGCAAAGCCGTGAAATTTCCAGAACCTTTCGTCCACACCGAAGACATTCACGTGGAGCGCGCGCGCGCCTGTAGCTTCGTGAATGACCACCCCGGGAACGCAGATGACCGGGCAAACGGCGCCCGCGCCTGCCACGGCCGCGAACTCATCCGCCAGCTCCGCGCGGAAAAAACGGTCGGAAGAGACGACATATTCGGTGGCGCCGAGCCGCTGAAAGACGAGATCGCGCAGGCTGGCGCGCACGGATTGGCCCACCAGCAGCGCACCCGCAAGCACAGCGACTGCCGTGGCCACACCTGCAACCACTGCGCCGTTTGTGCGCCAGTAGTACCCGAGATTTCTCCAAATCAGCCGAACCATATTCCGTTCAGATCAATTCGACAAGACGCGTGTTTCTGAGTTCATGTTTTCGGGCAAGACGCCGCGCCAGGTCTTGATTATGGGTAACCAAAACAAGGATTGTCTTCTGGATACGGTGCAATTCCAGAAGCAGCGAGGCCACGGCTTCGGCCGATTCGTGATCCAGGTTGCCGGTAGGCTCGTCGCACAGCACCAGCCGGGGCTTTTGCACCAGCGCCCGAGCCAGCGCGACGCGCTGCTTCTCGCCGCCGGAAAGTTCCTGCGGCCGATGGTGGAGCCGCGGGCTAAGCCCGACCTGGTCGAGCAGTTCCCGGGCAATGCGCTGGAAGTCCTGATCCGGCCCGCCGGAAACCAAGGTGGGGATCAGGACATTCTCCAGCACGGAGCATTGCGGGAGCAGGTGGTGGTCCTGAAAAACGAAGCCGATTTGGCTGTTCCGAAAAGCGGCAAGCTTCCTTTCCGCCAGAGCAAAGGGATTGATCCCATCAAGCAGGATCGTTCCCGAAGTGGGCGGTTCGAGCGCGCCGAGCACGTACAGAAGCGTGCTCTTGCCGCTCCCCGACGGCCCGACGATCGACACCGATTCTCCCGGATTCAACGAGAGGTTGATGTCCGACAGCACCGGCAGCCGCCCCGCGGGCACCGGATATTCCTTGGTGAGGTTGCGAACTTCCAGCACGTGATTTCTCCAGGCGCATCCGTGTTTCAGGTTTTGGCGATGTTCTCTTTCATCAGCGACCGGTAGACCTGCAATGCGCTTTCCGCCATCTGCGCCGCACTGAGGCGATTGCGCACGCCCTCGAAGCCCCTGGCGCCCAATTCCCTTCTCTTGACGGGATCTTGCCACAGTTCCAAGATGCCGTCAGCCAGGCGCTCCGGATCGCCGGGATCGACCAGGATTCCGCCGCCAGTGGCTTCGACAATCTCCGGAAAGGCGCCGTGACGGGGTTGCACGACGGGGACCCCGGCCGCAGCCGCTTCCAGCAGAAACAATCCTTTCGGATCGGCATACGGGCCGGGCACAGAAAAAACGCTCAGATCACGGAGGAATGCCTGCTTGCCGCTTTTGTCCAATTCGCCATGGTAGCGGAAATCGCCGGACAGGCCCCAGACATCCAGTTTTCTTACGATATCCCGGAGATAGGACCTGTGCTCCGGTCCGAGGTAGCCTGCGGCCCACAACCGGCTCGGGGGCAAGCCGGCTCGCCGTCGCAGGCACCGGTAGGCTTCGCACAGAACGTGCAGCCCTTTCTCCGGCGCGATGCGCGCCAGGTAGCCGATCGTAAACGGTTCAGGTTCGGGCGCCTCGCGCCGCACAAACCCACGCGCATCGATTCCCAGGGGCACAACGCGAATCCGTGCCGCCTCAATTCCGAGAAATTCGCTCATGAGTTGCGCGCCGAAGCGGCTGACCGCAATGAATGCATCCACCGACGCCGCGTGTTCGCGGATCAGCCGCAGCGCCTGGCTGCGATATGGTTCTCCGAGCCCGTCAAGAAAAAGGTCCTCCCCCTGCAGCGTGCAGCAGACCGGCACGTCGAGCTCTGCCTTGATCGCGGGGGCGAGCGAGATCAGCAGCGAGTTCGGCAGGTTAATGACCTCCGGGGAAACCTCCTCGGCGAGAAAGCGGACGAGCTCGCGGATCCCGGCGCGCAGGTTGCCGTCGGCGCCCTGCAGCATCGACACGGTCAATTGCCCGAGCTGCGCGGGATCGACGCTGACTCCAAAGCGGGTCGTCAGCCTCAGCAGCAGCGGGGAATCCAGCAGCCGGGAAACGGCTGCCGGCATTTTGCGGAAAAATTTGTACCGGTCCTGGAGGTACACGTTGATTCCGCCCAGGAAAACCCGAGCGGAGCTGACGTTAGGATCATCGGTCCGGGCCGGAGTGTAGGCAGGGATCAGGAGCACATCATGTCCCGCCTCCAGCAGCGCCGCGGCGAGCGCGTTGTCGCGCAGACAGCTGCCGCACACCATGTTTCCCGCGCCGGCGGTGATATAGGCAATCCTCATACGCGGTTTCCCCTATCATTCCTCGGGGTCGGGGTCGGTATCGGGGTCGGGGTCGGTATCGGGGTCGGTATCGGCTTTAAACCTGATCATGAAAAATCCCCCTGCCGCTTCCCGAACCTTCTTGCAGCACCCAGCCTCGAACCTACGGCTGGCTTTAAAAAACCGATACCGATAGCGATTGCGACCCCGATTCCGACCCCGACCCCGATTGGAGCCTGCTCCAACCAGTGTAATCCGATCATTCCTCGGGGTCGGGGTCGGTATCGGCGTCGCAATCGCTATCGGTTTCGAATCCAATTCCTGAATGCACGCCCTGTGCTTCACCCACGGTGTAGCCGCGGCCTCCTAACCTTGTCAGCATCGCAACAATTCGATCAAGGAGTTCTTTGGCTTCGGTGTTTTCTTGCTGCGCGAGACCTCCGCACGCTTCCAAAACGTCCTGGACGGCACTGCATTCGAGCGCCGATCCACGGGCAATCTCAAAAAAACGCCGTCGGTCACCTTCAGTCGCTCTGCCATTTCCTTCTGCGATATTCAGAGGAATGGCCTGAGAGGCACGAAGCAATTGGTCTTTGGCGCTGCGATGTCCTTTCAATCCTTCGCAAGTACGAAATACCATAGCAACGTATTGGATCGACAAGCGGTAAACATCAAGTTTCTCATGTCCGAAGGTCATAGAATCCTTATCGATAGCAACTCCCTACGAACCAGCGCACCTCAGATCATTCCAATCATCCCTTAAGGTAGAGGTCGGCAACGGCTTTTCCATCGCTATCAAAAAAACGCCGTGCCGCTTTCCGAATCCTCTTGCAGTGCTCAGCCTCGAACCTGCGGCTGGTTCAAAAAACGGATGGCGATACCGATAGCGATTGCGACCCCGATACCGATACCGACCCCGATTCAAAACCAGCCAGAACCCTGCTGAATACCAGCGCCGAAGCAGTAGAGAACGCCGTCCTGGGAGCCGATCACGAGCATGCCCTGGGCAGCGGCGGGCGACGCTGTCAGCGGCGCTCCGGCGTTGAATTCCCAGGATTTTTTCCCGGTGGCCAGATCGAGTTCGTAGAGCAGGCCGTCGCTCGAACCGATAAAAACCCGGCCGCCGGCGACGAGCGGGGACGAATCGACACGAGCGCGGGTCGCGAAGTTCCAGGCCTCCTTCCCGTTTCTCAGGTTCAGGCAATGCACGATTTTGTCGCGCCCGCCCAGGACCACCCGGTCGCCGGCCAGTGCTGCTGAAGAATAGTAGGGAAATTCGCGCGTCGGATTCTTATAGGTCCAGAGCAGGGCTCGTTTCTTGAGGTCGAATCCCAGCACTTCGTTGCCGAAAGTCCCGACAAACGCCTGATCGTCGCGGATGGCTGCAGAAGCGCCGGTATAATCGCCGAGCTCCAAGGCAAAGATCTGCTTGCCGGTCACCGCATCGATGGCACGCAGATTCGCATCGCAGCCCGAAATGAAAACGCGCCCTTTATCGATCGCCGGCGTGCAATGGACCGGTCCCTGCGTTTCATATTTCCAAACCAAAGCACCGGTGGCCGCGTCAAGGCAGTACAGATTCTGGTCGTAGGACCCGAAATAGATCCGGTTATCCGCCCGGTTCGGCGACGACTTGATCTCGCCCGCCGTCTTGAATGTCCACCGGCCCTTGCCGGTTGCCGCGTCCACGGCATGCAGAACACCGTCCAGGTCGCCGACATATACGACCCCGCCGTGCACGCAAGGCGACGACTCCTCAATCTGGCCCGTCTTGTAGGCCCAGCGCGGTTTCCCGGTCATCAGATCCAGCGCCGTCAGAATCCCATCCATGGATCCGGCATAAACGACTCCGTCCACGATAGCCGCGGAGGACTCATAGGCATCCTTTGCCTGATGGCTCCACCGCAGCTTCAGCGGCTTCGGCAACTGCGTGTCGGAAACGCCTTGCAGTGCAGGCCCGCCGCGAAACATGGGCCAGCCAGGTTCAAGAAGCGCGAGCAGAACAGAGATCAGAACCGAAACGATCATATCGATTGCCGGATACAGAACAATTCGGAACGGGTCATGATGAACAGGCAACCATTGGCCGGCACAGGCGTGCCATAGACGGAATTGCCCATGTTCACTTCCGCGATCTTTTTCATTTCCTTCCCCATCGCAAGCACGACGACGTCGCCGTCTTCGTCTCCGAGGTATACCCTGCCGTCGGCCGCCAGCGGGGAGCCCCATACCGCGGCAAGCGTGTCGTACGTCCAATAGGGTTTTCCGGATGCCGCATCGACGCAATGCAGGAAGCCGCTGAAATCAGAGATGTAAACAAGGCCGTCGGTAACCGCCGCAGTGGAAATCGACCGGCGGATCTTGTCGTATTGCCACACGCGTCCTGATTCCGTGATGTCGCCGCGTTTACCGGGATCGATGCAGTACATGTGGCCGATCCCTTCGCCGGTCTCGGGATCCTGCCCCACGGACATGTAGATCCTGCCGCCCGCGAAAACCGGCGTGGAGATGCCGTCGTTGCGCGTTTTCGGCCAGACCGAATCCTTGGGATTCAGGTCGAATTTCCACAGTTTCGCGCCCGTGCGGGCGTCAAAGCCGTAGAGCCACCCGTCGCCGCCCGGGAAGAACACCTGCGCGAGGCCATCCACAACACCCAGCGACGGCGAGGACCACTGTCCGTGAAGGATGCGGTCTCCCGGCGAATTGTCCTGCCAGACGACCTTGCCGGTATTTTTGTTGACGGCAATGAAGCTGGGCGCTTTCGGAGAAGGGACTTTTTCGTGGGCGTCGTCGCGGCCGTTCGACGTCTCGGCGAACACCAGGTCTTCCCATACCAGAGGCGAGGAATTGGACATGTTGTGGGGGAAACCGCCCAGTTCCTTAATCATGTCGAGCTTCCAGATGATATCGGCATCGGCCGGTCCCTTGTAACGTTCTGACTGCCAGTCGCCGTCGTTCTTGCCGTCCATGAAACCTTCGGTATCGAGACAGACGAGTTCGCCGCGGTTCGTGACGTAATAGAGCCGCTTGCCTTCGACCGCCGGCGAGGAGCAGACTCCCTGCTCCGGCCAGTCGTTTTCCATCCCCGCCTCGAGCTTGTCGGAAACGGCCTGCCATAGGAATTTGCCGTCCGCCTCGCGGAAGCACATGAGAATGCCCTTGTCTCCGTCGATTGCCGAATTTTTTGGATTGGCATTGTTCGTGCCGACGAACACCTTGCCGTCGGCCACAGTCGGATTCCCGTACGAGACCGATCCGAGGTTCGCTTTCCACTTGATGTTCCTGTTCGCCTTCACATCCCAGGTGGAAGGGAGATTCTTCATCGCGGACACCTGATTCCGCTGCGCCGTCCCCCCCCACATGGGCCAATCCTGTTCGGCGGCAAGCCCGGAAATAAAGAAACATCCGACGAAGATCAGAACGACTTTGAGTGAGCGCATATTCCTCCAAGCAGGAATGAATAGAGTACCAGAAGAAGGAGACAGGAGACAGTAGACAGGAGACAGTGGAAAAAACGGAGCGTGGGCGTCCCGCCGATGGCGCATGGTTTTTGCCCCGGATGGACACGATCGGTGCACGAAGTGCGTTTGGAGTGCGGCGACTCGTCGCCGCTTTCACGAGTCGATCTGCTGCCGCACAACGCGGCTTGCCGCCCTAAATCATCAGGACGTCTGGGAGCGCGGCCGCATTTCGGTTCGTGGAATTCCAGGCAGCAAGCTGCCTGGTTGTGCCAACGGGACAATCTCCAGAGCGGCGACCAGTCGCCGCACTCCAAAAGCTCTACTGTCTCCTGTTTCCCGTCTCCTGTCTCCTTGTTTTATTTCGCCTTGATATCGTAGGCGGCGAGGATGCCCTGGTTTCGGATATAAAGCCTGCCGCCGCAAACGACCGGGTGCGCCCAGCTGGGCCAGCCCTGATCGGCAATCGAAAACCGGCCCTTCTCCACGTAAGCGGACGGATTCGCTTCGGCAAGCCCCACCGTGTTCCCTTCTCCAAGCAGGTAGAGGTTGCCGTCAGCATAAGTAAGCGAACCTTTGCCGACGCTCCGGTTGCGCCACAGGACCTTGCCGGTTTCGAACTCCATGCAGGTAAGGATGTTGTTGTGGAAGCCGTAGAGGTAGCCATTGACCAGGACGACGCCGCCGTGATGGTTCATCATCTCACGGCTGAAATAGACCTCGGTAGATTTGACCATTCCGTTGTCGGCCTGCAGGCGCAGGAGCGCGCAGCCGGTGTCATAGTTGCTCGTGAAGAACACCTTGTCCTTGAAAAAGATGGGCGTGGTGATGTTGGCTGTGTCGTTGGCAACGCGCGGGTAGCGCCACATGAGTTTGCCGTCGGAGGCGCGCACACCGACTCCCGCCTGGGACGTCAAGGTCATGATCGTGCGCACTCCCTGGACGTCGGCGACAATGCATGATGAGTAGGCAGCCGGATCGCTCAAGTCGGTCGAGGTCCAGATTGTTTTGCCTGTGGTTTTGTCGAGTGCGACGATGCCTGCCTTGGGGCCGCCCGGGGTAACAATCACGTGGTTGCCGTCAATCAGCGGCGATTCGCTGATCAGCCACTGAGGATTCGATCCTCTGAAATCGGCGAGGATGTTGCGCGTCCAGACCGGATTGCCGTTGCCCGTCTGCATACACGCGAGGTCGCCATTTTCGGAAAGCGCATATAACCGATTCCCCTCAACGGTTGGGGTTCCGCGCGGGCCGCTACCCTTATCCTGCTCGAGCGTGCGTCCCAGAATTCTTGACCAGACCGTTTTGCCGTCGATGCGATTCAAGGCAAACACGACGCTGTTGCTCCCCTGAGTCCCCTGCACATAGATGCGGTCACCTGCGATCGCAACCGTACCGTAACCCTTGCCAAGATTGGAAGCAGACCATGCCTGCGGCGGCCCCCCGGGCGGCCATTGTTTCCACAGGCCGGTCTCAGAGGAAAGGTTGGTTCGATCCGGCCCTTGCCATTGCGGCCAATCCTGTTCTGCGGCAAGACCGGGAATAAGGAAACATCCGACGATGGTGAGAATGATTTTGAGCAAGCGCATATTCCTCCTGGAAACGAATAGAGTACCAGAAGAAGACAGGAGACAGTAGACAGGAGACAGTAGAAAAAATGGAGCGTGGGCATCCCGCCCAATGCCGCATAGTTTTTGGAACATGGCGCCGAAGGCGCCTTTGCAGTGCGGCGACCTGGCGCCGCTTTGTCGATCCGAGTTCTGCCGCAATGGGGCGGCTCACCGCCCGGAATGTCCGCAGTGCACATGCTGTTAAGTTCCGCTCTCGGCTGCCGGCAAGTCGAAAACGGCGGCAGGCCGCCCGTTTTCGGATCGCCTGCGGCCTGTGAAAGCGGCGCCGGGGCCTGCTCCTTACATGAACTTTTGCCCGGCAAATAACACAGGCGATGAGTACAAAAAGCGAAGCGCACGGATGGAGTACATCCAGTCGCCGCGACACTTCGCCGTCATCAAGACGGCACCGGCTCGTTCTGGAGTGCGGCGACTGGTCGCCGCTTTGCGGAGCCCGATACTGCCGCATACCGGCGGCTTGCCGCCGGGATTCGCCGCAACACCCTTGCTGCCGTCGATGGTGCTCCGCGGACCGT
>Ga0315277_10010538_pt1 | contig 11699 bp, 10 predicted proteins | sample YL17G05_15_MG_FD_203695 | JGI IMG/M metagenome (GOLD analysis project Ga0315277, IMG submission 203695) | Sediment microbial communities from Yellowstone Lake, YNP, Wyoming, USA - YL17G05_15 | ecosystem: Environmental > Aquatic > Freshwater > Lake > Sediment | place: USA: Wyoming | collected...
TCATTGTGGTTTTTTCAAATACCAGATTTAATAGATCTTCATCAAGTGGGTCAAAGTTGAAAATCTTCCGAAACGATGGATGCACATTATCTACCATCAGATCAATATACATTTTGAATACATTGTGGGCAGGTTCTTTTCTTGATTCTTCTACCGTTAATTCCCTTCCATTTTCGGTCGATAGATCTTTATAATATCGGGATCCTTGTGATTGAAAAACGTTTTTTTCCAATAGCGATATCGTTTTTCCCATCGTCGTATTTTTTAATTGATGTTCCTTGAACTTCATATCAATATGAAACCCCAGGTCAATATCTTTTGATCCTAAATAGTCGGATCCTGTTTCTTTTTTATACAGTTCATTTACCGTAAAAAATACTGCCCATCCACCCAATAGACAAATCGGTTCTTCTAAGAGATCCATGATCTGTTGTAGATATTTGTATGCATTGTCTGTTTCATATTTTTGGTATAAGGTCATGGTATTCTCTTGCCATTAACATTTTTCCTGCTTCTTCTGCAACGCCTTTTTCTCTGAGGAGATCTATTATTAATTGTGGTATTGACACAAGAGTAATGCCTTCCTTTTTTAGGGTATGATAAAATATATGGTTGTCTTCTAGGAGTAATCTGAAGTTTCCTTTTCCAACAAGACCGTTTTCTGTGAGGAGCTTATGCCATGATAGTGCCTCTTTTTCATCGATGTAAATTTCGATACGTGATGGAAACAAATAGTTTTGTACAAGGGATTCGGCATAGTATGTTGTTAAGGCGTATTTGAGAGTCGTTTTTTTTAAAAGATCTAAAGGATTTTGGATATTGTATTCTCTATATGGTGGGTACTCGTTTATTTCTAGCCAGTAATTAAATAATCCCTGGATATCAAGAATTTTATCTTCTTTTATGAGATTCTTTTTTTCTAATCGTTTGAGGAATGAATGTGTCCATGGTTGTGAGCATCCTGCTTCCTTTGAGATAAGAAATTGATATAATGAGCCATCAGGATGTGTCAGTAATACTCGTAGGATTCGTTCTCTTTTTTTCCCTTTCACAAAATATAGCAATAAAAACACATATATAAATGTTACCTATATAGGTATAAACAGCCATATATATACGTTACCTATATTTTCTTTTAATGCTTCTCAAAAAATATCTGGTATGAGAGTGGTGGTTTCCGGTGGGAGTACATGGGATATTATTGCAATGAATGTAAAAAGACCATTTCAGGTGAAGAGTTTTTCTATTCAATGAACAGATATCATAAAGCTCTTTGTACTGATCATCAGCGTAGTAGTAGCATCCGTGGGACGACAAAGGATTTACAGGACCTGGTACGAGAGAGATATAAGGATGAGTTGGTACAGGAAATACCGGTGTTGAAGACGGTGAAGGATTGGATAGCTGCTGATTTTGAGATCTGGGAGAAAGTCCTTAAAAATAAGGATGAGGGGAGTTATCGTATTACCGTTTCAGGGGAAGAGTTGAAAAACAGTTACTCGAAACGGAGCAAGAAATAAGGAGATATCGTAGGATTAAAGGGGAAGGAGAATCTTGATGGGATCAATAATTGATAAAGGAATTGAAAGAGTAGAGGGAATTGGAGAAGAAGAAACGGTTGCAGATAAGTAAGATGAAAGAAGAATGAAGAGTTTTTAAAGAAGCTCAAAGAAAAAAACAGATCAAAATGAATTATTATCGGGGATTGAACAATCCTGCAGATGTCCTCTTATTTTTGGGAGTTGTACCTCCTAACATTCAACCTATATACTCCTGTAATGGAAAAAGAAAAAAGGAAACGAAAAGAATATAGGTAGATACCTAAATTTACTTTCAGTGATCTCCCCTGTAACTATATATTGATGTAACGCGTAGATAATGTAATGCTTACTCAGATAAAACTGGAGATCTATAAAGAGTTAGATGATCCAATGAAAATAGCTCAAAATCCTACAGATGTTATTAGTTTGCTATCATCCGGTGATATAAACGATCGAACGAGATTCAGATTCCCTAGTTCAACTTTATCTATTGAGTTTAAAAATATGTTGGGATTGAATGGTGAAGTTAAAACCGTTTTCTCCAATTTATCTGATGGATCAATTGTGACACTATTCGATAAGACGCCGTTTCCCGAGGAAAAAGAGGACGTAGTCTGCCCACATTTTGTTGAGTTGAAATGGGCTAATGGATGTAATTTTGATTGTGCCTGGTGTTATCTTAATGGAACCATGAGATTTCGACCTCACGGTAAGAAACCACATTGCAAGGAAAAAAATAAAATACTCGATCATATAAACAAATACCTTCAACAAAATACTGTTCCGTCTTTGTTAAATTCTGGAGAGCTATCTGATTCATTAGTGTTTGAAGGTAATGGCTCTGCGTTATCGAAATTAATCATTCCGCTCTTTAAACAACAAAATAAACATAAGTTGTTGATCCTAACAAAATCTACAAATATACAAGGAATTTTATCTTCAAATTCACAGGATTGTACAATCGTCAGCTTTAGTATCAATTCATTTGATGTAGCGAAACGATGGGAAAAAAAGGCACCAAGTCCGAAGCAACGTATACAAGCAGCGAAGAAATTATATGATGCGGGATATATGATTAGAATGCGACTAGATCCCATTATTCCAGTCGAGAATTGGATAAGTGGGTACAAAGAAGTTATTGATTATCTTTTTGAGTATCTTATTCCCGAACGGATAACGCTTGGTTCGCTTCGTGGATTACAAAGTACGATAAACTTCTCGAAAGATAGAAGTTGGGTTAATTATCTCAATGAATCGTCTAACTGGGGGAAGAAAATAAACTTCGAAACCAGGTATAAAATGTATAAGACGATGATCTCCTATCTGAAGAGACGGTATAAGTTTGTTGACATAGGTTTGTGTAAAGAGACGATGGCGATGTGGGAAAAACTAGGGATGACTTATCAAGATATAAAATGTAATTGCATCCTTTAGCCAACAGAAAGGTGAATAAAACGGTTAAAGCTGGATTGCCGAAAAAAGATGAAGAATTTTTCGAAACATCTTTAGATTTTTTCGTAGAAAATGGGAACACTCTTCAGAAAATCTGTCCCGATTCTGTTGATGAATACAATGATCATTCACTTCTTAAATTGATTAGCCTAGCGTATTGGGTAGGTTTTTTCTCACCAATAGCATATCGACAACTTAAGGAGAAATACGGTTATCGAATTGCTTATGTTGATACGATGGCTGGTAGTGGCGTGACTTCTACAAAACGATCCGGTGACTACTTTTGCGGGAGTTGCCCTGGTGCACTTTTATCTGCAAGAAAATTTCCTTTTGATCTTGTATTTGCGGTAGAAATAGATCCTCAAAAAGGAGATGCTTTAAAAAAGAGACTTGAAACGTTGTTACCTCAACAAGATGTCACAGTTTTCAATAAAGATATTGCTGATGTTTCTCAGGGAATCGCACAAGAATTGCAACATAAAACTATTTCTTATATCGTCATTGATCCTCAAGCATTTCAAGGAATGACCTGGGCAGGAATAGGTCCACTTTTACATTGTAAGGGAGATGCCATGGTTACATGGTTTGAAGCTGAATTTTGGCGGATGAAATGCGCTGCTTGCTCTCAAAATGAACATCAAGCCTTGGATGCAGACGGACAACGTCTAACAGAACTACTTGGTAACGAACAATGGAAAAATGCCCAGTCAGCTGAAGAACTTACAAAAATATTTATTACCAGAGTCCTCAATGATTGTGATAAAACTGCGCATGCTAAAATAAAAATTCCTCGATCGGAAGGGGGTTACTACTGGATGATACTCTTCACAAAAGCTGCAAAATTAGCTGATGAATGGAAAAAACATGTAGAAAAAAGAATTAATTCCGCTCATGGACGAGATATTGCTGTTTTATTGGATGTTAAAGCCGGAAGGACCTCTACATTGAAAAATTGGATTAAAACCGAGTGATTATTAAAAGATAGTTATGATTTGTAAAATCTGTGGCACCGAAGAAACAGATAACCCTGATGGAATCTGTAATGATTGTAAGTTCTGTATTATCAATGATAAAGATATCCCACCATAGGGGGGATTATAAAGAAATAATTGTTACAAATCATTAGGCGGAGGCAAAGGTCATGAAAAAACAATTAATGATCTTTAGCATGGTTACATTACTTCTTGTCATTGGGTTTAGTGGATGTACACAACAGCAATCTGGAAACAATCTACCTAACGATGGTTCTTCCAATACCGTTGATCCAGTGGTTCAACGAGCAGAACCCTACATTAGTAAAATTGATACGAGCAATATAACCTTAAGATCGTATGCAAATTCTATTATCAAAAATTGTCCACCGAACAATAAGGAGACTCAAGTTAACGCCATTTATCGGTACATTGTAGAAAACTATAATTATGTCAGTGACCCGAGAGGAGTTGAGTTTATCCAGTCCCCTCAAGAAACCATGCAAGTAAAAGGGGGAGATTGTGAAGACCTTGCAATATTCCTCGATTCCTTATTAGAAAATATTGGCATTAAAACATATCTCGTATTAACAGATACCCATGCGTATTCCCTCGCTTATAATATAGACACCAATAAGCTCTGGACATACGTAGAGCAATCACTCATCAAACAAGTTGAAAAAGATTCTGGAGAAAACATTCGACAAACCCATAATCAGACATTTGTTCTTGAGGCAAATCACAATTGGTACTATGGGGGTGAGGGCTCACCATTGGATACTCGTATTGACTACTTGAACATTAGTTATAAAATCGTCTCAAACAAACCGCTGCATCTCTATATTGTTCCTTCAAAGCAAGATTTCAACCTATTGAGTAGTGGCGATACTTTTAATCATTATCCTAGCTGTGAACTTGAAGATATCTTAAGCACCGAAGGTGTTTGTCCCCATCTTGATAAGTATGGAGGAATTATTTTGTCTAATAGCAATGGGAATGACGCCACTGTCACTGTAAATCTTATGTTCTATTTTCATCCATCATTTTATGAGTTGTTCAAAAATGAAACGATCACTTCTTATAAAATAGATAATACAAATTGTGTTGTCTTAGATGCCACCGCAGGAGTGTATGGATATCCTGGTTTTGATGGGGGTTTAACTGGAGAAAAAATCGCTATAGACCCATTGACCAAAGAATATGTGTATCTTGATTAAATAGAGTCATTATAAAATTATTATTGGTGTCTGGATTTCTTTATTTTATCATGATTTCTAATCAGGTAATCATGATGAGAGTCTGATGGGGGGTTGTATGGAGAAAAATAGCATCCTAATCATGTTTCTTAATTAGAAATTATTCGTAAATATATAAAAAAACATTTGAACTAATAGACTTAATTCTTTTGTTTTTTTTATTAATTCATTCTTTGTTATACTTTTCCCATCAATTCCAAGTTCTTTTGGATAATAATAAATCATTCCTGATTCATATAAAATTGAACAATGTGCAATTGCATTTCGTAAATCTTTATTTGTTTGTAAGTATTCAATAAATTTGTTATTTTTTGAATATTCTGCAAGTACATTTAAAATTCCATTCCACGTTTTAATATTGTAGTTTGAATCTTTAAGATCTTTATTCTTTTTCAATTTCTTAAAATCTATCATTAGACGCATAGTAAAATTCATTTCCTCAGTAAATGTATGATATTCATGTGTTTTTGCAGAAATTAGTTGGTAATCTTGTGGTGTTATAGCTAAATTATTCTTTTTAAGTTTTTCAAAAATTTCATTACTGATTTCAGGAAAATCTCTATAAAGCATTCTTAATACACTACTTATAGAATATGAAGAATTTGCCATCATTTTTATTCCTTTAAGATTTTTTATTCCTAAACTAAGAACTTTTGGGCGAAAATCAGATTCGGTACTTACTTCTATTTTTAATTCAATAATAGGATCCTGATACAATTTTATAAAATCTTTTTCCCAACCTGTGTATTGTTTTTTAAAATTTGTCAAATTATATTTTTTCCTAAAACTCGAATTTTGCATAAATCCTCCATTAGATAATTACCAATTAGATATATCACATTTTTTGATGAAAACTTATATATTAAATATATTTGTTTAAATCAAGGATCATGATAGAGTTCTCCTATTGGACTGAATTTATGATTAGAATCTATAACCCTTATTAAGCTGTTAGGCTATTTATAATAAACAATTGAGGGAGATAAATGATAAAATTAAATATTACAAAGTTATTATTCGGAACGTCAATAATTCTAATGCTTGTTCTAATTCCATCTGTTTCAAATGTTTACGCTAGCGGCTATTCATATAAAGAACTTTTAGATGTCCTAGGCGATGGAGAATTTTTTATTTTCAATTTAAGATTTGATTCTTTAAGTAAAAAGAACGACTTGGAAAATAACGAATTTATTTTTAATGATAAATTGACGGTATGCTATCTTACTATTCTTGAAAAAAAACCTGAAAGTTTTTCCATTAAACCTTTAACAATAAATATTATATCGCCCAGTAAAAAAATATATAATGGAACTTTTGAAGATTTTGGTATAGACTATTATATTGTTCAATTTCCATTTACATTAGAAAATGATTCCAGCATTACTTTAAATGAAACCGGAAATTGGTGGATTTTAATTAATTTTAATAAAAGTGATTCATTAATGACATGGTTTTTTTCTGGTTCAGATTCTCGAAGTTTTACTGAAAATAGTTCTGTGGAACTATTTCGTGGTTTTTCTATAAATGTTCTGAGTAATTCAGACTATCAACAATATAAATCAGCCAAAGCTTCTGAAAAGGCTGCTAACGCATTAGAAAAAAATGCCATATCCGCTGAGGACGGAGCTTTTTGGTCTAAGATTTCTACTGGAGCATTAATTACAGCCGCAATAATAGCAATTATTTCGATTATTATACAGAAACGAATTTCTAATGAAAAGATAAAAGAAGATAAAATAATTAGAGATGAAGTTGAAAAAACAAGAATTAGAAAAATTAAAGCAGATTGTAAATTGAAGATGAGTGAGGGATTACTTGGTGTACAATTTATATTATATCCTCTGGAAGAATTTTTAAACAAAATAAAAAATAATAAATACAAATATTATAGAAATGCCCAAAAAGAAGCTGAAAAAATTTTCGATGAACTTGAAAAACATTTAAATAAAGTAAGAGTCGGATTAGTATATGTATATACTTTTCCCGAGGCAAGAGAATTATATGACGATGTTTTAAATTTATCAAAAAATAATGTTATTGTTGGAAATTTATTGAAAAAATTAATTCATAATGTTAATAAAAAAGATGTGGATGAAGAACTTAAAGAAGTTAAAAATCTACGAGAAAAAGTAACTAATTTTTTATTAAAAACAATTCAATAACTAATTATTCACATTGAAATTCCATCTCGTTTTCAACATTTTTTTATAAAATCTATGATGAAAATAAATATAAAATATATTTCTAATTTTTTCAATTATTTTAAAGACATCTCCTCAATTTTAACTTTCATCTGATGTTGGCTTATCAGAATCATTTCCTATTATTAGCAATATTTGTAAAATATTCTCTTACCAGCTCATCTGACACATGATCATATTGGAGTGTTGTCTCTATTTTTCTATGCCGTGCTTTCCTCTGGATGATTTTTGGGTTTACGTGTTTGTTGAAGTCGCATGTTATTGATGATGGTTTGATGATGTAGGGTGCTACGTATTTTGTTATCCCTGCTTTTTGTGCGATTAGTTTTGTTTGTTTCTTGATGAATCCTCCAAATGGTTGTGGTGTTTTTCCTTTGTATGTTCCATCTGGAAGGATTACAAGATGGTCTTCGTATTCTGGTAGTGGTTCTCGGCATGGTAGATAATTCTCGATTGCTTCGACAAGTCGTGGACTGAGAATAATATAATTATTTCCGGTCTTGGTATCATCAAGATAAAACGTCTGGTTGTCAAGATCCATGTTACTGATTTTAAGGATGCTGAATTCACTTGGTCGCAGGAGTCCATCTATCTGAAAAAGCGCCAGCATATGCCACAATGGATTTGTTTTACTTACTTCGATATACTGATTAAGTTCTTGTTCACTCAGAACAATCTTATTGCTGTGTTCCTGACCAGGCACAGCAAGTTTAAGGTCGGTTCGTTCTATCCATTTGGTAAAATGATTCACGGACATGACCCGGCGTGCATTACCATTTTTCTTGAATGTGTGAATAAGGTATCCTTTCCAATTGAGCATGTCATCTTTGATGATATCTTTTAGTGGTTTGTCTATCCATCTGAGAAAGAGTCTGACGTAATAATAGTAGTTCAGTATCGTTGTTTTCTTCCGATAATTAAGATCGAGATGCTGACGATATTTTTTCAAAATATCGGTTGTTTCTTTGTCTAGAATTATATTTTCATTTCGCTTAATCGCAGGTTGTGCGATTACCTCAATAAAAGTGTTTTCAGGTTGACTTGATAGTTCTCCCAGCTTCAATTGTACAAAATTATTTGTACTAACTTCTCCATTTGTCTCGTTTGGGATCATAATACCACCAGTATTATGGTCTCAGACCCCTGGATGTTAGAAGCATCTGGGGGTCAATTTGACCATGTTTTATATGGAGAAAAGTAAGGTTTTTCCTCCTTATATACTTCTGTTGAGATCAGTGAAAGTATTCCTTCTGGTACAATAGGAGAAATTTTAAATCAACAAGTAAATTTTTGTAACCCTTTTTAATCTCATTTATATACCAAATTATAACAAAATATGGAGGAAGGTTATATATAATATTAAATATTATATAAATTATAAAGAATAAAGAAAGTATAATGAACGGTTGAATTGATTTATGAATACGATGAATAATACAAGAATGATCGGTATAGATCTTTTCGCAGGGGCTGGAGGTCTTTCATATGGTCTTTCCGAAGCAGGATTCGATATGAAGATTGGTATTGAAAGGAATCCTTCTGCCGCCGAAACTCTACAAAAAAATAATACTGAAATGAATGTTATAGTATCTGATATTAAGGATATCAATCCAATTAAACTAATAAATCAAATGGATATTGATAACGAAGAAATCGCAATTGTTGCAGGCGGTCCTCCGTGTCAAGGTTTTTCCCAATCTAATAAAAGAACCCGAAATTTACACAATCCGTTAAACAATCTTTATAAAGAATTTTTTAGATTTGTAAAAGCACTTCAACCTGAGGTTTTTCTCTTCGAAAATGTAGCTGGACTTATGACACTTAATCAAGGTAAAGTAGTAAATAATATTTTATGTCTAGCGAAAAAACTAGGTTATAACTTACAGTATGAAGTTCTAAATGCAGAAGATTTCGGTGTCCCGCAAAAAAGAAAAAGAATTTTTTTTATAGGAACGAAAAAAAAAGCATCGAACTTATTTTTACATGAAGTGAATGATATAAATACAGTTAGGCATGCAGTTGATGATCTTCCAATTTTAGAAAATGGTAATAATCTCGATGAATTGTATTATTCTCGTAATACCAGATTATTCGATTATCAAAAGATGATGAGACATAATGGTCGACGAATAATTCTAAATAATCTAGTTTCAAGAAACAATGATTTAGTTCTTAAAAGATATAGGTACATACCACCAGGAGGAAATTGGACGAATATACCTTCAAACCTTATGAGTAATTATAAAAATACAAGCAACTGTCATGGATGGATCTATTACAGATTAGTCTATGACGACTCTTCTGTAGTAATTAATAATTACCGAAAAAATATGCTGATTCATCCAGAGCAAAATAGAGGGCTTTCTGTAAGAGAAGCGGCTCGATTGCAGTCATTTCCAGATAAGTATATCTTCTATGGAAACCTTGGTTCTCAACAACAACAAGTTGCAAATGCAGTACCACCGCTTCTAGCACAAAAAATAGGAAATAATATTATAAATTGGTACAGCGGAGAAAAATGAAAAATTTAGTAAAAATTTCACGAATAGAAAAGGCATTCTATGAAATGGCGAAAGCTGACCTTAAATTTCAGGAATATTTTTTTACATATTATGCTCAAAAGTTAATATTTTTAAATCAGTTCTATCCTCACATTGAAGGGACATTAACTGGTTACACTGATCATGGTCCTGATCATATAACTAGGATTCTCATGCTATATGAAAAAATGTTAAAGAATAATATATCTGCGTTTGAGTCTGTTGATATCCCAAGTAGCGGAAATATAAATTTTTATGAATTATATCTACTTTTATGTGCGACTATCTTGCATGATGTAGGCAATCTTCTTGGTCGATTTGACCATCCTGAAAAAGCTAAAATAATAGTGGATAAAGTAAAAAATAATTTTTTTGTTGATGACGAAATGAAAAGATATGCATTACAAATGGTAAGTGCGCATTCTGGAGAAGATACAATAAAGAAACATATAGAACGTGAAGATGTTGATTATAAAAATGAAGAAATAAATTTACGCTTTTTAGGGGCAATTTTAAGATTTACAGATGAGCTTGAGGAGGGCCGAGTAAGGGTTGATAGAACCTATTATGATAGTATAAAAGACACAATGGATCAAAATCAAAGAATTTTTTGGGAAATTAGTTTATTGATTAATCGAATTACACCGAATCCTGATGGGTTTGAAATAGAAATTTGTGCAGAAATAGATGAAAAAAATCTTTTTAATTTGTACAAGAAAAAAGAAAAGGATGTAGCGTTGATAGATGAATTAATATTCAGAATAGATAAAATTAATAATGAACGAAAGTATTATATGGAATTTGTAAGAAAACATCTAGAATACAGAGAAATTATTTTTAATCTCACTATAACATCAACAGGTAATAGTCCTATAACAATTTCATATAAATTTAATAATGATCAAGGCTATGAAAAATTTTGGAAATATCAAACACACTTAAATCCAGAAAATCATATTAAAGATTATTTTTTACAGAAAGGGGGAGTAGCATGACGGTTGAGAACCCATTTGTAGTGTATTCTCCGGAAGAATTAACACCGGAACAGTTTAAAGATATCTTTATAAAAGAAAATACATGGATAAATGCTTTAGAAACCCCAAAGGATTTTTTTATATTGGGCAGCAGAGGTTCCGGTAAAAGTATGCTTTTAAATTATTTAGAATTTTCACATCAAATATGTTATTATGGTAATAATTTAAAGAATTTTTCTAAAGAAAAAAGAAGACATAAATATATAGGATTTATGGTCCATGCTACGAAAAAAGAATTAAATACCGAGAGGTACGAACTATTTTATAAGAATTTTGATAAAAATGAATTTATTATCAAAGATCTCTGTAGAACGGAATTAATTATTGTATTTATTTATAGAATATTAAAAACATTTATTGAAGAAAAAGAAATGGCAAATTATATAAACTCACTTGATAAAATAAAAATCAAAGAATTCTGTGAAAATGAGATTAAAGATTTTGATAAAACCGACAGTTTCTCAATCACTTATAATCATTTAAAGAACAACATTGAAATTTTTGAAAAGTTATTAGATTTATTTTTAAAACAAAGAAAATTAATAAAATATTACATCAATGAAAAATTTCAGATAAGAGAAACCATTTATAAGGGAAATTATTTGTCTTATACATATTTTTATAACTTCATAAAAAGAATAAAAAATTTACTAAATATTCAGAACTTTTCTTTCTATATTTTAATCGATAACGGAGATGAAATA
>Ga0315277_10010539_pt1 | contig 11699 bp, 10 predicted proteins | sample YL17G05_15_MG_FD_203695 | JGI IMG/M metagenome (GOLD analysis project Ga0315277, IMG submission 203695) | Sediment microbial communities from Yellowstone Lake, YNP, Wyoming, USA - YL17G05_15 | ecosystem: Environmental > Aquatic > Freshwater > Lake > Sediment | place: USA: Wyoming | collected...
GGAGGATGGCCTGCACGAGACGCTCGAGGGCGACCGCTTCGCCGATCCGCTCGCGGAACGCTCGGAGGTGCAGGTCGCAGAAGCAGCCGAACTCGATGGGCGTGTGGTTGAACGTGCGGATGTCGTCCTCGACCCAGAGGACGCGCGGCTCGAGCGACGCGTACAGGCGCCACAGCGCTTGCGTATGCTCGCGCCAGCCCTTCGACAGCGGACACGCGCACGCCCGGCACGTCTCGCCGCGATGGCCGACCATCCAGTCGAAGTGCGCGAAGACCGCCCGCAGGTCGCGCCCGCGGTCCAGGTGGCCCGTGGTCACCCACGGGTTGATCGAGAATGCCACGCCGATCTCGTCGAGCGCGTCGCGCCCCCTGGCCAGCATCGGCAGGTACGCCGCAAGCCATTCGATCGTCGGGATGCCGTGGCTGAACTCCTCGACATCAACCTTGACGATGACTTCCTCGACGTGCGCCGTCCGGCAGAACCCGAGCAGCTCGTCGAGCCGTTCCTCGAAGCACCAGGAGGGCAGCGTGCGTCGAAGCGCGTATAGGGCGGGCCGTCGTCCGTTCATCATGCTGCGCGTGTCACTTCAGGGGTGGGACCTCGACCTGCCGGCCTGTGCGAGCGGACTCATACGCCGCCTCGATGACGGCGACGGCCATGCGCGCCTCCTCGGCCGTCACGAGCGGCAGGGCCTTGCCCGCGAGGCAGTCGAGAACGTGGTCAATGTAGTTGACGCCCTCGTCGGCGCCGGGCTCCGACACGCTTTCCTTGCCCGTCGGATCGACCCGCGTCAGAAGCCGCCGCGACTCCAGGCCGCCCAGATGAGCGTACTCCGCGTAGGCATTGCCCTTCTCGAAGAAGAGAAAGGCCGCGATCGTCAGTCCGCCTTGGTTCTTGAGCTGGGCCTCGAACGTCGCGAGCACCTGGGCAACCGTGCCGTCCTCGTAGGTAACGAGCAACTGGCCGGTCGGCTCGCCCTTGTTCTGCGGCCATGGGCTGGGCGTGCGGATCTGGGCCATCACGCTCACCGGCCGCCCGAAGTACCAGTTAGCCAGATCGACGACGTGCACGCCGCCGTCGAGCAGCACGCCGCCTCCGGCCAAGTCGAGCGAGCACTTCCAGCTCGTCACGTCGTGGATCCGTTCCAGCTCGTTGCCGAGGTAATGGATGGCGCCGAACAGCCGCCGCCCGAGCCCGCCCCGTTCGCTGATCTGTTTGAGCGCGTAAAATTGCGGGCCGAACCGCTGAGTCTGGTACACGAGCAGCCAGCGGCCAGCGCCCCGCGCTGCCGCGATCATTTCGTCGCACTCAGCGGCGTTCACCGCCAGCGGTTTCTCGCAGAACACGTGCTTGCCGGCCCGGAGCGCGTCGAGGACCGGGACGCGGTGGAGCTTGTGAGGCGTGGCCACAACGACGAGATCAACATCCCGGCGCCGGAGCAGCTCGCGGTAGTCGCCCGTGCACGTGAGGCCCGGCACGGCCTTGGCGGCCCGGGCGCACGCGGCCGGGTCGGGGTCGGCTGCGCCCACGACGCGCACACGTTTGGACTTGGCGAAGGCAACAAGGTGCCCGCTGCCCGCCATGCCAAGGCCGATCATGCCGACGCCGACAGGTTCGCTCACGTGTTGCTCCCCTCATTGCCGTACCGCCCCATCAACGCGTCCGCCGCCTGCTTCGACAGCTTCTGTGCGGGCACAGGGTCACCGTGCCAGACGAGATCCATAAACCGGAACGACTCGAACTCGACGCTGAGCACGCCCGCGTAGCCGATGTCGCGCAGCGCCGCGAAGAACACGGCCCAGTCGGTGCTGCCCTCACCGAGCACGGGGAAGATGAAGTCCTTGCCGAACGCCCCCGCCCGGCCGACGGCGTCTTTGAGGTGCACGTGGCGGATGCGCGGACCGAAACGGCGAATGGCCACGCCGACGTCCTGCCCGGCGAGCACGTAGTGCGACGGGTCGAACGTGAGCTTCATCCGCGGATGGTCGCAACGCGCCAGGAGCTCCATCGTCGAGCCGAAGTCGCACACGAGCTGGCCCACGACCGCCTCGAGCGCCAGGTCCACGCCCTCAGCGTCCGCCACCTTGGTGAGCGCCTCCAGCGAGCCGATCAGCGCGTCCCAGGCCGCTGGGTCGGGCCGGGTCGCCGGGTTCCACCACTCATCGGGCGTCGAGGCGGGCACCCCGGCAGGGGCGCCGCTCGAGAAGTTGAGCGCGCCGATCTCGGCCGCAGCGCAAATGCGGATCGCCTCGGCAACCTCCGACACGCTCGGCTCGGCCTTCCCCGGCTGCGCAAGCGGACGCAGGATGACGAGGTTGCTGACGATGAGGCCCGCGTCGCGCGCCGCCCGGCTCGCGCGGACGATCGCCTTCTTAGCGGGATGCGGCCCGAACGAATCAACCTTGAACTCGATCGCGTCGTAGCCCGCTTCGACGACGGACGAGATGCACGCGTGAAGTGTCTTGGCCTTGTCGAGCCCCTCCCACCAGAATGTGTTGAACCCGAGCGTCCATCGCGTCGCGGGACACACGGCTGCTCCCTCCCCTCACGACTCCAATGTAGCAATCCCGAAGCGCACCTGACCCCAATCCTTCCACGCGTCTCAGCGCGTGCCGATCCTGTCCAGAGCGCCCAACGCGCGCGCGTTGGCCTCAACCGCAGGAGAGCCAAAGAGGTCCTCGCAAGGCCACCAAGACCCTTTACAGGAAGAGGACGGGCCACACAAGCCCCGTCTGGCGTGATGGGCTCTCTCGGGCGCGTCGCCGTCGAGCGAGGGAGAGAGGAACTGCGGTCGGCTGAAAAGGGTTGCGGGGCTGGAAGGGGCTGCGCTACAAGGATGGATTCGCGTAGGGAGTCAACCCGGAGTTGCCTGCGGCACGCAGGCTTGCCCGCCGCAAGCAGGCTTGCCTGCCGAAGGCAGGCCTTGCGCTAAGGCGGCCGACGGCTGTCGCGGAGCAACGGCCAAGCGATGCGAAAGCATCGCGGCGATGCAGGAGCATCGCGGCAATGCAGGAGCATTGCACCGTATGCCCGAGAACCTCGTTTCCCGACTGACCCATCTCGAAGAGCAGGCCGAGGAGATCGTTGCGGCCGCGCGGCGAGAGGCGGCGACGCTCCTCAAAGGCAGCGACGCCAAGATCGGCGCGCTCGCGCAGCAGATCGACCAGCAGACGGCGGCCCGCATCGCCGAGGCGGAAAAGACCTCGACGGACAGCGTCGCCAAGGAAGCGGCCGCGCTCGAGCGGCAGACGGCGAAGCAGCTCGCGGCGCTCGACGGCATCGGCGAGGCCCTCATTCACGAGGCCGCCGAGGCGATCGTGAAACGGGTGCTGGAGGCATGGCATGCCCATTGACCGGGTCAAGAAGGTGACGATCCTGCTGCCGGCATCGCAGGCGGATCGCCTCTACCCCGCGCTCCACGACTTCTCGATGGTGCATCTGACCGACGCGTCGGAGCTGCTCGGGACGCCGCAGGGCGCCACGGAGTCCCGGCGCCGCTTCGAGCGCCTTGATCTACCGGAACACGCGCGCGAGGTCGACGAGCGGGTCCGCCGGCTGGCGCAGGTGGTGAGCGCCCTGGCCCCCTACAGCACCCGCCAGAGATCGTCGTTCATGGAGGTCTTCGTGCCGCTGCCGACGATGGTGCGGCCCGACGAGGTCGAGGCGGCTGCACGGAACCTTGATGACCAGCGGCTGTTCGACGAAGTGCATGAGGCGGTGGCCCGGTTGCACGACGGCCGCCGGCACGCCGACGAGTTGGCCGCCCAGATGCTGGCGCTCGAGCCGCTGCACCGTCTCCGGACGCCTCTGGCCGACCTGCGCGGCATGCGCGCCTTCACGGTGCGTGCGGGCGTGATCGCCGCTCAGAGGATGGCCCGGCTCGACGAGGCGGCGCAGGCCTTGCCGCTGGCCTGCGAGACCATCGAGGCCTGGGACGGCACCCGCTCGGTCCTCGTGGCGTACCGGCCGAAGGACCGAGCGGCCACCGAGGCCGTTCTGCGCGAGATCGAGTTCGATGAGATCGCCTTGCCCGACCTGGCGGAACGCCCGGCCGAGGCCATCCGGCGCTTCGAGGCGGAACGGCACGCCGCCCTCGACGCGGCGGAGGCGGCCGAGGCGCGGCTCAAGGCGCATGCCGAAAACCTGCGCGAGATCGAGATCGCCCTCGCCTACTGGGAGAACGCCCAGGCGAAGGCGCAGGGGCGGCTCAAAGCGGTCGCATCGAGCCGGGTCGCCGTCGTCGGCGGCTACGTTCGCCGGCGCGATCTCGCGGCGTTCGAGCGCGGACTCCGCGAGCGCGTGCCCGAGGCGACCTGCCTCGTCGAGGATCCCGCGCCCGGCGAGGCCGTGCCGGTCTCGCTCACGCTGCCGCGGTGGCTGCGGCCCATGGCGCTCATCGTGCACATGTTCGGCCTCCCCGACTACCACTCGTTCGACCCGACGCCGTATCTCACGTCGATGTTCCTGCTCTTCTTCGGCATCTGCTTCGGCGACGTCATCTACGGGCTGCTCCTGATCGCCATGGCGTTCATCATGGCCCGCCGGCTGCGGAAGCACGAGTGGATGGCCGATTTCTTCTACGTGTTCCTCTATGGCGGGATCTCGACGGTTGTGTTCGGCGCGCTCACGGGGGCGTGGGCCTCCGACCTGTGGGACAAGAGGTACCTGGGCGAGGGGAACTTCCTGCTGCGGCTCAAGGAGACGTTCGCCGTCTTCAATCCCATGGCGAAGCCCGTGATCGCGCTCCTTGTCGCGCTCGGCATCGGGATGGCGAACCAGTTCTACGGCATCGTGCTCAGGATGCTCGCCGCGTTGCGGCGCCGGGACTACGTCGCGGCGGTCTTCGACAGCGGGTCGTGGCTCCTCGTGCTGCCCGGGCTTATCTTGCTGGCGAGCACGCTCTTCACGAAGCTGTCGCCCGCGTTGTACCATACCGCGCTCGGGATGTTCGGCGTGGGGTGCCTCATGCTCATCGTCTCGCAGGGGCGCGACGTGCCGGGGCTCGGCGGCAAGCTCATCACGGGCGTCGTGAGCATCTACGGCATCCTCGGCAGCTACGGCTGCACGGCGTTCATCGGCGACACGCTCTCGTACTCGCGGCTTCTGGCGCTCGGCTTGACGACGAGCATCGTCGGGCTCGCCTTCAACATCGTGGCGGGGCTGTTCCAGGGCATTCCGATCGCCGGGCCGGTGCTGTTCTGGCTGATCGTCATCGTCGGCCACACGCTTAACTTCTTCATCAGCGTGCTGGGCGGGTTCGTGCACTCGGTGCGGCTCATCCTGCTCGAGTTCTTCGGCCGCTTCTACGAGAGCGGCGGGCAGGAGTTCACGCCATACGGATTCCGCAGCGAACGCATTGAGATCATGAAGCGGGCAACGCAATAAGGCCAGGGATGTAGAATCGGCAAGGGGGCGCAGTACAGTGTGGAATGAGGTCCTTCACTACTATTTCGTCGAGACGGGGATCGGGCTCGCCATGGTGGGCGCGATCGCGGCCGTCATGTTGGGCTGCATCGGCTCGGCGCGCGGGATTCGGATCGCCGCCGGCCAGGCCGCCGGCGTGATGAGCGAGAAGCCGGAGCTGTTCGGGCGACTGCTCATCCTGATGGCCTTGCCGGGCACGCAGGGGTTTTACTCGTTCATCGTCGCGATCATGATCGCGCTGCGTTCCGGCCTGATGGAAGGCAAGGTGACGGTCAGCCCGCCGCTCGGGCTGGCGCTTCTCGCCATCGGCGTGTGCGCCGGCGTGTCGGAGTATCGAAGCGCCATCTACCAGGGCGAGACCTCGGCGGCCTCCATCAGCCTGACCGCCAAGCGTCCGTCGGAGGCGGGCCGAAGCATCCTGCTCCCGGCGCTCGTCGAGACCTACGCGGTGCTCACGTTGCTCGCCTCGATCCTCCTGGTGATCTGGATCACGAACACGGACCTGAAACTGACCGAGCCCAAACCCAAGTACGCGCCGGCCGCGCAAGAGGCGGCGCCGTCGCAGAAGCCCTGATCGCCGCGCGGGAGCGCGAGGCCATGGCGCTCGAGCACCTCAAAGAGAGCCTGCTGGCGGAAGCGCGCGCGGAAGCCGACAAGATCGCGGCCGAGGCGCGTGCGAAGGCCGCCGACCGCCTCAAAACGGCCGAGCACGACCTCCGCGACGCCGCCGAGGCCAAGGTCCGCGCCCGACTCGAGGCCCTCGACGAGGAAAAGCGCCAGGCGCTCGCGCGCACGCGCATCGAGGCGCGGCTGCGCGTGCTCGGTCGAAAGAACGCGCTCGTCGAGCGGGCGTTCGCGCAGGCGACGGAACAGCTCGACCACCTCGGCGACGAGCGATACCTCCAGGTCATGGAGCAATGGCTCAGCGCGCTCGACGGGTCCATGCGCGGTGAGGTCATGGTCAGCGCCGCGGACCGCGACCGCTTCGGCGAGCTCCTGCGCCGCGTCAACGCGCGGCGGCCCGACGCGCCGCTCACGTTGAGCACCGAGCCGCTCCCGTCAGGGCGGGGCTTTGTGTGTCGATCCCACAACTTCGTCGTGGACGGCACCGTGTCAAGCCAGGTCGCCTCGCTGCGCGACGGCCTGTTGCCGGAGGTCGCCCGGATCCTGTTTCGCGAGCAAGCGGAGGGGCGATGACGCGCGCGATCAGCCAGGAAGCGTGGACGTTCTTGTCGGGCCGCGTCGCCGTGCTCGAGACGCGCCTGCCGACACGCGACCTCCTTCTCGACATCGTCGAGCGGCCTCCCGAGGACCTCCTGGCCGCGCTCGGCGAGACCGACTTCGGCGCCGCGTTCTCGTCGGAAGAGGACCTGGCCCAGGAGGACGTCCTCTTCGACCAGTTCGAGCACCAGCGGATCATGGAACTCGCCGACGCGATGCCGGACCCCGCGCCGGCCACGTGCGCGACGCTCGATCGCGACTTCCGCAATTTCAAGGCCTACGCCCGGCACAAGATGTTCGAGGCCGAGCTGATCCTCGATCCGGCGTCGGCGCTCGACGCCCAGGCCCTCGATCTCATCTGGGAAGGGCAGGCAAACGGCGCGCTGCAGCCCTGGAGCGCGCTCGCGGCCGAAGTCCGCACGCTCGCCGAGCGCGACAAGGCGTTCGCGTCGAAGACGACGTTCGCCAAGGCCTTCGACGCCGTGCTGGACCATCGCCATCTCGTGCGCCACAAGGAGATCGCGGCGACCTGCTCGCCGGACATGGCCGCGTTCGTCGACACGCTCGTGCACTGGCGCGCCGTCGAGGTCGTCGTTCGCACGCGCCTCGGCCGCGGCGGGCAGGAGGTCGTGATCTCGCATTTCCTCAGGCCGCCGCTCGACGACGAGGACCTTGTCGCGATGGCCGAGGCGCCCGACGAGGAATGGCCCGTGGCGGCGCGCCGCGTTGTGCCGCACGACGTCGTGGAGATGATCGCGCGCGGCCGGCCGCACGAGGCGCTCGTCGCGCTCGGCCAGCACATCGACCATGTGCTCGTCGACCGGCTCGAGCGGGCCCGGTTGACGGCGTTCGGGCCGGAGCGCGTCTTCGCCTATCTCGTCCTGCTCCGGGCCGCTGCGCGGAACCTCAAGATCGTCGTCGGCGGGCGGCTCAATCACGTCAGCGGGGCGCTCCTCGCGGAGCGGTTACGGTGGGCGTATGCATAGGGTCGTCGCGGTCGGCGAGCAGGACTTCGTCCGGGCGTTCCGGGCGGCCGGCGTCGAGGCGTTCGCCGTCACGAGCGCCGACGCAGCGGCCGCCGAGTTGACTCGGCTGTGCCTTGACCCGGCCGTGGTGCTCGTGCTCACCAGCGAACAGACGGCGGCTACTGCAGCCGCGACGGTCGCCTCGCTACGCGAGCGCGGCAAGGCCGTGATCCTCGTGCTGCCCTCGCACGGCGGCGCGCAAGGCAGCACGATGGCGGCGATCAAGAGACAGATGGAGAAGGCGCTGGGCGTTGACCTGCTCTCGAAGGTCTAGGATAAATAGGGACAGTCACCTATTTTTCTGGCCGCAGCAGTCCCGTACAGAGGGAAAGAGAGCGAAAAATAGGTGACTGTCCCTATTTATCCATGAGGCGATGAGACGATGACGCAGACGGTCGCGGACAGGAGTCCGACGCAAGAGGGGAGGATCACCAAGGTGGCCGGCCCGCTCGTCGTGGCGAAGGGCATGCCGGGCGCGCGCATGTACGAGATGGTCCGCGTCGGCGAGCAGGGGCTTTTCGGCGAGATCATCGAGGTGCGCGGCGACCGGTACGCGATCCAGGTCTACGAGGAGACCGAGGGCCTTGGCCCCGGCGAGAAGGCCGTGCCGACCGGCCAGGCGCTTTCGGTCGAGCTCGGGCCGGGCCTCATCCGGTCCATCTACGACGGCGTGCAGCGGCCGCTCGACGCGCTCCGCGCCGAGTACGGCGACTACGTGGTCCGCGGCGCTCGGAAGCCGGCGCTCGACCGGACGAAGCGCTGGCACTTTGTGCCCAAGGTCAAGCGAGGCGACCACGTCGAGGTGGGCGACATCCTCGGCACGGTCCGGGAAACCACGCTCGTCGAGCACCGCATCATGGTCCCCTTCGGCGTGCGCGGCACCGTCGAGGCCATCGAGGAGAAGGAAGCGACGGTCGAGGAGCCGGTGGTGCGCCTCCGCACCGACGAGGGCGAGAGCCTCGAACTCACGATGATGCAGCACTGCCCCGTGCGCCAGGCGCGCGAGGTGGCCGAGAAGGTCTCGCCCGAGGCGCCGCTCGTGACCGGCCAGCGCGTCGTCGACATGTTCTTCCCCATCGCCAAGGGCGGCACGGCCGCCGTGCCCGGGCCGTTCGGGAGCGGCAAGACGGTGGTCCAGCACCAGCTCGCGAAGTGGTGCGACGCCGATATCATCGTCTACGTCGGCTGCGGCGAACGCGGCAACGAGATGACCGACGTGCTCATGGAGCTGCCCGAGCTCAAGGACCCCAAGTCGGGCGAGCCGCTCATGCACCGCACCGTGCTCATCGCGAACACGTCGAACATGCCCGTGGCGGCGCGCGAGGCGTCGGTCTTCACCGGGATCACGATCGCCGAGTACTTCCGCGACATGGGCTACGACGTGGCGCTCATGGCCGACTCGACCTCACGCTGGGCCGAGGCGATGCGCGAGATCTCGGGCCGTCTCGAGGAGATGCCGGGCGAGGAAGGCTACCCGGCGTATCTCGGCAGCCGCATCGCGTCGTTTTACGAGCGGTCGGGCCGCGTCGTCGCGCTCGGGTCCGACAAGCGCCGCGCCTCGCTCAGCATCATCGGGGCCGTGTCGCCGCCGGGCGGCGACCTCTCCGAGCCCGTGGTGCAGGCGACGCTCCGCGTCGTCAAGGTGTTCTGGAGTCTCGACGACAAGCTCGCGTTCCAGCGCCACTTCCCCGCGATCAACTGGCTCACGAGCTACTCGCTCTACCAGGGCACCGTGGACGCCTGGGCGAACAAAGAGATCGCCCCGAACTGGTCCGACGAGCGGCGGCTCGCGATGGCGACGCTCCAGCGCGAGGCCGACCTCGAGGAGATCGTGCGCCTCGTCGGCCTCGACGCGCTCAGCGAGGGCGAGCGGCTCGTGCTCGACGTGGCGAAGCGGATCCGCGAGGACTTCCTCCACCAGAACGCCTTCAACGACGTGGACACGTATACGCCGCTCGCGATGCAGCACAAGATGCTCCACCTCATCATGGACTACTACGGCCTGGCCCAGAAGGCGTTCGAGCGCGGTGTGCCGCTCACGAAAATCGTCGAGCAGCCGGCGCTCGACGAGATCTCGCGCGCCAAGCTCGTCCCGGCAAGCGAGATGGCGGAGCTCGACGCCCTCGACGCGCGGCTGCGCCAGGAGATCGAAGCGTTAACGGCGGAATAGGATTCCGCTGGAGGCGGCGCGACGCTGACGCGTCGCACTGACGGAGGTCCGGGAGTGCTCAAGGAATACCTCAACGTCAAGAACATCATCGGGCCGCTCATGCTCATGGAGGGCGTCGAGGGCGTCACGTACGGCGAGCTCGCCGAGGTGCGCCTCCCGACGGGCGAGGTGCGCCGGGCGCGCGTGCTCGAAGTCGACGAGGACCGCGTGCTGCTGCAGGTCTTCGAGGGGACGCGCGGGATCACGCCCGACGACGCGCGGGTGCGGTTCCTCGCCAAGGGCCTCGAGCTCGGCATGGCCCCGGACCTGCTCGGGCGCGTGCTCGACGGCTACGGGCGGACCATTGACGGCGGGCCGCCGATCATCCCGCAGAAGCGCCTCAACGCGAGCGGCAGCCCGCTCAACCCGTGTGCGCGCGACTACCCGAACGAGTTCATCCAGACGGGGATTTCGACCATCGACCTGATGAACCCGCTCGTGCGGGGCCAGAAGCTCCCGCTCTTCTCGGGCGCCGGCCTGCCCCACGCGCGCATGGCGGCCCAGATCGCCCGGCAGGCCACCGTGCTCAAGACGGGCGAGAAGTTCGCCGTCGTCTTCGCCGCGATGGGGATCACGTTCGAGGAGGCGAACTACTTCATCGAGGACTTCCGGCGCACCGGCGCGCTCGAGCGCGCCACGCTCTTCATCAACCTCGCCGATGACCCGCCCATCGAGCGCATCGCCATCCCGCGCATGGCGCTCACGGCCGCCGAATACTTCGCCTTCGAGCTCGAGATGCACGTCCTCGTCATCCTCACCGACCTGACGAACTACTGCGAGGCGCTCCGCGAGATCTCGGCCGCGCGCAAGGAGGTCCCCGGCCGCCGCGGCTATCCGGGCTACATGTACACCGACCTCGCGACGATCTACGAGCGCGCCGGCCGCATCAAGGGCAAGAACGGCTCGATCACGCAGATCCCCGTTATCTCGATGCCCGACGACGACAAGACCCATCCGATCCCCGACCTCACGGGCTACATCACCGAGGGCCAGATCATCCTGTCGCGGCCGCTCCACCAGCAGGGCATCTACCCGCCCGTTGACGTGCTCCCGTCGCTGTCGCGGCTCAAGGACAAGGGCATCGGCCCCGACAAGACGCGCGAAGACCATGCCGACGTGATGAACCAGCTCTACGCCGCCTACGCGCGCGGCCAGAACGCCAAGGAGCTCGCCGTCGTGCTCGGCGAGTCGGCGCTCAGCCCGACCGATCTGCTCTTCGTGAAGTTCGCCGAGGCGTTCGAGCAGCGCTTCGTCCAGCAGGGCGAGCACGAGAACCGCACGATCGCCCAGACGCTCGACCTCGGCTGGGACCTCCTCGCCATGCTGCCGCGCGGCGAGCTCAAACGCGTCCGGCCCGCCTTCCTCAAGAAGTACTACGATCTGCGCAAGGCCCGGCAGGCCAAGCCTACCGAGACGGCCGCCGCAACGGCATGACGGAGTTGAGGAACACGGGAACGACGGCATGAAGCTTCGGGTCAATCCAACGCGGATGGAGCTGCTGCGGCTGCGCAAGCGCCTGACGCTCGCGCGGCGCGGCCACAAGCTCCTCAAGGACTTCCTCGAAGCCCTCATGAAGGAGTTCCGCGAGGCGCTCAAGGCGTTCAAGACGCTCCGCGAGCGCGTCGACCGCGAGTTCCCCGATGTGCTCCGGCAGTTCGTGCTCGCGCGGCTTGCGTCGTCGGCGACGACGCTCGACCAGACGCTCGTCCAGGTCCGCGCGGGGCTCAACGTCGAGGCGAGCACGCGCCGCGTGCTCAGCATCACGGTTCCGCACTTCACGGCGAGCGGCCTCGACGAGGCGCCGCCGTACAGCCGCCTCG
>Ga0315277_10010540_pt1 | contig 11698 bp, 8 predicted proteins | sample YL17G05_15_MG_FD_203695 | JGI IMG/M metagenome (GOLD analysis project Ga0315277, IMG submission 203695) | Sediment microbial communities from Yellowstone Lake, YNP, Wyoming, USA - YL17G05_15 | ecosystem: Environmental > Aquatic > Freshwater > Lake > Sediment | place: USA: Wyoming | collected...
TCCGACACGGTGTGTCTGTCGCGCCGATCCGTCGTTGCCGTCGTCGTCGAAGCGGGGGGGCCGTGCCAGGGTGCCACCCAGCGGGGAAACGTCAATCGAGGTATTGAACGGTCAGGCTTTGCAAGTTGGAGGCGAAGTGGCGGTCCGGCTTCGTCCCGGCGCGCCGGGACTACGCCGTGACAAGTCGTCGGGGTAGGCGGCGCGGCCTAATCCAAATACTGGACCGTGAGGGATTGGAGTTTCGGTGCGAAGTGGCGGTCGGTCCAGCCGATGAAGGCGTGGAGGAGTTGCCAGGGGTTGGCGGAAGCGCCGGAGGCGGTGACCCGGGCGGCAACAGCCTGGCCGAGGGTGCGTTCCAGTACTATACGCCCCTGGTAGCGGAGATGGGACCATCGGGCGCGGTGGCGCTGCTTTCGGCCGAGGCGGCGAAAAGTGCCGCGGCCGCGAGCGGTCAGGCGCGCGACTTCGGATTGCATGGCGTCGAAAAGGTTAAAACCGCCGACGGGAACGATTCGGACAAGACGTTTCATGGCACGTCCTCCGGGCGCGGAACGCGCGCAAATTGGACACCCGACCATAGCATCGCGGGGAGAAAAGAGCAAGGAAAAGGCGAGGGTCCTTGTGGCGGGGGGGTGAAAACAGGGCACGGAGTGTATTTACGGGACACCTGGGGCGGGTTATAATAGTTGAGGGGAGACGAGCGCACGGGTCGGAGGAAGCGGGGAGGCGCGGACAGAGGGAGGCGCGGTTGTGAAGGCGACACGGGGCGGGTTCACGCTGATCGAGATGCTGGTGGTCATCACGATCATCGCCATTCTGGTCGGGTTGTTGTTTCCTGCTTTTCAGGGTGTGTTCCGGTCGGCGTACGAGACGCAGTGCCAGAACCACCTGAACCAGTTGGGCCAGATCACGGTGGCGTGGTGCCAGGCGCACGACGGACGGTTCCCCCCGCCGGGCGACGGGAACGTCCTGGGGAAGCCCGGGGGGTACACGTCGGGTTGGCTCTTCGGCGGCACGGCGACGAGCAGCGCAACCGTCAACAACGGCATCTTCTATCGGGACAAGTTGATCGGCGACCTGTCGATCTTGTGGTGCCCCGTGCACTTTGACGCGTACAACATGTACCGCCCGAGCGAACAGGACATATACTGGAAGACAGATAATACTACGCCTCCTGTTCACGCAAATTCGTGGCGGCTCTGGAGCAGTTACAAGATGAACGGAAACGTGTACTACGACCCTACCAATCCGTTGATCGGCACGAATCGCACGGAACCGCGGCTGTTGAGCGATTTTACGGCAAACCACTTCCTTTTCGTAGAGGTGCACGAGACGAAAGGCGGTTTTTCCGACAGTACCGTAAACCCGACGACGCAGACGCAGTGGGCCAAAATCGCCGAGCGGCACCAGGGGTACGGCTACATCGCGTGCATGGACGGCCACGTCATCAAAATGACGCCCGATGCGTTTGAAAACTCAAAAAGATTACAGTCCGCCGTTTCACAAGCAGAATGGGATGACTGGAAGGACGGAAAAGCAGCGCACCCGGAGTACAAGGAATACCGCTGGGTGCCCTAAAGGGTCGGAGGGTTTTCCCAACCGGCGGCGGGCGGAGACGCTGGAAGACTGGGCGGCGACGGCCGCTCGTTTTCATGCGCCTCCCCTTGTGGCAGCAGGGGAAAGGGAGATTCAAATGGAAATAGGCGAGGGCTTTCGAAAGTGCGCGGCCAAGTGGACCGTCGCCGCCGTCTTGTCGTTGATAATCGTCGGGCGCCTTGACGGCCAGGCTGTCCTGGCGGCCGAGACGCCTGAAGGCAAGAACATCCTTTCCCTGGCCGGAACCTGGCGATTTCAATTGGACCCGGCGAACGTCGGGGTCGAGCAACAATGGTTTACTCACCCGTTGGAAGACGCGGTCAGGCTGCCGGGCACGACCGACGAAAACCAGAAGGGCACCTTCAAGGATGAGCACTGCGAAGACCGCCTCAGCCGGGTGTGGTACTGGAAGGGCCCGGCCTGGTATCAGCGAGACGTGGTCATCCCCGAGGCGTGGAAGGGCAAGCGCATCACGCTGCTCTTGGAGCGGACCAAGAATACCCGTGTGTGGGTCGACAAGACTTTCTGCGGATGGGAAGACACGCTCAGCGCCCCGCAGTGGTTCGACGTAACCGGCGCGATGACGCCGGGCCAGCATACGCTCACGGTGCTGGTCGATAACGCCAAACTTCCGCCGGTCGGCCCGTCCCATGCGGTCGACGAACGGACGCAGACCAATTGGAACGGCATCGTGGGCAGGATGGAACTTCGCGCGACCGCCCCGGTCTGGCTGGATGACGTGCAGGTCTATCCGGACGTTGCGAAGAAGGAGGCGGTCGTTCGCGCGGTGGTTGGCAACATCACGGGCAAGGCGGCGTCGGGACGAATCACGGTGGAATGCGAGAGTTACAACGTCGCCAAACCGTCAGCCTTCCCGTCCCAATCGTTCCAGGTCAAGGCCCCCGAGCGGGAAAACGCCGTCGAGTTCACCTGCAAACTGGGCGACGACGTGCCGATCTGGGATGAGTTCCAGCCGGCCATGCTCCGTTTGAATCTCGAACTCGAATCGACGGTCGGCGGTGAGTCGATCCGCGACCAGCGGACCGTGAACTTCGGCCTGCGCCAATTCGCCAAGGAACGGAACCGTTTCACCATCAACGGCCGCCCGGCCTTCCTGCGAGGCAAACTCGATTGCTGCTTCTTCCCCCTGACCGGTTATCCGCCCATGGACAAGGCCGGTTGGCTTCGCGTTTTGTCCATCGCCAAATCGTACGGGATCAACCACTACCGTTTTCATTCGTGGTGTCCGCCGGAAGCCGCCTTCGAGGCGGCCGACGAATTGGGAATGTATTTGCAGCCGGAACTGCCGAACAAACGCAGCGCGTTTGGGGCGCCCGAAAGCAAGGAGGCGGCAATATACAACATCGACCACCTCGACGTGGAAAGCAGTTTGAAAGAACAATCGCTTTACGAATACGCCCGTCGCGAGGGCGAACTGATTTTCCGCGCGTTCGGCAACCATCCGTCGTTCGTCATGTTCACGCTCGGCAACGAGTTGGGTCGCAGCCAGGGCATGTTCGAGATGGTCGCCCATTTCAAGAAGATCGACCCGCGCCATCTCTACGCCCAGGCCTCGAACCAGATGCACTGGAATCCTAGTCTGGCCGAGGGCGACGACTTTTGGGTAACCGGCAAGACGAGCAAAACGCTGCCGGTTCGCGGGGCGTTCTTCCAGGGTGACTACGCCAAGGGGCACATCGAAAACCGCCCGCCTTCGACGATGGTGGATTTCAGCGAATCGATCGCCGGCGTTCCCGTGCCGGTGGTCGGCCACGAAATGGGGGAATTCCAGGTCTCTCCCGACTTCCGCGAGATTCCGAAGTACACGGGTGTGACGCGGGCGCGAAACCTGGAGATCTTCCGCGAGCGACTCCGCGAGGCAGGCATGCTCGACCAGGCCCACGATTTCGTGCGTGCCTCGGGCGCGTTGTCGGTGATCTGCCATCGCGAAGACATCGAGGCGGCCTTGAGAACGCCCGGCTTCGGCGGGTTCCAGTTGCTCGATCTGCAAGACTTCCCCGGCCAGGGCACGGCGCTGGTCGGCATCCTCAACGTGTTCATGGAATCGAAGGGGCTCATTACGCCCGAGGCGTGGCGACAGTTCTGCTGCGAGACGGTTCCCCTGCTTCGTATGAAGAAGTATACCTGGACCACGGACGAGACCTTCATCGGACGCCTACAGGTTGCTCATTACGGCCCCGCCGACCTGCCCGACGCCCGCGTGACGTGGACGGTCACCGGCAATGATGGGAAGAAGGTCGCCGTTGGTGCGTTCGATCCGGTGACGATCGAGCAGGGTAAGGTGTTCGAGGTCGATATGTTCGCGCTGCCGCTGGGCGATATTGCTGCGCCGCAAAAACTGACGATCACGGCGGCCGTCGAGGGGACCAAGTATCGCAACGATTACGAGATATGGGTCTATCCGCCGAAAGTGGATACCAGCCCGGCGGCAGGAGTCCGGGTGGTCCGCACGCTTGCCCCGGCCACCATGAAGCATCTCCAGGAGGGCGGCAGGGCCCTGCTGCTGCCCGATCTCAAAACGCTGGACGACCCCAACAAGTCTATCGCCGGATCGTTCCAGTGCGATTTCTGGTGCTGGCCCATGTTCAAGCGCGCGGCCGAGCAAATGAAGATCCCCGTCGCGCCGGGAACGCTGGGAATCCTGTGCGACCCCAACGTGCCGGCGCTGGCGGCCTTCCCGACGGAATTCCACAGCAACTGGCAGTGGTGGCACCTGGTCAAGAACTCCCGCCCGGTCATTCTCGACGAGACGCCGGCAACGTATCGCCCCCTGGTCCAGGTGATCGACAACTTCGCACGCAACCACAAACTCGGCCTCGTCTTCGAAACCAAGGTGGGCCGCGGGGCGCTGCTCGTCTGCGCCATTGACTTGCCGGGCCTTCAGGACAAGCCCGAGGCCCGCCAACTGCTCCATAGCCTCCTGAAGTACGCCGCGTCAGACCGGTTCGCCCCCAAGTCGGAATTGGAGGCGGACTTGCTGAGAAAGTTGTTTTGAAGCGCCAGGAGTTGCCACGAACGAATCTGCACGGGGTGGTGCTGGCCGGAGCGTTTTGTCGCCACCTGCTTACAGGTCCGGGGTTCGTCCCAGGAGGCAACGTAAAATGAGAAAGGATGCCGAATGTCTGAATCGCGCAGGAAGACAACGCGTTCCCTGTGGTCAGGTCCGCTTGCCCTGTAGCGTCATGCTACAGGGCTTGCCCGGTTTCGTGGACGATTCCTCCGCCTTCGGCGCCGCCAGTTCCAGCCAGCGCCGGTACAGTTTCTCGATCTCTCCGGTCTCGACCTTGCCGTCCCACACGGCTACGCCGTAGGTGAACGTGAGCGGTTTGCCGGCCTCCAGGGTCATCGGCTCGCGATGGAGGTTCAGCGAGGCCCCGAGATACGCAAACGGCTTGGCCATGGTGAACCAAAGAACCGGCCGCGGGTTGCCGGGGCCTTCGAACAGGACCACCGTGACGGGCTTGCCGTCGGCCATGGCCGTGTAGGCGCACCACGGGCCGGCGGTGAGGCGTTCATCGCCGCGCACGACCTCGCCATCGACCGGCCCCTTGGGCGTGAAGAACGGCCCGGCGGCGTCCATCGACCGGATGAACCGCATGCCGAGGCCGAAGTAGTGACTGCCGGAGAGTCTGACGGACGGGTGTCCCTCGGCGGCATCGAGCCGGGTCTGCCACGTCAGGAGGGTGGCATCCGGCGCCGCCCCGCGGTAGACCGTGACCGAGCGAACCTCGTGTGCCACGGGCTTGTCCGCCTTCGGGGGCGCCCAGTCGATCCGCTCGGAGAACGTGGCCATCGCCAGGCCGTCGCGGGCCTGGGACCGGGTATCGCCGACGGCCCGGTGGACCTGGCGGCCGCAAGCCTCCGTCTCGGCCCAGAAGTCCACGCCTTCCATGCCCCAGGCTGGGTGCCCAATGCCCACGGCGAACATCAAGCCATGATGATGGATGTGGTCCGGCGGGCTGTCCAGCAGGACGTTCACGCCCCCGGGGGTGAACAGTTGCTTGACGTACGGCTTGAAGAGTTCCGGGCCGTACACGTACTCCAGGATGGGCCGGTCGGCGTCCCCCTGTCGGATGGGGTCTTCGACTTGGATGGTGACCGACTGGTCGCCGGCCTGAATCTGAATCGGCGCCGGGTCTGCGGCCGCCGCCGTCGCGGCCAGGACGAGCGCTGCCGTCAGACATAAGATGCCCTCGCCCGCATCCAGAGCCCGATCCACCCGCGATTCGATGCTCTTCCGCGCCATCGCTTGAACCTCCCCCTGTACAGGGTGATGGCCCGGCGTCCCGTGCTGGGGCGGTCCGCTCATTTCCGCTGGTTCTCGAACCACACCGGCCCGCCCCACTTGCCCGTGACCACGATATCCAGGTCGCCGTCGCCGTCAAGGTCCGCGACCGGAATGTTGATCCCGGACCCGATCCCCTCGCCGTAGGAGACGGTGTGCCGGACCCACTCGGGCGCCGGGCCGCGCTTCAGTTCGTACCAGTACACGCCCGGCGGGTCGCCGGCCCCCGGGTCGCCGCCGTTGTGGGCCATGAAGCGTTTGCCGGTCACCAGGTCGAGGTCGCCGTCGCCGTCGAGGTCCGCCAGGGTGATGCTGTGGACCTGGGTCCAGGACTCGTCGATGACGTGCCGCCGCCAGGCCGGCTCGGATCCCGCCTCGCCGCGCACCTGCTCCCACCAGTAAAGGCCGCGGCCGTGGGCGCTGCCCGTCAGGATGTCGGGGAGACCGTCGGTGTTGACGTCATAGGTCCAGATTTGCGGCGATTCGCCGAGTTCAAGCGGATGCTCCTTCCACGTCCCAGCGCGCGGGTCGGCCGGCGCCTCGAACCAGGCGTTCGGCCGCAGGATGTCCGGCCGGCCGTCGCCATTGACGTCTCCCACGCCCCCGCCCCAGGTCAGGCGCTTCTCGCTGACCACGTGGCGGACCGCTTGCCGCACGCCCCCCGCGCCACCGATGAACTCGTACCAGACGGTGCCCGCGACGTGCGGCAAGATCTCGCGGGCCTGGCCGTCGCCGTCGATGTCCCACAGGTCGGCGCACTCGAAGTTGCCGCTCATTGAGTCGATGACGTGTTTGGTCCACTCGCCGCCGGCCGGCCCCGGATTGCGGAACCAGGCGCATTCCTTGGCGAACCAGTCGCAATAGACCACGTCGACCCGCCCGTCGCCGTCGCAGTCGAGCGGGAGGTTCGCAAAGTCATGGACGTAACCTTTGCCGTTCTCGTCCACCTTGCCGTCGACCTCCCGGACCTTCAGCGGATTGAACTCCGGCGCAAGGTAGAGATAGGGCCCGGCGACGATGTCGAGCCGACCGTCGGCGTTGAAGTCCCCGACGCCGCATGCCTCGCTCCGGAAGTTGCCCACGCGATGGGTGACGAAGCGAATGGGCGAGGGCACCTCGGCCGGGGCGCCCGGCCCGGCCGGCGCCGCCGCCAACGCGGCCGCGGCCAGGCTGAGGCCCGTCCCGAACGCCACCAGAGCAGCCAGCGCCGATCGGCCCATGCACAGTCTCTCCGGGTCCTCTAACTCGTGCAACGTATCCGGCTCGCTGCCGCGCCGCGTTGGCGCCTCATTTCAGCAGCGGTTTCAGGTGCTTGAGGCTCCGCTCGGCCTGGTCCACCGTTCCGCACTCGACGCTCATGACGATGTCGCGGGGGGCCTTCTGGAGGATGGCGATGACAGCCTTCCAGTCCACCACCCCTTCGCCGCACGCGCAGCCGACCGGCGTGCCCGTCACCTTGCCGCGCTCGGTCTCCGACTGCTTGACCGAAATATCCTTGGCATGCAGGTGCACCAGCCGCGGCAGCACATGCTTGAGCCACTCCAGCGGGTCCTGCCCGGCGATGTAACTGTTGCCCGTGTCGAAGTTGATGCCGATGGCCTTCGACGGAACCAGCCCCACGATACGGTCCAACCCGTCGGGCGTCTTGGAGTACTGTTGATGTGGTTCGATGCCGATGAGGATGCCTCGAGGCTCGGCCACCTTGGCGGCCTCGGTCAGCGTGTACTTCATCAGCGTGAAGTCTTCCTCGACGGTCGTCCACGGCTGCTTGGGGCCTTCGTCGGTGTTCACGACGGGGGCCCCGCACTCGGCGGCGAATCGGATCGCCTGCTTCAGGTACTCGACGCCGATCTCGGGCTTCGTCAGCGGCGTGTGGGCCGAGAGGCCCGAAAGTTTGATGCCCGCCTTCTCGCAGGCGCGCTTGACGCGCAGAGGGTCGTCGAGCATCGAGACGCTGTGGAAGTATCCCGCCTCGCTCAGCAGTTCCCGGCCCCAGTGGACCATCGGCTCGACGTACTCGTAGCCGAGCGCGGCCGCCTTCTCGACGCCCCACTCGAACGACTTGTCCTCGTGCCGCACGAACTCCATGTTGATCCCAAGTCCGATTTTTTGCATGGTGCGACCTCCGATAGAAGCCCTGGGTTCCACGTCGGCCCCGGCCGCGCGGACCGGGTGGATGCCTGCCGCCACCCCAGCCGCCGCGGCGGCGCTTCGCTCCATGAACTGCCGCCGAGTCAGACCCCTGTCTGCCATGGTTGCGTTTCTGCTCCCCTGGACTACGGGAACCGTCTCCCTTCGCCGGACACTAAGCGGTTTGATGTAAATCCTGTCAACTTGCCGCACGGTGGGTTCGCCGCCCCGCTTGCGGGGCGCTGGCTGTTTGCAGCGCGGGGCAAGCCCCGCGGCGAACCCACCACGCAAAACTTATGTAACCCCGCTTTGAGACTACACGAAGGCAGGGCCGATGCCAAAGGATTTTTGCTCAAACGGGGGGATTGGGGTGCGACAGGATTTTCTGGCGGGGCCGAAGGCTCGCCCAAGGGGTCGGGTGGCACTGGCGGCTTGCCCGCCAGTGCATCGCCCCGATTACCCCGCACTGGTGGACAAGCCACCAGTGCCACCCCCTTATCTTCCTTTCTGGACCGCCGACAGGCCCGTGCGGACAGTTCCAGAGAATCTTGTCGAACCCCCATCCCTTGGTCCGGTGATTCACCCTGGCGGGTCGGCGGGGGCTCTGCTAGGATGAGGCGGAACACGCGGGCGAGAGACACGGCGAATGGCACGCTATCTGGTCACGGGCGGTGCGGGGTTCCTCGGCATCAATCTGGTGCGGCACCTCCTGGCGCGGGGCGACGAAGTGACGTCGCTCGACATCGCGCCCTTCGACTACGCCGATTGCCGCGATCGCGTCCGGGTCGTCACGGGCGACGTCCGCGACCCGGCGTGCGTGGCCGAGGCCGCCGAGGGGGCCGAAACGATAGTCCACGCCGCCGCCGCGCTCCCCCTTTACTCGCGCCAGGACATCTTCTCGACCGACGTGGACGGCACGCGGAACGTTCTGGAGGCCGCCGCCCGCGCCGGCGCCCAGCGCGTCGTCCACGTCTCCTCGACGGCCGTGTACGGCATCCCGGACCACCATCCGATTTACGAGGACGACCGGCTCCAGGGCGTCGGGCCGTACGGCGAGGCGAAGATCCTCGCCGAGAAGGTCTGCCTCGAATACCGCGCGCGCGGGCTCTCGGTCCCGATCCTGAGGCCGAAGTCGTTCATCGGGCCGGAGCGGCTCGGCGTCTTCGCGCTCCTCTACGACTGGGCGAAGGACGGCAAGAACTTTCCGATCCTCGGCAGCGGCAGGAACCGCTACCAATTGCTGGACGTCGAGGACCTCTGCGACGCGATATCGCGGGCGGCGACGATCGACGCCGATTGCGCGAGCGACACCTTCAACATCGGCGCCAGGGAGTTCGCGACCTTCCGCGAGGACCTTCAGGCGGTGCTCGACGAGGCCGGCTTCGGGAAGCGCATCGTCTCCATCCCGGCGGGTCCGGCCGTCCTGGCGCTCCGGGTGCTCGAGGCCCTGCACCTGTCGCCCCTGTACGAGTGGGTGTACGAGACGGCCGGCAAGGATTCCTTCGTCTCGATCGAAAAAGCCGAGCGCATCCTGGGGTTTTCGCCGAAATACTCGAACAAGGACGCGCTCGTCCGCAACTACCGCTGGTACCTCGCGCACCTGGACGAGTTCGCGCACCGCGCGGGCATCTCGCACCGGACGCCGTGGAAACAGGGCATCCTGCGCCTGGCGAAGTGGTTCTTCTAAGACGAGCGACTGAGGGACTGAGTGACTGAGGCGGCGCGAGGGTTGCCTGGTTCGCCGCCCAGTTTACTGGGCGGTGGCTGCTTGCCCGCCGTAGCCCCGGCGCGCCGGGGGCGTAGGCGGATTTGCGGTGCTGCGGCGTCTTGAATCGGGGAGGTTTCATGACCTTACGCGTTGGGGACGTCCGGATGGCGCCGGCCTTGGCTGCGGCGGTGGCGGTGTTCGCGCTCGTCGGCCCCGTGGCGCGCGGCGAGTCGGTCGCCGTGGCGACTTCGCCGGCCGACTGGCAACAGTTTTACGTCCGCTCCGCCGCCACCGGCAAGATCGAGCGGTTCTGGGTCGGCCATGCGGCGGGCCTCAAGGCCGACGGCAAGTATCCCGTCATCTACTTTCTGCCCGGCCTGCTGGACGGGGGGACGGAGTGGAAGACGGCGCTCGACCCCCACCTGGGGCGTCATGAGGTGATCGCGGTGTGCCCGGCGGTGGGCGGGGCGACGTGGTTCATGAACTCGCCGGCCCACGAGTGGATGCGCTGGGGCGACTTCCTGACCGAAGAACTGCGGGCGTTCGTCGAGTCGAACTACCCGGCCTCGCGCGCCAAAGGCGAGCGAGGCCTCGTGGGCATCTCCGCCGGAGGGCAGGGGGCCCTCTACCACGCCCTCCGCCGGCCGGACCTCTATGGCAGCGTGAGCGTCCTCTCGGGGGCGCTCGACCTCGAGGGCTATGCCGGGACGGCCGGCCTGGACTGGTGGATCGGACCGCGCACGCCCCAGGCGCTTCCGCTTTATACGGAGCGGTCGGCCCTGCGCCTCGTCGGCGCCTGGGGAAAGCCTCTCCCCTTTGCCCTGAGCCTCGACACGGCCGACAAGGACGGCGCGAGGCCCCAGATGGAAGCCCTCAAGCGGATCCTGGACGCGAAGGGATTCGCGTACGAATGGCACCTGGGCCGGGGAGCGCACAACTGGACCTACTGGTCCTCGCGCGCCGCCGACCATCTCGCCTGGCACGCCGACCGCTTCGCGGAGCATCGCCGCGACAACCGCTACCTGGAGGCCGCGGCGGAGCCTGCGTCGGCCCCGCTCGAGGTCCTCAAGGGGCCGCCGGACATCGCCCTCTCGGAGGAGGCGCTGCGTCGGCTCCGCGCTCCGTGGGGCGGGCCGACGGACTCGAGTGCCCTCGCCGTCAGCGGTCTATCGGCGGGCGGGGCGCGCCTGGAAGCAAAGGACGAGCAGCACCGGCCCGCGTCGCCCGCGTCGCCGCGAGGCGTGCAGTTGGTGCTGACGGCCGCCCTGACGGCCCGCGGCCACGAGCCGGGACTCTACGTGTACCGCCTGACGTTTGTGGTCAGCACGCCGCTTACCGAGGCCGGCGCCGTCACGCTGATCGGCCGGCTCCGAAACGGGGCCAAGTTGTACCTCCTGACGATTCCCCCAGCCGCCCTCCCTCTGCCGGGCGGCGAATCGAAACGGCGACGGGAACTGCGGGCCCGTCTCGCGGTGGAACTCAAGGAGCCGGACCCGCTTCGAGGCGGCATCCTCGCTGCACTTCAGGTGTTCGGCGCCGACGGAAAGCCCGTCGGCGACCCGCTCGTCGGCAAGGCCCGGCCGGGAACGGCGGACGTGGAGCGCTGGCCCATCGCGCCCCAGGCCCTTGTCGAGTGGACGTTGTCGCTCTCCGGTCCCGGGGCGATCGGCCTGGCGGCGATCGAGGACGTTCGCCTCCAGGCGGAGCCCGCCGCCCCTGCCCCGGTGGGGCCGTGACCGCCCGGCCCCCGGCCGACAAGTTTACCCGGAGCCGCGCCGAAGGGTCCGTCGTTCACTCTGCATTTTGCACTTCCTTCCCCCGTCCCCCCTTTGCGTTCTCGGCGTCCTCCCCATGTAAGAAAGGGGCCCTCTGGGCTGCGTTGAACCGCCCCGGGCCCGCCGCGCGTCGCAAGCGGCTCACGCGCCGCTCTTAAGCCGATCCCGGACGGCGGCAAAGGC
>Ga0315277_10010541_pt1 | contig 11697 bp, 8 predicted proteins | sample YL17G05_15_MG_FD_203695 | JGI IMG/M metagenome (GOLD analysis project Ga0315277, IMG submission 203695) | Sediment microbial communities from Yellowstone Lake, YNP, Wyoming, USA - YL17G05_15 | ecosystem: Environmental > Aquatic > Freshwater > Lake > Sediment | place: USA: Wyoming | collected...
AGTGGCCTTCCTGATTCCGAGAAGTGTTCTAAAACGCGGTTGGTTTATGTCCTTGACCACGGTGACAAGGGCAGGGAGCTTCGATTCGACAATTTCCTTTCCGGCCTCGAGTAGCCTTTCGACAACTATCCTCTTTGCTCCGGGGTCTATTTCCCTAATCTTGCATACGTACGTGAGCTGAGGAATGCCAAGACGTCTTGCAACACCTGGTCCGACCTGGGCCGTGTCTCCGTCAATGGCCTGTTTGCCACAGAATATGATGTCATACTGACCTATTTTCTCTATGGCCTTTGAAAGCGCGTATGAGGTAGCCCAAGTGTCTGACCCTGCAAATCCCTTGTCACTCAGAAGGAACGCTTCATCTGCGCCCATCGCAAGCGCTTCTCGCAGAGCCTCCACGGCCTGAGGCGGTCCCATGGTTATGACGCTGACCTTGCCACCAAACTTGTCCTTCATCAGTAGGGCTTCTTCAATTGCGTACATGTCGAATGGATTGATGATGCTAGGAATGCCTTCTCGGATGAGAGTATTTGTACGAGGGTCAATCCCCACGTTTGGGGTCTCTGGGACTTGCTTGATGCAAACAATCGCTTGCATGCGTTCCTCCGTAGAATTGCAGAGAGACAGCCTTAAACATTCAAACTTAACACTATCCGCCCAAGAGTGTCAAGATTCGACAAACCGCTTGTTTTTACTTTTTTCGCGTGTGACAATTGTCACAAACAACATTCAGACTGAAGTCTGAGAACCCCAAAGGAGGCCTGATATGCAGCAGAAGCCGGTAAAAATGTATACGCTGAGCACGTGCGGCTACTGCAAAGCTACAAAAAAGCTGCTTGATGAGTGCAAGGTGAAGTACGAATTCACCGACGTGGATTTGCTTCAGGGCAAGGAGCGCGAGGCCATACTTGAGGAAGTCAGGAAGCTGAATCCACAGTGCTCATTTCCCACCATCATCATCGGGGATAAGGTAATCGTGGGCTACAGAGAAGATGAGATCAAGAAGGCGCTGGGAATAAAATGACCGAAGTCGATAAGCTCAAAGAAGTTGAAAAGCTATACGAGGCGCTCAAGAAACTGCAGGAGCCAAAGGGTTACTACTTTAACAAGGACAGGATAAAAACGTTTGAGATTCTCGAGGCGCTTTTGGCCAACAAAGAGCGGTACGGTTACATGAGCTGTCCCTGCAGGCTGGCGACGGGCAGCCGCGAATCTGACAAGGACATAATCTGTCCCTGTGCGTATCGCGAGGCTGACGTCAGGGAGTACGGGACGTGTTACTGTAATCTTTACGCCTCACAAGAGTGGAATGAAGAGAAAACCGCTCACGTCTATGTCCCAGAGCGAAGACGCCCGGAGAGACCTCGGTTTTAGAGAAGGCTTTTCTTGAGGAAGAATCTGTCCGACAGTGGTGAACTCATTTGGCCTCGGTAGTCTTAATTCTGTGAGGCCATTGAACCAGCCCAAGTTCTATCAAACGATCGAAGACTACGTTGAGACCGCTCTGCACCCGATGGCGGTATATCATCTGGGGGAGAGACATGAAACGAATCTCATACACGCAGGCCGTTGCGTCACGCGCATCGTGCAAACCATCATTTCGCTAGGACACAAGGAGGTAGATGACAATGTTGAAACAATTCACCTTCTGCGAGGGGAAAATCACAGAGACGCCAGACAAGGAGTGTCCGATACACGTCTATGTTAACCCTGACGAGACTGAACGGAGATATCTCATCGAGAGTCTTCACATTGACGAACACACACTGCATTCATCCTTGGATTCCAACGAGCTTGCACGAATGGAAATGGAACCTGACCACGTGGCTTTGATTATCAAAGAACCGAAACGCTACATTGGAAAGGACAGCTTCCTCTTCAACGTTGAGTCCATAGGCCTTTTCATGTTCGCCGATCGACTTATCATTTTGCTCACGGAGGATATTCAGCTGTTTCACGGTCGGCAGTTCGCTAAAGTTGATTCCATTCAAGACGTGGTTCTGAAACTCATCTACATGTCAACGGCCCATTTCCAGGGGCACATCAAAGCCATCAGCATATGCAGCGATGAACTTGAACAACAGATCAATGTCTCGATCAATAACCGGCAGTTACTCAACATGTTCACGCTGGAAAAGAGTCTTGTATTCTACTTAGAAGGGATTAGTTCTAACGGTCGGGTTATTGACAGGCTCAAGGCAAGTGCAACCAAGCTCGGGCTGTCGTCGGCTCATCAGGAGTTCCTTGATGACATAGCCATTGAAAATGCACAGTCCTATGAGATGGCGCAAATCTACTCCCAGGTTATTTCTAGTCTCATGGATGCTCGTGCATCGATAATCAGTAACAATCTCAACGTCATGATGAAGAACCTCAATGCTATTGTTATTGCCGTTGCGATCCCGAGTCTTTTTGCCGGCATCGGAGGCATGTCAGAGTTTTCGGCCATTATCGGCTTTGAGAGGTGGTGGAAGGTCGGGTATCCATTGTTTATTGCCATCATGTTCCTGCTCGGCCTTGCCACATTCTACCTAATCAGGAAAGTTGAACGAACCTGGAGATAGCCACAGTGCTGTCGACCAGTAACTGTCATCTCGCCTCGAGCACGGGAATGGAAATCGTCCTGCCTGTCATAAGCGGTCGCGCATCGCTTCTGGGCGCAGCATGCCCCCTGTCTATCAGCCTATGCGCTGGACCTTGCCTTTAGTCGTGACAATGACGTTTTCGCTCTTCATGTCCCTGTGAACGATGCCTTTCTCGTGTGCCCCTTGCATCCATCGCCGATCTGGAGGGCAGTGCCTATGGCCTCTTCAATAGCGTTGTAAACGAGCTCATACCACCTTCGCCAAGCTTCTCGAGGATTCTGTAGTGCGAGACCGTCCTATCTGTCATGGAAAGCACATTCTACTTGCCAAAATCTGGAGGCTCTGATACGTTGACGCGCGAGAAAAAGGGGCAAATTTGGAGGCGGATCCACGCGACCAAGCACATTAAACGACGAAGCGGGCTGAGCGCTGCGCAGTACTCTAACTGGATAGATCCAACTCACATTCAGACGGCAGAGCATCTTCTTTAGCCAAGGAGGTAGACGATGCGAAGTAGAAAGACGATGACCTCGATAATCTTTCTTCTTCTCTTTGTTCTTCCCACTATCTGCTTAGCGGGAGACGTGGGAAAGATCACAGGAAAGGTGCTGGATAAGGGAACGGGACTGCCGCTACAGCACACGAATCTAGTAATTCTCGGAACGCGCTTCGGAGCCTTTGCAGAGGAAGATGGAAGCTTCCTCATCTTAAATGTAGCTCCGGGGAAATACGATCTCCAAGCATCGTACGTCGGCTACAAGACTGTCATAATGACGGACGTGATCGTGGAGCCAGACCTTACCCGGACGGTGGAATTCGAGCTGGAACAGACTACGGGGGGAGTATTGGCGCCGATAATAGTTGTGGCGCAAAGGCCTCTTGTGCAGGTGGATGTTACTGCAACCAGAAAGACATTCCTGGCCGACGAAATCAGCGCTCTTCCGGCAGACAACCCGGTCAACGTCATCAACTACGTCTCCGGTTCATCCATTGATGCAGGAGGTACTCACATAAGAGGCGGGCGCGCCACGGAGGTGGGCTACTACATAGACGATTCACCCATCCAGGATCCCATCCAAAATAACGCAATGATCGACCTGTCAAATCAGACGGTAAACGAGATGGTGGTCTTTACAGGTGGCTTCAATGCCGAGTATGGGAATGCCAGCTCGGGAATCGTCAACATTATCACGAGCGAAGGCACGGACAAATTTCAGGGCTCGCTGGAGCATAGAATCTATCTTCCGTTTGAGATGTTTTGGCTAAGAAACGATACCGGCGATCCACTCAAGACGGGAGAATCTCGGCAGCGGCTTACTCTCTCTGGTCCCGTGCTCAAGAGGGAAAACTCAGATTTGAGGTTTGCTCTGGCTGCAGAAGCGACTAAATGGGATGACTGGCAGCCTCGCGTCGAAGCGTTGAATCGCCCGGGAAAATTGAGACTTTTTGACGGAACTTTGACGTTTCGCAACAGTAAAACCCTGCTAAAAGCGGTTGCAAACATTGAGAACGACGAGCACGTCTCGAGCTATGACGCCAACCGCTTGTATGAAAGAATCCTTGTTCCGTATACTTGGCGACATACGAAGAACGACAACTACAGATTCGCACTGTCGGGTAGTCATTCGATCAGCAAGAATTCGTATTTTCGCGGAAGTTTCAGTGTGTTGGACGGCTCGCTGGACGTTGTGCAACCGGGAAGAAAGTGGAATCCAAATCTCACCTACGAAGAGAACCAGAAATTGTATAACTGGGATCTCGACACCAGACGGGACGAGAACAATTTCATCATCAGTGGGGACAATCCGTACTATGATCACCAGAAAAGACGGATCTATTCCTTGCGCACCAGCTATACACATCAACAGGGTAGAAGTGAGATCAAAGGCGGATTTGACCTCAACATGTACGACGTTCAGGACATCGACGTCTTCGCCTCGACGCAGAACTACTACATTTATACCTACGATGTAAAGCCCAAGGCGGGAGCTGCGTACTTGCAGGACAAGATAGAGTTCGAGGGGCTCATCATGAACCTGGGGATGCGATTCGATTTCTTCGACCCAAACCACAAGGTTTTTAGGGATTTCAACCACCCTTATGATCTCAACGCGCCAGATTCTCTCTGGCACGGTCCCAACCATGACAACGCGCCAATCGAGCTTGAGCGCTATGATGCCGAGGGTAACTATCTCGGCGGCGGATTGGTTGATGCGAAAGTGAAGTCTAAACTTAGTCCCCGGCTGGGCGCTTCCTACCCGATCGCTGAGAACAGCTACCTGCACATGCAGTACGGCCACTTCTTCCAGATGCCCTCGTTCAACTATCTCTACCAGAACGAGAAATTCCACACAAAGGGGCGCTGGTTCACGACGGGCAACGCTGATCTCGAAGCCGAAAAAACCGTAGCATACGAAATCGGCGTCAACCATTTGCTCAGCACGAACACCGCCGTTGACTTCACGTTCTTTTATAAAGACATTACCGACATGACTGAGACGGTGACGATGGGGCCCGCTGCCGAATCCAACCCGCAGAGCACGGAGAACTACGTGACTTACATGAACTCGGGTTACGGAAATGCACGCGGTTTTGAAATCAACCTAAAGAGGCGCCATTTCAACAACTGGCACTACCACGGCGCATATACGTTCATGGTTGCGAAGGGATTCAGCTCGAACGTCAATGAGGGCAGTCTGCGGAGATTCGACAACGAGGACTTTCCAACTCAGCAGTTTTATCTAGATTGGGACCGCAGGCACTCATTCCTGGTAACGAGCGGCTACAGCAAGCCGGATCTGTGGAGCATTGAAACGGTAGTCAGTTACGCAACCGGTGCTCCATACACGGACCCAAAGACTCTGTCGAGAAAACCGGCCCGCAACAATGCTCGCTACGAGGCAACAAGCAATGTTGACGTAGAGCTGCACAAGCTTTTCAGAGTTTTTGAGCTCAAGACAGACGTGTTTATGCGCATCACTAACCTGTTCGATCAGCGCAATGTCATTGCCTGGGACGACACAGACCAGGACTTTAGAAACTGGCTGATCGCTCATCCCGGCGATTTTCTTGGGCCCTTCCGTGACTATACAGTCTATGGGCCTCCGAGAAATGTAGTTGGCGGAGTGAGAGTGAGTTTCTAGGAAAAGGGGGTCTTCGATTATGAAAGGATTTACATGGCTTCTCGTTGTAGCCTTTATCCTCGTAATCTGGTCGGGAGTAACCGAGGCAAGAATCAACCCGTCGAAGATAAATGATTCGGCGTCGTTCATGAACCAAAGGAAGAGCCTGACCCATGTCGAGGCCGTCAACGATTCGTTTTTCACCGATCTACACATAGGAGCTCTGTGGTTTCCTTCCCTTTCGAACAAGGGTTACGTAGGCTTTTCGGACATATCGGCATACTATCCGGGTGGGGGAAATCAGTCCAGCCTCTGGAACGCAGGAATGTGGGCGGGGGGGTACGTTCAAGGGCGAGAACTTGCGTGGCGCTATCTCGGCTCGGATGGCGACGGTTCGGACCCGGCCCAGTATGATGCCTTAGATGAACAAACCATTGTAGAGACTGAAGCTGATCTTGGTTACCCGTTTCCCTACCGGCGCCTGACGACGCACGTGAACACGGCGCTGAAGTCGTTTTTGGTCAGTGGTGCCGATACGGTAGACGGAGATATGGGGATGGACGTCAAGTACGAATGGCATCAATGGGGGGTACGAGACTTCGACAACTGGGTCTTTGTCCACGTGACAATTGCTTTTGGCAAACCGATCACGGATTTTTACTGGGGCTGGATGAGCGACTGTGACGTCGGTGATGTGAATCTGCCGGACGTCTACTTCGATGACTACGCCGGGTGGGACGATACGTACGAGTTCACATACATGAGGGACTGGAACTACGATCCGCTGCCGGGGCAGCCCGCAAAAGCCTCCACTGCTGACAGTCTCTGGCTTTCTCCTGGCGTGATCGGTCAAATCCTGCTGGCTGCTCCTCCCGTTGGCGGCCCTGTAACTGCTTCTGTTGACAACTCACAGAAGTGGGTGTCGAAAAACTATTGGGACTGGTACAACGACGTATCATCGGTACAGAACACCTACGACCGGCTTGCAGGAATATGGACAAACCCCTTCCCACCCAAAGATGCGTTCGATTACAGAATCCTCGATGGAGTCGGTCCATACCAGGTGTCGGCCGGCGACACCGCTCACTTCTGGATGGCGTATGTGATGGGTGAGGGATACGATGACAATGACCACTCAACGTTCGGCCTGGGCAACTTGGTGGACCACGTGAGAGCCGCTCAGGACTTTTTCGATGACGGAATGGTCATTTCCGCATCGGCGCTTCCTCCGAGGGCGCCCGATTTGAATCCGGATCTGGCAGCCGATGTCACTGCGGACGAACTGAGGGTTCATTGGGCACCGTACACCAACATCCCGGGGGGCGCGGTAGCTGACAGTTTCATCATCTATACGGGCAACGTCAGCAAGCTGGGTCCTTGGAGCAGGTATGCCGCCTTTGGGAGTTCGATCACCGAAGCCACAGTGAAACTGATCCCCGGGTTTTACACGTACGTTTGGGTGGAGGCCTATGACGACACCAGCGGGATTGGCAGCAATCCCTTTGCATTGTCGAGTCGTCTGTATGAGCGAGACGAGAGAGGGGTTCTTAGAGCGAACGAGCATACTATTACGAGCGTGATTGGGAATACGCAGGTTGAAAGCGATCTGGACAAGATAACGGTTGCCCCCAATCCATACGTAGGTTCAAACGAAGCAGAGCTCGAAGAATTTGCCACGTTGCTTGGCTTTCACCATCTGCCCGCAAAGTGCACGATCTACATTTATACCCTGCTGGGTAATCTGGTGGACATCATCCACCATGACTCTGCCAGCGGGTCAGAATTCTGGGACATGACCACCAGATCGCGAGAGTCGATTTCGTCCGGAATATACATATATCGGATTACTACGGAGGAAGGGCAGGAGAAGGTTGGGAAATTCGCCGTGATAAAGGGACAAAGATAACCTCATAAGCCAGGTGGAGGGAAGGCCATGAAAAAGGTATTTGTGAGCACAACGCTTCTGCTCATTGTCCTGACCGGTCTTGCACTGGCTCAGACAAGCGACAGAGCGGGGAGCGTGGGAGGTTTGTTTCTAAAGCTGGGCATGAGCCCGAGAGCCGCAGCCATGGGCAACACCTACGTGGGCATATCGGATGACATCAGCGGCGTGTTCTTGAACCCCGTGTCGATCGCCAACATCGAAGGCTACCAGCTTTTTGTCTCCGAACTAGACTATTTGGTTGACATGAAAGCCATTGCTGGGGCTTTCTCGTTTCCGATGCCAAGCGCCATCGGAGGAAGAGGGGCCGTTCACTATACGGGCTTTCTTTCTGGTGATATGAAGATGACAACGGCTCGGGACATCGACGGCCTACTGACCGGCAGGAATTTTAGCTGGAATGAATTGGCCCTCGGTGCAGCGTACGCTCGGCAGTTCACCGACAAGTTTTCCGTTGGTCTGGGGCTCAAGTACGTGCGCACCGACGCGGCCGACTTTTTCAGCCAAACAGTTGCTTTTGATGTCGGCACCATTTATCGAACCGGATTCCGCAACCTCAGATTAGGCATGTCAGCCACTAATTTTGGTCCCGACATGAAGTTCCACGGCAAGTACAACAATACCTACATAAGTGGAATCTGGCAGGTTGGCGTTCCGGAAGAATATGGCTACTTTCCACTCCCGATATCCCTGCAAGTTGGGATTGCAGATGACTTGTACAAGACCACAGATTTTCGCGTAACCGGTGCACTCGACTTCAGCCATCCCAACGATCTCGCTGAAAGGATCCATGCAGGGGCGGAATTCGCGTATGACGAAATGCTCTTTCTAAGGGGTGGGTTCTTCATGGACATGGATAAGAGCAAGATCAAAGATCCAATCACTCCGAACGATAACGCGCTCGACAGGTTTATGGAATTTCGACTTGGGGCAGGAGTAAAAGTCAAGAACCTGACGGTGGATTACGCGTGGCAGGACATAGAGTCATTGGGAAGCGTTCACCGATTCGCGGTGAGCTACAAATTGTGACCAAGACCGCACATTCTTAGAACACCGAGTATCAGCCCTGTGATCGACCACGTCACCACGCGACTGGACAGGAGGCGCTGTGTGAGCGATCAAGCTCGGCGCTGTTTTGGCCTGCGTAAGTCTTGCGTGGCCTCACGCAACAATCGATTGCCGTCGCTTAAGTGAAGGTTGCGGGCGAGTCCGCACATGTGACACGATGCGAGACCTTGACACAGGCCATGTTTTTTCTGTAGCATAATAAGCTGTTCACTGGCTAGCGTGAAGATTGTTCGGCCAGTGCGAGTGCTTTTCTCTCCGGAAATCGATTAGCACCGATGCAATTCGGACATTTAGTAAACTAAATGTGAGCTACGCTAAAGACTTCCGTCCGTCTGTAACGTGCGAGGATGTGAGACGATGACTACTGGAAGGGTCAAGGACGATTTGAGAAAACTATACGACGAGCGTGCCCGTATCTATGGTACAAGATTTGCGTCACCGGCAGGGCGCTACTACATGTGGCGGAAGATAAATACTGCCATCGCTCTCGCGAAGCTTCAGAAGGGCAGCCACATTCTGGACGTGGGTTGTGCGAGCGGACACTATACGCTGGAATTCGCAAAACTGGGATTCAGGATGACCGGGCTTGATTTGTCTCAGGAATGCGTCAAGCTCGCTGCGGAGAGGGCGAAAGAAATGGGGATAGACAACGTCGAGTTCATGGTGGGTGACGCAGAGAACCTCTCCGTGTTTCAGGACAATACGTTTGACGGATTGATTTCCTTGTCTTGTCTGAGGTACGTGCCCAGGCCTCAGAAAGCGCTCAATGAGATGTTCAGGGTGATGAAAAGACAAAAACCGATAGCTGTGGATTTTCCTAATAGGAGGTCGCCCTGGTTCAACTACCTGAAACCTTGGTTTACCGGCACCAGACATATTCATGATCATTTCTACTTGACAAGCGAAGCCATAACTCTCCTGCATAACGCAGGTTTTCAGGAAATACGAGCAAAGAGAATCTTATACACTCCCAAATCCACCTGGCCTGCGTTGCTCAAGGTCATGAAGGGGATTGATGTGGTCGGCGAGCTGCCTCTTCTGGACCAGTTCGCTGCAATAATAATGTGTGCCGGCAGGAAGCCATGAAGCATGCTGTCCCAGTGCTGATGACGTGGGATATAGATCCCACTCCCGAGGTAACACTGGAAGACAAGAAACGGGCACTCGCGCTCACTCTCACGCTGCTGTCAGACTTTCAGATTCGCTGCACCTTTCTTTTCCACGCCCAGATCGCACATAGCTTGGACAGAGAAATCTCACTATTGGTGGAAGCTGGGCATGAGATAGGTTGTCACGGTCTTACACACGGAGATGAGGAAAATTACAACAGGATGACCGAGGATTTCCAACGCGAATATCTTTCTAAAGCCACAAGTATTCTTCAGTCTGTAGCGAAGAGACCGATAAGAACGTTCAGGGGGCCGCGGGTAAAGACTTCTCATATCACACAGAAAATTCTAGAAGAACTCGGGTATCGTGCGGATTGCTCAGTCTCGTCACAACGAATCGACTTCGTAAGCTCCAATTTCATAAATGTTGGGTGGATCATTGCACCAAGGTTGCCCTATCACCCAAGCGACCGGAGCGCATTCAGAAGTGGCAACCGGAATATCTGGGTAGTCCCGGTTTCCGCCGTAGTGCTGCCTTTCATCAGTACCGCTTTGTATACATTCGGTCCCAGATTCATGAAGTGCTTCTTCAATATGCTTTACACTGAATCTTTGCGAAACGGGAAACCCATCGTCTATCTGGGGCATCCTTTTGAGTTTGCGCCGTGGAGTATGAGGATTAGGCGGGGAGCTAGCTTTTCCAGAAGGGTTCGTGTTCATGGCTTGGGCTTTAGAAGGATGTTCTGCGAAAAGAACGAGCAAAGAAGGTACGAAATGGTCAAAGAGCTACTTGCCTACATGAAATCACGCCCGGCAGTGGAGTTCATGACGGTATCTGAGTTCATCCACGGAATGCTTGACCAGTCACGCGGGTGACGATCCGCCCTTGATTGTTGGAGCGTCACCGGTTCCGTCTGGCTTGACGTGCCAGGTTCGGGCTTGGGCAGGGTGTGCGGAAAGGGGGACTAGTAGAAGGACTAACAAAAAAACGCATCTAGCGATGAGTGCCTTCATGAGGAGCCCCCGCAGGTAAGATTTCCTGAGGCTCGAAGCCAACAGCGGGATGCTGCCAGCACACAAAACTCTTAAACCATTGATCACTGCTGCTCTCAAGATCGAAGATAGTGATCCCTTTTTGGCTATGCCGACAGGCAGTGGGACCGCGTGAGCCTGCATATTGTGAACCTTCTATTCTCTTTTTCTGTCGTTTGCGATTGACAGAGAGAGCATCAACGGCGATGATAGTATCACTTAACTGTAGACGGTTGCTGCTGGACCTGAGGCGTGCCTGCACGCGGAACTATCAACTAATGCTGTAGCTTGGAAACTCGGTATTTGCGAGTTGCTAAGAGCCGCTGTGCTATCTACCCCGATCAAGACGCGCTAGCCGCTGGTAACAGTATTTTCGACGCTGACCCCTTTGGCCAAAAGGGAATACTGACATGCGATTCTTGACTTACCAATCGCTCCAGGTGACGGTGAAGAGCACACCGCGCCTGAGCGCTGCGATGCTAAACGCGGTTTCACCCGTCTTGTCGCAACAAGACTAGAGAGGAGGACGCACATGATAAATGCTAAGTTGTACTTCAATGGAGACGATTGCTTCCTCGCCTGGGCTATGCCGTTCACTCCGGATTGTTGGGGATTCGCCATCCACTGCGACCTCAAGACGGCGGATGGCAAACACTTCTCCTGGTTCATCAAGAATCGGACCGGATTCGAAGGGGAAAGCAATCAGCCACACAGCAAGAAACCGTCGAGCGAATGGCCGTTCCAGCGCTACACTTGGACTGACCACGGCGTCAGCGAAGGCGATACCGTCAGCTACGCTATCTCGCCCGTGTTGAAAACACCGCAGGGGCTTAAGGTAG
>Ga0315277_10010542_pt1 | contig 11697 bp, 11 predicted proteins | sample YL17G05_15_MG_FD_203695 | JGI IMG/M metagenome (GOLD analysis project Ga0315277, IMG submission 203695) | Sediment microbial communities from Yellowstone Lake, YNP, Wyoming, USA - YL17G05_15 | ecosystem: Environmental > Aquatic > Freshwater > Lake > Sediment | place: USA: Wyoming | collected...
ACAGCTGTGACCACCACCAGCCCCTCCACCGCCCTTGTAGGTACTTGTGGAGACTTTTGGGGGCGGATTTGTGACCGAGGTGATGCTCGATGTAAATTCATTAATATTCCCGACCACTTTGGACGAAAAGGTCTGGACTCCAGTTGTTATGGATTTCGCGAAATCTGCACCTGGTGCACGTGCCGCACCACCACCAATTGAAACTGGTGCTGCGGTTGGTGCGGTCGCTGTTCTCCCGAAACTAGGATCGTAGTGACCCCACCACATCGGGATAAACACTGGCATGTTACGAAAAACATCCTGTGTACGGCCATCATAGTTTTTATCCAACATGGTCCATTCCATGACTTCTTCGTATTTCTGGCTTTTGACCTCTGGAGTATTGGCAGCTTCCACCTGTTCCCAAGCACGTTTGGTTATATCGGTGTAATAGGCTATTGTTTCCTGACGGCTAAAGCCTTTCATCTTTTCTGATACATTTTTTACCAGGTTGACGACCATATCGCGCAAACCTTTACGCCGGTCTAAACCTGTTTTTTGGAAGGCATCTAGAAAATCCTTTTCATATGGTTGGAGACCTTCTGGCAGAGGTTGGTTAACTTTGATCTCGAGTGGGTCACGAGTGGTGACCTCTGCAGTATTTTTCTTGATCACACTGAACAGGATCATGGTCATGATTTTATCCAGTGGTTGCTCCAATAAAATTGCGGCTTCAACCGCGGTTAATCCTCGTTTAATACCGTGACCTTCGATGGATATTTTAGGAGGTAGGTACTGTTGTTTACGCCTAGTATTTGAGGAAAGGCCTGCTACTATCATAGCGATAAATCCACCAATACACAGGATGGGGAGGATTGCTCCTCCGAGATTTATGTTAATTCCACCGAAAGGGTTATTCGTAACGATGGCACCAGATGGGACATAGCTCTTTGGAAATGAAGCGCCAAATTCATATTGGGTGTGTCCATTAGCATTGGCGTTGCGCCATGAATATATGATCCTGCCCTGACCATCCAACCCTGATTCCGGTTGAGATGGAAAACCTGATGGCGCAGCATGCCATTTAGGCTCATCGGGTTTCACCTCCGGAGGTAAATGGAAGGTAACTGTCAGATCAGTACTTCCAGTCAAAATGCTCGATATGAAATAAGCTGGTTTTAAGACAGCACTGGCATATTTATTATCCTGGCTATCAGTATAGAGGACCCCGCTTATTTGTTCTACATGAACTTGGAGTGTTCCTGCCGATCCGGGCTGAATTGAGTACTGGCCTAGACCAATGGCAACCCCTACACCTCCTTGACCCTGGAAACCCGAAGAAGAGATGTCATTTACTTGGTGACCATTTATGGATGCGGAGATATTATTATCAGAGTAATTACTATTAGGCAGTCCAAGATCGACATAATCAATAACATGCCCTGATGGATTATTGATAAAGGCAAGGGTGTAATCCAGTGCTAACGTACCATCAGAATTCCAATATGCATCGACAGTTTCTGTTGGTAGCTGAAACAAATAAGACTGGGCTGTCGCTGGTGAAGATATCAACAAAAGAATGGTGAAAATTAGCAGGATAGATAATAACCGCCTTCGCATTCTTCACCTCCAAATAATGAATTGCAGACTAATACAATCTTCAGGTTTATATACGCAATATTACCATTTCGGTTCTTCAGTCAGCTGGTAAGTGGAGTGACAATATGGACAATTGACCACCGGTGCCCCTGCCACCATCTGTATATTGTCCATGGTAAGTGTACCACCGCAAGATTTACATTTTAATGTATCCAAACTGACATTGGCGGGAAGATCAACTTTAAGCGTGACATTTTCGGTCACTGCTCCCATTTTGCCACGACCAGCCAAGTAAATTAAATAGGCACCACCCCCGATCATTAAAAACCCAATAATGAGGAATACTAAACCTAATACGACTGAGCCACCATTACCGGCCTGAACGATATAAGAGAGACCAATAATTACTGCTAATCCAAGACCGATTAGGATTAAGATAGCTGCAACGATATATGTGATGATTCTGCCTGTGCTCATAGTCACCTCCAGTAGATAGTTTACATCCCTTTACAAATGTCGACAAGTATCTGCGAATCTCCACCTATGACTATAACGACCTCTGCAATATATTACGTAATTCATCCTCAGTTAGTGTTATTGGATTACCTTTCATGCTGTTTGCTTTTAATGCTTTTTCGATTATCTTGGTGAAATGAGATTCAGTCAATCCAAACGAAGACAAGGGTTGAATATTAGCATGCAAACAGAAATTACGAACCCATTGGAAGGCAGTGTCAGCTGTGGCAGCAGGATCTCCATTAAGCATTATACCGATCTTTGCATAGCGCTCCAGTGCTGGGTGATGTGGAGAACGATTGATTAAGGCATAGATATTCGTTGCCATCACATGTGGTAACAAACTAGCGACGATTGCCCCATGGTGGGCAGGTATCTCCCCTCCTATGGGCCCAGCCAAGCCATGCACTGCCCCCAACTTCGCATTCGCCAGGGCAAGCCCGCTAAATAAACTGGCGAGTGACATATCCTCACGTGCATGAAGATTACTTCCATCTTCATATACCTTCATTATCGCTGAAGCCACCCGTTGAATTCCTTCCAGGCATAGTACGTCAGTCAGAGGATTAGGACTCCTACATGTAAATGGTTCAATCAGCTGAGTGAGTGCATCTAAACCTGTGATAGCAGTTATGGATGGCGGAACACTGATTGTGAGCTCAGGGTCTACAATCGCGATACGTGGGAGCAGATAAGGACTCCGTAAACTGACTTTTATGTGATGATCTGGTGATTCGATGACAGCGTTCCTGGTGACTTCAGAGCCAGTGCCTGAAGTTGTAGGTATCGCAATGAGCGGTAGTGATGGATTGATAAGTGGTTTATTTAATCCTATGACTTCCAAATAATCTGTAATATCTCCTGGGTTGGTCAATAAAGCGGCTGTTGCTTTTGCCGTATCAAGAGCACTGCCACCACCGATACCGATTAATAGATGGTATGATCCTATTCTTGCGTTTTTGACAACCTCGCGAACCTCCTCCACTGTTGGTTCGTGGTCAATTTTTATCAAAGAGAAATTTGCATCCTGTAAATCGAGTTGGTTTAGTAGTCTATCCGATATTTCCTGTGGGGCTCCAGAGACGATCAGAACTTTAGTACTATACTCATCGATAAGAGAACCGATGGAATTTAACTTTCCAGAACCAAATATAATTCTAGCTGTGGTAGAAAATTCAAATTGCATTTACCACTCAGATGTAGTAGGGTAAACGATGTCGTATGTGATCCTTGTCCTCGGTTCAACCATCATTTCTGCAACGGTGTCGCGCCAACGTGCATAATGAGCTGTCTCCCTGTGTTTGGCAGGGGCATCTTCTGACCGATATATTTCTACCAGCGAAAATCTGCTAGGATCGTCCGACTGTTGATAAATATCAAATCGGGCAACCCCTGATTCATTGACACTATTGCTTGCATTATCAAGGGTTGCAGTCTTGAATGAATCTATAAACTCTGGTTTGACGTGTACATGAACAATGGCAACTAACATAATATGTTCTCCGTATCTGCAAAAGTATTGATCACTATGAAATTATTAAGCATTGGCGATCACATTGAAGGTAGATCAAAATAATCGTTCCTGATAAGGTATATTTTGCCCATCATCGGAAAGTCCAGCGAGAAGCATGAAACGTTTGCACGTTCCAGCCGCAAACCCGGCATAATCATTATTAAAAAAACCATATACAGTCGGTATTTGCTCCAGGAATGGGTTTAACATTTGTATCCACGATCTTAATTGATTTGTTTTATCCACACGCTCTTGAGCGTGATGTTGGTACAAGCCATTAATTCCAACCCATCGTAGATAGATAAAGTCAGTGGTCAGATTGATTTGCATGGGTAAATTTGGGTAATCTACTGAGACCCAGCATACTCGATAATGAGTTAGCAATTGAGAAGTTTTTTGGTTATACCATGATGGATGGCGAAATTCAATTGCATATTGATGGAAATGGGGTAAGATTTCTAAAAAGTCATTTAATATTGAATAGTTTTCCTGGGAGTAAGAAGGGGGCAATTGAATTAATATAGGACCTGTCTTTCCTTGTAAAGGTGAAAGCGACTCAGTGAATTCATTCATTAATCCTTGAGCCCCTTTTAACCCAAGCTCATGCGTAATAACTCGAGGAGTTTTTATGCAAAATTTGAATTCAGAAGGTGTTACCGTAGACCAGGATTGAACTGTCTTGTGTTGTGGAATTGAATGAAATGTTGTATCCAATTCCACCGAGTTAAATACTTTACTATAATAAGATAAATATCCACGTTGAGCTGTGCCAATTGGATAAAATGTACCAACCCAATCTTTATAACAAAATCCGATCGTTCCTAAAAACCAATTACTCATAAGATCAAAAAGATTTGGTAGAATATTCTTATATATTATTTTTATAAGGGTCATCAATGGTAAAGGTGATCATGGTGGAAAAATCAATCACAATATTTGGCACCTGGTGGTGTGGAGATTGCTCTCGAGCTCGCAGGTATTTTGACAGAAATCACGTCGTTTACAAATGGGTGGATATTGATAGTGATGAGAGCGGCGAAGAATTTGTTCTTACCACGAATAATGGGATGCGGAGTGTACCTACAATTTTATTTGAAGATGGATCAATATTAGTGGAACCTACGGATGCTGAGCTAAAGCACAAATATAGTACTGTATTACCGGCAAGCTAATTAATCCAATTACTTTAGCATCCCAATTGTCATTATACCCATCGAAATTATCGTCAATAATTTCACATCACCTTCATTAAGTGTTACAAAGTGTCCCTATCAACCGCTACTGTGTCGACTAATATATATATCTTCCAAGCAGAAACGGCCTTATTCAAATTCTCGAACGAATGCTAATCGAAGTGCTTGGATCTGGTTTACTTTCAACAATACTGTTTACCCCAATTTTCCGGTGATATAATCTTCAGATAGCTGTTTTTCGGGTCGGGTGAACATATTTTCAGTCGGAGAAAATTCCACTAGTTCACCTAACCAAAATAAACCGGTGTAATCTGAAACCCGGGCAGCTTGTTGCATATTATGGGTCACGATAATTATCGTATAATTTTTCTTCAATTCAAACATTAATTCTTCTATTCGTAGGGTGGCAATTGGATCGAGTGCTGAGGCTGGTTCGTCCATCAAGATAACTTCTGGTTGGACCGCAAGCAGCCGAGCAATGCATAAACGTTGTTGCTCTCCGAGGGAAAAACTAAGGGCGTTCTCATCGAGATGGTCCTTTACTTCATCCCACAAAGCAGCCTGGCGTAAGCTTCGCTCTACAATCATATCAAGTTCATTCTTATCCTTGGTTAACCCCACTACACGTGGACCAAATGCAACGTTATCAAAAACAGATTGCGGGAATGGATTTGGTTTTTGAAAAACCATCCCCACACGCTGTCGAAGATTAGCCAAATCGATATCCTTGTTATATATATCCGCTCCATTAAGATGTATCTGCCCTTCAATATGGGTTCCAGAGATAGTGTCATTCATGCGGTTAAGACAGCGTAAGAATGTAGACTTTCCACATCCAGAAGGGCCAATCAATGCTGTGATCAGATTAGGCAAGACATCCATCGAAACCTGATGTAAGGCAAGGACCGAGCCATAATAGAAATCAACATTTCTTATTTTAAATACTGGTTCCGGCTTATCCATATAGAAGGATTTTACACTATATCCATATTTATCGTAATTACCTTGTGTGAGAGAATTATTACAGCTATAATCCTCCCGATGAAAATAGTCATTACTATTATTTCTGTGCTATTGTTTATCTTATTATCCAGTTGTAGTCAAGCGAGTGAAACAACTACCGGTAGTCCCCATCCAAACCAAATTTCCACTATTGTAAACAAAGGCTCAGACACCTTAGTTAATCTGGCTTTAGCCTGGGCAGAGAAATATCAACAGCTTTATCCTAATGTGGAAATCTCGGTTACTGGAGGGGGGTCTGGTACAGGCATTGCTGCTTTAATCAACGGAACAGTAGATATTGCCAATGCAAGCAGGCAAATAAAGCAGGAAGAAATACAGCAAGCCAAGGATAATGGAGTAAATCCAGTAGAATACGTGGTTGCCAGGGATGCGATTGCGATTATTGTGAATCCGGAGAATCCTGTCAACCAATTAACCATACAACAATTATCGGATATTTATAGTGGAAAAATTAATAACTGGAAAGAGGTTGGGGGTGATGATCGAATTATTGTGCGGTTATCACGCGAAACCAATTCTGGCACACATGTATTTTTCCTGGAAAATGTAATTAGATTCGGGGACCCAAATAATAAAACTCTTTTTTCAACAGATACTTTACTTTTGCCATCTTCAGAGGGTATCACTGCTGAAACCAGGGATAATCCCAATGTGATCGGGTATGATGGATTAGGTTATGTCACACCCGATGTTAAGGTAATCGCTGTGGGGAGCAAACCAGACGGACTATTCGTACTACCCTCTGCGGATACTGTCAATAATGGGCAATATCCAATAGCTCGTGACTTGTATATGTACACAAATGGGCAACCGACTGGTGCTGTGGCAGATTATATAAATTGGATCATGACTCCTGAAGCGCAAGCTATTGTGACACAATTGGGGTTTGTACCCATTGTAAAACCTTAGGGTTATTTCAAGGTAAATATGCAATCAACAAAAAATATTAATGAATATATCCTTACACGCCTTATAAGGATATCTGGATATTCTGCTATCATATTTGTGTTGATGATATTTTACTTTTTATTACGCGAGGGGTTACCAACCATAGGTGAAGTATCATTCGTTAATCTCATTTCAATTCGTTGGTACCCAATAGAAGATTATTTTGGTTTACTACCGCTCATCGGCGGTTCTTTAATCGTAACCCTTGGAGCAGCGATATTTGCAATTCCAATTGGAGTGTGTACTGCAGTTTTTATCGCCGAAGTAGCTCCACGTTGGGTGCGTGACATTTTGAAACCATTGGTCGAGGTTTTAGGCGGCATCCCATCTGTGGTGCTTGGTTTTCTGGGGATCTTAATCCTTGCACCTTCCCTCCGCCGATTATTGGATTTACCCACCGGGCTTACTGCCTTGGCTGGAAGCATATTGTTAGGTGGGATTGCTATACCTACCATTGTATCTGTGGCAGAGGATGCTTTAGATTCAGTTCCCCGGTCTTATAGAGATGCCGCCCTTGCTTTGGGAGCGACCCAGTGGCAGACAATCTGGCGAGTGACTTTACCTGCTGCTCGCAGTGGAGTTGTGACGGCAATCATGTTGGGAATTGGCCGCACTATTGGAGAAACAATGGCTGTAATGATGGTTACCGGGAATGCTGCAGTTATACCCGTTAGATGGAATTCACTTTTCTTACCAGTGAGGACTATGACAGCGACGATTGCTGCCGAAATGGGTGAAGTGGCAAAAAACAGCACTCACTACCATGTATTATTTTTTATTGGTCTAGTTTTATTTCTAATATCTCTTGGGATAAATGTAGCGGCATCGACTGCCGTGTTCAAGCAAAGCAAGAGAGCTGAACGGATACTTTCGTAGAGGAAATGTGACATTGATGGATGGTCAGAGAAAAATATTTATAAGTCCGGGTTCTTCGGATGCACGATTAACCAGGCAAAAACTTGGATTCGGTTGTTTGACGTTAACTACATTAGTTACTGTCTTACCTATTTTTGCGGTCGTGATTTATATTCTAATAAAAGGTCTGCCTGCTATTTCGTGGTCTTTTTTAACCACATTTCCGTTTGATGGTGTCAAACAGGGCGGTATATTTCCGGCAATTGTAGGAACTTTTTTCCTTACACTTGGGACAGCTATCTTCTCCGTGCCATTAGGAATAGGAGCTGCAATTTACCTTTCCGAATATGCTCCCGAGAGTCGTTTGACCAGGATTATTCGTATTGCGATTATCAATCTTGCTGGGATTCCTTCTGTTGTTTACGGGCTGTTTGGCTTGGGAATGTTTGTGATTTTCCTTAAGTTTGGTACCAGTATCTTAGCTGGATCCCTTACACTATCCATTATGACGCTTCCAGTCATTATCAGCACGGCAGAAGAAGCGATACGTGCCGTCCCTCAATCATTTCGTGTTGTCAGTATCTCAGTTGGAGCCACACGGTGGCAAACAATTCGAAGGATTGTCTTGCCGCAGTCATTACCGGGGATCATTACCGGTGTGATTCTCGGTTTGGAACGAGCAGCAGGAGAAACTGCCCCAATCCTATTTACAGCTGCATCATTTTTCTTACCGAGACTGCCAAATTCACCTTTGGACCCAACCATGGCTTTACCATATCATTTGTTTGTTATATCAACGCAGGTGCCTGGTATGCCGGTTAAGATCCAATATGGAACAGCTTTGGTTCTCATCGTCTTCGTCTTGGGAATGAACCTAATTGCGACTACAATACGTTCCCGGGCTCGTGCGCATAGGCAATGGTAATAAGTCGTATGATAAAAATCCTAATCGAGCACCTAAGTTTACAATACTCTGATGGAAAAGAGTCTTTACGCGATATCAATTTAGAAATAACTGCGAACGCAATTACAGTCCTGTTTGGTCCTGCTGGTGGAGGAAAGTCGTCATTATTAAGAGTATTTAACCGGTTAAATGACCTGGCTGATGTCAAATTAATTTCTGGGAGAGTTCTTCTGGACGATACAGACATTCTCGACCCGAAGATCGATGTGATCAGCCTGAGGCGTCGGGTTGGCATGGTTTTCGCCAGTCCGGTGGTTTTACCCATGAGCATTCGATCAAATCTGACGTATGGTCTTGAGCTGGCTGGTGAAAAACGGGAGACGAAATTAAGGGAAGAAGTAGAAAGAAGCCTCATACAAGCTGCGCTTTGGGATGAAGTTAAAGACAGGCTCAATGAGCCAGCAGTATCGCTCTCAGGTGGACAGCAGCAGCGGCTATGCTTAGCCCGAAGCCTTGTTTTAAAGCCCGAAGTGATCCTCCTGGATGAGCCAACCTCTGGTTTAGATCCCATCTCTACTGGTAAAGTTGAAGCTTCACTGCAGGAATTAAAACAGACATATACCATTGTGCTGGTACCTCATTCCGTACAACAGGCAGCACGAGTGGCTGACTTTGCAGCGTTTTTCCTCCAGGGAGAGCTAATAGAAAAAGGAATTGGGAAAGAGTTATTTATTACTCCAAAAGATAAACGAACCGAAGACTACATTATGGGAAGGTTTGGATAAATTAATTGATTTTTCGATATATACTGCAAACTAGGTGAATGACATTGTGGAGAAAACTACTGATCTCGAAATAACAACTAATTTAGACTCTCCCAAATTATTCATCAATCGAGAGCTGAGCTCATTGCAATTTCAACACCGCGTATTGGAAGAAGCGATTGATGAAAATAATCCTCTTTTGGAAAGAGTTAAATTTCTCGCCATTGTTGGTTCAAATCTTGATGAATTCTTCATGGTTCGCGTTGCTGGGTTGAAGAAGCAGGTGGATGCTGGGGTAGTAGATTTGCCTCCAGATGGATTAACACCTGCAGAGCAGCTTGCAGAGATTAGAAAAGTTGCCAGTAATCTGATTAAGGTAGCTTCGGATTACCTAAGGAATGGTTTAATCCCTTCATTAAAAAAAGTTGGGATTTTTCTGCTAGATTATACGGAGCTGAACAAGCAGCAAAAAGAAAGTATCGAAACTTATTATCACGATGTCATCTTTCCTGTATTAACACCGCTTGCTTTTGATCCTGGTCATCCCTTCCCACACATTTCCAATTTATCCCTAAACCTTGCTGTGCTTCTTAGGGATAAAAAAGGAATAAACCACTTTGCACGGATAAAAGTTCCAGATACTTTACCTCGCCTTGTACCAATCAAACGGTCTTCAGGAGGGGTGCGAAAAGATGGCACTGTTCCCTATAATCATTATTTCGTCTGGCTAGAGCAGGTGATATCAGCTAACCTGGCTACATTGTTTCCTGGGATGGAAGTCATAGAATCCCATCCATTCAGGATTATTCGCGATGCGGATATGGCGATTCAAGAATTGGAAGCCGCAGATCTTTTGGAGACAATGGAGCAAACCGTCAGGCAGCGCAGGTTTGGGTCAGTGGTATTGATCACAATAAACGAATCAATGTCAAGCCGGATTCGAGAAATCTTGATGGAAAACCTTGAGATTGATCGAAATGAGATTTATACCATCGAAGGTCCCATGGGTTATAGTGATCTCATGGCTTTGCTTAGTATAGAACGTTATGATTTAAAAGACCCTCCTTTTAAACCAGCTATTCCAAGACGAATTCGAGATATTGACGACGGAAGTATCTTCACCACAATCCGGGAAGGTGATCTTCTCCTACACCATCCCTATGATTCGTTCACTCCAGTGATTCAATTTTTAAAATCAGCGGCCAATGATCCCGACGTATTAGCAATCAAGATTACGCTTTATCGGATTGGAAATAAGCCACCCGCCGTCGATGCGCTACTCGAAGCAGCTGAAAATGGTAAACAAGTGGCTGTCCTTGTCGAGCTAAAAGCACGTTTTGATGAGGAGAGCAATATCGAATGGGCTAGAAAATTGGAAAAAGAAGGCGTCCATGTTGTGTATGGATTACTTGGATTAAAAACCCATTCAAAAATTGCTATGGTGATCCGCAAGGAAGGTGATGGGATCAGGCGATACTTACATATGGCGACGGGAAATTACAACGCTATTACTGCTCAGACCTATGAAGATATTGGCATGTTTACATGTGACGAAGACATGGGAGCGGACGCAACGGATTTATTCAACTATCTGACTGGATACTCCTCGAAAAAGGAATATCTAAAATTATTGGTTGCACCCATCAATCTCCGTAATCGAATGGAAGCATTAATCACCAGGGAAATTGATATACAAAAGAATGGGGGACAAGGTCAATTAATATTTAAAATAAATTCTATAGTTGATAAAAAAATGATCCAATTGCTTTATACAGCATCCCAAGCGGGCGTAAAGGTTGATTTGTTTGTAAGGGGGATTTGCTGCTTGAGGCCTGGAATACCTAAGATTAGTGAAAATATCCAAGTTACGAGTATTGTCGGTAGATTCTTGGAGCATAGTCGCATCTATTATTTTAGAAATAGAGGTAATGAAGAAATTTATCTTGGAAGTGCGGATTTGATGCCCCGGAATATTGATCGTCGCGTTGAGGTACTGTTTCCGGTGCAAGATAAACAGATGATCCTTCATATTCGCGATGATATATTGAACAACTACATGAAAGATAACACCAAGGCGCGCAAAATGCTGCCTGATGGTTCGTATAGCAGAATAAAACCTCAAAAAGATGTTGAACTTTTAAATATTCAAGACTGGTTTATTACTACTCGCCGGTAAAGAATGCAGCAGCTAGAATTCCAGGACCTCCGTGCGTCACAATCGCTGGAGGAACGTCCAGGATAGGTATATCGTTCAAATTAAACTCACTACATAAGATATCTGCAAATTCTCGCGCTAATTCAGGCACTCCAGCATGCATAACCGATATATACGCGTTTCCATTCCTTGCTGCTTGAGATTTAACCAGCTCAACGACCCGCCGAATAGCGCGTTTCTGTGTCCTC
>Ga0315277_10010543_pt1 | contig 11696 bp, 5 predicted proteins | sample YL17G05_15_MG_FD_203695 | JGI IMG/M metagenome (GOLD analysis project Ga0315277, IMG submission 203695) | Sediment microbial communities from Yellowstone Lake, YNP, Wyoming, USA - YL17G05_15 | ecosystem: Environmental > Aquatic > Freshwater > Lake > Sediment | place: USA: Wyoming | collected...
GAACCACAAGTTTTTTGATTCCTGCCGGGACCGCGGACATCCTGTCCGCATTTTTTCTGTTTTGATACACAATGCGGACAAGATGTCCGCGGTCCCAGCGGGAAGCCAAACATCAACGATCGCCATTTCATTATCGGGATTTACCGGTTTCACAATCGGCGCGACAAGCATCTCATCGCCGAACATGTATTGATTCTTCGCTTTGTATGCATCCCCTTCCTCGGGATAGTCGTAATACATGGGACGACACAACGAAATCCCCGTGTCATAACATTTTCTCATTTCCGTATAGATATACGGAATCATCTTGTAACGTAGTTTAATTGCATCAATCATGAGTTTTGAATACGGCTCGGGATATTTCCATACTCGACGCTCAGCCTTTGGATTTTTAGTTGTATGAGTTCTAAAAATTGGCGAAAAGATTCCGAACTGAATCCATCGCAGATAAAGCTCCGGATCAATTTCCCCCGGCATGTGTCCGCCGATATCGTGACTCCAGTACCCGAAAAGTGCGTTTGATGCTGTCGCGGTGAAATATGGCTGGAACGAAAGCGATTCCCATGTCGAGATTGTGTCACCTGAGAAACCGATGGGATAACGTCCAGAACCAGCATCTCCGTATCGACTTAGAATAATCGGACGTTTTGATTTATGCTGCTTCTCCATATCTCTCCAGTGCAGATAATTCAGCCACGGGAGCGGGTCGAGTCCCTTTATTTTTGTTTCGGTTCCCTGCTGCCAGTCAACCCACCAGAAATCGACTCCCATTTTTTCAAGCGGATGATGAAGATTTTTGAAATACGAGTCCATGTATTTCGGGTCAGTGCAATCGAATGGAACTCGATCTATCAACTTTGGATTCATTCCAAGTGACTTCACCATCTCCTCAAACATTTCCTCATGCTTTCCTACTCCCTGTGCTGGATGCAGATTCAGCGTGACCTTCAGACCAAGCGATTTCGTTTTCTTAATAAAATCCCCAGGATCAGGGAAATATCGTCTGTCCCATGTATAACCGGTCCATCCCTCGAGATGCCAGTCCATATCGATTACAAGCACATCAAGAGGGATTCCCATCATGTTGAATTCATTAATCAGTTCTTCGAGTTCTTTATCCGTGTAAGCCCAGTACCTGCTCCACCAGTAACCGAGAGTCCATCGAGGAGGAATCGGTTGATGTCCGAATATCAAAGCGGCATCACGAAGCGCTGATTTGTAGTCATGTCCGTAACCGAAGAAATACCAATCCTGACGAACTCCATCGGGACGAGTCGTAGCCCATTCTTTTCCCGATGGATGCCTTGTGATTATCGTCGAATTGGAATCATCATGGAGAGCCCACCCGCTGCGAGAGATGAATCCATCTTTGAGTTTTGTCGCCCACCCCGCGACACCATCAAGTGTGCGAGCCGTACCTTTGAGATTATGTTCGTCGCTCAAACCCGGATACCATGTAACATCAGCGCCATTCAACTCAAACATGATTTTCAGATTATTTTCAGAAAACGGTTTGCCATCATTAACATATTCAAGTGTCAGTCGCGATGTTTTAATGATGAGCTTTCCATTTTTGATTTCATGCTTGAAATCCACAGAAGGCGTTTTACGATTAACTATCGAAAGCGTAGGCCGCTCTTCGAAGCAGCTATCCGATGCCCACTCCATGCGGACAAGCCTGTCGCTGAGAATTTGAAATCGCGCGTTCTTATAAAGGATAATCATGCTCTCATCCGCTTGAGGATTATAGATATTTGTCATTATGTCCTCTCCTGTAGTGAAATGCTTATCAATTATAAGCTAAAGCGAATTCGCATCTCCCGAACCATAAAAATCATTTATAATTCAATGATGATTCCACCTTGAAGGAGGATAGGAATGCTGCGAAAATCCATTATATCTATTTGTATATTCTTATTGTTGAATAATGCTATTGCCTTTGCGAAGTCACCGCCATATGGCAATCCCGATCGCAAATGCCGTGTCGCGTGGGAGCTGATTGAGGTTGGGAAATACGACGATGCCATAGCTCTATGTGATGACATTATCAAAGCAAATCCCGATTACGCTCTCGCATACAGCTATCGATCAAGAGCGTATGGAAAAAAATCCGACCTCGATAACGCATACAAGGATTCGGTTAAAGCGGTTGAACTCGATCCTAAAAACGCACTCGCTTGGTATCTGAGAGGTTTCGTGCTCGATTCCCAGCAGAACCATGATCGAGCTATAGAGTGTTTCAAGGAGGCGATTGATATCGATCCCAAATGGTCATGGCCTTATACCGGAATGGCTTATGCATATGGCATGAAAGGCGAATTCAAGGATGCGCTGAGTAACGCGGATAAAGCCATCGAACTTGAACCTGATTCAGCCAAGGCATACTCATGTCGTGGTTTTGTCAAACTGCAAAAAAGTCTTTACGATGATGCTATCAAGGATCTCAATAAATCGATCGAGCTCGATAACACAAACATTGGAGCTTACTTCGATCGAGGCCGATCATACTTTTATCTGAAAAACTATGATAAAGCTCTTGAGGATTTCAATAAATGTATTGAGCTCAAATCCGATGACGCATGGTCTTACAACAATCGCGGAACCTGCTATTACCATAAGAAAATGTATGATGAAGCTCTCGCTGACCTTTCAAAAGCAATCGAACTCGATTCGAAAGAAGGTCAATTTTATTATTCCCGCGCATGGGTCTATAAGGAAACCGGTGAATACGACAAAGCGATTGCTGATATAAACGCCGGGATGAGTCTTTCAAATGAATATTCGAGATTGCATTTCCCGAATGCAGATTCAGAAACACTATATGAACGAGGAAAAATCTACATCAAAAAGCACGAATACAACAATGCAATTAAAGATTTCAAAGAGGCGCTTGGTTATAATCCGTTTTTTAAAAAGGCGTATAAAGGCCTGGCGCTTGCTTATGCTTATAAATATAGATGGATTGGTTATATATTCGTCATCCTGCTAATTAGCGTTATTCTCATCATAATAAAAATCTTTCGGTCTAAATCAGTAAACAAGAAGTTGATTCCACCATCAATACTCACTTTGTTATTTTCACTATCGTTTCTATTAGCCTTTGCAGCATGCGGATGTGCCGAGATGTTTCCCAAATATGAGGAAGCTGATCCATGGATCGCTGAAACCATAATCAGTCCCGATGCTCTCATGATGGCATCGAGAGGTCTCAGCATGGAATTAGGCAAAGGTGAAGTGATTAATATCTGGTCAACAGTCAGCGCGAAGGGACAGAACACAATCGCCGCGATTTCGGATTCATCCAAAAGACCCATGGCATTCAGTCCTGACGGTAAAATGATTGCATCAGGGGCAAAACTATATTCCATAGAATCCGAACGACGAATGAATTTATTAAGAAAAGCATCGGATAGAATATCAGCGGTCGCTTTCAGTCCCGATTCAAAAACACTCGCAACAGGCAAATATGATGGCGATATCGAATTATGGTCAACTGAAACAGGAAGTCTTCTGAAAACGTTGAAAGGACATTTCGATTCGGTTGCTTCTCTTGCTTTTAATGCTGACGGGAAACTGCTTGTATCGGGAAGTCTCGATAAGACCGCAATCCTCTGGTCATCGGAAACCGGTGAATTGAAAAAGAAACTCACCGGATTCGATTATCCCGTGTATCAGGTGGATTTAAATCCTAATGGCGATGTTATCGCCGTGCTCAAGGTAGAAAAAAATGTAAAACTTATCAACACCAAATCATGGAAAGTCATAAAAGAACACAACGATGTGACGTTTGTCAGGTTCAGTCCCGATGGCAAGCTTTATGTAACTGCTAATCCAAGGCGGGTCATAAAGCTCTGGTCATCTGACAATGGCGAATTGAAACGCACTCTTGTTGACAATGCAGATGGCAAAATCAGCGAATATGATTCGATCGCGGTCGCTTTTACACCGAACAGTAAATTCATTGTTTCAGTTGATAAGACATTCAACCAATCCCACATTACACCATGGTTCGTTGATCCCGGCAATAGAAAATTTACCCCAAGAAGTAAAGAAGAGGAATATGTGATCCCGCATTCAACAATAACAGGAGCGGAAAGCGCGCAGGTAATGATGGATTTCATGTCGGAATATGGCAATAACGCGCGCCTTCTTGAAATGGCTGAGCAATACGCTGATGCCAAACAGTATGACACAGCTTTGGGATTCTGTGAGAAAGCGATAAAAGCAGATCCTAACGATCCGGAGGCATATCTTGAGCGGGGATATGTGAATGCGCATAAAGAGGAATTCGACACCGCAATGGCTGATTACAACAAGGCGATAGAGATCGATCCGAAAAATCCGGAATACTACTGCGCTCGTGGATGGGTGTATCGAGAGCAAGACGAATATCAGAAAGCGATTGTCGAATACAATCTGGCGCTCAAGATGAATCCCGAATACAAGTACGCATATGACCAACTCGGATTCACATACGCGGCTATGAAACAATACGATAAAGCGATCGAGGAATACGAAAAAGCTCTTAAACTCGATAAAAGGGATATCACTTCCCAAACACATCTAGGAATGGCATATCGTGACAAAGGCGATTGCGAGAAAGCTGATGAAATATTCTCATCGCTAATAAAGAGTTATCCATATGTCGCTGATACATACGTTCATCGAGGATGGTCTGAGTATCTTCAAGAGGAATACGATAGCGCAATAATGGATTATTCGAGGGCGATTGATGAGAATCCGAGACTCGCTTGGGCATACGCGAATCGCGGTCTCGCTTTCCTCGAAAAGAAAAACTTCATTCTCGCTCTGGAGGATGAAACCAAAGCGATTGAGCTGCAACCGGACTATGTTTGGGCACTTAAAAACATCGGAAAAATCCATCTTAAACAGGAGGAATGGGAAAAAGCCATTGATGATTTCACCAAAGTGCTTAAGATAGATCCAAAAGAAGAATTTTCATGGGATGCTCGAGGATGGGCATATTACATGATAAATAAATACGAAAAAAGCCTTGCCGATTTGAACAAAGCGATTGAACTCAATCCGGAATATGCTCAGGCTTATGATAATCGTGGATGGACTCATTTCGGAAGCGGAAACGCAGCTAAAGCATTATCTGATTTCGACAAGGCAATCGAGCTCGATCCGAAACTCGCTGATGCATATTTTGGTCGCGGATCGGTGCATTACAGTAAAAGCGAATACACAATCGCTCTGGCGGATTTCAACAAGGCTCTTGAGCTCGATCCTGAAATAGAGGGAGTCGCTGATTGGAAGAAAAAAGCGGAGGAGAAACTTAATTCAAAATCGAAATAGAAACAAAGTAAAATCGTTGGCATGAAGAAAAGCGCGTGGATACCTGTTATCATCGGAATAATCATGCGATTGCCTTTTATTAACGCACCGATGCTCGATGCCTTCGTCAACATGCGTCAAACCTACACCGCTGGATTCACTCGCTACATGATTCAAAAAGGTGTGACGCTTTCAAATCTCATCAGCGCAAAGTCAATCACAATCACTCATGACGCGCTTGAAGTCCCTGTTTACAATCTTCTTACCGTGTTCCTCGCTCGAATCTTTGGCGATGAGCATTTCATATACCGTCCAACAAGCCTTATCTTCTGGATTATCGGAGCATTCTATTTTCACCACCTCTGTAAAAGTGTTTATGGCAGGGATGAAGCTAGCTACATAATCTGGGTCTATGTCCTTCTCCCGCTTTCGATCTTCATCGGAAGGTATTACCATCCTGAGATTTTATCAATCCTTCTATCGATGGCTGTAGTATTCCATTTTTATTTCTTCCTTGAAAAAAACAAACCACTTGATCTGTTAATCTCAATTGTCGCGTTGACTCTCGCCTTATTAATCAGAGCCGCGCATTTTCATTTGTTCATCGTACTATTCATTCTCGCATCAACGAAATATCGAGCACGATTATTTTTAAAACCATGGCTTTACGCTTTTCTGTTTCCACTCGCTGCTTTCATACTCTGGATAAAATTCGGAAGCGATCTATCTACCGTATCACGTATGCATCAACTCCTCGGATCGCCCATGTTCCGATTAACTCCGGTCTTCATCGGTATGATGATTTTCAACCGACTCGGGGGATTAATTCTTTCCCCAGTTGGACTTCCTCTTTTAGTACTAGCTCTTGCATCCGGAATAAATCGGAAATCAAGAGACCTTGAATTTGCCTGGTTTTATGCCGCGCTTGCTTTTCTGTTCATCGTGGCACGAGGGAATTTCATGAATTTTCATTATCAAGCCGCTGTGATTCTTCCAACTACAATCCTTATCGGACGCTTTCTCTATCAACTCTCATCGGGAACATTACATGATTCATGGTCTGACGCATGGATTGCAATTCCATCAGCGATAAAAATAATTGCCCTCAGCATTTATATCTTCCTCGATATCCTGATGATTTATTTCTTCTACTCTTTTCCCTGGGATTATTACACAATCAGCGAAACCCTGAGCGGGTTAAACATCAAAATCATTCTCCTGATATTCATAATCAGCCAGATCGCTTTAATTCCAACGATAGTTTTTCTCAGCAGATTGTATTCGCGGATCAGGATTACATCGTCACCAAAACTTGCCATTGTGTTTCTGATATTGATACTCATTACCGGGCTTTTTCCGCTTGCTCCGATGTATCGCGTTGATACGGATTATCTGAAAGCGGCAAAAACTGTTGATGAAGTCCTTCCCGATGATGCGAAGATAGTGTTTTCGGGCAAAAAGACCGATGCCGATCCGTTGATTTTTTATTCAAACCGATGGGGATATGAATTTAATCCGGTGGATTTGTATAATTATGGTTTCGCAGTGAAAAACAAGTTCCCGGATGTTCGTCTTGAGTATTTCGTAATCATGAATGAGAACAAGCATATTCAGCAGGATCATCCCTTTTCAGGAAATATTATGAATCTCCTCAACCAGCTCGATATTGTTTATTCCGATTCGATTATAACAATATACAGCCTTGAGAAGATGAACAAATCTGAAAACTGAGCGTTATATAAATGCATAAATGATATTTTAAAAACCGCTGTGGAGGTATCATATGCGGATAATATTTATTATTTTAATGATGTGCCAATTTAGTTTGCACCTATCCTGTGCCCATATTCAGCAAAACATAAAGATTGGGAATGTAGAGAAAATACTAAAAGCTCATGACACAGAAGTTGAATGCCTGACATTCAGTCCCGATAGTAAAATTCTTGCGTCAGGAACCGGATGGGATAAGGGCGAAATAAAATTATGGTCGCCTGAAACTGGCGAAGAACTACAATCAATCCAAACAGAGGATAAAGCAATTAAATCTCTCGATTTCAACGCAGATAGTAAAATAATAGTATCAACTGATGATAGCAAGCTGGAATTTCGAGACACAACAACAGGCAGAATCTTAAAAAAGGTGAAAAGTAAATATGAGAATTGCTTGATTGCTTATAGCCCTACTAAAGAAATCATAGCTTTTCTTGAGAGTACAAGATATCCATCCAAAGTCTCAACCAATATCAGCATTTCATCAGCTTTATCGGGTAAACTAATACGAAAAATCGTGGATCCCGAAATATCAGTAACGCATATTGCGGTTACTAACGATGGGAAAATTGTTATCGGTGCCGGCTCTATCGCAAAAGTCGGTAATCGGTATAGAGATAAAATGCCTTATGCGGCATTAAGACTCTGGTCAACTGAAACTGGTGAGCCTATAAATACATACTCCATTGAAAAATCTCGAATCGCTGCTATAGCTCTTAGCCCTAACAGCAAGTATATCGCTATCGGATTTGATAATATGCTTATTCATCTTGTTTCAGCAAATACCGGCAATCTGATACGAACGATTCAGAATGCTGAGGAGCGAAGTTGGGGTAATGATCTTAGAGGTCTTAATGAGAAAATGGCAGGGCTTGTTTTCAGTCCTGATAGCAGGATTTTAGCTTCTGCTGAAGGATTGAGTATAAAATTCTGGAAAATATACAATGGTGATTTAATAAAAAAAATAGATGATCCGGATGGCGTTTTGTCCATAGCATGGAGCCCTGATGGAATGTTCATTGCATATGGTTCGACACTATCTGATAACAGATACAGACTAGGACCACCTGAAGGATACTCCATAAAACTCATTAAGAACAAATTAACTAAAAAAAGAAAGATTATTGAAAAACCAATTATACAAGCACCTATTTCATCTGAAGCACCTGAAAATCAGAACTGGAAGATTGAAAAAGACGACTCTATATTGACAATAAGAGCCTGTAATGTTTCGTGGCCATGTAAATCAATATGTTTCAGTCCCGATGGTAAGATGCTCGCTTCTGGAAGCGGTAATATCAGCATTTGGTCAATGGAATCTGGTGAATCAGTAAAGGAAATGCGGGCTGAGAAGCATGAATTTACTAATGAAATAACAACTATGGCATTCGGCAAAGATGGAAAATCAATTGTGTTTGGCGGTCGTTTTATGGTTGATCTCAGGCTTTGGAGATTAGATGAAGATACAGTGACTGGAGGTTTTGCCGACGAACCATATTCAAAAGTCAGTCATAATAGTGATATCACATCAGTGGCAATAAGCCCCGATGGAAGATATCTGGCTTCAGGAGCAGAGGATGGTTATGCTAAACTCTGGAATCTGAATACAAAAGCATATATAAGAACATTTCAGGAATCGATAATGGACAGAACACAACCGAATGGAGTTAACTATCTTGCATTTTCACCGGATGGTTCAATTCTTGCCACGACAGGTTCTACGTGGACAAAAGATAATGAAAAATTGTGGTTTATCAGATTATGGTCGGTGAACACCGGAAAATTGATAAGAAATTGCGAAAAATCAATAGAGCCAATATCTTCTTTTGCTTTTAGTTCTGATGGGAAAACCATATACACCTGGTTCTTTAAGAAAAGCGTTCAAATCTGGTCAGTCAAGGATGGGAAACAGATAGGGAAAATCGAAGTGGCAGCTGATAAAGGCTTTTGTTATGCATATAATCCGGTGAGAGATTTAATAGCTACTGGATGCAATGATGGCTCCATCGAAGTCTGGTCTATTTCCACAGGTGAAGTAATTCGCAAATTCACTGGACATCTTGATAAAGTACTGAAATTGGACTTTTCACACGATGGCAAGCTGTTAGCATCAAGCGCAAGTGATGGCGTAATAAAAATATTCTCCCTCGACCCGAAAATAACAAAAGCAAAAAAATCACCGGCTATTAAAAAAGAATCGTTCGAATTTCCAAAATTGAATTCCACGCAATTTAATGGATGGGATTACGAAGTATTCAAAGATGATTCAATCCTTACAATAGAAAATGGGGTTGACAAAGTCTGGGATATTGCCCTCAGCCCAGATGGAACAAGCCTTGCTGCAGGTGGAGATGCAAATAATGTGGTATTCTTCAATATTAAAACAGGTAACATCCTAAACACTATTGAGGCTAATTTTAGAACTCTAAGGGTCAGCTATAGCCCCGATGGAAATATCATTGCTTCAGGTGGTTTTGATAATTTCATTATTCTATGGTCTTCAAAAAGTGCTGAAAAGATTCATAAAATCTATAGTAAATCAGGACCTATTAACGATCTTGTTTTTCATCCCAATGGAAACTACATAGTAACAGGAGGCAAGAACAATATTGAAGTCTGGGATGTGAAGACAGCTGAATTAGTTCAAACCTTCTCTAATTTATCACAAGTTGTTAAGAGAATCGTTTTTCACCCTTCAGGAAATTTATTAGCATATACCGGATTTGATTCGGAAATTTGTCTATTAAAATTTCCAGCTGGGACACTGATCCAAACCTTTACTAATGGCTCCCGTTTTATTAATTCGTTGGATTTCAATCATGATGGATCATTACTTTTATCCGGAGGTTCTTCCATAAAAGTATGGTCCATATCAACCGGTAAATTACTAAATGAAATACAAGAAAAGAATCTCAGCACTGCAATATTTAGTCCTAATGGACAAACTATAATCAGTGGAAATTATGAAAATGAGATTAAGATCTGGACAACTCAAAAAAGAGAACTCATAAGAACTCTAACAGGTCATACCAATGATATTATGTCGCTTGACATCAGCTCAGATGGCCTAACTTTAGCTTCCGCAAGTAGAGATAACACAATTAAAGTTTGGTCATTAGAGGGTATTGATAAATGATTTTTTAAACTCGCTCGCGCCAGAAATCCATCAAGTCGCGAATTGTTTTTTCCATGGGAATCTCAGGATTCCAGCCGGTTTCGCGAGTTATCTTATCGTGGCTGCCCTGAAGGATTTTAACATCGCTTGGACGCATCCTCGTTGGATCAGATCTTATTTCAACTTCCAATCCTGCGATTTCCAGAATCTTATCTAAAAGCTCACGAATCATCCATGAACGTCCCGAACAGATGTTATACACCTCGCCGGCTCGTCCCTTTTCAAGCGCCAGCCAGTAAGCCCGAACAACATCGCGAACATCCGAAAAATCCCGACGAGCTTCGAGATTGCCAACGTTCATAATCGGTTCCTGTTTCCCCTTCCCTATCAGCACCGCCTGTTTGCAGAAGTTGGATGTCACGAACACCTCGCCGCGACGAGGTCCCGTATGATTAAACGCGCGAGTTCGAATTATGTGCATTCCATAAGAGTGAAAATACTGAAAGCCGAGCAAATCCTGCCCGACTTTGCTGACTCCATAGGGTGAAAGCGGTCTTAGCGGATTCTCCTCAGTTATGGGGATTTCGTTTTCGTACACGAGACCATACTCCTCGCTCGAACCGACAGCGAGGATTTTCGCTGATAGTTTCAAATCGCGAACAGCTTCGAGAACATTCAGTTGACCGACTATATTCGATGTTATTGTTTCCTGCGGAGCACTCCAGCTAGTGGGGACAAACGATTGCGCCGCGAGATGATAAATTTGATCCGGGACAGTTTCAGCGATGACCTGTTTCACGCTTGTCAAGTCGCGCACATCGCCCTCGAATAAGGTTAATTTGTCCTCGATATGACGAATATTTTCTCGGTTGGATCTCCATCGAATAATTCCGAACACTTCGATATCCTTGCTGAGTAGAAATTCAGCCAAGTGGGACCCCACGAAACCGCTCAATCCTGTTATTAACGCTCGCATAATTATCCTTTCACGTTAATTTGAGAAAAAAATGGGGACAGTCCACAAACATTTAGTTTCTATATCTGTTCTGCAAGTCGCATTTTATCTGGACATTCTGTTCGTTAGATTTGCCAACTTGGGACTGTCCCCGTTTTTTTCATGTTTTTTCAGCTTTCGATGCGAAATTCATGCGAAGTTGGGAAACCGTGTTATCGAGTTCCTGACATCCGAAATCATCCAGATCGGGTTTCGCCTTATCGACCATGATTGCGAGGAGATCGATCGCCCTGCGTGCCTCCTCAAGGTCAAACAGTGTCTCCTCTGACCCCGGAATCGGTATTAAACCAAGATATATGTATCCGTGTGTTGCAAGAAGCTGGATAAAATACAGAAGCGTTGTCTGAACTTTCGGGAAATTTTCTTTGGTCAGTTTAAAAGGGATATCGTCTTCATCCTCGAAATCATCGCTTTCTGTCTTGTCAACTTTTTCATCGCTCATGGCGCCCTCGCTTGTGTTCTCTCCGGTTTTAGATAAATTTCATCCCCACCGAATCG
>Ga0315277_10010544_pt1 | contig 11696 bp, 16 predicted proteins | sample YL17G05_15_MG_FD_203695 | JGI IMG/M metagenome (GOLD analysis project Ga0315277, IMG submission 203695) | Sediment microbial communities from Yellowstone Lake, YNP, Wyoming, USA - YL17G05_15 | ecosystem: Environmental > Aquatic > Freshwater > Lake > Sediment | place: USA: Wyoming | collected...
CAAGTTTCTCCCAAAGCTCATACTTGGCAGCAGACAACTAAACGATGCAATGCCTGCACACGTTGTTGACTTGCTGGAAGAAGCGTTGGCAGAGCATGGCAAGAAGTTGAAAGGCGCAAAGATCGCCATACTTGGCGTGGCTTTCCTAGAAAACTCCGATGATACAAGGAACACTCCCTCCGCCGTACTATATGAGGAGTTGAAGAAACGCGGCGCAGAACCAGTGCTTCACGACCCGCTTGTCCGCGATTTCGAACTGCCTTTCACCAAAGACTTGGACGAAACGGTCAGGGGCGCAGATGCAGTTATTCTTTCCACGAAGCACAAGGAATACCTCACGCTGGACCTCAAGAAGCTGAAGAACAAGCTGGCTACACCTGTCTTGATTGACGGCAAGAACGCCTACAACGAAGAGGCAGTAGCCAACGCAGGGTTCACTTATCGAGGCGTCGGCAAAGGCAAGAGACAAAAGTAGTCAACACAGGTTGTGTGAGGTTATCTAGAAAACCTAGAGAATCAGACCGGATCTTCAAGTTTTTAAATACCAGTTCATTATTTTCAAAGTCGGAGAACCAAGATCAATATGACTGAAACGCATGACTGTCGTCATCTTTTCACTCTGTTAAAGCTGGCTGAAATGGGAGCGCACAGAAGGATAGCACGGATCTCGACCGAGTATTTGGCTGGAAAGCTTGGCATGTCTCAGCAGACGGCTTCGCGATATTTGATCGAGTTGGACAACAAAGGATGGATCGAACGAACCATTACCGCTGAAGGCTGCTTGATAAGAATCACGGATTCAGGCGTCAAAGAGCTTCAGAAGCTCTATTCAAACCTGCGCTATTTGATGGAAATTGTTTATCCACCATCAGTGACGCTTGAAGGCACGGTTTTCACGGGATTAGGCGAAGGAGCATACTACATTTCGAAGGAACAATATCGGAAGCAGTTCATAGAGAAGCTGGGCTTCGACCCCTATCCGGGCACACTTAATCTGAAACTCACGACCGACTATGACATCAAAACTCGTGCCGAACTTGACGCTTATCCCGCAATCGAGGTTGAAGGTTTCGTGAATGAAGACCGAACCTTCGGGTCTGTTAAATGCTATCCGGTGACAATAGAAAACAAGGAGAAAGGCGCCCTGCTCTCAGCGCTGAGAAGCCACTATGACGCTTCAGTGCTTGAGATCATTTCACCAGTGCCTCTCAGAAAGCACCTTAAGCTGAAGGATGGCCACAAGGTGAAGGTAGAGGTTCTGACGCTTCCATAGCTTTCAACGTCAGAAATGTCTTTTGGTTTCGACAGCAAGCGCGACTTGTTTCGTTCTGCTTTTAACGGGAACGCGTTTAGGATGTGTATTTATAACTGAACTGATATGCTGGCTTTGCCTTGCGCGTTCCCGCCAACAAGTAGCCAATTAACAATCCAGCAACCAAGCCGCCCAGGTGAGCCAGAATATTCACTCCATAACCTGCGCTGATTATCAAAAGGAAGAAAGAAAATACCAGCGCCCCCATGATTGACTGACTGATCGCGCGTCTCATGTAGATGGTCACAGCTCCGAACACGCCGAAGATGCAGCCTGATGCCCCGGCTGAAATCATTTCAGGCAAGAGGAGCGACAGCAGATTACCTGCAAGCCCGCTCATAAGATAGATGAGAAGATATTGTTTCGTTTCGAAGAATTCCTCAGCTCTCAATCCGAAAATCAGCAGGAACACCATGTTCCCAAGCAGATGCTCAATGTTAACGTGGATGAACATTGATGTGAAAAGCTGCCAGAACGAGCCTTTCATAACTGACACGTTGACTTGGCCATACTGCAATAAGACAGCATCGCTTGTTTCAAAAGCGTTGCCGCTAAGCACCGCAGTATAAACGTAGACAAGTACGTTCAAAGCAATGATTACATAGGTGAGAGTGAATTTCCTCGGAATCCCAAACCTTGACATCATGTCTTGAAATCCTCGATTATTTTTCGCTTGATCTTTGAAGAACTGTTCAACTCGTCCTCTCCGAACTTGCCGATCCTCGCAATTCGAATCTTTAGTCCTCTTTCTTCGATGTGCTTTCTCAAACTGCCTTCGACGCCTTCTTGGTCATATCCGACCGCAATCACGTCTGGTTTAAGCTTCTCAATCACTTTCCCCATGTCAAAATCCTTGAAGCCCAGAATCGCACAATCAACCACTTTCAAAGATTCGACCAGCGCGCAGCGTTGGTTCTCAGGCATAATGGGCCTTTCTCCCTTACGTTTTTCCACCGTGCTGTCCCTGGCTATGATGACCACAAGTTCAGCGTTTCGTCCACCTGCTTTTTTTGCCTCTTCTAGAAACCTCACATGCCCAAGGTGCAGCAGGTCAAAAACTCCTGAGGCCAGAACTATTTTTCTTCTTCGACCCTTGCTCCTGATGGCCACTCAAACTTCACGGCTCCTAACAGTCTTAATGCATCAAGTAAACCTTCACAATAGGCGACAGAAGTTAAACTTACCTCAAACTTTTCCTTCTCTCCAAAGTATTTAGCGTCTTCCAAATATGCTCTGGCCGATTCGACCACCTTCCCAATGCTGTCTGCACGAGGCTTTGCTGTGTCTTTGACTATTTCGATCGTTGCAAGAACATGGTCTGCAGACGCAATGTATTTTGAAACAAGCTGCTTTAGACTCATTCACCAGCCTCCAGTATCTCGCGAGGGGCACCAGCCAAAACCACAAGGGCTTCTGCTTCCATGAAGTGGAGCCTTCCGGGAAAAATCAGGCTGTGCGGAGGCGGTCCGAAGTCGTAGTTCAGCAGATCTTTTATGAGGTTGGCCCTAACTTGTGGACTGTCGCTTCCTGCTCTTGCTATGCCAACTGCAAGCGTCTCCGTGGTGACTACCTTCTCTTTTCTTTTTGCCTCGATCTGCAACAGCGTGTCTAGTGCTTCGCGAATGCTCAGGTAGCGCTTCTCTTTGGCTCTAATGTCAAGCAGACACAGCGTGTGCAGTCCAAGCTTGATGTTTTGCGAAATAACATTGTAGGGAGTCTCGGAAGCAGTGCCCTCTGAGAAGGGTATGGTCACGCTTTTTCCAAACTTGTAGTTGTGCAGGCCTGATAAGCCAACGACTGCAGAAAGAACGGAGGCACCGTGGACTAAACGTGTCCGTATTCTACGTTTTGCCGCTTCTATTCTCAAGGTAACGTGAGTAGTTGCTATCAGAGGATCGCCGGGAACGAGGAACACGGTCTTGCCCTGTTCTGCAGCCTTGAGGATGCATTCTCCGTTCTTCTCCTCAATGTCTTCTCTTGAAAGGGTCTGGACCTTTTTTCCGCAGATTGTTTCGAAGCGTTTCAATGAAAAGTCGGGCAGTAGGCTTGTGTAAAACTCTATGAAAACGTTTTGGGCATTCTTCAATTCCTCTAGTCCTCGCAGGCTTATTCCCAACTCATCATGAAGACCGAGGCCAACGAAAACGATTTCGCCCAACAGTTTCAACCTCGCAACCCAAGTTTGTAAGCTGAGGCTTAAAACTATTGACCCTATGCCATAAGTCGAAGAAGCTAAACCGTGAGAATTTCTCTATTGGTAACCTTTCTTCGCTGCAACTGGAGACCCGTTTTACTTTTGAATGATAAGGCGAGCAGGCACCTTCCAATTGAGTAGAGCACCGCAGCTTATCATATGATTCGTCAACCACAGCTTATATATGAGAATAGCATCAGAGTCTTCTCCACAAGATAGCCGTAATATGCCGTCTCAAATGAAAGCAGGAGAGAGGACACTGAAGAATACAGAGGTAAGGCTCATTTCTGAGCTTATGAAAAACAGTCGCAGAAGCGACAGAGAGTTATCTAGGGTGCTTAAAGTTTCTCAGCCCACGGTGAGCCGAATTATCAAGAGACTTGAGAAAGAGGGATACCTTCAAGAATACACCGTTATGCCCAATTTTGCTAAACTTGGGTATCACATATTCGCCTTGACCTTCAGCTCATGGAAACAAAACGTAACAAAGGACGAAATGGAAAAAGCATGGAAAACGCCTTTGGAAGAGGCGGGCAAGGCACCGTCAAACATAATCGTGATAGAGCGTGGCTTAGGAATGAATCACGACGCCGTTATCGGCTCATTCCACAAAGACTACTCATCATACACACAGTTCTTTCAGGATCTGAAGACAAATCCATTCCTTGACGTAGGAAGGTTGGAGAGTTTTGTGATAAATCTAGACGACGAAATCCACTATCGCCCTCTAACGCTATCAACGCTAGCCAGCCACCTGCTGAGAATGAAAGAAGAAAAAGAGTAGACAAGCTTCACTTTCACTCTGGTTATCCGGCAAGAAAACATAGAAAAACAGTCAGGACCGACCTTATCACCACAACTCTTAGCGCAAGCAAGAAACAGAAACCCGAGTTTAAGCTGCGTCATTACTGGACGAGCGACTAAGGCGAGGGAATGAGTCAATGTTTTAAGGGTAGATGAATTATAACATTATTACATGTCCTTGCATGAAAGCCATGAAGAGATTTACAAAAGGGTTAAGAAACGTCTGCGAGACTATAGATACCTCTCTGGCTTCCTTACTTTAGGTACCATGGTCTTTGCTCTACTTTTTGTATTGAGCGTTTTCCCATTAGTTCCTGCAATCCTCGTCGCCATTCTGGGCATCAGGTATGCCGATTGGACCATGTGGTTGTGGTTTTTGTGTATCGGAGTTTTTGGGGTATTTTTTTGGGTTTTTCAAAGATTTTCTAGGAAGATAGAAGGAAAACGTGGAATTACTATGGAGGAGAGAATATATGTACTTGCCTACGAATCATTGTGCTCTCTAAACGAATACCTACACCCAGACCATCCTATTTCAGGCAGTAGGTCGAAGGTTGTGAGAAGATTGCGGGGCATTGATTACTTATTAGGGTCGACTGCATTCCCTCATGTGTCGATAATCAGGGACGCAACAAATCAACTTTGGCATTTTAGATGGAATTTAGAGACAAGACTTATTCCCGCAATAAGCAGGTCTCTCGATAGAAATGATACAAAAAGTGCAGAAGACATCCGTTCGATTCTAGTCACAATGCTTGATTATTTATCTAAACCTCAGCTTGGTGGGCTTGTAGCATTGAACGAAATGATGTCTTCGCTTCCGCAGGTTACTGAAAAGAATGTTTTTGGATACTTCAAAGACACGCTGCTCAAGCAGTCTAGTTTACGACATACGGTAGTGTTTTCTGTTTTCGCTATTTTTGCCTGTTTGGCATATTACGTAGATATCAATTACTTCGATGCAACAATGAATGCTGGGTTTGAATTTGGGTTGATGTTTTTCCTAGGGCTTCTTGCAATATACGTGACTTATCTTGGTCTGACAGTACGTAGGGACCAAAGAACTTGAAAGTCAATTCTAAGAGAACTCTGTCTTTCTCCGAGATGGCTTTTGGTTCGGATATGATAATGGCTTTTGCGTGGGTAGTGAATGGAGCAGGTGAAGAACATCTGATTACACTGTGAAAAACGCATTTTGAGGGTCTTATAGTCTTTTACGTCAGGTAGGTTTTGGGGAATTAATCTGTGGAGGAAGAGTCGGGAAGGATTTTTGGGCTAGCTACGTTTGTGGTTATTCTGGTGCGTGATAGGCTAGATTCTGTAGGCATGGCTTAAAACAAAAAGAGAATGGGTTCTAGTAGTAGTGTGTTATTGCGTTTGATTCTTTCTCAGTGTGCAGATTGTTCCACATGGAGCAATGTATTTTCCTATAGAAGAGAGTTTCAGAAAGCATATACCAAACTCGTGGACAAAGTATAGTGTATTCTGAGGGGAGAAGGGGAGGTGAAACGATGGTTAGAAAAGATTTAGTTGTTGCTGTCTTAGCTACTTTCTGTCTTACTGTAATAATGTTCACTGTAATTCCTGTTGGCTCATACATGAGCTATGATCCTTGGCTCGATTACAATGATGATGGGAAAATAGATGTGAGAGATGTTGCTCCAGTTTGCGCTGCGTACGGCTCAAATGGAACCAACATAACTAAAGCATACGTAGCATATGATAGCGGGTGGATGAACATAACCGACAAAGCTGGACAATACGTGAATTTTACTCACAACCTGGACATAACTGACTGGTCTAATTCAAACGTCATGCTAGACATAATGGGCAAACGCGAATCTGATGGAACCGTTTTTCGGGCTGATGGCTTGAAGAATGCGGGCGGGTGGGGTCACATGTACCAAGGTGACTATGACTTTGACAATTTCGGAACTGGCATGGCCAATGATGGTAACGGCGGTTACGCTATTGCTGGATACGGGACAGGAGACGAATTCCCCTTTGACAACATTGACGCCTACGTGATTGAGCTGGACTCTGTAGGGTGTCCAAACATCTTACCTTCTTTTGAGGGCCCAGCGCGCATTAGAATTGACGTAGGCGGGGACGATTACGCACACGCGATTATTCAAGGAGGATACGGAATCTGGGTTGTCGCAGGCGAAACAACCAACAATAATGATGCCTTCCTTTTCAAGTATTCCGATGCCCACTTACTTTTGTGGAGCAGAAGATACGACTACGGAGGCATTGAAAAGGCATATGATGTGGTCAGTGCAACAGGAGGGGGATACGTCTTAGCAGGACTTACAAGCCTTGGCGGTTATGATCTCTATCTAGTCGGGACAGATTCTGATGGCAATAGGATATGGCAAAGAGCATACGGAGGAACAAATGGTGATTACGGCCTCGCGTTGGTGCAGACGAGCGACGGAGGATATGCAATAGCAGGCTACACCTATTCCTATGGTGCTGGTAACGCTGATTTCTGGTTGGTCAAAACCGATTCTACTGGAAACATGCAATGGCAAAAAACCTACGGAGGAACAAATTTCGATGAGGCATATGATTTGGTGCAGACTGGCGACGGAGGATATGCAATAGCGGGACTCACTTCTTCCTTTGGCGCGGGCTCATATGATTTCTGGCTTGTGAAAACTGATGCCGCAGGAAACATGCAATGGAACAAGACGTACGGAGGAACAAGCGATGATGGAGCGTACAGTCTGGTGCAGACAAGTGATGGAGGATACGCCATGGCAGGCTATACTTTGTCCACTGGTGAGCAAAGTGCTTGGTTAGTCAAGACTGACGACAATGGGAACTTCCGGTGGGACAGAATCTGTCGTATTGGCAGCGACAACTACGCTCGTTCAATCATACAGGCTCAAGATGGAACCTTGACGTTTGTGGGTCGGTCCACTTTCTTTGCTGGCGTTACCTTCTTCTTGGTGGTCAATGAAGGGCTAGAGGAAGGAGTCGCGGTTACTGCCATGGACAACAATACCATAACGCTGTACAAAGGCTCAACCGACGTTTCATGGGATGCGGTACGTGTGCGAATAAGTAGGCTCAAATAAACATCACAAACCTTCCTTTTTTGTTTTTGAAACTGTGCAGTCTGAACTTCTAGTTTGTCTTCTGTTGCTATTGCCATGCCGATTTTAGATTTCTGTCTTTTGTGGCTTTGTGCTTGTTTTCTTCGTTATGGTACGAGGTTTGGTGTATAATGTAGGAATGGTCTTTATTGGGCATGTAAGGCAAGAATCTCTGTTTATTGAGGGTAATTTGGCGAAAGAAGGCGAACAAAGAACTTAATAATGTCCAAGAGAATATTATATCGGAACTAATAAGGAACAGGGAGGTTGGTTATGACAAAGAAAATGGAGAGCAGTGGAAACTCTGAAACTGGACAGTTAGGTTTGGATGGTAAGAGGGTTGGAGGCACAGAATCTTTAGTTGGACTGGAGAGAGAGGAGTTAGGTATCTGGAAATCGGTCTTGCAAAAGGCTGTGCGAAGAGGGATGACTGAGAAGGCAATGTATGCTGCATGGAAGTTGGTTTCTCTGAACTGGTGGTCGTGCTGGAAACGGCTAGCTGTCATAGCTGATGAAGATGTTGGGCAACCATTAGAGATTGTGGCTGTGGACATACTGTACAGGAAGTTTTTGGTTGTGAAGAAGGAGAATGAAAAGGGAGAGGTTTCTTGGGATGCGAAGAATTGCGTTTTATGTGCAGCTAAAATATTGTCTGAAAGCAAGAAAGACCGTAGAGCAGACGAGTTTCAGGAGTTAATGCAGATGGTAGAGAAGCATGGAGATGATGTGGAATTGCAGAAGATAAAGACCAAGTTGGAAGCAATACCAGACGAAGCACTAGACATGCACACGATACAGGGCAGAAGAATGGGAAGAGGACAAGCATTCTGGATTGAGATAAGTAGCGAGACTCTAGGCAAGACATCTCCATATGAGGAATGGCGAAAGTGGTGGAGGCCGCTAATGATGAGGCTGGCTAAGGAGAAGGTGAAAGCATGAAGGTAATGTGTCAAGTTTGTGGAAGGATGGGTTTTCTACAGAAGCGTGGCAATAGTTTCAGAGTTCTTCATTACGTTGGGTATGTTGATGGTAGACGTGTGTATAAGTCGCATAGAATGGCAATCAATGGTAATCATGGCAATCAACCGATGGTAATAAATAAGTCTGGAATGGGTATCTTTAACGATAATATGCGGGCCCGTAGCTCAGTAAGGTTAGAGCGGCGGACTCTTAATCCGTAGGTCGCGGGTTCAATTCCCGTCGGGCCCGCCAACCACAGTGCGAATTTGTACCAGTGCAAACCCTTTCTTTCCCCTTTTTTCTTCCAGAAAGAAGCAATTTGTTGATGCTTAGCGACACGTGCACGGCTGCTTCACTTTAACGCGCGCGGCCTATACATCATTATCCGAGCTTACTGTCTTTGGATCGGCAAAATTACCAATTATCCATTGTTTGATGTCATCTCTTGTGCGTCGAAAGGCCATGGTCTTTTCCTCGTCACTCCCGTCCACTTCAGAAGGATCGTTGAATCCATGGTGAAGATAGTGTTTTGCTCCGGGCATTGTCGTGTTGATTATCTCCGGTCTACCCATGACTATCGGCGAAGAACACAATGAACACATTAGCTTGGCGCTGCTTTTGCAGACTGATACCACCAAGTCGATTTCCATGTTTCGGAACTCTTCAATGCTCTTGGAATACTGCTTGGAAATGTCCATCCCGATCTCAGCCATGACTTTAATGGTAAAAGGACTTACTTGCGTCGGGTTCGAGCCTGCGCTGAAGACCTCGTACTTGTCACCATAGAGATGCCTAAGCAAACCTTCAGCCATCTGCGATCGGGCGGAATTGTGTTCACATAGAAAAAGAACTTTCATCTTGTTCAATTACAAACACCTTGTCGCGTTACTGGCGCGGGCTAAACAGAATTTTCCCCATGATCTCGCTACGCTTTGTTTGCAGCACGGGTGCCCTTCAGCTGTTCGTGCTCTTTTTCAACTTTCTTTTTCATGACCTCGAAATACCCTTCAGCGTCCGTGAGGTTCTCTTTGTCTGACTCAAAGTCTGACAGCTCGATTTTCAGAAACCAGCCTTTGCCGTATGGATCTGAATTAGCAAGATCAGGTGAATTCACCAATTCATTGTTGACTTCCGCTACTGAACCTGATACAGGCGATATAACGTCGAGAGCAGCTTTCACCGACTCAAAAGATCCAGCTTCACCAAACTGTTCAATTTTGGTGCCGATTTGGGGAAGAGAAACAAAGATTATGTCGCTCAAATGACTTTGCAGGTAGGACGTTATTCCGACTGTTGCTATCTTGCCGTCGATTCTGGCCCAGAAATCATTCTCATTATAATAGAGACCTTTGGGAACTGTGAATGTCCATTTGTCAACCTTCAGTTGTAGATGTTCCATGTGTTTCACCTTGAAAGCTGGTCAACCAGCGTGGCCACTTCCTCTGCTATTTTGGCAACCAACTTTTCACCCTCTTCACCGAGGTCGGTTCGTGACTGTGGCTTTAAGCCGTACTTTGCGATCATTTGGGGCATAAACACCTTTGCTCTCATCATGCCCTTGTTCTTGGATATAATTTTCGTGGCACACCTTTCCACACAGCCATCGAGTATGATTGAAGGATACTTCTGCAATAGGCTCTTGTATTCTCCGACTCTTGCGGACAAAGAGGGAATACATATGAGGACTGTCTTTCCAGGCCTTAATTCATCGACTACTTTGTACGCGACCTGCCGTGCTACTGTCCCGAGGGCTTTGCCCATGCCAGTACAGGCTACTATGGCAACTTTCTTATCGTCCATTTTTGTTCACATCTGCGAGTATTTCGTCAACCTTCTTTGCGGCCAGTTCTCCCACTATCTCTGCAAGCTTCATCCCTTTCGGTCCGAGCTTAGCCCTTGATTCAGGCTGAAGATCCTCATGTTCTTTCAGAACATCTTCGACGTTTATGATTGCTTTGACCTGTCCTTTTGCTTCGTTGACTATCTTTTCGCAGCATTTTTCTCCGCAGCCATCTATGACCAACACCGGGTTCTCTTTAGCAAAAGTGATGTCCTCTTGAACACCGCCTATTAGGGCTGGAGTGCAAAGCAAGACGGTTTTGTCTGGTCTCAGTTTCTCCAGAACGTAGTATCCGGCATACCTGGAGACTGTTGCCAAGGGTTGGTCCATGCCCGTGCATACAGCAACGGCAACCTTCTTTCCCACTGACATGCTATTCTTCCTCCTTCAATCTGTCTGCCTCTTTGTTGATGATTTTCATGGTTTCTTGCACAAGCTTTTCATCTTCTGGTTCTATTCTGCTTTTCGATTTCGGTCTTGAATGCTTTCCTTTCTTCGTAATTTCTGAGATGACTATTGATGATTTCGGATGAACTTTTCCGTACATTTTGACACCTTTAGCGGCGCACATTTTGTTGCAGCCGTCAACAGTTATGCAAGGATTGTCTTTAGCGAAATCTCTCTCTTCCTGTCCGCCTGCTAAGAAGAGTGGCAGGCAGATGGTTACGGCATCATCCCGTTCCTCAAGTATTCTTCGTGTTGCCACGCGCGAAATCATTCCTTCAGATACTCCTTCTCCGCTGCAGGAGATTAGGCCGATTTTGGGTTTGGTCTTCAACTTCTGTCACCGACAATTTTCATGACTTTCTCCGCTGCCTTTCTTGCCAGTTTCTCACCGTCGGGTCCGATGTCAAGCACGTTTCCTGGCTTCAGCTTCGGGTTCTCCTTTATCACGTCCAGAATCTTGATGTCTCCTTTGAGCTTTCCTTGATGATACTCAACATTCTTCTTGGCACATTGAGCGACACAGCCGTCTACAGTTATGCAAGGATTTTGTCTTATTTTCTGCACTGTCTCTTCGTCTTCGATTGTGAGTAGCGGAAGGCAAATTGAATCAGTATCATTTGGCAACAGCTCTTCGGTTACGATGTAGGTTGCTCTCCGTGTTATAGTTCCTAGAGCCTTTCCGATTCCGCTGCACGGAATGATTATGTACTTACTTCTTTTCTTCTCGGACATTCTTTATCAGCCTCAAGATTTCTTTCTTTTCTGGGAAACTCAGGGCGTCGGCCGCGCAGACTTTCTGACATGCCCTGCAGAACACGACGCAGTTGTCTGGGTTTTTGACTATGAATTCCTCCTTTTCCTTATTGTACTCGAATACGCCATGGGGACAAAATCTTAGACATTGTGGGTCTCCGTCGCACAGATTGCATTTCTGTTTGTCGATGTTTGGGTACCACGGAATCTTGCTTCGCGGCACTCCCATGTACGTTTCTTCAGTCATGCTTGGGCTGTGGCCTCCAACGCTTTCTTCACGGTTTC
>Ga0315277_10010545_pt1 | contig 11694 bp, 16 predicted proteins | sample YL17G05_15_MG_FD_203695 | JGI IMG/M metagenome (GOLD analysis project Ga0315277, IMG submission 203695) | Sediment microbial communities from Yellowstone Lake, YNP, Wyoming, USA - YL17G05_15 | ecosystem: Environmental > Aquatic > Freshwater > Lake > Sediment | place: USA: Wyoming | collected...
CCCGGTCTTCTCCGCAACTATCTTGTCAAGCTCTATGTTCCTCCAAAGGTCGCAGGGCGTGGCGTCCACCACGGTTTTGACCCCGTACTTCTTGACCTCACCCAAGGCCTCAGCGCAGGTGGTTGCCAGTTCCTTGAGATCAAGTGATTGTGCCAGGGCATCATGTTCCCATCCCGGGTAAGCCAGTACCATGTGCTCGTGCATGAGTGTGGATCCCATCTGGTCGGCGGGGACTGTGCCGAGGACGGTATTGATCTTTGCCATTCCTGCCTCCTTACAACTGCCCCATTTTAGTGGAAAAATTAACCGTAACGCAATATAGCATCGAGGATTGGCAAGGTCAATATACCGCGACCTGCCCACAACAATTGTACCACCCTGTGCAGAGTCGGCCTCACATGGCAGTCCTACTCCTCAGCTAGACTCAGGCTCGCTTTCAGATTATTACAGTAATTTTATGCCCCTTCCCCTGTTACATAGAACTAGTAGACCGCTGTTTTGCATCGTGGTTAACCCACAGTTTAAAGCTAACCCGGCGTTAAAATTGGCGCTATTTATTGCCCGCTCTTTCAAAAATTTGTAGACATCAGCTGGCCGGGGTAGGATGCTAATAGTCTAATTTCAGGATTTCGAACGTGAAAAGGCTAAGAGCTAAAGGTATGCTATACAATTGTCAGTTTCGTGCAACGGTAATTCAGCGTTTCACCTAGAGCGCTATTTCGTGTGATTTTTTACCGGGGATACTTCCAACTTAGCCGTTGGTATACTACAATAAGATAGGCATTATCCAGTCCACGAAGATCGGAGGCTTGGGGTGGCAACATGAAACCAGAGGAAAAGGCAAGGCGGAAGATTGACCAGCTATTAGAAGCTGCTGGCTGGGTCGTGCAGAATCGAGACCAGCTGAACCTTGCCGCCTCACTAGGGGTAGCTGTCCGTGAGTTCCCTTTGAAAACTGGACCTGCCGACTATCTTCTTTTTGTCGATAGAAAAGCCGTCGGTGCCATTGAAGCCAAACCATTTGGTACTACTTTGAGCGGTGTAGCCGACCAGTCTGGAGGTTATCTAGCCAGCATCCCCGAGAGTCTACCTCATGTGGATGAACCTCCACCTTTTGCCTATGAAAGCACAGGTATCGAAACTCTATTTTGCGATCTCAGAGACCCAGACTGGACTGAACCCCTGTAACTGGACAGATGTGGTTAGGGATTACTGGTTTGTATAACTAACCTTCGGGGGATGATGCCTTTATTATTTCCGTCACGACCGATCGCGAAAGCAACATCTGGTTTTTCGACCAAGACGGTCTATTAAAGACGGAAGAGGGCATATATACTGCTTCGCAGGTCATTGAACGGAACCGCAGAGGCTTAAGGTTTGTAGTCGACCAGTGGGGGGATGACGGACGTAGTTACCGAATTTGTTCTCAATGGTTCCTAAATACCCCTTACTGTCCATAGGCACATTCGACAGCGCATATCACTGCAACAACAAGAAGAGACCTCTTTGGAGCACAATACCCAGTGCTCCTACACAACCTTTCATCGTTTTGTGTGGTGGGAGAGGTTGCCGGTGTCTTTGTCGGTGAGGGGGTTGGTAGAGGGCAATTAAATTTTTTGAGGAAAACAATTCGAAGCTAAAAATGAGGGGGGGGGGGGATTGTTAGTCCCCCTCCTCAAAAAGCGGTTGCTGGCCGGGCAAGGCAATTGATTTTTTGGGCCTGCGCTTGGTGGGCCAAAGGTCAGGGCGGTCAAGGAACATGGCGCCCTGGTAACGGCGCAAGTCCGGCGGGTTGGGCGGAAGCTCGGCAAACAGGACCTCGCCATCTTTGAAATCAGACTGTAAATTCATTCTGCTCCTTTATATGAAAGATGATTGCGTAGGCTGGGCTTCTTCCTCATCTTCTTCCTCGACCTGCGGGCTTGTATCCAGCCTACATTGTGAAGTCACGAGGACTGGTTCATTCCGTTTAATCTCGACCTTTGTCATTCCGTTCTCACGGAAACCATCGGCCTGCTTATTGAAAGCGACTATAATTGATTCCAGCTCTTCCTCTGTCTCTGCGTAGCTTCCTCCGTACATGCCACCGAAAGTAGCGGGGTTCGGATAGGGGCGGATAGTGATACTCGTTTGGCATCTGTAGGAAGTTCCACTTATCGAGACAAGCGGCGTGATTTCCAGAAGCGCAAAGCTCTGCTCAGCATCCATGCGCCACTCTTTGCGCTGCTTTTCGTGGCATACCGGGCATACACCTTGCCAATCTTTCAGATAGGGAATTAAGCCGCCGCAGACTGTGCACGTTTTGAGCGTGAGCTGCTTTAGAACACAGTCGTAGCCTCTATTCACAAGCTCAAAGTAATGGGCGCCACAGGAGAGATAGCTTACTCTCTCCTGTGATTGGCTCCAATCCAGCCGGTTAAGCGGTTCGGCACACGTTGGACAAAAATTAGCGTTCATGAGACTGTCCTCCAGCCTTCAAGAACAATCACGTCCCCCACCAAATCTCCGAACTGGTAATAGTCGGAGGCTCTGGCGTTTCTCGGTTTGCCGTTCAACTTTCCTTCTTCATCAACAACGAGGGTCAATCCGTGGGGTATATGCAGCAGCTGGATATAGCCTCCGACTATCCTTTGAGCTTCTGTGAGCGACGGCCTGGTTGGGAGCACAATCTCTCTTCCATCGACCTTGATCACAGTCGCTTTGTTCTCTCTCTTAGACATAGTCTCCTCCTTTTTTAATTCTGTGCGTTTACCGGATGCGCACCCCCCCCCTGACCTGGCTATATACTAGAGCCATTTCTTGCAGAGCTGGCATTTCCAAGCTTTCTTCTGCTCGCCGGTTTTCTTATCCGTCCAGCGAACCAACTCGACGCTATCCGAGAGACCGCACTCCGGACAAACTGGAGCGTTGGCAATGCTAGTTTTGCCTGGGTTAGAAACTGGCTTAGGTGCTGAAGCTGGGGGTGCTGCTTTTCTGTCAAGGACAGCCTGCTCCACCCTGGCTATCTCGCGTCCAGCTGCGGTTGCCGGCTTTATGTCCCGTGAGAACTGAGCAATCGCCTGGGCGACTTCGAGGTAGACGACCTGTCTGTTATCATCGAAGACATTGACCTCGATTAAGGTATCGCCCCTCTGCACCCTCACTTTGCCGTGGAACCTGCTTTGTGGTTGTTCCATGATTTACCTCCTCTCATTACTATTGTGCTTAGATGCTCACTATCTATGCTCTTGACTTTCATATCTTGAACGATTTGGCTCCAGTCCATCGCGGCGTACAGCTCGACCGCGTCGTCTCGGCTTGGCGCTTCAACGACGATGTAGCCGTAGATCGTGACACCTATTTCATGTTCCATGGTCTGCTCCTTTGTTTGGTGGCCGGCCTCTCACCCGGCCTTGTCCTCACTGTGCGATATCTGGCCATAGCCTCCTCATACTGAGCGTCTGAAACCTTCAACCTGCGCCTCTGCTGCTGCTGCCGGTAATGGCGCATTTCCCCACCAAGGCTCTTATTTCTAGCGGGTAATAAGGAAACAAGAATCTCGAGTAACTCGTTCAACATTGCCTCACCTCACTTTAGAGAGCATGCCGGGTCAGAAAACTGGCGCTCGTCTATGTTCGACCAGCAATCAAAGCCAATGCGCCATGTGGACCCTTTTTTGTTTGTAATGAGACACAGGCGCTTGAGGTGCTGATTGCCACAGCACTCGCATTTCTGACCCTGCTTCTTCCTCTCGACATCAATTAACCTGAATGGGCCAAGACTATAGAAGCGGTCAAGCTCGGACTGATATGCTCCTCGCTTAATCATCATAGCCACATTCGCATCCTTCCCGGCTCTCGCAGATACCTTGCCAGTTGATTATCTGCTGCCTCTCTTCCTCCCGCTTCTTAGCTTCTAACTCAAGCACCTCTTCCTGGACAGCAAGAGCGAAGCCAGCATTGAAGCCGTGCTGGTAGGCTGAGGCTACGAGCTGCTGGACAGCATGATTTCCCCATAAAACTCTTTGCATTGACTTTCCTCCTTTCTTTAACAATAGGTACGACACCTGGGACACTTCGGGTCTTGGGCGTACCCGTAAGTGCCGATTTCTCCCAGGTAAAGCTCTTCATACGTTCCTACCCACCCGCACTGTTTGCAGACATGCAGAATGGACTGAGAACCAATGACTGGCTTAGGCTTCTGCTTGAGCTTATTCATAATTCACCTCCTCGATTTAATATGTATAGCTTTGAAGCGACACGATGGGACCGATGACAGCGGCGCTTTATCTCTGCCACGTTAATAATGACCCCCGGACCCGGGTAATCTGTGGTGAAGCAGCCACCCTCACGCTTGCAAAGCGAAGGGCATCGACCGGCTGCTCTGACAGCTCCGCAAATATCTACTGTAAATTTATTCCTGACGCGTATCATTTCTTCCCTCCCATTCTGCGAGCAAGCCGCCGCAACTGATAAGCAGCCAACAACTGGCGCTGCCGCGCCAACCCCGCCGGACAATGCTGCGCCCTGACACACAGATACTGACAAACCGACTGACGGCACAACGAGTAACACATAACGCACCTCCTGGCTAAACTCACGACGTACCCAAGCCCGCCGTGGTAACCCTGCATAAAGATAGCGAGCGCTAGCGAAGCTGGGCGTACGGAAGCGGAAGGCGGTGCGAAGCACAAGCCGAGCGCAAGGGCAAGACCGACGCCATGCGCAGTGAAACCACGAGCTGGGGTTGGGGGGTGCAGAGCAAGGGTTGCGGTGCGAGTGCGCAGGCAGAGGGCGCAGTTTATCAAAGACCCTTGCGCCTTTTTGTTGCATGAACCAGCATGTCACACAATAAGAAAACACGGCGGGCAAGAACCTACGTTTAGTGGGGGTGGGTGGGGCGTAGCCTGGTATGAGGGTGGGCAATGACTGGCTCGAATCACCGCCGGCGCACGTGGGTGGGCGTAACTCAACGGACTGGCTTCGCCTGGGGCTGGGGTGCTGGATGGCCTGCATGTCCTGAGCGAGCCGAAGGGGACAACGCGCAGCTGCTCAACTTTACGGCGTTAGCCGATTATTAAAAGCGTAGCAGTGCGAGGCGAAGGCGATGCAGCCGTTAAAGAGCAGGAGCTGACCGAGCGAAGCGAACCACGGCGGGAAGCTGCTGCTCAGGGTAGCCAGACAGCACAGGAGGTTTAAGGCATGGGTTAAAACAGTAGCAGCCGCAAGCGAAAGACGGAGCGTAGCGTAGGCGCTAGTGAAGAGGCGCTAGCTGTTCCATGCCGTAGGCGAAGCGAGTGCGCCCCCTCACTACGAAGCCCCGACCGAATGGACGGCCACGTTCAGAAGCGGCCGTATCTGGCAAGGCTGGGGGTGCAACATCGCGATGTGGGGAAGCGAAGCGAACCCCGGAGCGCATCAAACCTGTGGCTGGGGCTGCCGCCGCCACTGACCGAGCGAAGGGATGCCAGCACCGTTTTATGAGCGAAGCGATGTGAGCGGAGGAACGGCGAGCGAAGCGAACCCCGAAGCGAACCACAGATGTGAGGGGTGGACGCTCTACGGTGGGGTGGAGAGCTGGCAGGGTTTCCCACGCGAGAAGCGCTGCCCCAGAACAGGAAAGCGAGCGGAGCAAATACTGTGGCGAGCCGGTGAGCCGACAGCGTAGCGAGCGTAAATCCTCGTGGGGTGGGGGGATGGGTGGGGTGCTTCCTTGTTAATCCTCTCTCAAGCCACCTTTGGCGTGTCGAGCGAAGCGAGCTTGGTCAAAGGCTGTTCCGTGCCGATGGGCTAAGGGAGTGACGGGGGTGGGGAGTAATGTTCCTGGGGGTTGTGAGGGTGGTGTCGACAGCGGGTGGGCAAGGACAGGGTTGAGTTAGAACCGACGGTTGCGGGTGGGCAAACATCGGGAGACGGTTAGGTTTTTAGCAGACTCTTGACTTGGTTTGGTGGGAGCGGCTAATTCGGCTCAAGCTGACTATGATATTCCCCTGTCATGCATTCTCAACCAGTAAACTCTTTGCCTCCGAAGAGATTCCGGGCAATAATAAGCTTTGAAACTTCTTGAGTACCATCCCCAGTTTGCCAGCCAAGGATGTCCCTTAGCCTCTGTTCAAAGGGAAGGTCTGTGGTATAACCGTAGTGCCCGTGGAATAAAAGGCACTTGTGCACTATCTCAAAGCAGATTTCGGGCACCCACCATTTACACATGGCCCCTTCTACCGAGTGCCGGATATCCTTGTCAGCCATCCACAGTATCTTATAACAAAGAAGTCGGGCTGCCTCCAGCAACGTATAACCTTCAGCTAGGGCAAAGCTAATAGCCTGGTATCTAGAGATGGGATTACCAGAAACCTCTCGTTTCTTGGCGTATTCGACTGTCTCGTCTATCGAAGCCCGCGCTGGACCGGCACACAGCAGCCCAATAAGAGCCCGGTTCGTGTCATAAAGCTCGGCAGCGTATTCGAAACCCCTCCCCAACACACCTATCAAATAATTGGAGGGTATGTGCACATTATCAAAGTAAACCACTCCCCTCGGGGTTCCCCGAGTTCCCATATCATCCCAAAGGTTAGGAGTGCTTACGCCGGGAAGACCACACGGTACTAAGAAACTACTAAATGACCAAATCCCCTTTTTATTTTCAGTTTTTGCCCAGACTATGTAGGCATCAGCGATACCGGCGAAGCTTACCGAGTTCTTGCAGCCATTAATTATCCAACCATCCTCACCTCTGATAGCCGTGGTAGCAATATTGGCGAAATCGGAGCCAGCCCCGGGCTCTGTGAAACAAATGCTTAGCATTTTTTCCCCGGCCACCATACCTTCACGAAGAGGTGCTGCCACTTCTTCAGGAACACCCTCTAGTTGATAGATCTTAAAAGGTAAGGTGGTCACCACAACGGGGAAGGCACAGTTAAAATCCGCATAAGCCACTTCTTCTATCAGAATCCCTCTGCTCACATAATCAATGAAAGGCGAGGCAAGGCCCAGTTCAGCAAACCTGCGTACAATAGGCCAAGGGTATTTTCTTTCTCTGTCCCACTCCTTGGCTCGGGGTAAAATCTCTTTGCGGGCAAACTTCCGTATGGTCTGACGAAACATCTCCTGCTCTTCGGTAAAGGAAAAATCCACCCTTACTCACCTCCTCTTATTAGAAATTGTCCAAAAATTCGACTTTTTTAACAGTCTGGAATTTTTTCTGACTTTGGCTACCCCCCAGATCACCCGGTAGTATCAGTTTTTCTGCTTCCGCACTCTCCCTTGGGTCGCAAGAATATCCCGCTTCTTTAAGTGGAATTATACGTTGCGTGCAATTCCCTAATCAAGCCATGCAGCTCCCCCTTTCGGCATAATTCGGGCATAGCTTTGCTGATGTTGTGCACTAGGCAGACTAACGCCCACTCACCACTTGCCTTATCCAGTCCCCTTAAGCGAAACCTGCTAAACCCCAGGTTAAACTTTATTTGGCCGAAAATTGGTTCCACAATGTTTTTTTGCTGGCAATGAATCTCCTTTACTTTCTTCGCTCTGCAATTTGTCCAGATTTTATTTAATCAAATCCGATTTAGCTGCGCCTGACTCTGTTGCTACAGCGTGCCTCACTAAACCCTGAAAGATGAAGTCCCAAGCTTTTGACGCAATCTCGCTGGGTGTGAATTCTCCCTTCGGCTTGTACCATCGCATGACCGAACCCAGGAAACCCAAGATGAACAGAGACATTAGCCTTGTTGCAATGAGCATCTTTCGCTATGTCATCAATACTTGTCGTTAGTATATGTCGCGGCTGGATACGAGGTTGCCACTGCTGCAGGCTGTTCTGCAGGAGGCGCTGCCGGCTGTTCCCCGACCGGAGGAGCTGCAGGAGTCTAAGGAGCAGCTGGCTGCGTAGCCGCCTCGGCCTTCAGCTTGTCGAATACCACCGGAGGTGTCTTCCACTTAGCGACGCCGGGATAATTTACTGCTTTCCAGGCATCGTCGGTGGCGTAGGCCGCGTTTGGCCAGACGGCTAACAATTTTCCATCCTGCCACTGGGTAGCAATGCCCGTTGTATAGCCCGGGCCGTAGGTCACATCATGAGGATCGTTCAGCGGTGCATCTATACCAGTAAAGACAAAGCGGCCCTGTGTCGACATGAAGTCAGTCTTTTCAAGTTCGGTAACCACAGCATCGGAATCCAGAGTTCCCGCCCTTGTTATAGCAGCTGTTAAGACATAGATCGCATCGTATATGCCCGCAGTGTACGTAGGCACTTCACCATACTTCGCTACAAAGGCATCAACGAAGGGCTTGGTCTTGACTGAGGATTGCATGTTCTCAGAATAGAAATTCAGCGATGTCTCGTAGTTGCCAAAGCCCTTGGTGGCCTCCCAGAAGGGGTACTGTTGTGCCTCAACGTTGATGCCCACCGAAGCCGCCGGGACTTTCAACTCACCCCATGCCCTGGCATAGGGGATACCCAGCGGGCCTCCCATAATGGGGCAGATGATGTCGGTCTTAGCCGCTTCTATGGCGGTCATCTCCGCGGTAAGCTCAGTGGCTGTAGGCGATGGTCTCCAGACGCCAGAGACTTCCATTCCCAGCTTCGAAGGAACCCACGACTTCATAATCTGAACCATAGCGTCCGCCCACTGCGCTCCTTCAGCGCATATAGCGACTCTCAACGGTCTGTTTATGCCGGTATCCTCTTTCATTATGGCTCCGGCCATTCCAGTTTCCATTACCGTGTTCGACGCCAGATAGGTACTACAGAACGGGGTACACCTGAAGTAGTACTTGTAGCGGTCGTAATCCGTTTTTACCGGTGTATGTAGTGCCAGGGCAGCGGCGCCACAATTAAGGAAAATCTTCTTGTTGTCCATGGCAACTTCCTGCATGGGGAACACAGCTTCTGTCCTGAAGCCTCCCATGACAAAGTCTGCCTTGTCTACACTTATCAACTTTTCCATCGCAGCCGTAGCATCGGTAATGCTGTTTATCTCATTGGAGTCTGCTTTAATCAGCTCAATCGTGTATGTGTCGGCGCCGACCTTTACACCACCTGCCGCGTTGATTTCATCACGGGCCATTACAGCACCCGCCCAGTGGTGTGTACCCGGTTTATATTCCATCGGCCCGATGACACCGATTTTTATCGTTTTCCCAGCGGGTGGGCCTCCTCCTTTACAAGCAGGAATAACCAGCGCTATTAGTAATAGACATGTAAACAATAAGAAAAGAACTTTCTTCACTTAGCCATTAACCTCCTAAAACGTTTCCCTCTAAAGGACCTCTACTAGCAAACACTCTTCGACCGTTGTTTGCCCCCAGTATGCTAAATCTTACTCACTCGATACTACCACCCCCTTCCACTAAGATTTGTTTTTTATTCATGTGACCAGTTTATAGCATATTCAATACAAATACAATCGGAGGTAAAATAAAAAGATGATGGAGTGGGCTAAAAAGCATTTAGATACCGCTCTTTTTCTTGGCTATTTCGGCCCTGCTTTATTATTATTATTCATAGTCCTCCCCCTGGAGGCAGGAGGGATTTCACTTCCTGATTGGGCTGTCTATATCTGGTTGCGTATTTGGGCAATATCAATGCTTTGGATTGAGATATGGTATCTCAAGCAGAAAGGTCAGAATCCTTGGAATGTATGCTGGGTTTTTCTTTGTGGCGTCCTGGGCCTTCTCTTCCTAATGTTGATGAAAAATAAGAATACACCGCAAACCAAATGATGAAGACCAATTCCTACGTGTCACTCGCTTACGCGTAACCGCCCTGCCGGTTCATCTGTAGGCAGATGAACCCTACGGAAAGAGCCTCGCAGGCAATACGGAACAAGCCCGGCCGCGTAAAACAACATGACGTCTTGTTTAAAGTAGCTGGTTTTTTGACTCCCCTATGAAGGGAAAGGATTGTTTAAACGATTTGATGTGGATTAATCGTTATACGATTGGAGTTCAATCTTTTCTTTCTGATAATCGAAAGAGACTTTGAAGATATTGAAGAAACCTACCTGCCCCAGAATACCGTAGGGCAAATTCTGTATATCTCGTGAAAAACCGGCATAACAATCAACCTGATGACCCCCGACTTCGAGTTTAATGTTATGAAAGTATGCGGTTTGCCCTGCGCTACTGATACCAGAAAAAGTTAATGGCTTTCCAGACTCAATCTGCAAGCCGATCTGCTCGCCTATCTCTGCATGAAAAATACAATAATCAGCACCGGAGTCTATAAGTGCATATACACGAAGCCGATTGCTGCCGTTTATTAGAGCGACGGGGATAACAGGCCTAACTACACTGTTCCTGCGGGGAAAAGGTTCAGTTGGATCGGCGGGGAATTTGCGGTAATCCAGCTTAAAGCGAACGCTCACAATATGTAAGTTCCATAGCTTTTAGGAACTCTGGTTAAAATGGGGTCCGGTTCTTTCTTGGCATGTGCTTGCTGCAAGGCATCTGCAGGCTTATCGGCAACACCTACTACCCGGCTGCTATCGCTTGATAAAGCAACCCATTTATCTGAATATTGTTTTAGAATTTCTCTTAAATCAGTATTCTCGGTCATTATGCCACCTCATCACTCTGAAAAAGACATTTATAATTATAACTGCCTCCACCAAATTTAGCAATTGCTGCCTACTGTACCCCTATTAAATTTTTTGGGAAAACAATTCCCGTTCGGCTATTTGATTAGCGCCTTGATACCCAGAGGCACGGCGATATCGGTTAAGACCTTGGTGATGGCTTCCTTCAAGGACTTCTTCTGCTCCCTGGTGATGCTGTAGCGGGTCCTGACGAGCCGGGCGATTGTGTTGGCTGCTTCAAGATGGAGGTTGAACCTGTCCGGCTGCTTGTCAATGAGCGTGCGGAGCTTTACCCTGAGGATGGCGATTTCCTCATCGATGCCTTCTATTCCCCGGGCTTGCTCGAGCTGGAGCTGCTCGGACTCGTTAAGTACCTGGCTGTAGAATCCGTGCTTCCGTGCGTTCTGGTTGCCTTTTGGGGCGCCTCTTTTTTCAATTTCATTCACCGTTGCCTTTAGCAGCCCGTAGACAAGGACCCGGGCGGCTAGATCATAATTCTGCTGTTCGAGGGCGACTTTCAATAGTTTCATGCTGGTTCTCCTATCTCATTTGATTACAGCGATGATTAAGATTACGCCGATGGCGAGGCTAAAGCCTCGCGGCTACATGCCCCCCCCACCGAGATTGCCACGTCCTTCAGCGGAAGGACTCGCAATAACAGACTGGACTGTGGCGGCGTGGCGTTTCTTGGCTTCGTGAACGAGACGTATAGTTGACTGGGGAACTTTGAACTTGCCGATTTCTTCCATCTCGGCTTTTGTATAGACGACGTAGCCTTCGGGGACGTCCTTGACTGACTCGTCTCTGACCAGGGCGATTATCTCGTCATCAAGAGCGCTGCACTGCCACAAGCACCAGCCCTGGGTGGCGAGAAGCTCGGGGGTCGGGTCAGGCTCGTCGGGCTGCTGGATTGGGCTGGGGATAGAGACGGGCTCGGTTTTGATGTCCCCGTCGTCCCCCATGTCCCCCTGAAGCTGGTTTTTGCGTATTTGAGGGGACGTTGGGGACATCAGGGACGTTAAATCAGGGGGCGTATCACTTAGGCCGTATTCTGCGGTGAGGTGGTTCAGCAGCTCGATATCATAATAGTAACGCCTCTTGCTGGCATGTTTTTTGGAAAACTGGAAGCCCAGCCGGCG
>Ga0315277_10010546_pt1 | contig 11692 bp, 10 predicted proteins | sample YL17G05_15_MG_FD_203695 | JGI IMG/M metagenome (GOLD analysis project Ga0315277, IMG submission 203695) | Sediment microbial communities from Yellowstone Lake, YNP, Wyoming, USA - YL17G05_15 | ecosystem: Environmental > Aquatic > Freshwater > Lake > Sediment | place: USA: Wyoming | collected...
AAGACCGACGCCGGTCCGGAGGTCGTGCTGGGGCAGCTGGCGAGCGGCTCCTACTTCGACGTGATGGGGGTCCGCCCGGTTCTCGGCCGGGGCTTCCGGCCGGAGGAGGACGTGTTGCCCGAAGGGCAGCGCGTGGCGGTCATCAGCCATCGACTCTGGACCAGTCGCTTCAACGCGCGCCGCGACATCATCGGCAAGACGTTCTTCGTCAACAGCCAGCCGTTCACCATCATCGGCGTCGCGGCGGAAGGCTTCGTTGGACCGAGGCCCCTGTTCGCGACCGACGTCTGGGTACCGCTGTCGCTCACCCGTCGCATTCTGCCATTCCCGATCTCGTTCGAGGACAGGGGCTCGACGTGGCTCATCGTAACGGGGCGGATGAAACCGGGTGTCACCCTCGCGCAGGCCGAGCACGCGGCCGAGAGCCTTGCGACGGCGCTGCGCGAACAGGATCCCGCGACCAGCCGTCGCAAGCACTTCAGGTTGTTCCCGATCACCGCGATGCGCACCGGCCTCAAGGACCCGGTGCCGCCGCAAACGCGTACCGCGACAATGCTCCTCTTGGGACTGGCTGGTGTCGTGCTGCTGGTCGCCTGCCTGAACGTTGCCAGTATCCAGCTCGCCCAGGCGTGGGATCGCCGTCGTGAAATCGCACTCAGGCTGTCCCTTGGCGCATCGCGCGCGCGCGTGGTCCGTCAGCTGGCAACGGAGACGCTGCTGCTCGCCCTCGTGGGCGGCGCGTTCGGTCTGCTGCTGGCTGCTTGGACCGTTGACCTTCTGTTGCGGGCCCAGCCGGCGATCCTCGAGCTGCCGATCACGTTGGAGATCCCCTTCGATTGGCGGGTGTTCACCTATACGGCGGCGCTGTCGCTGGCGAGTGCCGTTGCAGCCGGGCTGCTGCCGGCGGCCTTCGGCGTGCGGCGCAACCTGTTCGGCGCACTCCGGGACAACGGGTGGGGCGGCCGGCCGCGTTCGCGCTTGCGTCTCCGCCAGGGGCTCGTAGTCGCGCAAGTTGCGCTGTCGGCCGTCTTGCTTGTCGTTGGTGGGCTGGCCATCCGGAGCACGGATCACGCCCGGGCGGTTGATCCGGGTTTCGATCTCACCCGCGCGCTCGTCGTGCCCGTGGACCTCGGATTCGCCCGCTACGACGAAGCGACCGGACGCCGTTTCTTCTCGGAGGCACGAGACCGCATCGCCCGGCTGCCGGGCGTGGGTGCAGCTGCATTCGCGCTGGACGTCCCGCTCGGCCAGATGCACATCCGGAACTCCGTTGCGGTCGATGGTTACCAGGCTCGGCCGAACGAGGACATGGCGCTCCGCTTCAACGCCGTCGGCCCCGGCTACTTCGACACGCTCGGTATACGGATCGTCCGCGGCCGTCCGATTGACGACCGCGATCGCAGCGACACCCCGCGTGTGGCGGTGGTGAGCGAAGCGTTCGTCGCGAAGTACTTCGGCGGCGGGGATCCAATCGGGCGTGCGTTTCGCACCGGCGATCGGGCGTGGTCGGTTGTGGGCGTCATGCGTGACGGCCGCTACGATCGGCTCGACGAGGCGCGCCAGCCGTACTTCTGCCTGCCGATCACGCAGTTCGAGTACGTCGCGCGCCTGATGCTCCTGGTCGACACCGGGCGAAACGAGCCCGCAACGCTCGCTCCCGACGTCATCCGAGAGATCAACCGGACGGACCCGGACCTCCCGATTGGCCGGATACTGACCGGCCCTCAGTTCCTGCGCCAGCCGCTCCAGACCACGGGTGGACCTGGTGCCCTCGCCTGGGGACCCGCGCTGCTTGCGCTCGTGCTGGCCATCGTCGGCCTGTACGGACTGGTTGCGTACTCGGTCAGCCAGCGGACGACGGAGTTCGGCGTTCGAATCGCGCTGGGCGCACAGCCCTCCGAGGTGGCAACACTCGTGCTCCGTCAGGGAGTCGCGCTCATGCTGATCGGCTCCGGCATCGGCCTGATCTTGTCGCTGGGTCTCGCGCGGGTGCTTGCCGCGCTGTTCTACCAGGTTCGGCCCTTCGAACCCATCGTCTTCGCGACGGTGCTGCCGCTCCTGATGCTGTGCGGCGCGCTCGCCTGCTACGGCCCGGCACGACGGGCTGTACGGCTCGATCCGATTCGCGCGCTCAGGTGCGAGTAGGGACTTCTCCTCCGCGCCGCGGGCCGAGCGTTTTTCGAAGCAAGAACGAAGACCGTTCCCGCCACGTTTTCAAAGAGCCGAACGTCATGTCTTTCATCGCCGCCGCGGTTCCTGCCGGCGGCGCCGGGTCGCGCGCCAACCGGAGAGCAGCCCAAGTGATTCAATCCTGGCAGGCCCCCGAGCGCCACTCGCTGCAAAGAACGCTCGCGCTCCATCTCGCCCCCGGCGCGCTGCTGACCCTGGCGTTTCTTCTCGGGGCTCCGCAGGTCGTTCGCGCCGGCGCTTCGAGCTACCTGGCCCTCCTTCTCTGCATTCCGCTGGTCCTGGTTCCCGTCGAAGTCGGGATCCTCGTCGTCGAAGGCCGGCGAACCGGGCACAGATGGCGGTTCCTGACCGCCTGTGGCGGACGCTCGCGTCTCTCGGTCGGGGAAACCCTGTTGAGCGTCGCGGCCCTCTACCTGATCGCAGCCGCTGCGACCTTGCTTGTGGCGCCTTGTCGTCCGGTCGTCCTCAGCGCGTTGTCAGGCTGGCTGCCGCCGTGGGCGATCGTCGATAGCCTCCCGGCCGGCGTCTCGCGGGGCACGCTCTGGTTCGGGCTCGCCTTCTCCGGCCTCGTCGCGCCGGTCGTCGAGGAACTGTACTTCCGCGGGTTTCTCCTGCCGAGGATTCCGGTTGGCGGAGCATGGGCTCCTGCGGTCAACGCGGCGCTCTTCTCGATCTATCACTTCTTCTCGCCATGGAACTACGCGGCCATCTTCGTGGCGTTTTTGCCGCTGGCTTACTACGTTCGACTCAGGGGCCGCCTCCTGCCGGTCATCATCAGCCATTGTCTCTTCAACGGTCTGGGAATCGCCGGCGCTTTGGCGGGAGTCTCGTAGGTGACAATGGCTCGTTCAGCCGCTCGGAGCGTTCCCGCGGGATGCCCGCCGGCGCTCGATTTCGCAGCCCGAAAGGAGACCGTTCATGCGTGAAGACGACAGGACAATGAAGCGACGCCGCTTCCTCTCGGTGTGCGGGATGGCCGGCGTGGCGATGGCGGGTGTCTCGGCCACTGGCGAGGCGCAGTCACCGCCGCCGCTGCAACAGCAACTGGCTCCGGCCAGGCGCCGCTACCGGATCGAGATGGAGATCGTCGAGTGCAAGGCGGGACGCTGCGCGGCGCACAAGCTCGGCGACAGGTTCGCCTATCCGGCCGATCGGGGCCGGATGTGCCCGTGGTTGCTCGACAGCATGAACAGCGCCATCCGCGTGCTGGAATACGGCGGCACCATGCCGTGGCTCTACGAGGGCACGCCGTACAAGAAGGTGATCGACCCCGACGGCGTGACGACGGAGTTCATCCGCTGCCCGGATCCGACCGACGCCGGCGTCGTCGTGAAGATCACGCGGACCAGAGTGTAGACCGCTCTCCTCGAAAGGTCGGTACTGAATGAGACCGATCCTCACGCGCGGTCCGGCAGCGACGACAGGCGCCGCCGCGATCCTGCTGCTCGCATGTTCGGCACTCTCCACGATGTCGCTGGACGCCGCGAGTCCACCGACGCAGACGGCTGCGATTCACGACGCCATCCGGGCGAACGACCTGGCGGCGGTCAAGCGGCTGGTGGATGCGAACGCCGCTCTGGCCAACCTGCCCGACAAGGACCGAAACACCCCGCTGCACCTGGCCGCCGCGGGGAACTCGATGCCGATCGCGGAGTATCTGCTAGCCAAGGGGGCGGTCGTCGGCGCCCGGAACGCTGCAGGCGATACGCCCCTGCACAGCGCAGCCGCTGCCGGCGCACTTGGTACGATCGACCTCCTGCTGAAGCGAGAGGCGGCCATCGATGCGGGCAACTGGCAGGGCGCCAGTCCACTCCACGTCGCCATCGTGAGCGCAAAGGATGACGCCGCGCGGCTGCTCATCGACAGAGGGGCCAACCTCCGATGGCAGGACGCTGCAGGGCGCAGTCCGCTCCACCACGCCGCCTTCAACAACCGCATGGCCATCGCCGAGATCCTGCTGGCAAAGGGAGTCGAAGTCGATGCCCGGATGCAGCAGCAAGTAACACCTCTCGGACTGCTCACGGTGGCGACGAACCACGTCAACATGGCCCGGTTGCTCATCGCGAAGGGCGCGGACGTCAACGCGCGCAATGCACTGGGCGCGACCCTCCTGGAGATGGCGGCAGGCCGCGGTTCGAGAGCCCTGATCGATCTCCTGCTCGACAACGGCGCCGGATTCGACACGGCGCGCGCAAAGGCCCTGCCGCTCCTGCGCGCGGCCGCAGCAGTTGGTTCGATACGGCTCTTCAATCTCGTCGTCGAAAAGGCCGGAAGCGATCTGTTCGGCAACGCATCCGACGACGGGGCCACCATGGATGCCGCGATCCGCGGTGGTTCGGTCGAAATCGTGAAGGTGCTGCTGTCCAGGCGCATTGCGATTGACACGGCCGTCGACGTCAACGGCCTCACGGCCCTGCACCGCGCCGTCAACGCCGGCGCAACCGGGTTCGTCGAACTGCTCGTCTCCCAGGGCATCGACATCAACAGGCGGACCAACGATGGCCGGACTGCCTACAACATCGCCGAGGCCCGGGCGAACAAGGAGGCGATGAGCCTGCTGCTCAAGCTTGGTGCCAGCCGTGAGCCTCAGAAGTTCCCTACTCTGACGGGCCCCTACCTGGGTCAGTCTCCTCCGGGCAGCGAGCCGAAACCGTTCGCCCCAGGCATCGTCTTTGGGCATCACAGCGCGTTGGCCGTATCGCCCGACGGACAGGAGATGTACTGGGGCTCGACGTCGGCCATCATGATGACGAGGCTCCAGAACGGCCGGTGGACGACGCCGGCGCCGGCGCCGTTCAGCGGTACCAGCACCGTGGAGTTCTACGACGATGTGCCGTTCGTGTCGCCGGATAACAAGCGGTTGGTCTTCACGTCGCTGCGACCCGTTGGCGCCGGCGCCGGAGGCAAGGAGAACATCTGGTTCGTCGAAAGGACCGCGGGCGGATGGTCAACACCCAAGCCGGTGAGCCCCGAAGTCAACGGCATGCTCCTGCACTGGCAGATCTCGGTCTCGCGATCCGGCACGCTGTATTTCAAGGGCAGGAGTGAAGCCGGAAACGGCATCTATTTCTCCCGCCTGGTCAACGGTGAGTACACGAAGCCCGTCTACGCCGGTCCGGCGATCAACGGCGAGGGTGACGGGATCTGTCCGTACGTCGCCCCGGACGAGTCGTACCTGATCTTCTCCCGGCCCTCGGCGAACCGCCGTGAAGCGCTGTTGTTCATCAGCTTCAAGGCGCAGGACGGGCAGTGGGGCGCTCCCGTTGCGCTGGATCGACGTCTGCGCGGGCCCATGGCCATTGTCTCGCCCGACGGCAAGTACCTGTTCCTTGGCGGAATCACGTGGGCGGAGGCGGCGTTCATTGAAGCGCTGAGGCCGAAGCACCTTCCCGAGCCAAAGTCGTAAGTGCGTCGACACCCCGATGTCGCGTCGATCCCACGCCGTGCAAGAAGGTGATCGACCCGGAGGGTGTGACGACGGAGTTCATCCGCTGCCCGGATCCGACCGACGCGGGCGTCGTCGTCAAGATCACGCGGACCAGGGTGTGAGCGGCGCGCGACACATTCCGGGAGTGAGTTCCGTCCGTTGTCCGGCGAATCACTCCTGGAGTTTGCCTGCGCCTCACCTGCCGGCCTTCAGCACCCATTCGCGGACCTTGTCCGCTGCGAGTGACGCGTGCATCTGTACGATCACCCACTTGCCGTCCCGTTTCTCGAGAACCCCGGTCCAACGGATGTCCTCGCCCATGCCGCGCTTGCCATCCCACTCGCTGATGTCGTCGAGCATGGCCGAGTACCAAGCCACGTCCCCGGAGCGGGACCGGTGGACGCGCAGGTGGCGCACCTCGGTCCGTATCGCCTTGAACCTCGGATCCATGAACGTCTCGAACGTCTTCACGTGCTGCTTCCAGCCGACGACCGTGTGGGTCGAGCCCGTCCAGAAGTAGAAGAGATCCTCGTCGTGAGCCATCGTGCTCTCCTGGAGCGCCCGATCCTTGGTGAGCGCCCAGCAGATCGAGTCCCTGATGACTCGCGCAATGACTGCCTCCTCGTCCTGCGACGAGCCCTCGAACGAGGGACCGGAAGGTCCCGCGGCCCGCGGGGACGAGGCCGACCAGAACAGAACCCCCGCGAGTCCAAGTCCGCACATGGCCGTAAGTGCGTGCTTCATTGAACACTCCTGCTGCCCCGTCCGTCGCTGTCGTCGAACCGCCCGCCGGGCCGCCCCGGGACCGACGGCCCGCGTCCTGCTTCAGATACCTCGCCAGGAAGGCGCGCGCGCAGGCGTGAGCGTGACGTGGCTCCTACGGGTTAGACGTTCTGCGCGTCACACGGTCGCCGCGTCTCGCCTCGAAGCCGCCTCGAAAAACCCTACGCACCGCCACGTGCTTCGCCGCTGCGATGACAGGTCAGGAAACGGGCGCAGCAGCGGGGTACTCGGCGGGTCCCCGCATCAGCCGCTGCACGACGTGCGGGTGGAGGATCGCGACCAAGACCTACCACCGCAACAGCCAATAGAGCCCGCGCGGGGGTCAGACCTCCCTGGCGCAGTGCGCGACTCCCACTGCGCACTGCGCCGGGAGGCTGTCCAGGGCGTCGAGGATCTGCTCCCGACGCGGTTCACAATCCGGTTCGTCGGCCTCCACCAGACGCCGTGCGTGGCGCCGCCGCAAGGCGTCCAGCAGGTGACCGGCGTAGTCCGACGCCTTCACCGGGCGCAGCAGCACAAGGTCGTCGCACGCGCGCTCGCGTTCGATGAACACCCTGCGCTCCAACGCCCAGACGAGCGGATTGAACCAGTAGACGCAGCAGGCCAGGCGGGCTGCCAGTTGCACCAGCGGATCCCACCTGGCGATGTGGCCGCACTCGTGGTGAAGAATTCCACGAATCGTTCGCGCGGCCAGTCGATGGCGTGTGCGGGGATCACGAGCACGGGCCTCCAGAACCTGGCCGCGAACGGCATCCGGGAACGCTCGGACCAGGCGAGCGCAACCGTCCGCCCGGGCAGACAGGCGGCGCGGACGCTGTCGAACGCTTGGAGCAGGCCGGCATCGGTCACCGGCGCGGCGGCGCGCACGATCCGATCGACGAGGAGCCGGCCTCCCAGGAGCCGGCCCGCGAGCAGCAACGCGCCAGCCACCCAGCCGGCCAGCACCCACGGAACCGATCCGCGGGATCGCGTAGGCGTGGGCCCGGCGCGTCGTGGCTGCACCCAGGATGCTGCCGTTCCGCCCGGGCCTTCTGCCGGCGATACCGCAGGACCCACGTCACTGACAGCAGCGTTCGGGCCCGGCCCGCCGGACGGCACTGTTACGGGGATCCACCCGGCGTGCCAGCGCGGCCCGACGACAGCCGCGACGGGCAGCACGAGTAGCGCTGCAACCGCTCCGGCGAGCACCACGTGACGGTGGGCGGCCGACATCCGGCGCATCGTGGTCGCCAGGCCCAGAGCCACCGCCGCCACGGCAACCGATTTGGCCGCCAGTTCGAGCGCGCCGAGGCCGGCGTCAATCCCAAAGACGGTCCACATGGCTACCTCCCCTTGTCCTTCGCCTGCCGGATCAACTTCCGGAGCGCGCTCCGCTCGTCGTCGTCCAGTCGCACGCCGGTCCCGCCGAACAGGGCGGCCACGGTACGGGCGGCCGATCCGGCGAAGAAGGTGTCGACGACGCGGCGCAGGGCGCGCTCGCCGGCAACCCTGGTCGCCTCGCGGGCGCGGTATGCCTTCTTCGGACCGTCGTGGCGGTACTCGATCGCGCCCTTGGCGACCAGCAGGTTGAGCATGCGTCGCACGGCGCCGTCGGTGGGCGCCGAGGACAGGTGAGCGATGAGGTCGGCGACAGTGGCCTCACCGAGCCGGTGGATGATGTCCATGATCTCCTGCTCGCGCCTGGTCAGGCGCCGATGTTCCGATCGCGCCATCGCTGTCTCCTTGTCCGCGGCGTGTTGTCGATTCGGCCGGTCTTATCGCTAATATTTTAGCGGACCGCTACAAATATAGCGCATTGAATTCGCCTGTCAAGCCTTTCTTCCGGTTCCGTACGGATCGTCGATCGTGGGTGGCGTCGCTGGCGGCCCCGGGTCCGTGGCGCCTTGACGCCCGGCAACGAGCTGTTCCGGAAGAAGGTTGTGCTTCGGCGGCGCCGGGCCCGCAGTCTTCCCGATAGAAACGAGAGCGGCTATGGCCAGACCGCTCAGGCCCAGCGCCAGGGGCCGGGACCTCCGAGGGGTCCTCATGATCGTCTCCTAGAACCTCAAGGCGTACCCAACCTTGGCGAACAACGTACGGTCCTTCTGGGTCAAGGCGAACTCGGGGGCTCCGAGATAGTTGTCCGCGTATCCGACGAAACACACGGTCCTGGGGTTCAGCTTGTAGGAGAAGAGGATCTGCGAGAACAGCTTCCGCGACCGCGCCGAGACGGGGATCAGGTAGTTGGCCGTGTTGTAGTCGTAGTCGTAGTACTGGAAGAGACCGCGCACGAAGAGCTTCGTGTTCACGTGGTAGATGACGGTCGTCTGGCCGACCAGCGCCGCGTATAGCCGCGCGGCCTGGACGTCCATGCGTTCGCGCGTGACGGCCAGATTCAGCCGCCAGTGCGCCCCGAGGTTGTAGGCCAGTTGAGGCCCCAGAGACGTCTTCTGTCCTCTGCGCACGTTGACGTAGTCGACGGCATCTCCGAACGACGAGGACATCGCGAGGGTGAGGGCCCCAGAGGGCACCACGCCGGCTGTCAGGGAGAACCTGGACAGGTCGAAGTCGATGCCGCCGTACCGCTGCCGGGACAGGGCATGCGACAACGTGAAGGTCGTCTGGTGGATCCCGGTGTAGGACAGCGCGTTGTCGAGTGAGTGCGACAGCGTCGTCCCGCCGTACTCGAGGCTGTACTCTCCGGCGTTGCCCAGGACGAACCGCGACCACCATCCCTTCTTCCTGGCAATCCAGGTGTACAAGGAGCGTGCGGCCACGCGCCTGAAACCGACCTGGGGCATGTAGCCGAGGTCCGCCCGGAAGTTCTTCCCGACGTCATCGACTTCGACATCCAGTTGGTAGTACCTGGTCTTGTGCGTGAAGAGGGCAACCAACGCCTTGTCGCCGAACGTCCCCCGCGGCTGGCCGAACGCGTCGGCCGTGGACCTGTCGTAGCGCGTGCTCGACCCCAGGAACTGGAACAGCACTTCGTCGTTCGGCGTCAGGCGGACGTGGCCGTCGACGCCGTACACGTAGTTGGCGTAGCCGCCGCTGTCGCGGGCGGAGAGGAAGGTACCCAGGTTGGAGTCGTGTCCCAGGTCCCGGCTGTAGCGGAAGACGCCGGAGAGGTTGGGTTCGTATAGCGTGGACGATCGGGAGAACTGGCTGCCGGGGAAAATGAGGTTGGTGATGTCGTCGCGGACAGCATAGGCGCCGATGGCGTTTCTCCCCTCCTTGCCGGTCAACTTGACGCCCCACTGGGGGTTCCGCAGCGTCCTGGTGTAGAGGACGTTCAGCGGCATGCGGAAGAAGTCGAGCCCGTCGGTGAAGAACGGCCGGCGCTCGGCGTAGAACAGGGCGAACGGCTGGTTGATGTCGAGTTGGGCGGCGTCGGCTTCCACCTGAGAGAAGTCCGGATTCACGGCGCCGGCCAGGACAAGGTTCGGTGTGAGGCCCCAGCGGCCCGTCAGCCCGGCCTCCGTGCTCTTGTCGCGAATGGAGAAGCCGCCCGCCGGAAACGCCGGCCGTTCGTCGGTCCGCGTGGCCGTCACGGTGGGGCTGAACTCGACATTGCGCCCCGGGGAGGCGCCCTCGAACCCCTGCACTTTCATGTACTGGCACACGCGGCAACTGTTGCTGCGGTCGTAGGGTCTCGTCCAGATCTGGTGGTTCATCTGGCGCGGGTACCCGCGCACGGCGTTGAGCCCCCAGATCTGCGGCCCCTTCGTCCGTTGAAAGCGAAGCGAAGAGAAGGGGATGGCGAGTTCCACCGCGTATCCCCACTCTTCGATCCGCGTGGCCGTGTCGTAGATCATGTCCCAGCTGTAGTCCTTCACGCCCGCTGAATCCGACACGCCGTCGAGCTGGACGCCGCCGGCGGTCGTGATCAGCGTGAAGGCCCGCCGGCCGTCGTTGTACGTGTCGATTTCGACGGCGACCCAGTCGTCGCCGTTCGACTTGTCCCGCTCACCGTAGTGGGCGCGAATCCGTGACGGCTCGGGATCGTACGCGCGGAACGCGATGTACAGGCGGCTCTCGTCGTAGGCGAGCAAAACCTCGGTTCTGACGGGAGGTGCGACGTTTTCGCGAGGGGAGATCTCGTAGTTGAGTTCGAGGACCTGTGCCTGCTTCCAGCCTTCCTCGTCCAGGCTGCCGTCAACTTTGATCGGCGACGAGATCCTCGGGATCACGTGCGGACTAGCCGCCGTCCCGTCTGCCGGCGGGCTCTGCCCCTCGGAGGAAGACACTCTCAGGAAGCTCACCAGGATGGTCAACGCCAGCTTCGACTGTGCCGTCATCTGCTGTGTTCCTTGCCTTCAGCGTTTTGCCTTCTGCTCGGCGAACTCGATGACGTGGCCGTCGCGCCACTCTCCGCCGGCGTTCTGGAACCAGCGATCCACCATCGTGCCGTCGGCTTTCATTTCGAAGGTGTTCCTGTAGTCGAACGTCTGCTCCGGGAACACGATCTTGCCCTGGATGGTGACGACGCGGTCTTTGACCGTCACCGTGCCGCGCTGCACCACGCCGCCGCTGTTGACGATGACGACGGCGATCTTCCGCGCTTCGCGGTCCCAGTAGAAGTGCCCTTCGGAGTAGCTGCCCACCTCCGGAATCGAGGCCGTGTACCGCACGACCGATCCATCCCACAGGACTTCGAAACGCCGGTCCGTCTTGAACGTCCGGCTTCCGTCCGGCGACTTCATGTCGCCCGCCCAGGACCGGTTGACGAGGGGCGAGAGGGCCTTGAGCTGGTCCGATAGAGACTGGCCCGCCGCCGGATGGTCGCACGCCAGCAGAAGGAGAACCGGAACGACGGCCATCCTGCCGGCCTTCGTCACACGCGTCATCTGACCCCTCCTTGCGACGCTGGGCCGCTTCGCGGCAGAAGAAGAGGGACTTCGCGTCCGGCGTGATCATGGGAAGGACGTCTTCCCCAATTCACTGCGCTCGACCGGGCGCCGCCCGGAGCTGCTGGATCATCTCCTTGATGGCGGCGATGACGGGTGCGGGCTTTTCCAGGTGCATGTAGTGGCTGATGTCATCGAAGACGATGAACCGCCCCCCGAGGTCGGTCGCCATCTTCTTCTGCAGGTCCACGCCGACTTGGGACATCTTGCGGCGGGCTTCCGGGCTGAATCCCGGCGGCACACCGCTCTCGCGATTGGCGCCCGCGATGAGGACGAGAACGGGCACACGGGGCAGAGGCCCCATCTTCAGCTCCTGTTCCCGCGACTCCAAGATGTAGTCCAGTTCGGTTCTCGGGTTCGGTGGAGCGGACGCGCGGGAGGTCATCTGATCGAGCTTCTCGAGATC
>Ga0315277_10010547_pt1 | contig 11692 bp, 1 predicted proteins | sample YL17G05_15_MG_FD_203695 | JGI IMG/M metagenome (GOLD analysis project Ga0315277, IMG submission 203695) | Sediment microbial communities from Yellowstone Lake, YNP, Wyoming, USA - YL17G05_15 | ecosystem: Environmental > Aquatic > Freshwater > Lake > Sediment | place: USA: Wyoming | collected...
CCGCCGTGGCCAGATCGGCAACCTGAATATAGAACGTCAACCTGTCCGTGTAGTCGAAAACCACCGAGCGGTCGCTCCCGTTCCAGCGGATGCGCGAGGCTGCGTTGAACCCGCTCCCATATATGGATGCGTAGACCGAGCTGCTCGTCCCCGCCTGTGCGCTCGAAGGCGAAATCGAGCTGATCACCGGCACCGGGTTGGCCGTGATGGTGAAGGTCGCCGCGTTCGATGTCCCGCCACCCGTGGGCGGGTTGTAGACCGTCACCTGCGCTGTGCCCGCCGTGGCCAGATCGGCAGCCTGAACGTAGAACGTCAACCTGTCCGCGTAGTCGAAAACCACCGAGCGGTCGCTCCCGTTCCAGCGTATCTTCGACGCCGCCGTGAATCCGGTCCCGTTAATCGTCGTGTAGACCGAGCCGGTCATCCCCGAGGGCGCGCTCGACGGTGAAAGTGAGGTGATCGCCGGCACCGGGTTCGACTCGATGGTGAACGTCAGCGCGTTCGACTCCCCCGCACCCGGGTTGTACACCGTCACCTGCGCCGTCCCTGCCGTGACCAGATCGGCAGTCGGAATGTAAAACGTCAACCGCGTGCTATAGCTGAAAACCACCGAGCGGGCACTCCCGTTCCAGCGAATCACCGAGGTCGAGTTGAACCCCGTCCCGGTTATCTCTGTGTATACCGAGCTGGTCACTCCCGATGGCGCGCTCGATGGTGACAGCGATGTGAGCACCGGCGTCGGGACCACATTCGCGTTGAACACCAGGTTTCCGCCGCCGGCGCTGAACGAGCTCACCATGAAGTAATAGGTGCTGGGGAAGCTGCCGCCGGCGCTGACGCTCAGCGCGAGCTGCGACTGCGAGCCGCTGGCGTCGTCGTTGCAGCCCACCGACGTGAACGAGCCCGGCGACCCTGTCCACGCCGAGAGCACCGTGTCGTAGTTGCTGCCAAAGGTGTCGACGAGTATGCTGCCAGTGGCCGCCGGCGTGTACTTGTACCAGACCGTGTTGTTGCGCTTGCCCCCGCCGCAGGTGGGCGTGGGGTCAGTGGTTTCGGTAGTGGCCGTGGTGGTGTCCATCGTGTCGGTGAACGGCAGGGCGGTGATTGCTTTCGCATCGGCGAAGTTGTCGTTGGGACCGCTGATCTTGGCGATGAAGGCGTCGTCGCTGCCACCACCGTATGCAGCTTGCAGCGGGCTGGCCGTCGGGAAGTTGGTGGAGCCGGTATCGCCGGTCACATAAGCGTTGCCGGCTGAGTCCACGGCGATACCGTTCCCCGAGTCCGAAGCGCTGCCGCCCAGGTAGGTCGAATAGGTCAGGGCCGAGCCAGTCGCGTTCAGCTTCGCGACAAATGCGTCACCGAAGCCGCTGCCCCCGTGAGCGGCCTGCAGCGGACTGGCCGTCGGGAAGTTGGCGGACCAAGTCTCGCCGGTCACGTAAGCGTTGCCGGCCGAGTCCACGGCGATACCGCAGCCGCGGTCGCTCTCGTTGCCGCCGAGGTAGGTCGAATAGATCAGGGCCGAGCCGGCCGCGTTCAGCTTCGCGACAAATGCGTCATCAAAGCCCCCGTTGGCGGCCTGCAGCGGGCTGGCCGTCGGGAAGTTGCCGGAGCGCGTGTAGCCTGTCACATAAGCGTTGCCGGCCGAGTCCACAGCGATACCTCTGCCCTCGGCGGCACTGCTGCCGTTCAGGTAGGTCGAGTAGACCAGAGCCCAACCGCCCGCGTTCAGCTTCGCGACAAAGGCGGCATACCCCCCGCCGGAGCTAGCCTGCAGAGGGCTGACCGTCGGGAAGTTGCCGGAGCGCGTGTAGCCTGTCACACAAGCGTTGCCGGCGGAGTCGACGGCGATACCGTAGCCACGGTCCTCGCCGCTGCCGCCCAGGTAGGTCGAATAGATCAGGGCCGAGCCAGCCCCGTTCAGCTTCGCGACAAATGCGTCATCACCGCCCCCGTTGGCGGCCTGGAGCGGACTGGCTGTCGGGAAGTTGGTGGACTGGGTGTCACCGGTCACATAAACGTTGCCGGCAGAGTCCACGGCGATACTGCTGCCCCCGTCGCCACCGCTGCCGCCCAGGTAGGTCGAATAGATCAGGGCCGAGCCACTCGGGTTCAGCTTCGCGACAAATGCGTCATAACCGCCCCCGTTAGCGGCCTGTAGCGGGCTGGCCGTCGGGAAGTTGCCGGAGTTGGTGCCGCCAGTCACATAAGCGTTGCCGGCAGAGTCCACGGCGATACCGTAGCCCCAGTCCCAACTGCTGCCGCCCAGGTAGGTCGAATAGATCAGGGCCGAGCCAGCCGCGTTCAACTTTGCGACAAAAGCGTTGCTGTCCCCTGAGGCGCCCTGCAGCGGGCTGGCCGTCGGAAAGTTGCTGGAGTAGGTCCCGCCGGTCACATAAGCGTTGCCGGCAGAGTCCACGGCGATACCGTAACCGTAGTCCCCGTAGCCCACACTGCTGCCGCCTAGATAGGTGGAGTAGGCCAGCACCGGATCGACGACCAGCGGCTGGGCGGCGTCGTATGAGCCTAGTTCGAAGCCGACCTCGTGGGAGTGCGGATTGCGGATTGCGGATTGCGAACCTGGAACGCGGAGAACGAAGCGGCCGGGGATGTCGCGGCGCTGGTCGGCGATTTGCTGGTAGACGATGGGCTTGTGCTGGCGCACTTCGCCACCGGCCACGTGCATGACCAAGTCGCCTGTTTCGTCGATCTCGGTGCGCTCGGCGCCGTCCACCTCGAACTTGATCTGCCGCGGGTCCGCGCCCGGCGAGACAACAAAGTCGTATTCGAGCTGCCGCTGGTTGCCGTAGTGCACCAGGTTGATGCCGGGATACACGTCGCGGTACTCGACCTTGGCGTAGGTGGGCACGTTGGTGCGCCACTTCGAGGGGTCGTTGCCGATGAAGTAGTTGCTCTTGCCGGGCAATTCGTCGAGGCCGCGTACTTCGGGCATCGGGTTCGCGTTGATGAGCTTGAGGCGGAGATTTACCGCAGAGGACGCAGGAGAGTGCGGAGTGCGGAGTGCGGAGTGCGGATTTCGAGCTTCGCCCTGCGGATTTGCGGAGTTTGCATTCCGCAATCCGAAATCCGCATTCCGCAATTGCAGCACTGCTTCCGTACCTGTGAGAAACAGCGTGTAGCCGCTGCCGCGGGAGACGAACTTCACCGACTCGTCCGTCTGGCCCTGGTTGGCCTCGAAGCTCAACGGCAGGCGCGCGTAACTCACTTCAATTGCGGATTTCGGATTTCGGATTGCGGATTTCGAGCTAGACGACAATCGCGGCGGACGGCCGGCCATCATCGCCAGCACCGCCAGCAGGCACAGCAGTGCCGTGAACCACCAAGACACTGGGACACGCGGCCCCTGGGAGCGCAGGCGTCTCGCCTGCGGGCCCTCAGACGGCGCCTGCCGGGCCGTCCCATCCCATGTTGCATCGTGGCTTGGCTGCTTCGTGCCTTGGTGGTTCAAGCCAAACCGAGGATCGCTTCGATTGCCTGACATACGATTCCTCCACTGTCTCCATGACTCAAAACCCTTGCCCGCGAGACGCCGGCGGTGCATCTACATCTGCTCGCGCGGCACCGGCAGGCTCACCCGCACATCGCTGCCGTCCGCCGCACTGGCGCTGATGCCGTGGAATCGCAGCGTGGCAGCGGGCAGCCTGCCCGCTTCGGCTCCGACAATTGCCACATAGCCCAGCACTAGCCGCTGGCCCGCCGCCACCTGCAAGCCCTCCAACCAGGCGATTGAGAGCACGCCGGGCACATCGGGATCGATCAGAGTGGGCGGCGGTGCGGTTCCAGGTTTCAGGTTCCAGGTTCCAGGTTGTAGTCCCGTCATCCCCATCGAGAAGCTCAACCCGGCCAGTTCCAGTGCCCGAGCCGCTTCCAGATACACCGGCACACGCACGGCGCCGCCTTCGGCGGCCTGCGGCAGGCCAAGCTCGAGGCGCGCGGCGGGCGGCACAGGCAAGGCTGCCTGTGCTACTACCTCCTGGCCCGCGCCCGCCGGGCAGGCCAGGCCGCGCGTGAAGCGTCGCGGCCGCGACGTGTCCACGCTCGTCACCCGCCGCAGCGTATAAATAAGGTCCACGGTGTTCAGCGTTGCATTTCCGCCGCGGACGGTTGGCGTATCGGCCGGATGTGAGTCGATGGCGTCGAAGCGGTCCGAGCAGGCCGGCGGCCGGTAACCCGGCACGCTGGTCACCGCCCGCAGCGCGTAAATCAGGTCCAGAATGTTCAGGTCTTCGCTGCCGAACTCGCCCGCATCGTCTTTGTCGCTGTCGCCGTTCAGATCGCTGCCGAAGGGGAAAACGTCACCTACCAGGTAGCTGCGGCCGGAGACCGACAGCGTGGCGCTCGCGCCGGCCAGCAGGGGAATGTTGACCATCCCCAGACCCCCGCTCGCCCCCGTCACCCGGATCGTGTAGCTCTGCCCTTCGGTGGCCAGCGACGGTACGGGAACCACCACCTCGCCCAGCCGCACCGTGCCATTTAGAGCCGTCGCCAAGCTCATCCAGGTCACGCTGATGATCCCCGGACCCGCGTTGGGGTCGGTCAAGGTCGGCGCGGCCATGCCTGCATCGCGCGTGAACGAAAGGCTGTCGGTCACAGCCGGCGCCCCGCCGTTCGGCACAACCTGAAGCCCGAAGCCCACACTGTCGACGCTCGCTCCGCTGTTCAGCGTCAAAGTAACCGCGACGCGCGCCGTACCCCCGGGCGATGCGGTGGCGTTGACCGGGGCTACCGAGCCAACCGCCACCGAGGCGGGCGTTCCAGTCGCCGCAAACGTCGCCGTCGCCCCCGCCCCCACCGAGGCCTGCGCGGTGTTGGCCCCTTCCACGCTCCCCAGCGTCCACATCACCTGCGCCTGGCCGTTGCTGCCGCTAATGGTGGAAGCCGCGCTCAGGCTTCCGTCGCCGCCGGTGACCGCGAAGTTCACTGTGGCCCCGGAAACCGCGTTGCCATACTGATCGAGGACCTTCACGACCAGAGGCCCGGGGAGCATCGTCCCAGCGGTGGCGGTCTGGTTGTTGCCACTGACAATAGCCAGCGAGGCCGCCGGCCCAGCCCTCACTGTTGCCGTAAACACCGCCGAGAGGGAAGTGCCCGATATCGAAGCGTTTACGGTAACAGTCCCGGCGGTCGTGCCAACGGTCAGCGTGACCTGCGCCTGGCCGTTGGCGCCGGTTGTGGCCGTATTGGCGCTCAGAGTGCCGCTGCCGCCCGCGGCGATGGCGAATGACACCGTCACGCCGGCGAGCGGATTGCCGTTCTGATCGAGCGCCCGGACAACCAAGGGATCGGGGAGAGCGGCGCCTGCCGCCGCCGACTGGCTGTTGCCGGAGAAGGCCGTGAGCGAGGCCGGCGCCAGCGCGGTGGCGGTGAAGGTAATTGCTGTCAGCGTCTCGGAGGTAACGCGCACGACGTTGTTGCCGGCCATGGGACCGAGTTTCCAGGTTACTTGGACGCGGCCGTCCGCCGCGGTCTTCGCCGAGGTCGTACTCAGGATGCCGCCGCCGCTGGTGACTTCGAATTCGACCGTCACGTCGGGGACCGGGTTGCCGTATTGATCAGTCGCCTTGACGACTAGCGCGCTGGGAAGCCACGCGCCTGCCAGACCCGCTTGGCCATCGCCGCCAGCGCGCAGCAAGAAGGCCGGCGGGCCGGGCGCGGCGGTGGCGGTGAAGACGACCGGTGTAAGGCCCGAAACGGTGGCGCTGATGGTCACCGTGCCCGCGGTGGTTCCCAGCGTCGCAGTCACCTGCGCGCGACCGTTGCTGTTCGTGGTGGCGGAGGAAGCGCCCAGGTTGACGCTGCCGGCCGTGATCGCGAAGTTGACCGTAATGCCGCTCAGCGGGTTGCCCCATTGGTCCTTCACTTCCGCCACCAGCGGCGCCAACGCGCCTCCCACCGCCACTGTCTGGTCGGCGCCTGAGACGGCCGCCACCGATGCCGGCGGGCCGAAGGCGCTGGCGTTGAATACCACCGGAGTGAGCGAACCCGCCGAGGCCTGCATGCTGTTAGCGCCCACGCTGCCCAGCGTCCAGGTGACTTGCGCTTTCCCATCGGCGCCCGTGGCGGCGGAGGTGGGATTCACGCTGCCGTTTCCGGCCGTGACCGTGAAGGTCACCGTCACACCGGAAACCGGGTTGGTGTACTGGTCGGCCACCTTCACCACCAGCGCCTTGGCCAGCGCCGTGCCGATCAGGCCCGACTGGTTGTTGCCGTCGACGATGGCGAGCGAGGCGGGCGGGCCGACGGTGGCCGTCAGGGTAAAGGTTGCCGGCGTCGCGACTCCGCCCACCGTGGCGTTGATGGTGACCGTGCCCGGCGTTGTCCCCAGCGTCACATTCACCTGCGCCCGACCAGAGGTGTTGGTGACCGCGGAGGAAGCGCTCAGGCTGGCGGCGCCCGCCGCGATCACAAAGTTCACGGTGATCCCGCTGACGCCGTTGGCCGACTGATCGTTCACCTGCACCACCAGCGGGCTGCTCAGGGTTGTGCCGACAGCGGCCGTCTGGCCACCACCTGAGATTGCCACCACCGCCGTGGCCTGCGCGGTTGCGGTGGCAGTGAAGGTAATCGGCGGAAGAGTGCCCGCGGATGCCTGGACCTGGTTGGCCCCACCGCCTCCCATCGTCCAAGTCGTCTGTGCCTTGCCGTCGGACCCCGTTGGCACCATAGTCGCGCTCAGGCTGCCGCCGCCGGCGGTGACCGTGAAACTCACGCTCACGCCGGAGACCGGGTTGCCGTATTGGTCCGCGACCTTAACCACCAGTGGATTGGGCAGCGTGCTGCCGGCCACCGCCGTTTGGTTGTTCCCGGAGACAATCTGCAATGATGCCGCCGGCCCCGGGGTGGCAAATTCGTCGAAGTCTACCGGTGTGACCCCGGTGGCCGACGCGCGGACGGTGATGGTGCCCGCCGTCTGGCCGAGGGTTACGTTCACTTGCGCTCGGCCGTTGGAGTCTGTCGTGGCGGAGGCGGCGCTCAGAGTCGCGGCGCCGGCCGTCACCGCGAAATTCACGGTGACTCCGCTAACCGGGCTGCCCGACTGATCGTTCACCTGTACCACCAGTGGGCTGGCTAGTTGCGTGCCGACCGAATACGACTGGTTCCTCCCGGAAACCGCGTGCAGCGACGCGGCGGCCGAGGGCGAGCCGCTCCCGCTGACCTTGCGTATCCGGTTGTTGGATGTGTCGGCGATGTAGAGGTTGCCCGATGAATCCGGGGACACACCGGCCGGGCTGGATAGGGATGCCTGTGTGGCCGCGCTTCCATCACCGGCGAAGGTGGCCGTTCCGTTGCCCGCTATTGTAGTGATTGTTCCGGCGGTATCGATTTTGCGGATGCGATGGTTCTGGCTGTCGGCAATATAAAGGTTGCCCGACGAATCCACGGCAACGCCTGTGGGGGAGTTGAGCGAGGCCTGGGTGGCTGGTCCGCTGTCGCCCGCGAATGTGGCGCTGCCGTTGCCCGCCACCAGTCGAACCGTCCCGTCCGCAACCACTCTACGAATACGTTGGTTGTCGGTGTCGGCGATGTAGAGGTTGCCAGCTGAATCTAGGGCCACATCCTGCGGCAGAGAAAACGAAGCGAAGTTGGCCGTTCCACCATCGCCGGAATAGCCTGCGGAACCGGTGCCGGCGAAGGTGCTGACGGTTCCGGCGGCGTCAACCCGCCGTATGCGGTTGTTGTTCCTGTCGGCGATATACAGTCTCCCGGCCCCATCGAAAGCAATTCCGCGCGGAGAGTTGAGGGACGCCGCTGTCGCCGGCCCGCTATCGCCGGAAAGACCACCCGTTCCATTGCCCGCGATTGTCACAATTAGGCCGGTGCTCGCCGGGATCTTGCGTACGCGATGATTGCCAGTGTCGGAAATGTAGACATTGCCCGCTGCGTCCACCGCCAAGCCCTGGGGATCGCTCAAGGAAGCGAGAGTTGCCGGGCCGTTGTCCCCAGAGAACCCCGCCGTTCCGTTGCCGGCCAACGTCGTGATGGTCCCTCCGAGAGTCACCTTACGGATCCGGTTGTTGCCCGAGTCAGCAATGTAAAGGTTGCCAATTGCATCGACCACGACGCGCGAGGGAATCTGCAGTCTCGCAGCCGTGGCGGGGCCTGCATCACCGGCGTAAGCCGCCGTGCCGTCTCCGGCGATTGTGGTGATGGACCCGGCGCCCGAGGACGGCGCGTTAATCGTGAACGTGGCAGAGTTCACTGAATCCCCGCCACCCGGCGCCGCATTGAGAACGGTAACCACAACCGAGCCGACGGCGGCGATATCGGCAGCCGTGATCTGGGCCGTCAATTGAGTGCTGTTGACGAGGGTGGTAACGCGGTTGCTGCCGTTCCAGAGCACAACGGAATACACGAAGTCCGTGCCGTTCACCGTCAACGTGAAAGCCGGGCCGCCCGCCGTCGCGCTGGCCGGTGAGAGCGAGGTGATTGTCGGAGCCTTGCCGTTGACATAGCAAGTAACTGAACTGCTCGCGCCGCCGCCCGGTGGTGGGTTGAAGACGGTTACTTGTGCAAAAGCGGGAGTGGCAATGTCGGTGGAGGTGATGGTGGCCGCCAACAGCGTCGCGTTCACGAAGTTCGTGGTGCGGTCATTGCCGTTCCAGCGCACCACCGACGTCGAAACGAAGCCCGTCCCGTTGACCGTCAGCGTAAAACCAGCGTAGCCCGCCGTCACGTTTGATGGCGACAACGAAGTGACCGCTGGCACGGGGTTCGGCCCGCTGATCGTGAAGCTAAGAGCACTGGAGCTGCCGCCGCCCGGCGCGGGGTTGAACACCGTGATCACCCCTGTTCCCGCCGTGGCGATATCGCCGGCCAAAATCGCGGCCGTCAACTGCGTGGTGTTGACGTAGGTGGTCGCGCGGTCCAACCCGTTCCAGCGCACCACCGCCCCACTCACAAAGTTCGTGCCGTTCACCGTCAGCGTGAAAGCGCTGCTGCCCGGCGCGACGGACGACGGCGAGAGCGAGGTGATAGCAGGCACCGGGTTGCCTGCCGGCTGGTCGGAAATCTTGGCGACAAACGAACCGCCCCCAGCCTGCAGCGCGTTGACCGTTGGGAAGTCAGGGGAATTTGTGACACCCGCGACATAAGCGTTACCGGAGGAGTCCACGGCAATGCCGTAGCCCTGGTCGCCGCCGCTGCCGCCCAGGTAGGTCGAATAGGCGAGGGCCGAGCCGGCCGCGTTCAGCTTCGCGACAAAGGCGTCGACAGTGCCCCCGCCGAATGCGGCCTGTAGCGGGTTGGCCGTCGGGAAGTTACTGGACTCGGTGTAGCCGGTCACATAAGCGTTGCCGGCCGAGTCCACGGCGATGCCGTAGCCAAAATCATAGCCGTTGCCGCCGAGGTACGTCGAATACACCAGTGCCGAGCCGGTCGTGTTCAGCTTGGCAACAAACACGTCGTACGAGCCGCCGCCGTTGGTGGCTTGTAGGGGGCTGGCCCTCGGGAAGTTGGCCGAACTGGTCTGGCCCGTGACGTAGGCGTTGCCGGAGGAGTCCACCGCAATGCCAAAGCCGAAATCGGCGCCATTACCGCCCAGGTAGGTCGAATAGACCAGTGCCGAGCCGGTCGTGTTCAGCTTGGCAACAAACACGTCGTACGAGCCGCCGCCGTTGGTGGCTTGCACGGGGCTGGCCGTCGGGAAGTTGGTCGAATTGGTATAGCCCGTGACGTAGGCATTACCGAAAGAGTCCACGGCAATGCCGTAGCCGTAGTCGTTTCCGCTGCCGCCCAGATAGGTCGAATAGACCAGGGCCGAGCCCGCCGCGTTCAGCTTCGCCACGAACGCGTCCTCGTAGGCTCCGCCACCAGTGGCCTGCAGCGGGCTGGCCGTCGGGAAGTTGTCCGAATAGGTACGGCCCGTGACGTAAGCGTTACCGGAGGAGTCCACGGCAATGCCGTGGCCCTCGTCCCAGCCGCTGCCGCCCAGGTAGGTCGAATACACCAGGGCCGAGCCCGCCGCGTTCAGCTTGGCGACAAAGGCGTCATACCTGCCGCCGCCGTAAGTCTCCTGCAGCGGGCTGACCGTCGGGAAGTTGGTCGACTCGGTGAATCCCGTGATGTAGGCGTTGCCGGAGGAATCGACGGCGATGCCAGTGCATGAAGCCCCCCCGATCATGGTGGAGTAGACGAGCGCAGACCCGTCTGCTTTGATCTTCGCCACGGTATCGCCGCCGCACACGTAGGCGTTGCCGGAAGAGTCTACGGCGATGGCTAGCCCGACTGTAAAGTAGTTCGAGTACACCAGCACCGGGTCAATCACCAGGGGGCGGGCGGGGTCGTAGGCGGCGAGAGCGAAGGCGATCTGTTGTACCGCCGGCGTCCCGGTCGCCGCGGCGACCCCTGCATGTCGTGCCGGCACGCTGGAGCTAACTGGCAGGGGCCGACCGGCGGGACGCCAGCGGTACATGGCGGGGATTTCGCGGCGGGTCCCATCCACTTCTTGGTAGACCACGGGCTTGCGGAGGCGCGCTTCGGTGCCGCTGGCGTGCAGCACGAGGTCGCCCTGGGGGTCCAACTCCATCTTGTCGGCCCCTTCGATCGCGAAGCGGATGACGCTGGGGTCGGCACCCGGCGAAACAACGAAGTCGTGCTCTAATTGCCCGCCGTTGCCGTAATGCACCAGATTGATACCGGGATAGACGTCGCGGTATTCGACTTTGGCGTAATTCGGAACGTTGGTGCGCCATTTCGACGCGTCGTTCCCGATGAAGTAGTTACTCTTGCCCGGCAGCTCCTCCACACCTCGAGCTTCAGCGTTCGGGTTGGCACCGACGAGCCGCATTCGGAGCGTCACCGGACGCTCCAATTTCGGATTTCGGATTTCGGATTTCGGATTTTCCCATTGCGGATTGCGGATTGCGGATTGCGGATTTCGAGCATTGTCCGCATTCCGCAATTGCAGGACCGCTTCCGTGCCCGTGAGAAACAAGGTGTAGCCGCTGCCGCGGGAGACGAACTTCACCTGGCCGTCGGTCTGGCCGGCGTTGGCCTCGAAGCTCAGCGGCAGGCGCGCGTAACTCACTTCAATTGCGGATTTCGGATTTCGGATTGCGGATTTCGAGCTAGACGACAGTCGCCCCGGTCGGGCGGCAAGCATTGCCAGCAGCGCCAGCAGGCAGAGCAGTGCCGTGAACCACCAAGACACCAGGACACCAAGCCTTCGTGTCTTGGTGCCTTGGTGGTTGCGGTCGAACCAAAAGTCAGATCGCTTCCGCGACATATGGTCCCTCCACTTTCTACGTACCCTGGGAGCCCGTGGATCGGCCGTGGTGGCACAGGCATCCCTGCCTGTGCGCCTTTCGTCTACCTACTCCCGCACAGGCAAGGATGCCTGTGCCACGCGCACATCGCTGCCGTCCGGCGCACTCGCGCTGACGCCGATGAATTGCAGCGTGCCGGTGCCGGGCGCGAGGCCTGGCGCTACAACATAGCCGAGCAGCAAGCGCTGGCCGGCCGCCACCTGCAAGCCCTCCAACCAGGCGATTGAGAGCACGCCGGGCACGTCGGGATCGATCAGAGTGGGCGGCGGTGCGGTTCCAGGTTCCAGGTTCCAGGTTACAGGTTGTAGTCCCGTCATCCCGATCGAGAAGCTCAACCCGGCCAGCTCCAGATCGCGCGCGGCCTCCAGGTACACGGGAACCCGCGCCCCGCCGCCTTCGGCAGCCTGCGG
>Ga0315277_10010548_pt1 | contig 11692 bp, 4 predicted proteins | sample YL17G05_15_MG_FD_203695 | JGI IMG/M metagenome (GOLD analysis project Ga0315277, IMG submission 203695) | Sediment microbial communities from Yellowstone Lake, YNP, Wyoming, USA - YL17G05_15 | ecosystem: Environmental > Aquatic > Freshwater > Lake > Sediment | place: USA: Wyoming | collected...
GGTGTACATGGTCATTGCCGCGATCCTGGAATCCATCATCCATCCGCTGACCATCATGATTTCCGTGCCCATGGCCCTTGCCGGCGTTGTGGCAGGTTTTGTCCTGACCGGGATCAGCATGAACATCATGGGATACATCGGCATTGTGGCGCTTGCCGGGATTGTTGTGAATAATGCGATTGTCTTGTTCGATCGGATCAATCAGATCCGGCAGGAGGGAAAGGAAGCATCGAGTGTGTTTGATGCTGTTGTTCTGGCGGGTCAGCAGCGGCTGCGGCCCATTCTCATGACGTCTCTGACCACGATTCTGGCGCTTGTGCCTCTGGCGATGGGGATCGGGAGCGGTGCGGAATTGCGCCGTCCTTTGGCTGTTGCGGTTATGGGCGGGCTGACCTCCTCCACGCTTCTCACCCTGTGGATCATGCCTGGCCTGTATCTCTGCGTGGAGGATGTGCTGGGATTTTTGAAAAGGCTTTTTAAAGGCAGGAAACCGGTCTAGGTCTTGAAGGAAGAGGAGAAGATGTGTTAAGATCCCTTCTCACCATCATCCGCTATGAATTCCTGATGCAGCTGAAGTCCGTGCGCTTCAAGGGCTTGTGTCTCCTTATTTTGCTTATTGATTTCGGATTATACCAGGGCGGGGTGTATCGCCAGGAGTTTTCTCCGAACGAGACGTTTCTGGCGTATGCGGTGCTGTTTTTTTATCTGATAGCTGTTGTTTTTGCCGGTCTTTATTCCATGGGGCGGATCCGCAGCACGGGCATGCATGCCATCCTCATGGTGCGGCCCTTTCCCACATTCATTCTGCCGCTGGGCCAGATGATCGGGGGTCTTCTATCGTTTTTCATCCCCGCGCTTCTTTTCTTTTTTCCCTCCGGGCTTCTTCTCAGGTGGCAGTTGGATATAGAGTTTCGAACCGCCCCGCTTTTTTATATGCTGATATTTTATTTTATTCCCGGCGGGTGGTGCATTCTCTCCATAACGATCTGGATCCGGACCTGCTTTAAAAACAACATCATGGCATTGATCATCCTCGGATTTATTTTTGCCGGGATGGTCCCGCTTGCCAACAGTCATTATTTAAACATTCCCGGACCCGATCACCGGCTTCATAATTTTGTTCCCATGGTGTCTCTCTTCTCTGAAGAGTATTGGAGAAATCTGAAATCCCTGGAACAGGATTCCGCGATAACATTTTTCAACCCCGGGGAATGGTTCAACATGCTTCTGTCTCTTGCCTATTCCTGCCTGTTCCTTCTTCTTTCGTGTTATCACCTTCGGCGCACCGAGCCGCAGAGAAAAGTCCTGGGCAGCTACGGCCGGCGCTGGTACCACACCCCCACATTTCTGAAGATCGCGTGCGATCTCAAAATAGATCCCCACGTCACTTACCGAAGCCATGTGATTCTGATCCTTTTCCTTCTTCTGATTGCGGGGAAAACAGCGTGGCCTTTGGCGCTCCCTGTGTGGCGCAATTATCGGGCGAGGCGGGAGGCGATCTTCTCCTCGCAGCAGACCAAATTGTCTCCTGAGGAATTAAAAAAACGTTATGATCCCAATTATCTTCCCCAGGAACGGATCCTGCCTGTGAAGATTCTCTCTGATGAACAAACCATCCTGCCCAAATCCATTCTGTGCAAACGGACCTTCCGCTGTGATGTGCCGGCAAGCGGGACTGTTGCCATTATTTCCAACTGGGGCCGCTGGGCTTTTGATATACAAGAGCTCTCGGTGGAAGGGAAAAAGATCCCTTTTATCAGACAAGAGGGGAATTACTTTATCGAGGGGAAAGATCTTGAATCTTATTGCGATGGCACCACCCACACCATGGTCATCAGGGCGCCCCTGAAGCAGGGGATGACAGCGGATTCTCAGTGGGGATATTTTATTCATCCGCAGGGTTTTTATTTTCTTCAAAAAAAGAAATCCAGTACAAATCCGGATGGCAGAACTCAATGGACATTCGCCTGGATCGTCCGGGATCTCTGGCCCACGCGCATTTCCATCACCCTTTCCTCGGACTTGCCACTTCTGGATTCTCCGGTTCTTCCCGTGAAGATTGAAGCCGATCCCCGGGGAAAAAAGAAGGGATTCTGGAGACGGCGGGACAAAAACCCCACCTATATCTTTGACGTGCCCAGGGAAAGGAATGGGCCCAGAGGTCTTATTTCCTTTGGATCCGCTGCGGAGACTTTCGTGGACATGAAGGGGCGCTTCGCTCTGCTGCGTTTTGCGGTTTACAGGACAGAGGAAAAGATTCTTAGGCAGATGCTGGAACTCGCAGACCCAGTTCTTGATGATTTCAGCCAGCTTTATAACATCAAGGATCAAGAACCGATTGTTCTTTTAGTCTCCAGGGGGAATATGTACAGTACCTTGAGATCGATCAAGACCTACCACAACCGATATAGAACCATGAGTTCGCATTTCTGGGGACAGGATGATCTTTACATTCAGCTCGATGCATTTGAAAAGGAGATGCTCACAGATGTGTTTTCATACGAGCTTTGCGGCAAGGGACCCTCACGCTTCAATAATCTCTGGGACTTGTATGAATTCATGCAACTGAACATTGCCAGGGGTTTGAATCACCGGATGTCGCTGAAACGGGAATTTCTGCCTTTTCCGTTTGCCCCGATATATAAACACATAGATCCAAACCAGATGAGGCAGATGGAAGGAGTCACGCGGGAGAAATTGCTCGAGGATCAGAACCAAATACCCCTGTTTCAAATGCTTTACCTGGTGATGGGACATGAGACCTGGGTTCGGATGCTGGGGCAGCTGAAGCCCAAGCTCAAGAAGGACTTTGTCAGTCCGGAAATGGTGGAACAGGCTGCACAGGAGGTTTTTCCCGAATCCCTGGATTGGTTTTTTGACTACTGGACCCGCACAGGTATGGGCTATCCCTCCTACAAGGTTGAATCAGCCGTTGGCCGGATCCTTTCCAGCGAGGAGGAGGACAATACCGAGTATGAAGTGGAGGCGAGGATCGCCAACCTGGGAACCGGACGCATGCCTGTGCCTGTGCTTCTCGAAACAGCGAAGGATCCGATCAGGGACAAGGTCTGGATTGGTGAAAAAGAAACCGTGACTTGGAAGGTCAAATGCAAGCATCTGCCGAAGTTTGTAAAGGTCGATCCTGAGGGATGGATCATGATGCTTCCGGTGTGGAATGAGAAGAGTACAAAATGGGTCGGAGATTCCTGGGCTGAAGTCTTTATCCAGACCACGAAAAAGAGCGGGATGTAATATGCACATTACCAAGATAGCCATCCAGCGCCCGGTCACAACCCTCATGGTTTCCCTGGGCCTGATTTTTCTCGGGATTGTGTCCTGGAAAGAACTTCCGGTTCAGCGGCTTCCGGATATTACCTTTCCCGCCATGTATTATGGGGCGCGTTCCCGGGAGGCGGACCTTTCCCCGGAGAAGACCAATGACGAGCTGACCCGGCCGTTTGAGAAGATGGTTGCTTCCCTGCCTGGGGTCAAGAAAACATACTCCAGCACAGGCGCAGGCACGTTCTGGGGCTATGCCGAGTTTGAGCAGGGCACGGATATGCGTTTCCGGGTGATTGAACTCCAGGAAAAGGTGAACAAGTGGGTCTCGGGCAGGACGGACAAGGTTGAGACCATGATCGTGCCTTATTCCACGGATGAGATGTCCGGACGGCTCATGGAAATGATTCTGCTTGTGCCTGTGGGGGAGGAATATCGCACTTCAACATGCGGAGACCTGATCCGGCGTAAAATCCGAAGCGTTGACGGCGTCTCCCAGGTGGAAGTAGAGGGTGAAATGATTCCCCATCTGACCCTCGAGACAGAGAGGGATGAGATGGTGTCCCGGGGCCTGGATGTTCAAAACCTCATCAATGCGGTGAATCGATATTCCCAGGACAGGATCTGGCTCGGTGCGTTGAAAGAGGGGCGTAAGGCGCACGACATCCAGATCATTTCAAAGATCGAGAGCCTGGACGATCTTTTGAAGGTCGCTGTGGACGATAAGGCGCTTTATCCCCTGGAATCCCTTGTTGCGCCGATGCGGGAGGCGGAGCAGTCGAAAAATGTCTTCCGATACAACGGCAAGAAGGCGGTGAATGTCCGTATCAGCAGGGAAAAAGACCGCAATACGCTCCAGCTGGCAAAGATCGTCCGACAAAGGATCGAGGAGATCAATAAGGAACTCCCGCCGGGATTTGAACTCCGCATTGTGCATGATGAGGCGGAGATTCTTGAGAAGCTGATCAAAAACATCGCCAATCTGGCAGCTACGGGCGCGCTCCTTGCGATGTTCGTGCTGCTGGTGTTTGTGCGCAGCGTGCGCATTGCCCTGGTGGTGGTGATCTCCATTCCCGCCTCGCTTCTTATCACGTTCAACGCCATGTACGCCGCAGGGCTGTCCATCAACATCATATCCCTTCTGGGTCTGGCTGCCGGAGTCGGGATGCTTGTGGACAACTCCATTGTGGTGGTGGAAAACGTGTTCCGCCATTATCAGAAACGAAAGCCCCCGAAAGAGGCGGCATGGCTGGGTTCGCGCGAAGTGGCCCGCGCCATCCTTGTATCCACCGCCACCAACCTTGTGGTTTTTGTCCCGCTTTTTTACGTGGATGAAGTCATTGTTCTCATCATGAAAGAGATGGCCCTGTCCCTTATCTTTCCGATGGTCGTCAGCCTGTTCATTGCCGTCACCCTGGTTCCCATGCTGGCGTCAAAGGTGATCGAGATGAGCTCGCGGCGCAGGTTTGCATCTCCGGGCGACAGGGAGGGCACCCGCAGAGACACGCCGACATTTGGAAAGCGCATTGTTCCCGCCGGCTCATTTTGGGCGAAATGGAATCCCTGGCAAAAACCCGGCAACCCGCCCCGCAATTTCCTCAAGGAATACGTATTTTTCTTTACCAAGGCATCGCTTCGTCATCCGATCAAGCTCTTCTTTATCTTCCTTTTTGCCCTCTCTTTCACGATTATTGCCGCCACTTTGAAGATGGCAATTCAGCGGATGAGGCAAAGTCAGAAGACGGAAACCGTCAGTCTTTACGGCAAGACGCCCATCGGTTCGCGGCTGGAGGATGCGGATCGGTTCTTCCTCGAAAAGGAAAAACAGGTCACTTTGGAAATGAAAAAATCCGATGTGATCAAATCTTTTTCCACGCGGTTCTCCAAAGAAGGAGGGGAAATTGTCCTCCAAATCTCCGAGAAGTACCAGGATCTCCCGGAATGGGATTTTCAGTTTTCTTTCCGCCAGCTGAGATCCGGGGATCAGAACACCGGGTTCCGGTTTCAACCGTTTCCCGAGCTGTACAGCGACATGATGATACAGAGAGGAGGCAGGGGACGCTCCTCTTATCGCGAGGCGGTTTTGGTCACGGGTGAAAATATGGATGCCATGCTGTCCGCTGGCGAGACTGTGAGAAAATTTCTCCAGTCAGAACCTGAGGTGGGGGAGATGGGCATTGAAATGCCTTTGGGCGACCCGGAGGTTTATTTCAATCCGGATCTGGAGCTGTTCATGGTGATGAAGGCGGACGCGAGATCCCTGGGTTCCTTTTTCCGCTCCCGCGAAAAAAGAGGAATCGAGACATCCCTCAAACTCCGCGAAAAGGACGTGGAAAGGATGGTCACGGTCCGCGTAAAATCCAAAGAAGAGGAAGAGGAGGAGGAAGTCACCCAAACCCTCAGCGAACTCAAGCGGACCATGATCCCCCTTCAGGGCGGCGGCATGGCGCCTCTGGACAACCTGGGATCTTTTTCCATTGTTCACAGCGTGCCCCACATCACCAAGGAAAACCGTCAGCGCAACCTGAGAGTGGGATTTAATTTAAAACCCACGTATGATAAACCCGGCATGGAAAAGGCAAGAGAGGATCTTTTAAAAGATATTCAGAAAAAGCTTAATTCCCTGCGCCTTCCCCTGGGTGTGAGCGCCGCGCTCTCCGGCACATTGGAAGAGGCAAGAACATCGCACATGACCTGGAGAAAGCTCCTTTTCTGGGCCATCCTTGCCGTGTATCTGACCATGGCCTTCTTCTTCGGCTCCCTCACATTGCCCCTGGTGATCCTTGTCACATTGCCCCTGGCCGCTCTGGGAGGCGTCTGGGGCATTGTTTTGTTCCGGGCGCGGCTGGATGAAGTGGCCATGCTGGGGTCCATCATTCTGGCGGGACTCGCGGTGAATAACGGGATTCTTTTGATCGAGTACACGAGGCAGCTGGAGAAATTTGAAAGATTTCGCAGGTCCCGCGCGCTTCTGTATGCGGTTGCCTATCGCCTGAGGCCGATCCTTATGACCTCGCTCACCACGGTCCTTGGGCTTTTGCCGATTCTCCTTTCCAGGGACGCGGCCAATGAGGCCCGCTCGCTCGTGTCCGTGCTTGTGGGAGGCATGCTGGCCTCGACGTTTCTTGCCCTGGTTTTCGTGCCGAGCTTTTATAATGTGATGTCCCTTGCCATGGAGAAGATCAGGGCATTGAAGGCGCGCGGGCTTAAGGCCTTTGAAAGGGTCTATCCCCCGATCCCGGATCTTGCGATCCTTGCCGTTCCCGCCCCGCAACTCGCCGCAGAAACAGTGGGATACACCCCGCAACAATCCACAGATACAGGTATTATTGAACCGGTGGAAACAAAATGGGAACCCCGGACAATTCACAATTCACAATTCACAATGAACAGGCAACTCCATATCTCTGTTAAAAACATTTCCAAGGTTTATCCCCTGTTCCATTTCAAAAAGATTTTCGGGTTTATTCCGCCCAGGGATTATCCCTTCGGCCACAAGCCGCCAAGCGGCGCAGTTGCGCTGAAAAATGTTTCTCTTGAGATCGAGTCAGGGATGTTCGGCCTTCTGGGCCCCAACGGCGCGGGGAAAACCACGCTCATGAAAATCCTCACCGGGATTGTGGAACCAACCTATGGGGTTGCAGAGGTAATGGGATACGATCTCCGTTATTACAGCGAGGAGATCCGCAAATACATCAGCTACCTTCCCCAGAATTTCGGGGTGTATGAATCCCTGACCCTGGATAAATATCTGAATTTCTTCGCGCCTTTTTACGGCCTGAACGATCCGCGCGAGCGAAAGAAAAAGATAGACGAGGTGGTGGAACTCGTGGGCCTGGCGCACGACAGGGACAGGCCCATGAAGAACTACTCCGGAGGAATGAAACAGCGGGCGGGCGTTGCCCAGTTCTTCCTCAGCATGCGCCCTGTCGTCATTGTTGACGAGCCTACCGCAGGCCTGGATCCCCTCGAGAGGGTGCGCTTCCGCCTGATTCTCTCGGAGCTGGCTCGCACCCGGATCGTGATTCTTTCCACGCACATTGTGGAGGATATCACAAGCAGCTGCAACCGGATTGCAGTCCTGAACAGGGGGGAGGTGCTTTATCATGGCGATCTGGAAGGTGTGCATCGAGCGGGCGAGGGCATGATCTGGGATCTCGTCCGCCCCGCCGGAGAAGATGTCCCCATCCCGCGTCGCCAGATTCTGTTCCGCAGATATATCGGAGACCAGGTTCTTTATCATTATGTTTCCGAGCAACCGCTTCCCGGTTCCGTCTCCGTTCCCGCGGGTTTCGAGGACGCTTACGTGGCGCTATTACTCAAGCACAATGCCGACGGCGCCCTCATGCCCAAACCCTTGTGAATTAACAGGACACAGTACATTTAGACTCGGGTGATTTTCAGAACGGGAAGAGATTTTTTCCGATAAGGAAGATGAGTTGCGCCAGGATGATCTTTCCGATCATGGCAATGGGATAGGTTGTGGCGTAGGCGACATAAGTTTCGCCTGATTTGGTCAGCTCATACGCGCAGGCGAGCGTTGCAGGCTGGGTCTGCATTCCGCTCGTGGCGCCCAGGGATTGAACCACGCTGCCATGCGCATACAAGCGGATCAGGATCAGGGTGAGAATAGTGGTCAGTGTTGTTGTGCCAACCCCGAGGATAAATATCCGCAATCCGACGCTTGACATAGCCTGAAAAAAGGCCCCTCCTGATTTAATCCCAATGCCGGCCAGAAAAAAAAGAATTCCCAGACGGCTCAGCGCCTGATTCATCTCCAGGGGGATGCTCCACACAAAAGGCCCGGTGCGCGAAAGCCGGCCGAGAACCAGTCCCACAATCAGGGAACCCCCGGCAAAACCCAGGGAAAAAACATGTCCGCCCGGAAGGGGGATCGGGATCATGCCGATCAGAACGCCCAGGCTGATGCCGATCATGAACGCGGTGAAATCAAGTTCCGCAAGGCTCCGGACAGAATCGCCGAAAAACCGGGTTACCTCCGTAGCCCGATCCACAGGGAGAACCACCATCAGCCGGTCTCCCAGTTCCAGGGTCATATCAGGGGAAGCCACGATCTCCACATCCGCACGGCGGATGCGGGTGATCTGGGCGCTGAATTTCCTGTGCAGGCCCAGTTCGCCGATGGACTTGCCCACCAGGTCGCGCCTGGACACCAGGATGCGTCGGATGTCAATATCTCTGCGGCTGTCCTCGAGCCGCTCGGTTGATTCAGCGCCGAAATATTCCCCTGCGTGCGCCATGTCGCCCGGGGCTCCCAACGCCACAACAACATCGCCCTCGTGAAGAATCGTGTATTTATTGGGGATGATGACGTCCTTTCCGTGGCGGAGCCTTGAGATCAGAATCCCGGTTTTATCCCGAACCTGGAGTTCGCCGATGGTCCGGCCGAATAATTCCGGATTTGTGATTTGGAAGTTCCTGACAACAGGTTCCGGAGGGGCGGTTTCCTCAGAAACGGGAGAGCCTTGTTGCTCCTTTTTCTTAAAAAGGCGGAAGAAGAGATGAAAAGCCAGTATCCCGCAGATGACGCCATAGGGATACGCTACGGAATACCCCACAGCAGCATCCGAGGGATTGGCATCGCCGGATTTATTCATGATTTCCGTGACTGCGGCAAGGGCCGGAGTGTTGGTGAGTCCCCCGCAATAGACTCCTGCGATCTGTCCGAAGGGGAGTTTCATCAGCCATCCTGCGATAAAGGTGAAAAAGGCTCCGAAGACAAGGGCGATAAGCACAGCGAGGTTGAAGCGCACTCCGCGTTTGCGGAAGGAGTTGAAAAATCCCGCTCCGCTTGTGATGCCCACAATATACACAAACAGGATCAATCCAACCTCGCTGATCTGCTGGGAGATCGCGAGAGGCGCGCTTCCTTCCGGCCTCCATCCGCCCAGGAGAATCCCCACGAATAAAACCGCGGAAATCCCGAGGCTCATGCCCTTGAAACGGATTTTCCCGATAATGTATCCCAGGCCAATGACAAAGAAGAGAAGCAGCGGCTCGCTCTTCTGGAGAAGCTCTCGCACGATTTACCCTCCTATACGAAAGACCCAAAACGACATTCATCCGCAACCAAAGATAAGAATATATCCACAGATTTCGCAGATTACACAGATAAAAAGATTTCAAATCTGCGGCAATCCCGCCTGTGTCGGGACGCGTCTGTGTAATCTGCGGATTATCTCCTTGTTTTTAACAATCCCAAATATTTGAGAATAACTTCCTTGTACAGTAAAATCTTGGATTTTTTATATAATAGAGATTCTCCCTGCGTCAAGTCGTGGATTTTGAAACAGGAACTTCTGAATTGACAGAATCCGCAGAGAGATCATATAAAATATTCTTTATATATTGAGTCGAGGAGGATTTGAATCATGGGAACTTTTCCCCGGGAATTCCTGCAGGCGATTCCCAAAACGGATCTGCATGTGCATCTCGACGGGTCCCTCCGCATCAACACCCTCATAGAGATCGCAAAAGAACGGAAGGTGAAACTCCCCTCCTATACTGAGGAAGGTTTGAGGGAAACCGTGTTCAAGGAACGGTATGAAAACCTTGGGGAATATCTGAAGGGTTTTGCCTATACGACCAGGGCGCTGCAGGATTCGGAATCGATCGAGCGCGCGGCTTACGAGCTGGCTGTGGACAGCTTTTCCGAAGGGGTCAGGTACATCGAACCCCGGCTTGCCCCCCAGCTGCACATCAACGAGGAGCTGGAAATGCCCGCGGTGCTAAGGGCCGTGGACAGGGGTTTCAAACGAGCCAGAGAGGAATTCAACAAACGTCCGGAGGTCGTGAGCGGCGCGGAGCCTTCCTATGCCTGCGGCATCATTGTGTGCGCCCTGCGCATGTTTCGAAAGGCTTACTCCAAGTATTTCAAGAATCTCCTGGATGTGCAGGCTTATTCGCCCGAGAGAACCGTTTTCGGCATCGCCTCCCTTGAAATGGCGCGCGCTGCGGTCAAGATCCGCGACGAGGAGGGGCTTGGCATTGTCGGATTTGACCTGGCGGGACAGGAAAACGGGTATCCGGCTCATGATCATATCCATGCCTACCAGTATGCCCACAGGAACTTCCTCCACAAAACCGTGCACGCAGGCGAGGCATACGGCGCGGAAAGCATCTTTGAGGCGATCACGGATCTTCACACGGATCGCATCGGTCACGGATATTATCTGTTCAATACTGACAAGATCACAAACTCTTCGATCGTGGATCGGGAACAATATATTCAGGCTCTTGTGGAATACATAGCGGATAAACGCATCACCATAGAGATCTGCCTTACGAGCAACCTGCAGACCAATCCCGAACTCAAGTCCCTTGAAAATCATCCCCTGAAAAAAATGCTCGATGCCAAGATCTCCACCACGTTCTGCACAGACAACCGCCTGGTCTCCATGACAAACGTTACAAAAGAGATCACCCTGGCTGTGAATGAGATCAGACTCACTCCCAGGCAGATGAGGGAATGCATCTTCAACGGATTCAAACGATCCTTTATGCCTTTCTCCTACCTTGAAAAGAGGGATTATGTCCGGAATGTGATCAACTATTACGGAAAGATGGAAAAGAAGTGGGGTGTCGCCTAAATGAAAGATAAATAACGATGAAATTGAGATTAAGATTAGGATTATCCGCCTTCGTCACGCCAAAGGCGTGACTACGGCGCGACAGGCGATTAAGAAGGAAAAATAAGAAGGGGGAGGGCGAACATGGAACCTGAGATGTCGCAACATTTCAAGTCGAGAAAACCGAGCGCGATAAGGCTGGCGCAAATCCGGTTCATGGAGAGAAAAGACAGGGTTGAGGCTGTGAATACAGCCATCGGCAATGTCACGCTTCCCATGCATCCGGCAATGCAGAAACGTCTTTTCAACATGAAAGCGCCGGAAAGCCCTTTCAGGGACGGAGTTGTGAAATATTCCGCAACAGTCGGATTCGAAGAAACCAACAAGGCGTTCCTGAATATCATCGCATCGAGCGGTTTCAGCATCGAGGGGCTTTATTCACAGATCACAGACGGCGGCAGCCATGCCATGGAGCTGGTAGTGCTCGGAACATGCGGGCCTGCAGGCGGAAAGGAGAAGCCCCTGCTTTTAATTGACGCGGCATATACGAATTACAAAGCCATGGCAGAGAGGCTCGGCAGGCCCACGGTGTCCGTATGCAGATACCTGAAGGATGACGGAAAATTCACGTTCCCGGATCTGGCTGAGATCGAGGATGTGATCAGGGAACACAAGCCCGGCGCCCTGGTCGCAATTCCCTATGACAATCCCACAGGACATTTTTACGATCATGAGACCATGGTCAAACTGGGAAGATTATGCGCGAAATACAATATGTGGATGATCAGCGACGAGGCGTACAGGGAGCTTTTTTACGTGCCCCA
>Ga0315277_10010549_pt1 | contig 11691 bp, 5 predicted proteins | sample YL17G05_15_MG_FD_203695 | JGI IMG/M metagenome (GOLD analysis project Ga0315277, IMG submission 203695) | Sediment microbial communities from Yellowstone Lake, YNP, Wyoming, USA - YL17G05_15 | ecosystem: Environmental > Aquatic > Freshwater > Lake > Sediment | place: USA: Wyoming | collected...
GGCGGATAAAAATGCGTGTAATAATCCCCAATATCGCATTTCCCTTTTTTTATGGCGATCTTCCGGTATTCGCTAGCTGGCGGGTCGTCCTCGCAGTAATCGATGAAAAATACCTTGTCCTTGTACTTATCCTTGGAAAAAATTGCGGCATAGCCTGTCTCGTAAAACGCCCGGGGAGTACCGCCATCCCAGAGCATATTTTCGCCGATGTGGATTTTCGCGGCCCCGAGGTCGAGCAAGGCATCCACGATGCCCTGGAGCGTCGACGGCTGCGTTGCGATTGGCTGGTGATCGGCGTCATCAGTGATATTATTTTCTTTCAAGATGTGATCGAGCTTAGGATTGTGCTTAAAAATGCCCACGAATCCCGTGTTGTTCGGCTTGACGAACACCTTGCCGCCCTTGATTTTCTTGAAATCATTGAGCAGCGTCGTAGTAAGGTCGTATGCCGTCGTGTAGTTGTACGTTATCGTTTCAGCTTTGGTTCCCTCGGGCACACGTGCGACCAGCACCCTGGGGCCTTTAAGATTGGCGTTGATGACCTTGGTTTTGTAATCCACGCGCTTATACAACTCGGGATGGAGCTCGGGAGTATATTCAAAGTTATCAACGTTCCAAGAAGCCGGATCGTGCTCTCGGAACTTCCCGGGAATGGCCGGCGCACCCTCGGCCATGATACCGCGCTCTTTCTTCTTCCACGCGAGCTCGATGAGTGGTTTCATCTCGTCCTTCGTTGCTTGCCGGCTCTCGAGCACGCCACGCGAGACTGCACTATCGAACGCGGCTTGCCCTACATCGGTCCGGACGAGCACCATGTTGTGCTTGGAATCCGTTCCAACGCTGCCGATCGAGATATCTGCCCGTTCAGCGGCGAAATCGTTGCACGTTTCGCAGCTCTGGTTCGTGCACACGAAATCTTGCGTGATGGCTGATAACGGAAATGATTCTTTCCCCTCCTTCGTGTGAACCCAGAGCATGCCGTGCGAGATGGCCATCTTCGAGATCTTGGATACATCCACCTTGGCCGAGACCTGGTCGAGCAACCGCTCGACGTTGAACGATTCCGAGCAAAATAATCCGACGATGAAGAGCGATAAACCCTTAATCCCCTTAAGGATGCCATCTTCCTCGTTGAGCAAATCCTTGATAGCGTTGATCTTGCAAGGTGTCGCCACGACGGCGAGCTTCCGCATACCCATGTTGATCGCCTCGACGAGGACCGGGACAACGGGCGAGTGGCCATAGATGGTACCCGCGGACGCCGCGATCTCGGCCTTAGTCTTTGCGATGACGGAAATCGGGTACCACGGATTTTCGGGATCTTGCTTGGTCACGATGGCGGCTTCGATGTCGCCGTGGTCGAGCATGTCGGCAAGCAAGGTCGTGACGGTGGCGCCGTTCTGGCCTTCCGCGCCGGGCACCTTGGACTTCGTGATGTAGGCGAGCTTGAAATCTCCGAGCGGCGAGCCCGGGCTCTCGGGGCACTGGAAATAGCAAAGCCCGCATGCAATGCACTTTCCGACCAGCGATGGCTTGCCGTCTTTTCCCCAACCGATCGCGTCGCACAGCGCCACGCATTTCCCGCATCGGATGCAAAGATTCGTGTCGATGATCTTTTTCTTGAGCAGCGTGAAGGACGTCTTTGTTTTTTCCTTTTCTTGCAGCTTCTTCTTCTGGAGATCGATGTTTTGGGCGATGATATTGTCCATAAGCTAACTACTCGAGGCAGTATTAGGATGGGATGACTCTTATGATCTGTAAGTGCGTCTACTCAAAAAGGAATTCTTTGATTTTTAATAACAGCAATTCGAAGCGAGCATCGTGGACGTGTTGCTTATCGAACCGAAAACGTTTGGGAACGCGGGGTTCATCGCGAGGTGTATGAAAAATTTCGGAGGCGGGCAATTGATCGTGCTGGCTCCCCGGTACGAGCAAAATGATGATATCCATGGCTTTGCCATGCACGGGCGGGACATCTTAGACAATGCCCGCGTGATCGAGTGTATTAAGGAAAAAGTGATCGGGCAGCTCGACCAAATTGGCAAAGAGTATGGCCTTGTTGCGGGGACAACAGCGAAAGCACCGAATTACATGAAACTCCACAGGGTACCGGTCGAGCCGAGAACCGCGGCGCCGCGGCTCGCGCGCCAGAAGCACGCACTTCTCGTACTCGGGCGGGAAGACAGTGGCATGACCGATGCGGAGATGCGCGTATGCGACACGATGATCACCATCCCTACGTCCGCGGAATATCCCACCATGAACGTTTCGCACGCGGCAGCCATCGTGCTCTATGAAACATGGCTCGCGCGAGGTCCTTTATGCCAAGATACCAAAGATCCAAGTGCGGTGAGCGAAACACGTGGTTTCGAGACTGCCCCGCGCACCTCGCGCCAACGATTTTATGATTGGCTAACGGCCACCACCAAGCATCGTTTTGAGGGTATGACCGAGCCTTGGCGTATGGAGAACTTCTTGCTCTGCGTAAAAAGCGTGATCGAGCGCGCAACCATAACTTCCCGCGAGCTGGACGTGATCGAGGGCTTCTTAAAAACACTCGATCAAAAGACTCCTGAAAAAACTTGATAAAGAAAAACAAAAACGTGCGCCTCGACCATCGCTGGCCCAAACGCGCGTACCGTTCAGCCAGACTCTTTCCGTTTCTTTTCTGTAAACAATTCCTTGTAAACGTCGGTAGCGACGTCTGCGATGAAGTCTTCGAATTCCTCGAGGTGATTGCGCTCGATATGCGTTTTCTTTACTGGCGGCGTTTCATGTGTTTGGATCGTTTCATTATAAATATTTTTTCGGGGATCGCTGCTCAGCTTGTTACGCATTGTCGATTTGTCGGTCATTTCTGGCTCAAATGCCACGCATAACACCTCTTGATCCTTTTCTAGTAAATTCTTCAACTTTTCTGCGCAATTGGATAATGAAAAAATACATATTTAACTCTTCCGCAATGGGAAAATAAATATGAGCTCTTACAATTCCCGCTAGATCACGATTCCAGCATTATTATTCAGCACCTTATCCTTGAATCAAATAACATCCAAAAAGGGTTCTTGGTAAAATTGAAGAAATGAGTTTTATATCAAAAAATCGATTTTGTTTTTCAATCCAGTGCCGTGAACTCGTTGCATATGACGGGATCTCTTAACTGCTGGCATTGAGAGCCGAGCACTTTCCTTACCCGTTTGCGTATTTCGCCCGTGTCGTATTTCGCAATCTTGCCAAGCGCGATAGCTGCAGCATGCCTCTTGTGCAATGGCGTGTCCTTGTCGATCACCATCTTGAGCAATGCGCTGAGCAAACCCTCGGAACGTGTCTTGCCGTGCACGGTGTATATCGTGAGCACGACCTGCTCTTGAACCGGTATGTTCGAGGAATTCATTAAAGGTTCGATCGCATTGATGAATATAGTATCGGATTCAGATTCCACGTTGCGCAGTAATTCCAGGTAAGCAATTATCATGTTTTCATCAGCAATATCGACCTTGCCTGCCATTTCTTGCATTCGCACTGCGCCAGGCACTACCTTGACAACCTTACTCAATGTACGAGCAGCTTGCCATCGAGACCACTTGTCCTTGTCGGTCAGCATGATCGTCTTTAACAAGCCCGTGGGGATCTTGTCAGGGATGGTTTCGACGAGCATGGACATCGCCTCGACCGCAGCATTTTTCACGGGCCACTTGTCATCCTTCAACCCCGCGACCAAGAATGGCATGCTCTCATCCGGGCGTTTGATTCCGAGGTAACCGATTACCCTGATTATGGTTTCACGGACTATGTCGTCGGCATCTTTGATTTTATCCGAGATTTGCTCGACGCGAATCCCTCCTGGTTTTTGCTTGGCAAGTTCAAGCAATCCCTTTGCGAGGGCACCCCGAACATTCGGGTTCGTATCGGAAAAGAGCGCGGCATATTGCTCGACGGGAAAATCATCGATCCTCGCCATGAGCTTTCCGACGCTCACGGCAAGATCCCGGCGGACACGCCAACTCTCTTCCGTTTTAAGGCATTCGAGCAATCCACGGTAATTGATCTTGCCGGGAAAGAGCTCGCCGAGATCACCGATGATCGCCGCCGCGTTGGCGCGAAAGTTTTCGTTCTTGATAGTTTCGGCCTTGATCACCGATCGGTTGTCGATGAACGGGATCAACGTGCCGAAGTTTTTCGCGGCGACACGTTCCGGAATGAGAACTGCTTGCAATAATGGAATCACGCGATCGGGAACGAGTTTCCCTATTTCCACGAGAATCTCCCGCGTGAAATTGCGCACGGCAAACCGGGAGTCTTCTTTTACGTTCAGGATCCGTTCCAGGACCTTCTCGAAGTGCGTTTTTCCGAGAAAGACAAGGTACTTCTTGGCGATTTCCTTGAGCTCGATGGAAGGTCGCTCCAATATGCGACCGAGCAAGGGCAAGAAATCATCCGGAAACTCCGTGATTATGTCGCCCAGGTCCTGGAGAAGATTGGCGATGAGCATCGCGTCATCCGTTTCTAAAATGGTGAAAATGAGCGATAGCCTGTATTTTTTTTGATCTTGATTGATCAGGCGGGCCATCAGTCGTGCTGCAGCGACCACGATATTCCTATCCTCACTCTTCAAGAGGTTCGTGAGCGTTTCGACCGGCACATCGACGTGCGTTCTTTCGGAGATCGCCAGCAGCGACTTCAAAGCGGCCAGACGGATGCCCGGGTTTTTATCGTCCATCAAGCGAACGATCATGGTGAGCTGGGATTCATCGAGGGCGCTCGAGAGCACCTTGTCGAGTAAGACCACGGCTTGCTCCTTGATTTTCGGGCTCGGGTGATCGATCTTGCCAAGCAGTTTCTTGACAGGAAGGCTGCTCACGATCATCGTCGTGTCGATCTCGCTCAAGAATTCAAGGCAACTCGCTTGGAGGGAGTTGCACGGGCTTTGGACAGCGTCTATGATGTAAGCCAGGGATTTCTCTAACAACGCCGGCGTCTGCATAATCCGTTTCCAGACAAGGGCAAGGATCTTGAACCCCCTGGATCGCAATTCCAAATCGCCGTTGGCGACTTTGTCGACGAGCAGGCCCAGGTTGAGCAAGTCGAGGGCCGCCGGACTCATGAAAGGCACCACATCGAGCATATATGCTGCTTTCACGTTGTCTGGATCTTGAAACTGCGCGTTGATCATGGTAATCGTTTGTTCCGGATCATCGGCGAGCATATACTGGAAGAGCTTCGTTGCAAAGGCACGCACTTCAATGTAATCCGAGCTCAAAGCATCGAACACGGTCTTGAACGGGGCTTGCTTCCGCTTCGGGCTCAAGACGGCGCGTCCAAGGAGGCCAACGAGCGATTTAAGTGGATTTTTCTTTTTCGCGACGGCGGGTGGCGGCACGTATTTCATGCTGTGGATGCGGTACATTTCATCGAGCTGCCGGGCCGCTGCCTCTCGAATATGCGGGTTGGAGTGCCGCAAGAAGTTGAAAAGGAACCGCGGGTTGAGGCGATTGCTTGCTTGTACGATGATCGAATCGAGAACATTTTGTTTGTATTTCCCGCCCTTGATAGCATAATATGTGATGACCACGCCAAAGACAACGCGCTGGATCATGGCTGCAGGCAGCAAGAGCAAGTAATTCGAGGTCGTGAGTTCCCCGGAAAAGACGACACTGAGGTCTTGTAGCAGAATTCCCGGTGATTTGACGAGAAACGTGAGGAGGATGTTCACGGACAAGGATGCGAAGATGTATCCCGCAAAGAGGATGTCCTCGGGCTTGTATTTCACTTCTTTTTTCCAGAACTTGTTGTAATACCCGACCAGCGCGATGGTCACGTTCGTGAAGGTCGAAAAAAGGAAGGTGAACCCCGGTGCCGCTAGTTGCCCTATAAGCGGGTCAAGGATCATCGTTACGAGGGATATGTAGGTGTTGATGTATACATACACCATTCCAGGTACAGCAATGATCGGGATCGGGGTCTCCTTGAACTGGGCGAGGGCTTTTTCGCCGTCATCGAAGAGGGTATACATAAACCGGTCCTTCTCGAAAATGTTATAAAAATGAAGGTTGATTCCCCAGAAAAAGCCGTTGGCGCCCAGCTTGGATAAGAGAAACACGGGAAAGGCCTGGAATATCGTGACCGCCCCGATGATCAACGGTACGTTCAGCGCGAGTTGCAAGAAGACCGGAATCGCAACAAATATGGCCCCGTAACAGATGGTCCCGGCAACCACCTTCATTGTCTTGCCTTTCATTCGTGATATGAATTTCTTGTAAAGCGTATCTTGATACATGAACGGGCTCGATTGCTTGACCTGAAATGCCATGAACATGAATTCAAGAAAAGGATAGGCGATCGTTACGCCAAGCAAGAAGAGGAACAGAATCGTCGTAAACCGGGGAAAATGAATCTCCGTTGATGGCGGGGCAAGCCACGATGGCAGCCGGGCTAACGAACTGTATTGCACGACGACAAGAATGCCGAGCATCAACGATGCAGCAAAAATGATGCCATAGATCGTGGAAAAAAAGTAATCTTGTTTCGTGATTTGCTTTTCCTTGATTATTTTCACATCGCGATAGATGATGTAAAAACCCACGGCCACGAGACCGAAAAAGATGGTGATCAAAAGGATGTTCAGTGGCGTCCACGTGATGTTTAGTAAGTTCAAGAAGTCCATAGCAATCACGCATTGATATTGCTCGGGGATCTTACGATGATCTTCAAGACCGTTAAACCGTCGAACCTTTTTGTATCTTGCGCGTGGATGGCTCGCGAGAAAATTTGCTTCGTTTATTAGGTTCTTTCACTGCATGGTTAACGTGCTGAATTTATCACGGATTTAACATGCCTATATAAAAACCCGGTTTTTTATTATTTTCCGGAATCTAAAATTATGGTGAAATCATGTCAATGCAATGATGACTGCATATTTCTTCAATCATTTATCAGTTTATTTCGGATGGTTGCTCTTTAATGAATCTATAACAAAGATTTTTGAAGATAGCTCGATTCAAGCAAAAAAGATATCTTTTACCTTGTTTTTGATACCTTCCCCTTAAGCTCTAATTCTCTGGAAGGAATTGGTTTTTATAACTTCAGTATCTATTAAAGATCAACGAAAAAGCGGTTAACCTCTCCAATATTTCGGGTTTTCAATATTATCATTTCAAAATAATGCCCCGTTATGACGTGGTAATATAGTGGCTTTTTTATCACGATATAGTGTACATTATAACAATATAAAGTTTGGATCGTGTAAAATAAGCAGATAACTCGATCTTGCAAGATTAACCCGCGTCTAGCGCAAAACTTAGGAAAAAGTGAACCACTCATGGCAGCAAGTGATGCAAACGATATTTCTGCGATAAAAGGACCAAAATCTGATAAGGATATTATCCTTGAATGCATTAACATACATAAAACATATTTGCTTGGCAGCAACGCCGTTGCAGCATTGCGCGGTATTGATTTGACGATCAAGAAGCGAGAATTCTTGACCGTTATGGGTCCCTCTGGTTGTGGCAAGACCACGCTGCTCAACCTTCTCGGTGGCCTCGATTATCCGACCCGGGGCAAGATCTTCCTCGAAGGCAAGGATCTTGGCAAGTTTTCCGACAACGAGCTCGCTGATCTGCGCCGCGATCGTATTGGGTACGTCTTCCAGTTCTATAACTTGCTACCACTCATGAGCGCGCTGGAAAATGTCATGATCCCGCTGCACTTTCAGGGCGTGCTGAGCTCGAAACAGAAGTCGGATCGCGCTATGTCCTTGCTGGCCATGGTCGGGTTGGCCGACCGTGCCAAGCACACGCCGAGCGAGTTGTCGGGCGGTGAGCAGCAGCGAGTGGCCATTGCCCGTTCGCTGGCGAATAATCCTGCCCTGGTGCTCCTCGATGAGCCGACCGGGGACCTCGATTCGAAGACCAGCAGGGAGATACTCGAGCTGATACGTGACCTCAACGACAAGGGCGCGACCTTCGTCGCCTCGACGCACGACAAGCGCGTTCCCTTGTTCGCCAAGCGCAATCTCGATATCCTCGATGGCCGTCTTGTGTACGAAAAGATCATCGAAGCAGGCGAAGTCATTTCCGAGCGGGAGATCAAGCAAAATGTCGACCAGGACCTCGACCTCGACGAGCAGATCAAGCTCATCAAGGCCCGCGTCAAGACGCATAATCTGGGTGGCCTCAAGAAGATAAAGTCCATCGACGACATCAGGGTCGAGGGCAACACGGTCATCCGGAAGACAGGCGGTGTCGAAATGCCATCTTCAGCGCCTAGTAAGGTGGCGGAAATGCCCGTCGAAGGCGACAGTCCGCAAGATCTCGAAAAGGCATACACGGAAATCGAGAACATCACGCGCATCTACCGCAAGATCACGCTGGAAAAGTTGCAGAAGAAGCTCGGCATGAATCTCAAGACACCCATGAACGATGTCCTCGTGCAGATGATCAAGAAGAAAATCATCAACGGGTACTTCGACGGCGACGTGTTCGTGCGCGAGATAGCGGCGGAGCAATGAGCCAAGCCATGGTAGAACCTATCACCATCGATGGTGAGTGAAAGCAATGAACTTGGCATATGCATTGCGGGATATGAAGAAGCAGCACACCCGCACAGGCTTCGGGATCAGCATTTTTTTGCTCACGGTCGTTGGCATGCTCGGCGACAGCGTTTCTTACTCATACGTGGATTACGCGAGCCAGTCAGCGGGCAAGATCGATTTCCATATCACGGGTGGTGATATTTACACCAATGATGTTGAAAACCAGATCCGCAGCGATGCTCATTTGAATGACGTGCTCGGCGATTTCTTGCCCCGGTCTGTATCCGGTTGGGATTCGCGTAACGAATGGAGAGCAGTCAATCCCGTTAATAACAGGTCTCACCCCGAAATGTATCATGTTGGCGTGGATATTATCCGGGAAAACCAGGCATATCAAGGGAAGTTTCTCCTCCAGAACGGCTCGGAATTCTCGGGGATGTTGAACTCCACCGAGTGCTTGATCAACGACCATGTCGCAAGCGCTATAAATATCGTCGCTGGACAAACCGTCACGTTCAATCGGTCCTATTTCGAGGACGACGCCCATAGAATCCTAAGCTGGATGTCCTTGGATAATTACACGGTGAAAGCGGTCGTCAATTTCAATTTCAAATTCCCGGAATGGATTGAAAATGCCTTCATCATCAATATTTCAGATTGGAACAATTATTGGGGGCAAAGCCAAGAAACTTGCCACGAGCTCGTGATCAATGTCAAGGTCCCGCAAGATTTTTACAACACCAAGGATATTCCCGGCACTATCTCGAGGCTTCGGGACGTAGCAGAGTCAATCCAGAACCGGATCGGGTTTTACAACACGTTCGGCGGGCAATATCACATGTATTACGTGGGCATGCCGCGGGTCGGCGTGCTGGAAATTGCATCGTATGTGAACATCGGTATGTCCATCATCTTGCTGTTCGTGTCGATCCTTGGCATGGTCATTTCTGGCGTGCTGATCAACGGCATTCTCACGACATCCATCGAGGAGAAGATCCGTGAATTCGGCATCTTCCGCGTGCTCGGGGCCCACCACCAGTTGCCCTTGAAACTCACGATCACGCAGGCCTTGGTTCTCTCGACGGTCGGCACCTCGATCGGCATTCTTGGGGGCTATCTCGTTGTAAGATTCGTCATCATCCGCCTAATCGCTAATCTCTTGGACTTTTCGGGAGGCAACGTCACGGCAGTTCTCAGTTGGGAAACACTCGGCATATCCATTGGTGTTGGCATCGGTATGTCTATGCTGGTCGGTATTTTGCCAGCATTGAAAGTCAGTCGCATGAGCATCCTCGGGGCAATCAATCCGTATCGCCAGGAGAGCGTTGGCACGAAGATGGTGAAGGAAGGCAATCTCAACGTGAAATATATCATGATCGGCGCGATTACATCCGGCATCGCAGCGTTCGTGCTATTCATCGTCCCGCAGATTATCATGACGCTCGATATCGGCTTGATCGTTGCAGTCCTCGTGATCTTGCTCACGACGTTCTTGCTCGGCGCGACCCTCGTTGGCCTCGGGCTCTTGCCACTCGTCCAGAACGTCATCATGAAGATATTCACGGCCCTCACGCGAAAGACGAAGGATATCATCCGGATTTCCCTCTTGCGATACACGAGGCGCAACATGACCACGGTGATCATGTTCAGCATATCCTTCTCGTTCATCACGCTCGTGTCGACGATTCTGAACACGCAATCTGCCCAGAATATCGGTGAGGTTCGCAATAACATCGGTGCGGATCTCGCTATCGATTGCCGGTCACAATGGCTTGATACAAGGAATTACAACCCGGATTCGTCTGTGCTGGTTCCTGATCAGAATTTTGCTCAAGACTTGCTTAATTACGAGGGCATCTCGAAGACTTCATCGATCCTCGCAACGACGCGGGAATTGCCATATTTGCAAGGAGTCCAATATAGTTTGACCATGTCAGACCTCGTCAAATACAAATCGAACGCCGTTCATGGCCTCGCGATTGATGAAAATTATCTTGACTGCGTTTACACGCAATACATTGTTTTTTCGGAAGGCAACGTGCAAGATGCTTTTGACCGCTTACTGCACGAGAATAACACGGCCATCATCTCCACCGCTCTCGCCGTAGCCATGCAGCTGGGATTGAATGACAAGTTCTTATTCACGTTTGAATGGGGCGAGGGGGAATCCAACCTTGTTCAATTTACCATTGTCGGGGTCGTCGATAACTTGCCAGGCATTCAATCCGTTCAGAAACGACCTGACTCAGCTGCCGGGTCAGCGGTCCTCTTGAACCAGCACGATTTCAAGCAATACTTCCAGCTTCCTATAGGGAATTACTACGTGTCAACGGTATTTATGAAACTCGCGACCATCTTCCAGAATCTTGATCAATCCGTGGCCCTTGAAGCCGACCTCGATAAAGCCTTCGGCTCGCAGTATACCTTCCATACGCACAATTCCTTCCGCCAGGGCCAATTTATGCAGCAAATCTTCAGCATCATCGAGATCTTGTTCATCGTTATATTAACCTTTTCAGTCATCATCAGTTTATTCGGCTTGGCAGCCTCCGCCTATTCAACAATACTCGAACGAACGCGTGAAGTCGGTATTGTTGAGACCCTCGGGCTACGGAAGGGACAAGTTGCCACCATGTTCCTCATTGAGAGCGAGATCATCATGGTTTCCGCCGCCATCAATGGCGCGATCATCGGCACCATCCTGGTTGGCATTTTCTACTGGCAGATCGCCGCGTTCTCCACGTTTCCCGTTTTATCGGCGTTCCGCGTGCCGTTTGACATCATTATCATAGAACTCATTGTTGCTGCGATCGTGTGCGCGATCGCCATGGGCGGACTCGTGAAGCGCGTGCAGCGCATGGAATTGATGGAAATATTCCGGAAAACATTGTAGGAGGCACCTATATGAGAAAAATGCATATTGCAGCGATTATTTTCGCGTTGATGTGTTTACTTTCGCCAGTGGCTATGATATTCGGACCGGCCGTGAAGGTGCACGAGGATCAATTCTCCACGACACCTTCACCGCGTGCATCCGTCATCTCAAGCTCCGACATGTACTCGGAACAGATGCAATTCTACTTGGCAGGCGAAAACTGCCTCATCCGGCAATCCGCTATCACGAGTGATCCATACATCTTGTCGCAAATCCCGCTCGA
>Ga0315277_10010550_pt1 | contig 11691 bp, 8 predicted proteins | sample YL17G05_15_MG_FD_203695 | JGI IMG/M metagenome (GOLD analysis project Ga0315277, IMG submission 203695) | Sediment microbial communities from Yellowstone Lake, YNP, Wyoming, USA - YL17G05_15 | ecosystem: Environmental > Aquatic > Freshwater > Lake > Sediment | place: USA: Wyoming | collected...
TCCACACCGTCAAAACCCGCGTCTTTCGCCAGCTCGAAACATTCCTTCAGGGTCCATTGACCCGGATACGGAAACGCCCAGAGATTAATCGACTTCTTCATCTCGTAGCGCCGGGACGAGGATTTCCGCCGCACCGGCCGGCGCTGCGGCGTCTGTCTGGCGCTTTCGGCTCCGCCGGACAGTTCTTGGGTCGCCAGAAACGAAGCGCCCCAGGCCGCAGATTGGGCCAGCCACTGTCGCCTGGCCGGCTGGAGATTCACCGCTACGTCGTTCTCGCGTATCACGAATCCTCCTGAGTGTCCCCGAGCTTATCAGAGACCTGGAGGCCGCTACAAGTTGTCTGATTATCTTCTTCTGCGATTCAGAAAGTAGTCTTACCCACCCGGCTCGCTGTGGCCCAGACCGGCCGCCTGCCACCAGGAGAGCTATTGGCGGCCTTCCCAACACCCCTACCCCGTATCGGACCCGAAGTGGATAGACGCTTGTCCTCCCCCACCCCATAGATATGCCGCCATTCCTTTTGCAACCCCTGTGATTTCTTAGGATTACAACGCTTTCCCCTCCCCCGGTGCCTGAATTGCAGAATGAACCGAAATGGGGGTTGTTGACTTGCGAGGGGGCGGGGCCAGTATAATCCCGTAGAAGGCATCATGCTGGTGCCTGCCTGAGTGGTTCCTCCGGGAACCCGGAATCGAAATCCCGGATGAAGTGAATAGGAGTGCATCCGATGCGTATTGGTACTTTGCTGCTGTGGGCCGCTCTGGCCGCCGTCCCGGTTGTGGCCCAGGACCAGTGGGTGACGTTCGAAGGGAAGAAAGGGCCCGGCCGAGGCAAGCATATCGTCTTCGTGACCGGGGACCAGGAGTACCGCTCCGAGGAAGTGATGCCGCAGTTGGCCAAGATTCTCGCGACCCATCATGGATTCAAGGGCACGGTTCTGCTCCCGATCAACCGCCAAACCGGCGAGATCGATCCCATGGTTTCGGACAACATACCGGGGCTTGAAAACCTGGCGAAGGCCGACCTCATGGTTATCTTCGCGCGCTTCCTGGAACTGCCCGACGAGCAGATGAAGCGGATCATCGACTACACCAATTCAGGCAAGCCGATCCTGGGGCTCCGCACCTCCACGCATGCATTCAATTACCAAAAGCGGATGGACAGCCCGTACGCCCGCTACAGTTACCGCAGCAAAGACCCCGACGGCGGCTGGGGACGCATGGTGCTGGGCGAAACGTGGATCGGTCATTATGGCGCGCACCAGAAAGAGAGTACCCGCGGAGTAGTTGCCCCTGGGATGGAGAAACATCCGATTCTGCGTGGAGTGGCGGATATCTGGGGGCCATCGGACGTTTACGCGGTCACCACGCTGAACGGCGATGCAAAACCCCTGATCATGGGCCAGGTGCTGAAGGGGATGAGCGCTTCCGACGCGCCCAACTCCGATAAGAAACTGACGCCGGTGGCATGGACGAACACGTTCACCGGATCGAAGGGAAAGGCCGCGCGCGTGTTCGCAACCACCATGGGTCATCCGGGCGATCTCGAGAACGAAGGCGTGCGGCGCATGCTGGTGAACGGCTGCTACTGGGCGTTGGGGATGGAGAACAAGATTCCGGCCAGGAGCAAGGTCGATATCGTCGGGACGTACAGTCCGAACGAGATCCACATGAAGAAGCACAAACCGGGCCTCAAACCGGCCGATTTGAAGAAGTAGAACCGCCGCGGCTCGCGCGCGTAAGTGCTTGAGGAGATTGCTATGAGCCAGGCGGGCCAGAAGCTGAGAAAGCAAAGCGCGGCGCGGTAGCGTCCTAGCCGTACGAAAACATGAAGAAAACCCTTGCCATCGGGGAGAAACGCGTTTATACTGTATTGCACCGTTAATGGGCGAGCCCGGGTGCTCGCCAAGGGAGTATTCAAGTGATCGCAAACCGCAAAACGTTTTCGTGCCTGTGTTGTTTGCTGGCCTTATATCTCGGGGCGCCGCTAGCGGTGGCCCAAACCACTAACGCATCGATTGTCGGAATCGTGACGGATACCTCGGGGGCCGCCGTTCCGGGCGCGACCGTGACCGTAACGAACACCGGCACGGGAGTGAACCGGGCGGTGACCACGAACGAGGCAGGCGCTTACACCGTGACGCCGCTGATTCCGGGCGGCTACGAAGCGCGGGTCACGAACCCCGGCTTCAAGACCAAGGTTCAGTCGAGCATCGTGCTGCAGAGCGGCGCGGTTCTGAAGATTGACTTCACCCTGGACGTGGGCGACGTCTCCGAGCGGATCGAAGTCACCGCCGCCGCTCCGATGCTGCAGACGCAGGAATCTTCGGTGGGAGGCGTGGTCACCACGTCGCAACTCGAGCGCATTCCGGTGAACGGGCGCAACTACACGCGCCTTCTGGTTCTGATGCCCGGGACCAGCGACATCGTGCGCAGCCAGAACAAGGGCGGACTGTCCGGCGCGCAGATGGTGTCGGTCAACGGCCAGCGCACCCAGGACAATAACTACGCTCTGGACGGCGTGGACAACAACGTCATGATGATGAACTCGCCCGGCGGGTCGCCTCCCATGGAATCCATCCAGGAATTCCGGGTGGCCACCGGCAACTCGGCCGAGTTCGGCCGTTCGGCGGGCGCCAACGTGAGCATCGCCACCAAGTCCGGCACGCGCAACCTGCACGGCACCGCTTATTGGTACGTCCGGAACGACAAGTTCGACGCTAACGATTTTTTCGCCAACCGGCAGAGCCGCGGCAAGATTCCCTTCCGCCAGAACCAGTACGGTCTTGCGGGCGGCGGCCCGGTGGTGGTTCCAAAGGTCTACAACGGACGCGAGAAGACCTTCTGGTTCGCCAGTTGGGAAGGGTTCCGGATGCGCCGGGGCCAGACCTCCCAATCCACGGTGCCTTCGGAATCGATGCACGGCGGCGATTTCTCGGCGCTTTCGCAGAAGATCTACGATCCGCTGACGGGCGTCGCGGATGCCGCCGGCAGGGTCATTCGCCAGCCCTTTGCCAACAACCGGATCCCCGCCAATCGGATTAATCCGGGCATGAAATTCGTGGCGGACAAACTCCTTCCACTGCCCAACCGCCCGGGCATGATCAACAACCTCCTCTTCACCGAAGGCCGGGGAAACAGCCGCGACGGTCTCGTGGTTCGCGTCGATCACACTTTCGGGCAGAAAGACGTGATCTTCGGCCGCGTCCTCGATCAGCGGGTGGGCGAGGTGGTTCCGAGCGTGGCCGGCTACGTCAGCGAGAACCGGTATGACGTGCGCAACTACAGCCTCGGCTGGAACCACATTTTCAGCCCCTCCACGGTGCTCGAAGTCAAGTACGGCTTCAACAAGCCGGTCTATCCGGGGTGCCCCGTGTACCGGGACGGGCTGACCCGGGAGGGAATCCTCAAGAGCGCCGGGATTTCCATTTTCGACATGCAGGCCCTGTGCGATACGCGAGTGAACATGGGGGCGCAGGGTTATATGACCGCGGGCGGCGGAGGAGGAGAGACCGACATCGAGCGCAGCCATCAGTCTAACGGCAAGTTGTCCAAGGTGTTCGGCCGGCACTCGTTCAAGATGGGTGGCGGCTACACATTCCGCGCTTTTGACGCCCAGTTCTCCAATCCGACCAACGGAGACCTCACTTTCTGGACCTCGGTCACCGGTTCGGACAACGACGCTCGCAGCGGCGACTCTTTTGCCACGATGTTGCTGGGTTATCCAAGCTACATCCGGCGCGGCTTCACGATTCCGCGACTCTTCGCCCGCCAACCCTACCTCGAGGCGTTCTTTCAGGACGACTGGCGGGTGACGGACCGGCTTACGATCAACCTGGGCCTGCGCTGGGAATCCGGCTTCCGGCCCCACGACGTCAACGACGCCCTCGGCAACCTGTTGGTGACCCGGGACCCGGGCAGCGGCGCGTATAAGGCCGAGTTAATGTGGGCGGGCGTGAACCCGCTGCCCGATCCGGCCACCGGCAAGGTGAATTCGCCGCCCAAGACGCTGGGGTACGGCCGCACCCTGATGCGGGGCGATTCCAACAACTTCGGGCCGCGCTTCGGTCTCGCCTATCAGTTGAGGCCCAAGACCGTCGTTCGCGGGGGCGTGGGCGTCTTCTACAACTCCACCTTCATGCAAGAAATCAACGACTTGCGGAAGTTCTGGCCTTATCTGCCGCAGCAGGAAATCAGCTACAATGGCGGCGTGCAGCCTAACTTCATGGTCAGCGACCCGGGACCGGGGTTTGGCAGCACGCAGGCCATCGGCGGATGGCCGCAAAATCCGGACAACCGCACGCCCTACTCCCAGCAGTGGAACTTTTTCATCCAGCAGCAGTTGATGGCGGACATGGCCATTGACGTGGGCTACCTGGGTTCGGCCAACCGCAAGCAGATCGGCTACGTCGGCTGGAACAATGCGCTGAAGCCCGAACCCGGTCCCATAGATCCACGGCGCCTGCTGGCGAAAACCGGCTTCACCGGCAACATGGACGGCGGCAGCAACCGATTCAACTCCGAGTACAACGCCTTCCAGGTCAAGCTGACCAAGCGCTTCAGCAGGGGCTTGCAGTTGTTGAGCAACTACACCTGGGGTAAGGTCATGGATGACCAGTCTTCGCTGGCGGAAGGCAAGTATCAGGACTTCCTGAACACCCGCGCCGACTGGTCGCGCAGCAGCTACGACATCAAGCACGCCTTCAAAGTAGGATACGTTTACGACGTGCCCTTCGGGCGCGGGCGGGCGTTCGGCGGCGGCTCGAACGGGTTTGTGGACGGCGTTTTGGGCGGATGGGCGCTGGAGGGCATCGTGCAATGGCAGACGGGCACCGCCTCGAATGCCCGCACGGGGGTGGATCGGGCCAATGTCGGCAAGACCCAGGAGCGCGTTGACGCTTTGCGCAACTCGACTTTGCCCACCAGCCAGCGCACCGTCGACCGATGGTTCGACACGTCCGCGTTCGCCATGCCCCAAGCGTTTACCTTCGGCAACTCGGGAGCGAATACCATCCAAGATGACGGGCGTCAGGTGTTCGACCTCTCGATTGCCAAGAAGTTTCGCCTGCGCGAGGGGCACACCCTCGCGGTCCGCGGCGAGTTCTTCAATTTCCCGAACCACGCCGACTTCGGCGGCGCCAACACCGTGCTCTCCCAGGCGGCGTTTGGCACCGTTTCCAGCACCACCGCGGCGCGGCAGATCCAGTTCGCGCTGCGGTACGAATTCTAGGTGGCATTGGCCTTCAGGCTGTGGGAATAGTGACACAGCCTGAAGGCTGTGCTACTTCTGTGACGGACAAGCTGAAGCTTATCCTACTTGTCTTTCTGTTGGCCCTCCTGGCCGCACCCGCCCAGCCGCAGGGCATGATTAGCGGCAACGCGACCCCCGTGCCGCGCGCCGCGCCGTCCGGCCGCCCGTTTTCGGCGAGCTTCACCGATGTGGCCGCCGAAGCCGGCCTGCGCATGAAGTTCACCTATGGCAACGAGACGAAGAAGAAGTACGTCATCGAGGCCAACGGCAGCGGCGTGGCCTTCATCGACTATGACAACGACGGCTTGCTGGACGCCTTCCAGGTCAACGGATCGCGTCTGGAAGGTTTCCCAGCGGGCGCCGCTCCGACCAACCATCTGTACCGCAACGTCGGCCAGGGCCGCTTCGAGGATGTGACCCGAAAAGCGGGTCTGGACCGCTCCGGCTGGGGCAACGGCGTATGCGCCGGCGATGTCGACAACGACGGCAATATCGACCTGTTCGTCACCTACTGGGGCGCCAACTCCCTGTACCACAACAACGGGAACGGGACCTTCACCGACATCGCCGCCCCCAGCGGCCTGGCCGGCAATCCCAGACAGTGGAGCACCGGCTGCGCTTTTCTCGACTACGACCGCGACGGCCGCCTGGACCTGGTGGTGGGCAGTTATCTGGACTTCCGGCTTGATCGAACGCCGCTTCCCGGCCAGTTTCCCTTCTGCACCTGGAAGGGAGCGCCGGTCTACTGCGGCCCGCGCGGCCTTCCCTACGGCAACCTCACGCTCTATCGCAACCTCGGCGACGGCACATTCGAGGACGTCTCGCTGAAAACCGGCATCCGCCGGGTGAAGGATTTCTACGCCTTCACCATCGCGGCGGCGGACTTGAACGGGGACGGCTGGACGGACATTTACATCGCCTGCGACTCCACCCCCAGCATCTTTTTCCGCAACAACCGCGACGGCACTTTCAGCGACATCGCCACCGAGGCCGGACTGGCTTACAACGAGCATGGCGCCGAGCAGGCCGGCATGGGGCTGAGCGTCGGCGACTTCGACAACGACGGCCGTCTCGACATCCTCAAGACCAATTTCATCGGCGACTACCCCAACCTTTACCGCAGCATCGGCAAGGGCAGTTTCGTGGATGTCACCGTGCGCGCGGGCCTGGCCGTCAACCCGGACTATGTGCTTTGGGGCACGGGCCTGGTGGACCTCGACAACGACGGCTGGAAAGACATTTTGCAGGTCAGCGGCCATGTCTACCCCGAGGTCGAGTCCATCGACAAGAGAGAGACCTACAAGCGTCCGCGCCTGGTCTACCGCAACTTGGGCAACGGACGTTTCGAAGACGTCTCCTCGATGGCGGGCCCGGGTATCGCCAGGCCGTTCTCGAGCCGCGGCGCGGCGTTCGGCGACTTTGACAACGATGGCGACGTCGACGTGCTGGTGATGAACATGCACGAGGCGCCCAGCCTGCTGCGCAACGATCTTAAGAACGCCAACCGCTGGATCAAGGTGAAGCTCGAAGGCGTCAAGTCGAATCGCAGCGCCATCGGCGCCGTGGTTGCGCTCACCGCCGGCGGCGTTACGCAGACCGACACGGTCCTTAGCCAATCCAGCTTCCTTTCTCATAACGATCTGCGCCTGCACTTCGGCCTGGGAGGCGCCGCGCGCGCCGACAAAATCACGGTCCGCTGGCCTTCAGGCGAGACGGAAGAGTTCCCCGGCGCCGCCGCCGGCGCCCTGGTGCTGCTGGTGGAGGGCTCCGGCAAAACGCAGCCCGTTACACTGCCCCAATGAAACCCGTCTTCCTTGCCTTGGCGCTTCTCGCGGGTCCACAGAGCGACCCTGATTCGCTCTCCGAGAGCGCCACAAGGCTGGCGCAAGAAAAGCGCTACGACGAGGCGGCGGCGCTTTGGCAACAGGCGCTCAAGCTCCAGCCCGACCATTTTCCCGCCCTCTTCAATCTGGGCTACATGAACTTCACGCGCTCGCGCTTCCGGGAGGCCGAACCGTTTCTGGCGCGCGCCGCGCGGGTGAAGCCGGACGACTTCAACACGCGCTATCTGTTGGGCAACACTCTGGTCAGCCTCGGCCGCAGCGAGGACGGGCTGCGCCAGTGGCGCGCCGCGCTCGCCCTCCAGCCGCGCCACGCGAAGCTGATGCAGGTGATGGCGGTCGAGTACAGTAAGGGCCGCTACTTCGCCGAGGCCGCCGCCCTGGCCCGCCGCGCGCTGGAACTGAGCCCCGGCGATCTCAACGCTTACCTGGTCGCCATCAAGGCCTGCCAGGACGCGGGCGAGCGCGCCGCCATCGAGATCGCCCGCCGCGCCGTCGAGAAATTTCCCGTCTCCGCACGCGCCAACTTCGAGTACGGCTTTCATCTCCAGCGCGTGGGGCAAACCGAAAAGAGCCTCCCTTACCTGAAGAAGGCGATTGCGGCCGACCCGAAGTACGAAGAGCCGTTCTTTTTCTTCGGCGATCTGCTGCTCAAACAGGGGCGCGAGGAGGAGGCCATCCCCTACCTGCGCAAGGCCCTCGTCAACCGGCCCGACTACGTGGTCGCCGCCGTCGCGCTGGCCAGAGCGCTGATGGGCCTGGAGCGTTACCAGGAGGCCGTCCAGGAACTCCAGCGCGCTCTCACCCGCCAACCCAAGCACCCGCAGCCCCACCTGCTGCTCTCGCAGATCTATTTCCGTTTGGGCGACGAGAAGCGGGCGGGCGAGGAAAAAGAGATCTCCCTGCGCTTGCGCCGCGCCGACCCGGCCATCATGGAGTCCCCGCAAGGCCGGCCGTTCCCGCCCAAGTTGTAGGGTGGCCCGGCCCTCAGGCAGTTGTCCGTGGACAGAACTCCATCGGCATGCAAAATCAATAAGTTCCGCGTCTTGCGGCAATGCCGCCAAGTGACGTTGAAGGGCTATGCACTTGACTCAGGCAACCCCAATATCTTGTGAGTGGCATCATCGAAGCCCGCTCCCAAATGCGGCCAGGATGGCGCCCCTTGGCGGAGAGACGCTCGCTACGGGGCTTCTTTCCGAAAGCAAGGTTTCCCGGAAGCCTCGTCCTCGAACGTCATTCCGACAGTAAACGCACCGATCGAAACGATGTTGTCCAGGATGTCTCCTAACTGGTGTGCCGGATTCCCAGGAGGCACTCGAGATCCCACATGAGCTTGCCCGCCGCCGCGGAATCCCGCGGAAAGCCGGCCGACGGCTTCCGTAAGGCCGCCTCCACAACTTCTGCCTCTTGCCGGCGGGGAGCGGCTAGCGCCAGAACCGATACCACTTCCGGGGGGAAGACGCCGGCGGGGCGTCAGGCGGCGGGGGCAGAGAGTCCCCGGTCAAGACCGCGGCCGGATTCCGAACCAACAGCCGTTCGGCCGTTTGCGAACCCCAGCGGCGAGCCACGTGCGCATAGGCCAGGTCCAGCCGCGGCGGCCGGTGGTCGCAATCGTGAGCGTCACTGGCAATGAAATGGACCAGCCCGCGCTTCATCAGCTCCTCGCACGTGTCTCTGGCGGCCCTTCCGAAGTCTCCCAGCAACGACTGGGCGGTCAATTGCAGCGAGCAGCCCCCGTCGACCCACTCGGCAAGCATCTCTAGCCGCTGTTGCAGAAGGTTGTTCCGTTCCGGGTGGGTGATGATCGGGCGCATGCCGGCGGCCACCAGCGCGTCGAGGATCTGCCCGGAATTGTTGAAAACCACGAGGTCCGAAAACTCCACCAGTAGGTAGGACTGGTGGTTGATGGTATAGCGCGTCGGATTCGCCAGCGCGTCCTGCACGTTCTCGTAATGCAGATGGAAATCGCAGCCGGTATGAAGGCGGGGCGCCCCGCCGGACGCCTCCCTCAGTTCGGCCAGGCGTTCGGCGGCCAATTCCGGCTGAAATGGAAACACAATGTCCGAGTGGGGGGTCGCCACGATGTCCGTGGTCCCGGTTTCCGCGGCGATTCGAAGCATGGCCAGACTGGTTTCGCGGTCGCCCGCCCCGTCGTCCAAGCCAAAAAGGATATGCGAGTGAATGTCAATCAACGCGATGGTAGGCCGGTTTCTAAATAAACATCTCGTCGTCCTGCGTCGCCTGCGCCACACTCGGACGGCCGCCTCTCAGCAGGTGGGCGAATGCGGCGCGGATGCCCGCGGCAACTCCGGCGATCTCCTTCAGCGGCCGGAGGATGCCGTTGTGCAGCGCGGCCACGGTCTGGTGCACGCGACTGATCGTGTCATCCAACACGAGTTCCACGCGGTCCAACTGCACTTTGGCTCTCATGGTCGCATCTTCCAGAACCTCGTTGACGCGCACCAGTTGCGTCTTGGCCGTATCCAGAACGTCGTTGGCTTTGGCGGTAGTCTCGGCGATCTGCCTGCGGCTCTGCTCGATCGCGGACTGGGCGGATTCCAGAGCCGACTCCACCTTCGGCGCCAGGATGCTCACCTGCTCGCTGATGGCGCGCGTCTGACGGTAGATGGCAAACAGCACGAACACCTGAAGCACGATGGCGACGGCTGAAAGAACCACGGCCGCCGTGGCGGCAAGGCTTTGCATATGCGGTCGTTACCTCCTCAAATTCCCTGGGGTTCGGCCGGCTCCGCCTCGCCGACGACGACTTCACGATAGGCCTGACGGCCCGCTGCGACGGCGGCGGCAAGCTGGTCCTTCTGCCGCGAGACGGCGCTCTTGCCGCGCTCCAGCGCTTCAGCCGCGGTTTCGCGAAGCTCCCCGCTCCGCCGCTTCAGGAAGTCCTTCCCTTCGCCGGCCTTGTCCCGGATCAGTTCCCTGGTTTCCTCGCCGGATTTGGGGGCGAACAGGATGCCAACGGCAACGCCGATGCCCAGGCCGAGGAAAAAGAACGAAAGTCTGTTGGTGCTGTCTTCCATAAGTGACTCCTTCGCTCTGCTCGTCTCTGCTGCTTTCAGAATAGCAGCAATCCGCGCCGGCGTAGCTGGAATCTGCTACGCTCGAGTGGGAATGGCCCTCGGATCGCGCAAAAGCCGCCCTTTGAACGCCGACGAACTCCTTCAATACGCGGTGCGAACGCTCGGCCGGCGTCCTCTGAGCGCCGGCGAGCTGCGGCAGAAACTGGAAGACCGGGCCGAACAGCCGGGCGACGTCCGGCCGGTGCTCGAGCGCCTCAGGCAGTACGGCTACCTCGACGACCTCCGTTTCGCCGAGGCCTTTTCGGCGGCGCGCCTGGAAAGCGGAGGGGTCGGGAAAATGCGCGTCCTCCAAGACCTGCGCCGCCGGCGGGTGGCGCCCGGCGTGGCGCGGGAAACGGTGGACCGGACCTTCGCCGAAGCCGACGAGATCGCCCTGATTGAGGAGTATCTCCGGAGGAAGTTCCGCCGGGTCGCACTCGAGGAGTACCTGGCCCAGCCGCGCCATCTCGCTTCGACCTACCGCCGCCTGCGCACGGCAGGTTTCTCCTCCGGCAATGCGATCCGCGTCCTCAAACGCTACGCGGCGCAAGCCGAGATGCTCGAATCCATCGAAGAAGCCGGAGGCGAGCAAGCCGGCGGCTAGCAGCTCCCGGCGGGAACGCCTGTTTCGGGGACAGCCGGCGCCCGAGGCTTGGCTGAAGCCGGGCCGGGGCGCCCCCTGGGCCGGGCGCCCCCGGCCTGAAGGCCGCCCTCCAAACACCGTTTTCGCCGGGCAGGCCCGGGGAAAACGTCAGCCCGCCTGCTGCATCCGGCGGACACTGGTGATCGTCATCCACTCGCCGGAAGCGCGTCTGCCGGCCGGGAGGCTGGCCGCAATACGATACAATGCCCCTCTGGAGAACAGTATTCAGTCTTCCTGTTTGCACGGGCTTCTGGGTCCGCATCCCGGTCCTGAGCCCGCAGTGCTGGCGCCGGGACGCGCGGCTCTGTCGTATGGCCGGTTGCGGGAGACGGTCGACCGCATGGTCGCTGCCCTCAACAGCCTGGGCATCGGGCGGAATGACCGGGTAGCCATTGTGCTGCCGAACGGTCCGGAGATGGCGGTTTCGTTCCTGGCCGTGGCCTCGGCGGCCGCCTGCGCGCCGCTGAATCCCGGCTACCGGGAAAGCGAGTTCGACTTCTATCTTTCGGATTTGCAGCCGAAGCTCCTGCTGGTGGAGGCGGGCGGCGATTCGCCGGCCGCGGCGGTGGCACGCGCGCGCGGCATTCCGGTTCTGGGCGTGGCGCCGGCGGCGGACGAACCGGCGGGCGTGTTCCGCCTGGACGGCGTTGGACCGGTCACCGCCGCGCCGGTCTTTGCCTTGCCGGACGACGTCGCGCTGATCCTGCACACCTCGGGCACGACGGCGCGGCCGAAGATGGTCCCGCTGACGCAGGCGAACCTGTGCCACTCGGCTGCGCACATCGCCGCTTCGCTGGCCCTCACGGCACAGGACCGCTGTTTGAACGTGATGCCGCTGTTCCACATTCACGGATTGGTGGCGGCGGTGCTTTCCTCCCTG
>Ga0315277_10010551_pt1 | contig 11689 bp, 7 predicted proteins | sample YL17G05_15_MG_FD_203695 | JGI IMG/M metagenome (GOLD analysis project Ga0315277, IMG submission 203695) | Sediment microbial communities from Yellowstone Lake, YNP, Wyoming, USA - YL17G05_15 | ecosystem: Environmental > Aquatic > Freshwater > Lake > Sediment | place: USA: Wyoming | collected...
CATTGTTGTCATCGGCGTCCTGGCCACCCCCTGGATCGTCGACCTGATCGCCCCGGGGTTCAAGTCCATCCCCGGCAAGTCCGAGCTCACCGTCCTCCTGGCGCGGATCATGTTCCCCTTCCTTCTTCTTGTCTCCCTGGCGGCCGTGGCGATGGGGATGCTAAACTCGCTCAAGCGTTTCGGTGTCCCCGCCTTTGCCCCGGTTTTTCTAAACGTGGGCATGATCCTTTCGGGTTTCCTCCTCTGCCCGCTGTTCAACCCCCCCATCATCGGCATGGCCCTGGGAGTCCTCCTCGGCGGGTTAGGCCAATGGGCCTTCCAGCTTCCTTCCCTGCGCAAAGAAGGCTATCGCTATCATCCGATCGTCTCTTTCAGCGACCCTGGCGTGAGGCGCATTATCATCCTGATGACGCCCGCGATCCTGGGCCTCGCCTCGACCCAGATCAACATCTTCGTCAACACGGTGATCGCCTCCTTCCTCCCCCAGGGAAGCCCGTCCTACCTGAACTACAGTTTCCGGCTGATGCACTTCCCCTTGGGTGTTTTCGGAGTTGCCGTGGCCACAGTCACCCTGCCCATCGTGGCCACCTTCGCCGTCCGGAAGGACATCCCCAATGTCCTTTCCACCTGCGCTTCCTCGCTGCGCTTGGTTTTCTTTCTGACCTTGCCTTCGATTTTCTTCCTGGCGATCGCCTCGAAGCCGATCGTTTCCACGCTCTACCAGCATGGCCTTTTCACTTATCAGGACACCGTGTTCACGTCCCAGGCGCTTATCTTCTACGCCTTCGGACTCTTCGCCTACGCCTCCGTTCGCGTCATCGCCCCGGTCTTTTACTCGCTCGGCGATACCAAGTCGCCGGTAAAAGTGAGCGTCCTCGCCGTCGCCGTCAACATCGCCCTCAACTTGGCCTTCATGCGGCTGTTGAGCTTTCGCGGGCTCGCCCTGGCGACTTCGCTCTCGGCCATGGTCAACATGTTCGTCCTGATGAGTCTTCTCCGCCGGCGGGTCGGCCCCCTGGATATCTCTGGGCTAAGTACGAGTTTCCTGAAGATCCTGAGCGGATCGGCCGTGATGGGAGCCGTCCTGTTCGGAGTCCAGAAAGCCTATCCGATCAACCTGGAGACGTCGACTCTTCTTCCCAAAGCTCTGTATCTCCTCATCCTCTTTTTCCTTGCCGCAGGAAGCTACATCGGATTGGCAGCAGCCCTGAGGGTCAAAGAGTTGCAGTTGGTCCTCGGCATCTTCAAGAAAAAGCGGTAAACTGACAAAATAAAAAGATGCTCGGAAAGAAGACCGGAAAGTTTTTTGAGGTCGGGTTGGACAGCTATTCGCTCCGGCCCCTGAACCTCGATCCTTTCGAATTGCTGGACTGGGTGAAGAAAAACGGCGGCGACGGCGTGCAGTTTTCCGAGGTCAATCTTCCCCGCGGACGCCGACTCGACAAAACCTTCCTCCGCGATCTCTCTCAATATGCCAGGGAGCGGCGCCTCTTCCTCGAATGGGGCGGCGGCCAACATATCCCCTTCGACCTTCGGACAGGCCGGCCGGTTGATATCTTCAAGGTCAACCGCCGGGCGGCCGAGCAGGCACAGGCCCTGGGCGTCACCTCTGTGCGCTCCTGTTCCGGAGGCCTGATGAGATGGACAGACGACTCGCCGCCGACCGGAGTCCTCCTTCAAGCCATGGCCCAAAGCCTCCTGGCCCAGAAGCTGATGCTGGATGACCTCGGCGTTACCCTAGCGATCGAGACGCACTTCGAGTTCACGACGTTCGAACTGCTGCGGCTCTTTGCTGCCTGCGAAGCTCGGCCCGGCGAATACCTCGGCATCTGTCTCGACACCATGAACCTCCTGACCATGATCGAAGACCCGGTGATGGCAACCAAGAGAGTCCTGCCCTGGGTCGTTATGACTCATCTCAAGGACGGCGGGATCCTGCTCACCGAGAACGGGCTGGTTACCTTTCCTGTAGAGGTAGGAAAGGGAATCGTAGACCTCGAGGAGATCATCCGTCTCCTCGCGGCCCTCGGCCATCGCCTCCATCTGTCCCTGGAAGACCACGGCGGAGAATTCTTAATCCCGATATTTAACCCATCCTTCCTTCTCAAGTTTCCCGACCTCAGCCCGGTCGAACTCTCCCGTATTCTCTCTCTGGCGCTGGAAACCCAAAAGCGTGTCGAAAGTAGGGATATGGCCGTCGTCGAAAGAGACCGCTGGCCGGAGGTCTGTGAGGGCCGAGTGCGGAACGGACTTCGGAATATCAAAAAGATAATCGACCGGAGGGGACTGTAATGCCCCACGAGCGTTTTCATTTCAAGGACCGCGCCTCCCTGGAGCGGAAAATCGCCCACCTCGGCCTGGACATTCCGCTTTCCGACGATATCTCTATCCTTTTCAGTCATGTCGTCGTCGCCCGAAGGATCTTGCCGAACCGGCTCGTCGTCCTGCCGATGGAAGGCGCCGACGGCGATCCCGCCGGCCGCCCTTCCGAGCTCACTCTGCGCCGGTACAAGCGTTTCGCCGAGGGGGGAGCCAGCCTGATCTGGTTCGAGGCCACTGCCGTGACAGGCGACGGCCGCTCCCACCCGCGCCAGCTTTGGATCAACCCGGAAACCAGAGACGGGTTTAAAAGACTGGTCAAGGAGACGCGCCTGGCCGCCCACAGGAAATTCGGGCCCGATCACAACCTCCTTCTCATCCTTCAGCTCACCCATTCCGGCCGATTCGCCAAGCCTTCTGGCCGGCCGGCTCCCCTCATCGCCCACCACAACGCGATCCTCGACGCCAATCAGGGGCTATCCTCTGATCATCCCATCATCTCCGACTCGGCCTTAGACGCCTTGCAGGACGATTATGTCGCCGCGTCCGGACTGGCCCGCGAGGCGGGGTTTGACGGAGTGGACATCAAGGCCTGTCACGGCTATCTCGTCTCGGAGCTCCTGGCCGCCTTCACCCGGCCCGACAGCCGGTACGGCGGCAGCTTCGAGAACCGCATCCGGTTCCTGGCGGAAACAGCCGAAAGAGTCAAGCTGGGAGTCCGCGGGCTGTTCGTGACCACCCGGTTGAGCATTTATGACTCCCTCCCCTACCCCCATGGCTTTGGAGTGAATCGGGACCATCCCGGAGATCCGGACCTCGGCGAGCCCATAAGACTGATTAAGAAACTCAGGAACATCGACTTCCCGATCCTGGGCATCTCTCTCGGGATTCCGGCCTATCAATCACACTACGGACGCCCCTACGACAAGCCCCTCATAGGTCAGGAGCTCCCCGACGAACACCCGTTGGTCGGCGTCGCGCGCTGGCTCCGGCTGACCTCCGAGATACAGAAGGCCTTTCCCACGCTGCCAGTCGTCGGCTCCGGCTATTCCTGGCTCCGCCAACTCTTCCCTCATGTCGCGGCGGCCATGGTAGAAAGAGAGAAGGTTTCCCTCATCGGGCTGGGAAGGGAGAGCCTCGCCTACCCGGGTTGGGTGAACGCACTGGCGGCCGATGGAATCCTTGACCAACGCAAAGTCTGCGTCTGCTGCTCGAAGTGCTCCCAGATGCTGCGGGCCGGACGCCCCGTGGGTTGCGCGGTCCACGATGCTGACACCTACCAGAAGGAATACCGAGAAGCCCGGAAGAGAGCCAGGGAGGTCCGCCGCACCGAGAAGAAGACCGCCAGGGCTGCCGGAAAGCGGAGAAAGCGGAAGGCCTGAGATGAAAAAAAGCCTGACGACAATCGGCGGGGCCCGCCTTCCCGTCATCTCGCTCAATACCCTCATCATCGGGAGCGGGGCGGCGGCACTCAATGCGGCTGTCTGTCTTCACGAGCAGGGAGTCGAGGACATCGCCATCGCCACGGAGGATTGGGAAGCCGGGACATCCAGGAACGCCGGCTCGGATAAGCAGACCTATTACAAGCTCTCGCTGGCCGGTGAGCTCCCCGACTCGGCGCTGCGCATGGCCGTGGACCTTTTCGCCGGCGGCTCGATGCACGGCGACATCGCCTACATCGAGGCCCAGAATTCGGCGCGGGCCTTCTTCCATCTCGTCGAGCTCGGGGTGCCCTTTCCCCACGACCGCTACGGCGCCTACGTCGGCTACAAGACCGACCACGACTCCCGGCAGCGGGCCACGTCCGCAGGACCGCTGACTTCGCGGCTGATGGTCGAGGCGCTCGACCGGGAGGTTAGGAGGCGGGGCATTCCGGTCTTCGACCGGCATATGGTCATCACTCTTCTCACCAGCGGCAGGAAAGACGCCAGGAAGGTCATCGGCGCCGTGACCATCGACGAGAAGGACGTCCGGGAGGACGGCTGCGGGTTTGTCCTGTTCAATGCTGTGAACATCGTGCTCGGCACAGGCGGTCCAGCGGGAATCTACAGGGCCTCGGTCTATCCCGAAAGCCAGCTCGGGTCGCACGGGCTGGCCTTCGCTGCCGGCGCCAAAACTCAGAACCTGACGGAATCGCAGTATGGGTTGGCCTCCCTCAAGTTCCGCTGGAACCTCTCCGGCACCTACCAACAGGTCATTCCCCGGTATATCTCAACCGATGCCCGGGGCGGGGATGAGCGTGAGTTCCTGAACGACTATTTCCCCGACATGGGCCGCCTGGCCACCGCTATTTTTCTGAAAGGCTATCAGTGGCCCTTCGACCCGACGAAAGTCAAGGATTATGGCTCCTCACTCATCGATATCCTCGTTTATCAGGAGACCGTCCTTAGGGGCCGAAGGGTGTTCCTCGATTTCCGGCAGAATCCAAGCGGCTGCGGAAAGCTCAAGGAGTTCGACTTCAGGCTCCTCAGCCCTGAGGCCCTGACCTACCTTGAGAGGTCGGGCGCCCTTCTCTCGACGCCCCTTGAGCGCCTCGCCAAGATGAACGCTCCGGCAATAGAAATCTTTAAAGTCCATGGCATCGACATAGCCCGCGAGCCTTTGGAGATCGGCCTCTGCGCCCAGCACAACAACGGCGGTTTCCGGGGGAACCTCTGGTGGGAGTCCAACATCCGGCATCTCTTTCCTGTGGGAGAAGTAAACGGCACACACGGCGTGCGCCGCCCCGGCGGGTCCGCCCTCAACTCCGGCCAGGTGGGGAGCATGAGGGCCGCCTTTTATATCGCCCGGAGATACGGCGCCAAGCCGCCGACTGTGAAAGCTTTCCTTGCACAGGCCCGGGCTGAAGCCGGAGTGACGCTGGACTCGGCCCGGAAGATGATTGACGTAAAATCCCAGGATTCCGGCCCCATCGCCAGGACGCGTCTGGAGATTCAGGAAAGGATGTCGACCTGCGGGGCGGCCATCCGTGATCCCGAAAAAGTCAAGCCGGCCGTCGGCGAAGCGTGGTCTTTGTATGCGAGGATGAAGAAAGAACTCAAGGTGCGATCGGCCAAGGATCTGCCGGCGGCCTTCAAGAACCTCGACCTCTGCCTGACCCATGCCCTCTACCTGGAGGCCATCGATGAATACCTGAACCGGGGTGGGAAAAGCCGCGGTTCGTACCTCGTCCTGGACCCGGCTGGGACAAAGCCGTGCCCCGAGCTGGGCGAGGAATGGCGCTTTGCCTTGAACCCTCGACCCTCGTTCGTGGATCATAAAATCCTGGAGGTCTCACTGGATAGCCGAGGGCGGGTGGTCAAGGAATGGGTGGATATCCGGCCCATCCCCCGTGAGGACAGCTGGTTCGAGAACGTCTGGGAGGACTTCCGCGATGGCCGGACCATTCGGGAGGAGGAGTAAGCGATGAATAAAAAGCCCGTGGCGCTGATAACGGGGGCGGGACGGGGCATCGGCCGGGGCATAGCTCTAGAGTTGGCCAACAGCGGGTTCGACATCGCCGGCCTGGATATCGTGTTTGAGCCCGAGAATAAGAAAATTGGCCTCTTCGAGGTCAAGGAAGTCCTCGGCGCTCTGGGCGCGGGATTCCACCCCCTGCAGGGTGACGTTTCCGATCTCGCTTCACACGAGAAGATACTGGGCGAGGTCATCGGCCAGTTCGGCCGGATCGACCTCCTTGTCAACAACGCCGGGGTCGCCCCCCTTGTCCGCCTCGACCTCCTGGAAACGACGCCGGAGAGTTTCGACCGGGTGTTCGGCACCAACGCGCGGGGAGCCTTCTTCCTCACCCAGAAAGCGGCCAGGCAAATGGTCCTCGAGGTCAAGAAGTCCCCTGATCCCAGGCCGGCGATCGTCTTCATCACGTCGATTTCTGCGGTTGTCTCGTCACCGGTCCGGGCCGAATACTGCATCTCCAAGGCAGCCTTGAGCATGACGGCGGCCCTGTTCGCCGACCGGCTCGCCGAGTTCGGGATCAACGTCTACGAGATTCGGCCGGGGATCATCGAGACCGACATGACCGCACCCGTCCGCGACAAATACGACAAGCTGATCGCCGAGGGACTGGTCCCGCAGAAGCGGTGGGGGTTCCCGGAGGACGTCGGCAAGGCGGTCGTCGCCCTCGCCAAGGGATATTTCCCCTTTTCCACCGGTCTCGTACTCGAGGTCAGCGGCGGGATGAACATCCGCCGGCTCTAGAATCCGGGGGACAAGGGAGTAAAATGGGTCCATGAACGCTCCCAAAGAGATTCTGCGCTTGGTCGCTCAATTCCAGCAAAATCTTGATTCCTATAAATCCGGACAATACAATGAAGCCCAGCTCCGTCGCGAATTCCTGGATCCCTTCTTCAAAGCCCTCGGCTGGGACATGGACAACACCCAAGGCCTGGCGGAAGCCTACAAAGACGTCGTCAACGAAGACGCCATCCGGATCGGCGGGGCGGTCAAGGCGCCCGACTATTGCTTCCGCATCGGCGGCACGCGGAAGTTCTTTCTCGAAGCCAAGAAACCGAGCGTCGCCGTGGGTGGAGAGACCTCAGCGGCTTATCAACTTCGCCGCTACGCTTGGAGCGCCAAGCTTCCGCTCAGCATCTTGAGCGATTTCGAGGAATTCGCTGTTTACGACTGCCGGATCAAACCGAACCGGTCTGACTCAGCATCCACGGCCCGAGTGTTCATTTGCGGCTTCCAGGATTACCCGGAAAAATGGGACTGGATCGCCTCTATATTTTCAAAAGATGCGATTCTGAAAGGCTCGTTCGATAAATACGCCGAGGCCAACAAAGCGAAGCGCGGCACGGCCGAGGTTGACGATGATTTTCTGGCCACCATCGAACACTGGCGGAGCGAGCTGGCCCGGATTCTCGCCCTGCGCAATTCCCGCCTCTCCCAACGGGAGCTCAATTTCGCTGTCCAGCGCATCATCGACCGCATCATTTTCCTCCGCATCTGTGAAGACCGCGGCATCGAGCTCTACGGCCGGCTTCTCGCATTAACGAACGGCCCGAACATCTATCCGCGCCTCTGCGAAATATTTGAAGATGCCGACACGAAGTACAACTCCGGGCTTTTTTATTTCCAGGCCGAAAAGGGCCGCCACGAGCCGCCCGACGAGATAACGCTAGGCCTCAATGTGGACGACAAGCTGCTCCACGATCTCCTCAGAGGGCTTTATTATCCCGAAAGTCCCTATGAATTTACGGTCCTCTCGGCCGATATTCTTGGCCAGGTTTACGAGCAATTTCTGGGAAAAGTCATCCGGCTGACAGCCGGCCATCACGCTGTCATCGAGGACAAACCCGAGGTCAAGAAAGCCGGCGGAGTCTATTACACGCCCACTTATATCGTGGATTATATCGTCCGGCAGACGGTCGGAAAGCTCGTGGAGGGAAAGACTCCCAAGCAAGTCGCTAAGCTTCGCATCCTCGACCCGGCCTGCGGCTCGGGCTCGTTTCTGATCAATGCCTATCAATTCCTCCTCGACTGGCATCACGCTTGGTATTTGGCTCATGGGCCGGAGAGATGGGCCAAGGGCCGCAACCCGGTACTTGTGCAAACGACATCAGGCTGGAAATTGACTATTGCCGAGCGGAAGAGAATTCTTCTCGACAATATTTACGGCGTGGACATCGACCCTCAGGCCGTCGAAGTGACGAAGCTCTCGCTTCTGCTTAAAGTCTTGGAAGGCGCAAGCGAGCAGACCATCCAGCCTTTCCTGAGGCTGTTTCAGCAGCGTGCCCTGCCTGACTTAGGAGACAATATCAAGTGCGGCAATTCGCTGATCGGGCCGGATTTTTATCAACAAAAAGAACTCCCCTTGCTTACGGATGAGGATCGGCTCCGGGTCAACGTTTTCGATTGGGACGGCGAGTTTCCTGAGATTATGAAATCCGGCGGATTTGACGCCGTCATCGGCAATCCGCCCTATATTAGGATACAACGAATAGACCATATTCAGAGTGATTATTTTTATAAAAGCTATAAGACTCCGATGAGTAAAACAGATCTCTCTCAGCTTTTTCTAGAAAAAAGCCTTTCGTTAGTAAAAATGAAAAGCTTAATCGGGATTGTCTGTTCATCCCAATGGATGTACACCGATTATGGGGTGAATATGAGGAGGATCTTATCAAAGGGAATCCTGCGGGGAATTGTTGATTTCGGATCTCTTCCTGTATTCAAAAAAGCCAGCACCTATCCAGCAATATTTATTTTAAGCCCCACCCCATCTGATTCAATTAGCTTGAAACGCATAATTTCCTCAGATCAATTGAACACTCATTCAATCGCACAAATGCAAGCAAGGAAAATTCCTCTCCATTTATTAGCAGATTCACCGTGGTCTTTTGAAAGCTTTAATCTCCAAGCGTTGCTTAGAGAAAAGGCTATTGATTTCTTACCTCTTAAAGAGTTTGGCAAGGCAATGATAGGGGATTTAACAGGAATGGATGAAGTTTTCGTTTTGTATAGGGACAAAGCTATAAAAACAAAATTGGAAAAAGATCTGCTATATCCTTATGCATATCGCGGAAACGAAGTTAATCGTTATGAACATGTTCATCCAAAATCTGTGGTAATTTATCCTTATAAAGAATCGATAAATGGCCAACCAGAAATAATTCCAGAAGCAATGATCAAGAAAGGTTTTCCTAAGATATATAAACATCTTATGAATTATAAAGATCAACTGAGACAGCGCAAAGATAGCCGTCGATTGTACGCAACAGGATCGGATTGGCATAGACATTTAAGACCTGGAACATTCAATTTGATTCACCCTAAAAAATTAGCGGTAAGAGGAATTGGGCTTAAAATGAATGTCGGGTTGCTATCAGAGAATACCATTTTTAATGGCGCAAATTGTCCTTGTATTGTTCTTGCTGATTCTGGCGAATATTCCTATTTATATTTCCTCGGGATTTTAAATTCAAAGCTCATTTCATGGTACCTAAGATCCATGTGTCCACCTAAGCTGGGAGGATATACACGTTTTACTGCGAAAAACATAAGTGAAACGCCAATCAGAAAAATTGACTTCTTATGCTCGTCTGACAAAAAGTTACATAATTTGATGGCGGATCAAGTGGAGGAAATAGTCCGGTTACACAAGCTATCGAAGCAGAAAATAAGTCCACACGAAAAAGAAGCCCTTCAGCGTCAGATTGATGCTGCAGATAAACAAATCGATCAACTCGTCTATCAGCTTTATGGCTTGACTGATGAGGAGATCAGAATCATCGAAGAAACTCAAAAAGGCCCCCTTTCCTAAGGGGTTAAAGCTAACCATGGGAACAGAACAACTAAAAGCAACACTAAATTTTAGACTCGAAGCTCCGCGTCTCGGGAATGATACATATACAGAAGAGAAGCGGATAAAGGAAATCTAGCGTTGGACCTTAATCGTTTTATTTGGGACGATTTTAGATTCAAAGACCTAATCCTTAAACCTTCATTGAATATCTACAATAATCTAGCTGAGGTCGAGAATATTAGGGGACGGTTATCGGTGGAATTGGAGATATTTCCGAATCCTCTAATCTCCTGGGAATTTGAATGTTTAGATGAAACTGAATTAAGAGATCTCAAACCGGATGAACTTGACACAATTTTTTTCAAGAAACCCTTAAACAATATCGATGCGAACAAACTTAGGATAATCAAACCTTACAGCAGGAGTTTGTCAACCTGGCTTGATGTTTCCGACAGATATTGCGCAGTTAGGGTGAAAGGATATAGCCGGGAATTTTGTATCGGTGATTTAAATGCAGATATAAATGCATTGACGTTCTATTGGCCGAATTTCCGTCTTCACGCCATATGTGAAGCGCATAATATCCCACACGATGACAGCAGATGGAAGCATGCCCATAAAGACATGTTTATGGTAGAGGAACCTTTCTTAGATAATTGGATGATATCGATCTCGACGCGCGATTCGTCATTTCAATGGCTAAACCCGATAGCTAGGAATACGGGAATAATGTTAACGACCATAGGCAAAATTCATGGAAATGGAAAAAACGACTTAAGAACCATCAAATTTGTGGACATTAAGAAGACAATAGGACAATTGTCTTTACTTATTTCATTTGCAAATGGCGGTTATACATATCCAATTCTCTATGAAGGACACCGACTTCCTCCTGAAGACGGGCGTTCATCAATGGTATTTAAGCATTTCGATGCAAAAAGACAAATCACACCGCTGGAACAGTTCTCCAATACTTGGTTCGTAAGAGAAAGCGACCTAGGCAAATTAATTCGATGCAATAGAAACTTTTCGAGCGCTCTTGATAATCAGAGCTGGTATGATTCTTATTTGTTCATTTTAACGAATTACTTATTAGCTACTTCGACTAACTCTTGGCAGATCGCTGCAAGCTCCATTGGTGCGGTGCTGGAAAGGCTATCCTATTTATTATTGGTTGAAGATGAGAACGATATGAAAGAAAAGGCAAATAATATATGTCTATTTAAGCCAGGAATGAGACCGCAATCTGAAGAAATAATAAAAAGAATCCTAACAAAAATCGGGTTGACCAAAGATCGGAAAATTAACGATATAGATCATGTTGCCAGTTTCATATCAGTCAGAAACGATGCAGTTCATCCTATCAATAAAAAGATGTCGGTTGAGGAAAGATGGAAATGTATCCGATACGGCGTTCAATGGGCAGAAGAAGGGATCTTATGGAGGCTAGGATATGCCGGTTGGTACAGGGATAGAATCAGTTCTTCAAAGGAAGAGAATAAGGAGTACGCAGCTAATCCTGGAGTCTTTGTACCGAGATATTTTGTACAAAATATGGGGTAAGAATAGACGGCTTGTCCCTTTGCAGAAAATCGGGTTTTAGGTGGCAAAGGATCAGATTAATAGTGTACAAATAAAGAGTTTCAGAGAAAGAAAAGACCAGGTTATAAGTGACCAGCAATAACGCTCTATCTAGCAAAGCGGCCTTTATGGAGACTGCAACAATCCGCATTCCCGAAGATAAAAAAAACCTGCTCAAGGCCATCGCCAGCCTGGAGAAAAGAAAAATGAACGACCTTATCGTGGACCTGATCGACGATTATGTCGAGCGCCGCAAGGAATCGCTTGAGCTCCTGGCGATTCCTGGCTTATACGAACAGGTTCGCGCCTCATCGCACGAATTCCGGAAAAAAAACCGTCCCTTTAAAAGATGCCCGAAAAAAACTGGAACGTTGAGCCCTCCAATTCTGGCCTGAAGTCCCTTGACCGCTATGAACAAGTAAACTATCCCCGCGGCAAGCCGCGGGGCATTAAGAGCGCATCTTCAAAGCAAGCTGCGCAGGCCCTTGCTCTAGCTCGCGATGATGCTCGATATACCTGGCAATCACGTCCCGAGTCATCCGG
>Ga0315277_10010552_pt1 | contig 11689 bp, 6 predicted proteins | sample YL17G05_15_MG_FD_203695 | JGI IMG/M metagenome (GOLD analysis project Ga0315277, IMG submission 203695) | Sediment microbial communities from Yellowstone Lake, YNP, Wyoming, USA - YL17G05_15 | ecosystem: Environmental > Aquatic > Freshwater > Lake > Sediment | place: USA: Wyoming | collected...
GCGGTTCAATGACTCTGAATACAAGACCATGTTCGTGAGCAGTGCATCACCATCGCCGTGATTATAATAAGCTGCATACTCGACGGGCATACCATTATAGATGAACAAACCTTGGCTAAAATTTTTCAAGAACATCCGCGGTTGTGACGAGGCGTCATAGATCAAGACCTTCTCGCCACCAGAGAACCCTGTGAAGTAGGTATGTCCCGACGAACCCCAGTTATCGATGCCCGTGTCGGTTACACCAGTCAAGATCGGATGGCTGGAGTAGGACGCGTTGATGCTCAAGCTATTGACCGTCTGATAAGGCGCGTTGTATCCACCGGGCAAATTACTCAAGGCAATCGATACCGATGCCGCATGGAATTCAAGGATTCCTCCTGATGCCACGTATGATTCGAACCAGCTCTTCACGCTCGCGGTCTGCAAGCTCGTGTAGAACGCCAACGGCTGGTTCGAGGAAATTATAACCTTGTCGAAAGTCGCCAAGGACACTTTAAGAAAACTGGCACTCGAATATATGGAATAGGAGATAGAATGAGCATTTACAATTGGGATTATCTCGCTAAAGCCCCACGGGTATTGATCCTGGAAGATGGCCACGCGATCATAGGTAAAAACCGGTAAGAACGGGTTGATTTCCGGGCCTGGAAGAACCGCGGTCGATGCGATACGGGTCCCGTCCGAGCAATTAAATAGCACTTGATATTTCCCGAAACCAAGACGGGAGCTAGCGGTGTACAGCTTTCCATCCATCACGTTCAAGTCACTTGCCTGCACAGGGGTCAAAGCAATGCCACTTCCATTGACGTATGCATAAATTAACGCGGGCATATTATTATCTGCATCAGTGTACGTGATGTTAAACACGACGTAAGTCCGGTTGTTGCCGAGCATCGGCGAGATCGACGGACTCGAAAGCACGGGCGAGTTAACATTCGTGTATCCCACGGTCAAGTTGGTGAAGGTTGAGGACGTTACCGAATATTTCCCGTCGTTCGCGGTGAAATAATACGCGATGATTCCCGACGGGAGATATGAGCTGAACTGGTAGGTGCAACCATCCGTGTAAGTGTTATCCCCCGCGTTCTGCTTCTGCATTGCATATATCGTGCTGTTAATCGCCATTTGCATGGTCGTTGGTGCGTTGTTATCCGAGTCAGTATACACGACGGTGAACGTGAATGAAGTGTCTTGGTTGCCGCTTGTTGGATTTACTTTTGGGCTTGTTAACGTCGGCGCATTATTATTGTAGGTGATATCAATAAACCGAACTTCCGACCATCCACCAACCATTGTATTGTAATATGGGCGCACGCGCCAGTAATACCGGCCTGTTGGATAACTAATTGGAATGGTGATGGACGTGTTTCCCGCGGTTTCCAGGATGCTCGTGTTCTGCCCCACGATGGAGGAAAAACCGGAGTCGCTGGAAAGCTGCCACGTGTACCGCGTGGTCACCAGTGGATGCGCGAGGCTCGCCCATTTGAACGTTTGTGTCCCAGTGAACATCGCAGTGCCATTTGCGGGCGACACCAAGGTCGGGTACCAGTATCGTTCTGCATTTTGCGTGTAAAGCAGCACTTTTTGAAGTAAGGCATCAGCAGGACCTTGGTCGTAGTAAGCGGAGTATTCGATGATCAAGCCAGCATAGATGAAAAGCCCGGTACCTTGGTTTCGGATGATATATCGAGGCCGGCTTAATGAGTCATACATCAAAATTTGCTCGGTACCCGCCATACCGGTAAGATAGGAGGTCGACGTGTCAACGCTAAGATCACCCCAGCTATTCATTGCAGATTGCGTCACGCTGGTGATGAGCGGGTGGCTCAAGAAGGCGGGATTGATCGTGATGTAATCCTGGATGTTTTCCACTTCAGTATACCCGCCAGGCAAGGTTCCGAGAATGTCATCACTTGAGTAGTGGTTGTAATGCATCTCGAAAATGCCGCCAGATTGCACGTATAACTCGATCCATACCCGGACATTTGGCTGGACGAGCACGTTATAGAACGACGTCGGTTGTTGCGAGGGAATGAGCACCTTGTTGTACGGGTGCAGCGGAACCTTTCCAAGGCTCGAACTGGTGAACACGTCATAGGATATCCCGTTCGCAGTGAACACGAGCTCGTTCTCGCTCCGGCCCCACGGGAGCTGGTCCCGGAAAATTGCCACTTTCTCTATTGGACCACCGATATAATAGTACGGGTGGACTTCAGGCCCTGGATACCAACCTGTGGATACAGTATTCAGGCCGTCCGAGCAGTTGAACCGGTAAAAATAGATCCCGAATGGGGAAATCGTGTTGGCATGGCAATAATTCTTCCCGTCCATGGCATTAAAATCGTACGTGTTAGTGGGAGTCAAGACATAACTCGTGGAATTCAAGGATACCGTGATTATTGATGGAAAATTGTTGTCGGTATCCGTGTACGTTGCCGAGAAGTTGAAGATCGTCGTGTTGTTGCCCTTGAGCCGGTTGAGCTGCGTGTTCGTCAACGTCGGTGGCGCGCTGTTCGTGGTGCTCACGGTCGGGCCGTTGATGTTCGTCGTTGTGTTCGTGTAGGTACCATCGCCACATGTATACGAGAACACGTGGGACCCTGGCTGCAAATACCGTGAGAAAGAATAGGTGGAACCATCCGTGAAATTATAGTCAGTGGGAACGAGCTTGGACATGGCATGGACCATGCCGTCGACCGTCACGTTCACGTAGAGGGGTTCGTTGTTGTCCGAGTCGCTGTAAGTGACGAGGAAACTAAATAGCACGTTCTGCGCCCCGTTCCCCGGTGAGACTTGGCCAGCCGTGAGCTGCGGTGCATTTTGATTCTTGAATCCTAACCAACCGAATGTATTATTGGCAAACAAGTAATTATCTGCTTGCGTGTAATTGAGAAATATGTTATCATCGCATATGAACACCGCTTTTCCCGATCCTTTTGTCATCGCCGCGGCGATCTCGGTGCTTCCCACTTCCGCAACTAATGTTGCATAAAGATCTGCGGTAGGCATCCATGTGTAGTCGCTGTAATAAAGACTGGTCACTCCTTGGGTGATTTGATGACCGTAAACATTCGTGGTCGTGCCAGTGCCGGTATAAAAGGACGTCCAATATGGCCCGAGTTTGCTCGACACCTCGTCGGAAGGCGAGCTTGAATCATCTCCCGTGCATAAGACACTACCACCGCCTTGCACCCACGTGTCGATCGACGTGAGCTCTGTTGGCTCCAAAATATTTCCAGAACCCTCGTCGAACCACACGATATTATAATTGGCAAGTAACGACGCGGAAACGGGCATCATGGCATCCGTGATGTCAGTCACAATGGCACCACGTGCGACGAGCATAGAAACAATGGCAGTGTACTTTGTCCGTGGATTCGCTGAAGCATCGGCGGTATAACAGCCTATTCGCTTTCCATCAAGTCTCACGCGCCCCCATTCAAAAGCAGATTCACGGGTGCCTGTTCCATTCGAGGCGCGTTCGATTTCTGGTTGTATGATCGTATTAAAGGCGTATAAAAACGTTCCGAGGAAAAAAAGTGCTAACATAACGAATTTTAATCTTGAATTGTCGACTTTTTTCATCAACCCACCTATGGTACGGGCATGTATATTCTATGTAACTCCGACATCATTCCCAAATAGTTTCATCCTATAAGTATATATCATATTAATTATCTGCAATATCAATCGGAAATGGCAAAAATTACCTTTGCCTTTCGAGATTTCCCTTAGCATTTAGTCCATAATAGAAGAAGGAGTTATGTCTTCAACTCATAGAGATAAGCATTTGATAATTTATCGCGCAACTGGACTTTTACCTCGTTATGCGTGGTTAACATGCCCGTGAACGGATTTTCAGTAATCGACGTTACTATAGGTAATATAATATCGTGTATAACGTTTTCGAGGATTTCGACGTTACCTGACGCGAGAATCTGCAAGAAATAATCGTTCTTGAGCTGGAAAAACTCGATAACCCGGTACTGGTCAAACCCGATTTTTGTGATGATGTATCGGGGGAATGACCGCGTTTGCGCTAGCGTGTTGGCGGCAATGGCCTCGATTTTTGCAGAAACGAGGCTTTCAACGAGATCCTGAAAGTTTCCGTCCTTCGTGTCGCCGCCGAACGAGATATCCTTGATGGGCAATGCATCCGGTCCTTCTTGCGTGATGAGCAAGGCCAATGTGCCGATCGACTGGTAGGATAAACCGATGTAGTGCAGCTTCACCTGGGTTTCCATGGTCGGGATGCTTGCTTGGCGGAGGGCAGTATCACGGATTTTTTGATACTCGTGCACGATATACGCTGTCACGGAGTTCTTGCGGCGCTCGATCTCGCTGCGTTCCATTGGCGTAATGGATATTTTTATTTGCCCCTTGAATATGTCAATCATAAGCCGCTTGAGCTCTTGCAACAGCACGGCAGGCCGCTTGAAGAACACGCCATAAATGCAAAAAAGCAAGGAGCCACTCATTTGGAAGATCGCTTCCTCGAAGGTGAATGGATTCTGCACCGCTTGGCCATCCTTGAGCGAGACCAGCTTTTGACCCTTGGACGGTTCAAGCAAGATGCGTTCCAGATTTCCGCCAAGAATGGAATTTGCGATCTCTTGCGCGTTCGCGCCTAATTCCAAAACGTATTGATACTCGTCATTGCTACAAAAAACGATCTCGCGAGATTGCGTGTTGATGACTCCCATCATCTTCAGATAATCGCCATCTTGGCTCAGCACGGTGGCCGGGGTTTTCGGAGCCCTTGAAACCTCCGTCTCCTCGTCTATTGCTGCCGCGGGCTGTTCGATCTTCTTGGCAATCGTCTTGGCAAAGGACGCGGTGGGAGGCGCAATGCCGATGGGCGGTGCTTCTTGTTTCTTGTCCGTGCTGGGTTCCACGACCAGCGTGACGGATGACACGACTTTTTCAATGATCTCGTTGCACCTGGGACATAGAAGAGGGTACGGCGGGGAAACCTTATAGCCACATCGGGGGCACTGCCGGGTTTCCGACTTCCCGAACCTGAACATGAACATGCACCTTAGCTCAAGCTTCACTTAGGGTTTGAAGCGCGCAATTCGCTCTTCATTATCATGATTGCTTTATCTAAAGTTAAAATTTGCTGGACTTCCGTTTTTAAATCCTTCAAGACGACCTTGTTTTCCTTGCTTTCCTTCTCGCCGAGCATGAGCGCGAAGCGGAACCCGAGCTTCGATGCAAACTGCAAGGCGCGCTTTACCTTCCAGTCCGTGATGTTCAGCTCGACCTTGAAACCATTTTGCAGCAATTGTTCCTGGATCTTGAATGTTTGATCGACTAATTCTGGCGTGAATGCAAAAAGGAACACGTCGGCGCGGGAAGCTTCCACCTGCGACTCAAGCACCCCGAGTTTCTCCGATGCCAGCACGAGGCGATCGAGGCCGAAGGCGAATCCTGTAGCAGGGGTCAGATCACCGCCATACTCGTGGATCAAATGGTCATAGCGCCCTCCTCCGCAAATTTGCTTCTGCTTGCCGAGGGACGGCGAATCGATCTCGAACACGAGGCCCGTGTAATAATCGAGCCCGCGTGCAAGGGATAGATCCACGATACGTGACGTGATGCCAGCAGCATCGAGCAATTTTTCGACCTGGAGCAAGTTGCTCGATTCAACGGCCTGGATGGCACGAGGGTTGCCTTCGAGGATTTTTTTCGTTGTTGGCAAAATCGTCTTGTATTCTCCATTCAAATACAAGAACTTCCCGAGGATTCCAATTAAAGATTCATTCAAGCCAAGCCCGTGCAAGTCATCGAGGAATAGTTTTTCGATGGTCTCCGGGGTCTCCCCTTCGAGCACCAGCAATCCAAGCTGGAACTTTATCATATCGCCATTCGCTTTATCCATCATACCAATGATTTTGTCTTGGATATCCTCGTTCACGTTGTTTTCATTCAATAATTCACGCAAGATGTTCAAGTCATTCATGCGCAGGATGTTGTCCTTGATTCCCAGTTTCTTGATGATGCTCGCGGCGATATACATGATGTATGCATCGGCGATGGCACCCTGGATTCCAAATACCTCCACACCGAATTGAAAGAATTCGCGGAACCGTCCCGGTGCGGGCTTATCGTAACGAAACACGCTTCCGCAATAATATATCTTCAACGGCTTTGGATACGTGTTCATATCGCTTTGAATATAAAACCGGCAAACCGGAGCCGTGAACTCGGGCCTTAACACGAAAGTTCGTGCATCTTCCGGCGACACGTCGTTGGTTTCACCGCTAGCTTGGTATTTCGGCGCCGTGAACGTGAAAACATCTTGCCGGAATTTTTCACCTGAACGCAAGAGAAACAAGTCGAAAAACTCGAACGTAGGCGTCATAATCTCCTCGAATCCAAACGATTCGAGAGCCTTTCTCACGATGACCTCGACCTGGCGGTGCTTGCTCATATCGGTGGGAAGAAAATCCCTCGTCCCGGTTGGCCGGCTCAGATCGATCTTCTTTTCTGCCATGTTGCCGCCTTTTTTTATCAATTGACACGAGATGCAAGGGTCGCAATGGTCTACTCGACTACACGATGTATTACAGAGATCCTTGGTTTTTTAAATTTGGCTGAAAAAACGTTCCAAGGCCGCGAGCTAGACGCGCGTCTCGCGCGAATCAAGGTTGGCACGAAAATCAAGGACCAATGAGATGAAAACCTTGAAATAACAATTAAAAGAAATTTAGAGATTCGTGTTGATGATGAAATTCAAGCCCGTTGAACCGAGTTTGACAATATTCAAGGTACGCAAGCTCTTGATGAGCTCCACGGCATGATCCGGCGTGATACCCATGCTGTTAGCAATCCAATCCTCGTCGAAGCCCAATAATGCCAGCTTCGGGTTCTCGAACAATTTATAGATCAATGCCATCTCTTCAGGCTTGTTTTGCAACAATTCATGCACTTTTTGCTCGAACATCGCTGCTTGCTCTTCCTTGCTAACCGGCTTTGCTATCGCTGGTGCTGCTACGCGAGGAACAGACGGTGCAAAAGGAATCGTGGCGGGCTTAGGCGCCGCTGGTGCTGCATACGCGGGCTTTGGCATCATAGGAACCGCCGGTGCTGGAGGCCTCGGTGCTGCAAATGCGGGCTTTGGCATCGCCGGCACCGCCGGTGCTGGAGGCTTTGGTGCTACATATGCAGGCTTTGGTGTTACATATGCGGGCTTTGGCATCGCCGGCACCGCCGGTGCTGGAGGCTTTGGTGCTACATATGCAGGCTTTGGTGCTACATATGCAGGCTTTGGTGCTACATATGCAGGCTTTGGTGCTGCAAATGCGGGCTTTGGTGCCGCATATGCGGGCTTTGGCATCGCCGGCACCGCGGGAACTGGAGGCGCGGGTACTGCTGGCACGGGCTTCGGCATCGCTGGGACCGCGGGTGCTGGAGGCTTGGGCGCCGGCATCTTCAAGGGCTTGAGCCCGGGCTTGATTCCTTGTGGAGCAGGAGTTGCCGGCATCTTTGGAGCGGTCGCCGCTGGAGCCTTGGGTGCGAGTGGAACGAAAGGAATCGCTGCTGCAGGTGGTGCCTCTACAGAATCTGGATTCGGAAAATCAGGAATTTCCGGCGCGGCTGGCACAGGTTCACTGACAGGCGCGATAGGCTCAGGTGGCAATACCGGGGCGGGCGTTTCAATCTCGGGGCCGGGTTCATTAGCAGTGCCAAGTGAAATCGATGGAGGCTCCGGAATGCTCGGGATCGATGGTGCAGCAGGAGCTTTTGGGATCGCTGAAGCTGGTGCCTCGGGAGCCTTCGGTACCGAAGGGGATTTTGCAGGAGCTGGAACCTTTAGCGGAGAAACGTACGGCGGCTCGACAAAGTTATCTATCGAGAGTTTCGGTGGTTCCGGCGCGCTTTTCTTGGTAATCGGTGCGGGGGTAACTGGTGCTTTCGCCACTGGTGCGGGGGTAGCTGGTGCTACAGGTACTTTTATTTTTACTGCGCTCCTGTCGATTTGAATCTTGCTTGAGCCTTCAACGGGAATGAGATTATCAGCCGATAATTGCCCTTTCACCGCACCATCGATGATCAAGTCTTCCAGGACACTGAGGACGAGATCATTGCTCTGCTCGTTAATGCGCTTGGAAATCCTGGCGATGGGAATCTCACCATAGGCTTGCGTGAGCCCCTCGATTGCATCGAGTACTTGTCCTTTTAATTGCCCTTTCGCTGCCTGGTCGGTTTCCTCGAGCAACGCGAAAAGGTCCGTGGATTTTAGGGCTGCCGGAGCAGCAGAAGGTGCTTTGCCAGTGAGTAAAGCATCAAGTTCAAGCCCTTCGGCGATATCCTTTTCCTTTTCCTTGTCTTTATCTTTTTTCTTCTTGTCTTTTTCAGAATCATCGGATTTTTTCTGCGACGCTTGTAATAGCTCGTTCCATGTCGCCGGTTTCTTTTTTTCACTCAAGGATATTGCCTCATACAATTTCTTCGGTGCTGATAATCACTAGATCAAGTCTCGACTTAAAAAAAATTATCAGCCTTATTCTCGATCCGGGAATGAATGCTAGGATTTTCAGTTTATTCATTTTAATCTCGGTTTAATCCGAAATGCATCTGTTTCGCATTCGTATGACGAGTATTTCCAGGGGCGCATATAAATAATTAGGACACATGTACTAGTGTGAATTGCAAGAGCATGAAGGACAATGTCACGGGCAGTTTCAAATAAGCAAATGATTGTCTGGATTTTCGTGCTCCTCACGACACTAGTTGTAATTTTATCGCTCCTTAGCTATTATTATTTCCCATTCTATTTCTACGATGATATCGTATACTACATCGCGCTCGCCATCGCCATGGTCTTGATCTGCTCTTGCATGGGAAAGAAAGGATGGAATAACGAATCCGGAGGCATTCCCGGGCTTTTTACCGTGTCGAGACGAAAGTGGTGCGATGCTTGTAAAGGTGCTTTACCATTGAACTTCAAGCCAGGCAATTATTGTCCCCATTGCGGAGCGTTCATCGCGTATGAAAAGACGAACAATAATGCGTTTAAACTCGGCAGTGAAAGCAGGACCTGGGATGACGGGTATCCAGATGGTCGCGTGCCGGCGTTCAAGCCGTCCCGCCGGGGAAAGAAAAAGTCCCCGAGAGAGCCAATCTGGAAATCAGCAGCGTGGCGGGACGATTCACGCCGCCGTTCGAATGACGATCGCTTGGAAAGCGAATCTGAAGAGATGAAATACACGGGGTACGAGCATGCCAAGAAGGCCCCGGGCAAAAATGCGGGCGCCGTGTATCCCGGCGACATGCTCGTGCCTGAAAACGAACGACGTGGGGGCGATCGATTCCATGATTCGGAAAACAATCCTGAAAATTCCCCGTTTAAGCCGCCATTCGACGATCTTTTCAAGAATCAAAACCCCATAAAATCATTATTCAAACGGTTTCTCAACTGGGCGGCAGTCGGCATAAATCTTCGCCGATGGGTCAAGCAGATTCAAGAGAACCCCCAGCTTCACGCCATCGGGGATAACAGCCCCAGCGATGCCCTCGCGAAACTGCGCAGCGATGCCGAGATCGATGCAGTTGCCAAGCTCGAGGCGTGGAAGGTCTTCGAACGAAATGGTTTCGACGACCCGTTGATCTTGCCCGCCTTGTATCGCAAAGAAATCAAAAAACAAGAAGAGAAGGATCAACTTGCTCTGAGCCTCGTGAAAAAGGTCGCAAGTTGCCCCGATTGCGGCAGCGTTGACTACGATTTCGAGCCCGATCCCGCAACCAAGGAAAACAAGTTCCGCTGCAAGAAATGTGGCCGGATTTACATGCAAAAACGCTCGATATGATCATCTTCTTTTTCTATGATCAAAGACATAGACAATAGAAAATCGTTAAGATGGCATCCTTTTAATTTCAAATTTTTATGAGGTTCAAGAGGACAGAAATGCTTGTGAATAACCGTGGATCGACGAGGATGGTGATGCACGCGTGCAGATGGCGGCTTGCAGATCTTTCATCGTGACCGATATCCCAAAGAAAGTTGACACGAGCGGGATTATCGAGCAAGAGCGTGCCATCCTGGACCAGGACAATAATCCTATCGGTTTCGTTACCATGCGAGACTCGTCCGTCGATTATGACTTGCACGTGCTTGACAACGCGGGGCAGTCTTTGATCAACCTCTATCTCCCGTATCCGTGGCATGAAATGGAAGTTTACGTCCCGGAAGGGGTCGCCCGGCGTGGCCGGGGCGTGTTCAACAAAGCTGGCACGATCACGTGCACGACCAAGGCTGGGACATTGCACATCGACTTTTTCGACATCCTGAGGCTCGTGTTCAGTGCCCGGGTTCCAAAAATTTCCAAGAGTTTCTCCGTCGTCGCGGGATCGCGGGAGGTGGCGACGATCGACCGATTTCATGACCACTTTGATATCGAAGTAAGTCCAGAGCTGACCAACCAGGAGGCGATGGCCGTGCTCGGCATAGCCGTCGCTGCATGTCTCGTGTATCCCGTGGCCGAAGCTGAAACCCTTGCACCCGAAGAAGGCTCGACAGAAGGATCGAATGAAATAGCAATGGCACAGGAATCAATAAACCAAGAAGAAGGGCAAAGACTCCATCGAAGCCAATATTCTTCGAGCCTAATGGCCTGCCGCCATTTTCACTTGTCGGGCAACGTGCGGGTGGATGGCATCGCGCTCGTGAACGAGCAATCGCGATTCATCGGGAGCAAGGTCACGAGAATGACAAGTGGTGGATTTTATTGCATCGTCCGCGATGAGGCCGATGTCGATGTTCTCTTGCTGGTCGTTCGAGGAAGCGATCACGATACAATGCTATTCTACAGCGGTAATGTTCAATACGCAGATAATATCGACCTTGCGGCATGTTTCGGGACCCTCACGCGCGCCACGACAAGGCTTTCCACAGAATTCACGTATCGAAGCGATCACGACGGAATTACTTGCATTGCAACGAAGCCCGCTCTTTCAAGGCGGTGCAGTATCACGTTCGAGGGACGCGAGATCGCGGTCATGCCAGGTGACTCTTCAGGCACGCTCGTTAACATGGATCCTTCCATTTTTGACGACCAGGCATTGATACTCCTTGGAATTGCGGTAGGAATCTCCGAGATGGCATCGTTTCGATGATGCACCTCCCGCCATTATAAATCACTTGTTTCTTGTCGGAATTGGTGAAAATGCACCATCCGATTCCATTCACCCGACATATATAGAATATATAGCCTATATATTACAAAATAGGAGCCGGGATGACATTTCTTTTTATGGTATCATGGATTTAGGATATGGCCAAGGTCTCGTCTTCAAATAAGGAATGATCGAAATATTGGTCTGAGTTCCAGGCCCTTTCCGGTGAAGGATGCCAGATCTAGCAGTGGAAACGAGAATGATTAATGCACTTACGTTTTTCATGGTAGTAAGTGAGATTTGTGTCACTATATAGACTATATATGTCCATATATCATTAGGGTCGTGGACACAATCCTTATATCTGTGTTCATACGATCTTTCATCAAGGAATCGATCGAAATATAACATGAAAAAAATCGCTCTAATCAGGTGTTCGGTGTGTTACAAGTAACGACTTTCCTGTTCCAAATTTTCTTAGGACTTTTCGTCGCCGGAGTCATAATAACGCTGATCATGATGGTCTTGCTTGGCGTGTCTATTTCTCATGGCATGGGTGGAGCGGAAC
>Ga0315277_10010554_pt1 | contig 11688 bp, 11 predicted proteins | sample YL17G05_15_MG_FD_203695 | JGI IMG/M metagenome (GOLD analysis project Ga0315277, IMG submission 203695) | Sediment microbial communities from Yellowstone Lake, YNP, Wyoming, USA - YL17G05_15 | ecosystem: Environmental > Aquatic > Freshwater > Lake > Sediment | place: USA: Wyoming | collected...
CAAGGTACGAAACAAGTAGGGCCACTCGCCGTCGCCACTTGGCGCTGTCGGGGCCGGCTACGACTGCGTGATTTCTGGTCAGTCGGCTGCGAGGACTGTACAAAAACCAGGCATACTTCCGGAAACATTGCCTGGTTCTTGAGCAGTTGGCTCCGCATTGCATGCTTTTTGATCAACTGCCGGTGAGCACTGCACAAAAAGCAGGCATGATGTCGGCGGCACCGCAATCTTTTTGCGCAGTGCGCTTCTCCGGCATGGCTTCGGGTGGCCGCAGTTTATGCTAGAGTGTGACAGAGCATTCTCAGTCTGGAGCCGGGAGGCGGCAGGATGAGCAAGAGACTGCTGGGCCCGATCACGACGCTGTTTCCTATGCCCACGCTGCTCCTGGCGGTCAAGACCGGTGAGGGAAAGGCTAACGTCATGGCCGTTGCGTGGGCTGGGATCGTCGGCAGCGGCCCGGTGATGATGGCGGTGAGAATCGGCGGATTCCATTACTCGGCGCCGTTCGTCGACCGGGAGATGAGTTTCACGATGAACGTGCCGTCGAGCAGGCTTGCCGCCGCGGCCGACTATTGCGGAACCGTCAGCGGCCACGATGACCCTGACAAGATACGCACATGCGGCTGGACCCTGCTGCCTTCCAGGCGTATCTCGTCGCCCATCATCGCCGAGTGCTCGCTGAATTTCGAGTGCCGCGTCGTGCACAAGCAGCCAATAGGAAAGGGCGCTATCTACCTCACCGAAGTGCTGGAAACACATGCCGACGAAGGGATACTCACTGGTCCGAAGGAGATCGACGCTGTGGCGCTGGACCCATTGATATACGCACCGGATCGCAACTATTACCGTCTGGGGGAGAAGATCGGCAGGGAACACCAGACCGGCAGTGCCCTGCTAGAACGCTTGCATAGTCATCCAGGCGAGTGCTAGAGTCGTGGTGCGCTTGTGGAGACAATAAGTGAAACCGGAAGGATGAGAAAACATGTGGAAATACATCATCGGAGTAGTGCTTGCTGCAATAGCTTTCGGCGTGTTCTGGTCCATAGGCGGGCAGGGCGAGATCAAGGCCATGTCCATCAATGACGTTGACCTCGCTTCACTGCGCGACGGGACATACCAGGGTGCGTTTTCGAAGGGGCGCTGGACCTACAACGTCAGTGTTGCTGTCAAGGACCACAGAATCACGGCCATAAAGCTTGTCGATGACAAGATGAAACCGGCGGATAAGGTCAACACCGAACAGATCAACCGCGTCCTCGCCAAGCAGTCGCTGAAAGTGGATACCGTGACAGGTGCGACGGTCAACTCCAAGGCGCTGCTCAAGGCCATCGAGAATGCGCTGAAGAGTGGAGTATCAGGGTAGTCCTGAGGTGATGTGGCGAATGAATCTGGTTGACGATCTGGCGAGCCGCTTTTCGACGCTCCTCGGAAAGAGGGCCGTCGAGCGGCTCGATTTGTTGATGGGCACCGTTGTGACTCAGAAGGTTTACGGGCGACGGGCTGCAGCAGCAGCCAGCCGGGTCCTCGGTGAGTTGCAGAGACTTGAGCGCCTGCTCAGTGCGTTCCTTCCCGAGACCGACGTCTCGCGCATCAACGCGTCAGCGGGGCTCGGCCCGGTCGACGTGAGCCCGGAGACTTTCGAGATACTCGAGATGGCCCTCCGCATCTCCGAAATGAGCCAGGGCGCGTTCGATGTGACCACAGGCCCGCTCACGCGCTTGTGGTCTGTGACTTCGGACCACCCCCAGGTGCCTCCCCACGAAGCAATCACCGCTGCGCTAGAACTGGTTGGATTCCGGCACGTCAAGCTCGACCGGGAACGCCGCACGTGCTCTCTGCCCATGAGAGGCCAGGCGATTGACCTGGGAGGGATAGCCAAGGGTTATGCTGCCGACAGGGCTGCCCAGGTCTACAGGGGGATGGGCGTAAGATCCGCCCTCATAGACATCGGGGGCAATGTCTACGCCGTTGGCGCGCGGCCGGACGGTCAACCCTGGGTCGCCGGTGTGCAGGACCCCAAAGGCAACCGCGGCGACATCGTCGGCACACTCAAACTCAAGGATGCCAGCGCCGTAACGTCCGGCGGCTATGAGCGCGGTTTCACCGCGGACGGCGCCTGGTACCACCACATCATCGACGCCAGGTCTGGGTACTGTTCGCGGTCGGACATCGCAGGCGTGACTGTGGTCGCCCGAGACTCTATGCTGGCTGATGCGCTGTCAACGGCGGTGTTTGTTCTCGGGACGGAACGCGGCATCAGACTGCTTCAGGAGTTCCGTGGTGTCGAAGCCGTTGTGGTTAAAGAAGACCGCTCGATTCTGATCACCGGCGGCCTCAAGGCCCTTTTTTCCCCAGCACAATAGCCCCAGTCTATGCCCTGCCTTGATGATCACCTTGCACCCACGCTCACCTGGTCGTAAAATGTTAGTCCGGATGGGGGGGATAGGGATGCATAAGAAGACCGAAGACGTGCTCGCGAGCACTGGCCGGATGGGTCCGGCTATTGGCGCGCTCTGGCATAATGCAGGCTCTGTCCTGGCTGTGGCGAACTCGGCTATGTTGATGACAGCCTCAAGGCAGCAGGCTCGGGAGACTACCCCATCACTCTCGACTTGATACGGGCGGGCCCCTCGCCGGGCCCTGCGGGCTAAAGGGGGATAGGCCATGGAGATTCCGCAACAACTCCAGAGCGCACTCGACGCTCAACTAGTGGCCGTACCCCCCAGGAAGCTCGTTGCAGCGGTAGCCGCTCTTTCCGAGCGGTACCGCACCGGCGCATCCCGTCCTGGGCGCGGATTCTTGCACTCGGGCGAGGATGTCGCTGCCTACCTTGCCTACCGGCTGCCCGCGACGTTTGTGGCTGCGTATGCGTGCCTGGAACAGGTGCGTGACCGGCTCCCGGACTGGAAGCCCGGGTCACTCCTGGACGCAGGCGCGGGTCCGGGCACGGTCATGTGGGCAGCTGCAGCGCCATGGCCTGACCTTGGGCACGTGACGCTCCTTGAGAGGGACGACGAGATGATCGCGGCCGGCAAACGCCTGGCGGTGTATTCACCCCTGGGCTCCGTGCGTGAGGCGAACTGGCTCAGGACGGATGTCGCGGGACCGTGGGAGGCTCGGCCGCATGATCTGGTGGTAGTATCCTACGTGCTCGGGGAGTTGCCGGAGGACCGCGTCGCCCCTCTCCTCCAGAAGTTGTGGACGACGACGGGCGGCGTGGTGGTCATCATCGAGCCGGGCACCACGGCCGGGTTTGCCCGCGTCAAGCGGGCCCGTCAACTGATGATTGAGGAAGGCGCGCATGTGATTGCGCCCTGTCCCCACGATGCGCTGTGCCCGCTAAACGACGGGGATTGGTGCCATTTTTCGCAGAGGGTCGAACGCTCCCGCACGCACCGGCAAGCCAAGGCCGGGGAGCTTTCTCATGAGGATGAGAAGTTCTCGTTCGTAGCCCTGTCCCGTACGCCGGGGACGCCAATCGAAGGCCGGGTGCTGCGCCACCCCCAGGTCAGGCCCGGGCATATACGCCTGGACGTCTGCACGCGGGACGGCCTCGCGAGCACAGTGGTCACTCGCAAGGACCGGGACCTGTACCGGACGGCCCGTCACCTGCGCTGGGGATCGGTTATGCCTGCGTCTTCTAGAGGAAGGTGAAGCATCATGGACCTGGTGCGAAACGCTGTGGATCTGACGGGAAGCAGCGTGGACTTGCTTTATCACTTCAGCGAAGAACCCGGTATCCAGGTGTTCGAGCCCAGAACCATCGACTCCAGGCCGGGTGAGCCGCCGTTGGTGTGGGCCATCGACGCGGCCCATGCTCCCCACTATTTCTTCCCACGCGACTGCCCGAGAGTGTGTTTCTGGTCCACAGATGATACCGCGCAAGAAGATAGACGCAGGTTCTTCGGGCATTCGGCAGTCATGCACGTCATCGCGATGGAATCACGCTGGCTGGAACGAATCCGCAGCACTACAGTGTACCGGTACTCATTTCGCCCCGGCCCATTTTTGCTGCAAGACGGGAATGCCGGCTACTACACTTCGTTCCAGGCAGTGCAGCCGGCCAAGGTTGAGCCGGTCGGCGACCTGCTCGGAGCGCTTGTAGCGTCCGGGATCGAGTTGCGGCTTACTCCTTCTCTGATACCCCTCAGGCAGGCCATCATCGGCTCTACGCTGGGCTTTTCTATGATACGGATGAGGAACCTGTGATTCCGGTTTCGCGGGGCGCTACGCACGGGCGCGGCTCCGATTCTCCACCGCTCCCGGGCCCCACTTTTTCCCCTTCGCCTATTCCTCTTGAGCGACGGTCGCGGCGCCTCATCGCTGGATCACGATCCGTGTGCCTGCAGGCACAAAATCGAAAAGGTCCTCAATGTCGGCGTTCTTGAGGCCAACGCAGCCCCAGGTCCAGTTCGCCCCAAGTGCTGGAGTACTTCCGCCATGGATCCCAATGCCGCCGCCTAGCGCAGTGTTCCTCAAGGGCGTACCGCGACTGTTTACGGCCGCCACGATTGCGCCGTACTCGCTCTGGCTGATGAGACCCTGCTTGAGACCGCGTTCCGCATCCTCTATGTTCGGGTAGCTCACGCCGAACCACCGCGAGCCAAGGTACGGGTCCGCAGGTGAAAGCACTTCTCTATTCATCACATAAAACGTGCCTTCCGGGGTCTTATGGTCGCCGCTCACCTGCTTATCTCCCATGCCACCGTCGCCGAATTCCACATGATAGTTCTTCAGGATTGTGCCATCGTAGACCAATGAAAGAGTCTTGTCCGACTTATCTATCAAGATCAGCCCTTCAGCCAGGCTGGAAAGGCCCTTCTCCTGCAAGATGGCGCGCAGAGGTTGCTCCCTCTGCCATCGCGATGGTGCCTGTGATTGGCGCGAAGGCTGTGACTGGCGCGACGCCTGCGGCTGCTGCGGCGCGACACTGGCCGATCCGCCAGTCTGAGGAGACGGTTCCTGCGGGGCCGTCTGTATGGCGGTCTGAGCAGCCGCAACGCCGGTCTGAGCGGCTACAACGGTTATGTTGTTGCGGACCATAAGAACCAGGGCTCCGCACAGCAAGAGAACTGCCAGCATGATCAGCCGGCGTGACTGACTCGGCAAGATCGGCGCCTCCCTTCTCAATGGCTTGTGACGGAGAATCACACCAGCCAGCTATCGCCGGTCAATGACAAAAGCCCAGCATGTGCGCTTTTCGACATTCTACCTCAACACTCAACTCAAGGCAACTGAAGGCAATGGTTGCCAATGCCTTCCGGAAAACGCGAACTGGACGGCTTTCCATGATCAGCCTTTGAGGGCAGGAGACACCAATGAAAATGGCAAATCCTTGTAAGGATGCATCATAGGCCGGAGGCCTGTGCAACGGGGGGTCACTGATGCTGCTTGCCCGGCACCCGAGACCCGGGTGGTACCAGTGGGGCGACGAGTGGCAGCAGTGTGGTGGGCCGAAACTCGTAAGCGGTCCTGAGGCTGCCAGAGGTGATACTGCTGGCCAAGTGGTCCTGCCCGGTCTTTGTGCTGCTTCTACATACCGCATGGGCGAGAAGTAGTCTTTCGCGCATCAAAAGCCTTGAGCGAACCAGGGGGACTGGCTGTTACGGTATAGGGTCATCAAGTAGGGTCGCTGGACAGTGCAGGAGAGGGCGGCCATCACCCCGCCCTCTCCTGCTTATCCGGCCGCTATCGTGTTTTTCTATCGGATACCTCGCTTCGGGCCGAAGCCCATGCGGAAACCGAACCCCGGGCCGCGCATGCCGGCTTTCTGGCCAAGCGCTGCCAGCTGGTCCTGGGTCAGGACCGCATTCATCTGCTCCTTCAGCTTCGCCGAGAGATCCTGGATCTGCTGCTGAATACTCTTGATCTCCTGACGCTTGGCCGTCATGGCCGCAGTGTCGGGGCTCTTCTGCCACTGCATCAGCCTGAGTTCGTTGCTCTTCTGCATGAGTTGCGTGTTTAGCGGCGCAACCTGCGCGAAGTAATCTGACTGGAGTTTCTGCAGGGTCGCAAGCTGCTGATCGGTCAGGTTCAGTTCTTCGGCCAACCTGGCGCCGTACGACTTGATGTTCTGGGTCGTTCCCGTCCCGTCAGGCGCAGGCCTTCCGGACATCCCGCCCCTCGGACCGAACCCGCGTGGCATTCCTATGCCAGGCATTCCAAGTCCGATGGACGAACCGATCTTAGCCAGCTGCTCCTTCGTGAGAACTGCATTGATCTCGTCGTGCATCTTCTGCGTCAGATCCGCGATCTGCTTCTGGATTTCCGTAGCCGCCGACTTCGCGGCGTCCTGGGCGGTCTGGTTGGGCGGCGTCTGCGATGCGGCATTCCGCGCTTCCTTCATCTTCGCGTTCAGGCTCGTTCGCAGGGCATCGAGTTCCTGCTGGTACTTGGTCTGGATCTGCCCAATCTGCGTAACCTGGGCATCAGATAGTCCAAGTTCCTGCGCTCTTGCAGTCAGGCTCTTGCCCGGCCATACACCCATAGGTCCCCAGCCGCGAGCCGCGGCAACCGCCACGGACCCCAGCACGATCACGGAAACCACAGTCACTAGAGCAATGGTCCTTTTCGTCATTGCACCCTCCTTCCGACGTTGGTCAAGATCTAGAGAGCACTTTGCCAGTTGCTCGCTGCGAGCGTTCTGCAATCTCAGCCTACCCAGAACATGTGATAGATCTGTGATGAGCGTCTTAACAAAGTTCGAAGGAAATGTGAAGGCCTGCCGCGGGTCAACCGGTCGCCGGCCCGTGTGACTTTCGCCCCTGCATATGCCATACTTCAGGTTTCCTTCAGCAATCCATCATCTTTTGTTCACAATTTGGGCCTATTGTTTTCAACACAAGACATGCACAGGAGTCGACCAGTTTGCATTCTCAACGGGTGCCTTCAGTGATATGGGTCGCAGATAACGAACCTGCTCCAACAGCACCCCGGCGAGTACGGAGTGTACGTGAAGGTTCTCGAGACCGGCGAGGAGTTCGTCATGAACGACGGCGCGTTTCCCGCCGCAAGCTGTTTCAAACTCCCGCTATCCCTATGTGTGTATGAGATGGCTGCGGCAGACGAACTCGATCTGGACGCGGAAGTCGCGTACTCGAAGGCCGATTGGGAGGCCGGTACCGGCGTCCTGCAGGCCACCAAGCCCGGGACCAGGTTTACCATGAGAAGACTTGTAGAACTGGCGGTTGTGGAAAGTGACAACATCGCGGCCAACATGCTCTTGAGGACCGTGGGACGGCCGAGGCTCATCGAGTTCTACAAGGAAGCGAGCGCAGAGGTCATACCTGCAAGCGAGAATATCACGTCGCCGAGCGATATGGGGCTCTTCGCCTCGCGCCTCTTCACCTTCGCCAAGGAGCAGCCGGAACTGGGGAAGGAATTGCTCGCGCGTTTCCTGGGGACGAAGTTCAAGGACCGTATACCTGCCGGGGTCCCCGACACTGTGCCCGTAGCCAACAAGATCGGTACCTGGCCGGGGACGGCGAATGATGTGGGCCTGGTGGCAGCGGACAAGGTTACGTACATCATCGCAGTGCTGTCCCGCGAAGTCGGCGATACCGATCGTGCAGCGAAAGTGATCACAGGCATCTCGCAAGCCGTCTACGGCATGATCGCACCTGCGTCATCAGAACGCCGTGAGGCAGGGGTGGGCAGGCAAATCCTCGAAGAACTCGGTCTGGCAGTGCCGGACCGGACAGGTACCGACCGCGGGATCTAGCCGCCCGTTGCGTCTTGCGCTTCTGATGCTCCTCTGCCGGCCGGGTTCACCATACGGCCGCTCGCGGGTCCCGTTGAAGCGCACGCCGCGGCAGCCCTGCACCGGCTCGCGTTTAACAGCAGGTTCATGACGGGTGCCTGGCGGGACGAGATTATAAGAGTCTGCGGATACAGGGGGTGACCTTGATCTTGTCGCGGTCGCACCCAGCGGTGGACTGGCGGCGTGAAACCCGGGCATTGCGCGATTTGCGGTCAATCAGCGGCAGAACATGCTCGAAAACCTGGCAGTCGCGGGGCGGTCGTCAGGCGACACTGCCTCCAAGAAGCTCGCCGGCCACCAGTGCATAGACAGCCGCGGACCTGCAAATCTCGTCAACCTGCACATACTCTTCTGGCCCGTGGGCGACCTCGAGGAGGCCCGGGCCGTAGGCAAAGGCCGGCACGCCCAGCGATGCGTAGTACCGGATTTCGCACAGGCCAGGGCACATCTCGAAAGATGGCGCCTTCCCTGTGACCGCCTTGATGCAACGGGAAAGCACCTGAGCGACCGGGTGGTCCTCATGGGTGCCCGATGACTCGCCTTCCTGTAAGGTCTCGACGTCGAGGTCAACACCTGCCTGCCTGGCGCGGTCGAAGACATCGAAAAGCCGCCTGCGCTCGTCTTTAAGGCTTTCCTCAGGGTTGATCCGCCGGTCGACCGTGAACTCGCACTCGCCAGGAACGAGGTTGAAGTTCGTGCCTCCCCGGACCCGGCCTCCGACCAGAAGAATGGAGTTCCTCGCTGCTTCGGGGGTAACGTTGTATGCTGTCCGTTGGGGGCGGACTTCACGCTCGAGTTTCGACAGCTCGCCTGCGACCTGGACCATCTTCTCGAACGCATTTATCCCCTGGAAATGCAGCCCTACATGGGCCGGCTTCCCCTTGATCCTGATGCGGAGGGAAATCGCCCCCCGGTTCGAGTTCCAGACAGTGCCGCTCGCGCACTCCGGCATGAACATGCCAAGCGCGGCACGGTCGATAAGCTCGCTCCGTATGAGATAGGGCGTACCGCCCTGCCCCGCAGTTTCTTCATCAGGGACGAGAACGATGCCGACCCTGCCGGCGGGCTTCGTCGCGCCTGAGCGCAGGAGCTTAATGGCGCCCAGCATGGCTGCGAGGCCGCTTTTCATATCCGAAGAGCCCCTGCCCCAGATCCTGTTGCCATCACGCCTCGGTGTGAGCTGATCTGGGCTACACGCGGGCACGACGTCGTAGTGGCCGTGGAAGTAGATGAGGGGGCCTGCGCTACCGTACTCACCCACAAGACAGTAACGTGAGTGCCCGCTCTCGAAAACCTGGTGGGGGATACCCATCGAACGGAGCTCTTCCCCGAGCATGCCGACGCATTCCCGGTACGCGTTCCCCGGCGGGTTCTCAGACGCGATGCTTATCATCTTCTCGGTGAATGCGGCCATGCTCGGCCCGAGCTCGAATGCCCTGGTGATGAGGGCTTTCACGTCAGCGCTGTCCACTACCCATACCCCCTCAACAGGTTCATCATACCAGAATGTCGCGCTCGCCGTCGCCGACGAAAGCACAAGACTGACCGGCGCTTCTCGTGGAAGGTTGAGGCCCGGTTGCCAACCGCGGGCCCCCTTGACATAGAGTACACTCTATGCCTTAAGGTGGGCGGCAGAAGACTTGACACCAGCAAGGAGATTGAGCAGATGCTTTACCGCAGGTTCGGCCGAACGGATCTCAACATCTCGCGGCTAGGGTTCGGCGCGATGAGGCTGCCCGTCACAATTGCCGGGGGCCAAAGGCAGATCAACGACCAAGAGGCAGTCCGGGTGATTCGCTGCGCGATAGACAACGGGGTCAACTACGTCGACACTGCGTTCCACTACAGCGGCGAAAGGTCTGAGCTGGTTGTGGCGAAGGCGTTGAGGGACGGCTACCGGCAGAAAGTGAAGGTGGCGACGAAGAACCCTTGCTGGCTCCTGGAAAGGCCTGAGGACTGGGACGCTTTTCTCGACAGGCAACTCAAGAGACTTGAGACAGATCATATAGACTTCTACCTCCAGCATGGCCTTGCCAGCATCATCTGGGACGTGCGGGTCTGGCAACGGTTCCAGGAGTTCGGGGTGTGGGAGAGGGCAATGAAGGCGAAGCAGGCGGGCAAGATCGGGCAGTTCGGCTTCAGCTTCCACGACAGCCTGCCGTTGTTCAAAGAGATACTGGACGCTCATGACTGGGACTTCGCAATGATCCAGTTCAACTACCTTGACCGTGACCTGCAGGCGGGGATCGAGGGGCTGCGGCACGCAGGTTCAAGGGGTATCCCCGTGGTCGTGATGGAGCCGCTGAAGGGAGGGGGCCTGGCGAACCAGTTGCCGGACGAGGTACTGGAGGAGTTCAGCAAGTTCCCGGTCAGGCGAACCCCGGCCGAATGGGCCTTTCGCTGGGTCGCGAACTTCCCCGAGGTAGCTGTTGTGCTTTCCGGGATGAACGCTGTCGAGCAGGTCCAGGAGAACGTCCGCATTTTCTCGGACGCCCCGCCAGGTAACCTCTCCACTGAGGAACTGGGGCTCATCGATAGGGTAACGCGCCTGCTGAGTTCAAGGATCCCTGTCGGCTGCACCGGATGCTACTACTGCATGCCATGCCCGAATGACGTTGACATACCGCGTTGCTTCGAGACCTACAACAACTCGGTGCTGTTTCCCGGCAGTCCTGTATGGAATTCGCAGTACTACAAGCGCGTCATCGCGGATAGCAACCAGGATGCGTCCCAGTGCGTGGGGTGTGGCGCGTGTGAGGCGGCATGCCCGCAGCGCCTGCCCATTATCCAGAAGCTTAAGGAAGCTCATGCCGCCCTGATGACGGCTGACTGAGATGACTGTGGGCTGAAGATAACCGCGGGCCAGGGATGACCACAGGCCGACGATGACTGCGGACCGGGGATCACGTCCCGCGTCGGACCTGGGGTCGGCCTCGGCATGCGACGCAGGCTCCGCGACGTCTCAGCTCCCCGTCGAGCTGTAGTGGCGGAGTCCGAAGTTCCATACTCTCAGGCAGATCAGGAAAAATCCCAGCCCGATTGCGGGGGAAAGCCAGGCCACCCAGGTTGGATAACCCAGCGGGTCGGCGCGCCCCAGGATCGTGAGGGCCGGGAAGTAGTTGATCGAAGCAAGCGGCACTATGAAGATGAAGAACTCGCGGAGCCATCTCCGGTAGATGGATAGCGGGAACTGGGCCATCTCGGCACCGCCATACGTGAAGATATTGGCGACTTCCAGGCCCTCAACCGTCCAGAACGAAAGCGTGCCTTGGAGAACAAAGAGGCCCGAAAACAGCGCCGCGCCGCCGAGGATGGCGAGCAGGACCAGGAGGCATTTGGCGGGCGTCCAGGCAATGCCGAGTTTCATGGAACCCCATATGAGGAAGAACATCCCTTGGGCGAACCGGCCCACCCGCAACAGCTGAAAGTCCTGGCCGAGGACCTGCAGGACTGTGCTCCTCGGCCTGAGCAGCATGCGGTCGAAGGTGCCGTTCTTGACGTAGAGATGCACCAGGTCGAAGCCCCGCGCCCCCGATTCAGACAGGGAAAAGGCCACGTGAACCATCCCATAGAAAAGCGCCACCTCGGGCAATGTCCACGCTTGCAGCGTCCCGAAGCGGTCGAAGAGCGCTATCGTGCCCAGGAATTCTGTCATCGAGCTCACGAAGTGGGCGACAGAAAGCATGGCAAGCGACGCCCGGTACTGCATCTGGCTCTGGAAAGACAGGCTTATGTATTTCAGGTAGAGGCGTATCGGCTCCATGCTCATCCCCCCTGCACGACGACGCGCTTCATCCCGCGCGCGACCAGGTACCGCCCGAGGATGACCAGCACAACGGCCCACCCGAGCTGGTGGCCGAGCCATGGAAACACGGCCACCGGTGCAAGGTTCCCGGTGAGAAAGCGGAACGGGGTATCCACAACACCTG
>Ga0315277_10010555_pt1 | contig 11687 bp, 8 predicted proteins | sample YL17G05_15_MG_FD_203695 | JGI IMG/M metagenome (GOLD analysis project Ga0315277, IMG submission 203695) | Sediment microbial communities from Yellowstone Lake, YNP, Wyoming, USA - YL17G05_15 | ecosystem: Environmental > Aquatic > Freshwater > Lake > Sediment | place: USA: Wyoming | collected...
TCTGGGCGGATTGTTTATACGAGGGAAAGGGCTTCGATGTCCTGACCCTCGGGACCAAAGACCTCGAAGGGTGTTACTGCTTCCCCGATCACCTGTTGAGGAAAATTACATCCCAGCTCTCTAAAAATTATCAGAATGTGGTCATCGATTCTCCAGCAGGCTTGGAACATCTTAACCGTAATATTGTCTCCGAGGTGGATGACATCTTTGTGATCCTCGATCCCTCGGAGAAGTCGATGACCCATGTAAAGAAAGTAAAGGCCATCTTAAAAGAGGTCGGGGTGATGTATAATAAATTTTATGTCCTGGCAAATTATATGTTCGATGAAGAATCGGAGAAGTATTTGAAAGAGACGGGTGAAACCTTTTTAGGAAGGATCGATTACGATAAAAGAGTTGAAGAATACAACCTGAGAGGAGAATCCTTGCGCACCCTCCCTGAAGATTCACCGGCCTGTCGCTCGGTGAGAAGAATCTTGGAGAAAGCGGGGTTGATTTGAAATGGGAAAGATCAATGTGGTCACCGGCAGGGGGGGAACAGGCAAATCGACATTTACTACCTTGTTCGCAAAGTATGTCAAAGCAAAGCCCCTTCTCCTCATCGATCTCGATCCTGATGGAAGCCTGGCTAAGATGCTCGGTGTCGATCTGGAGAAGGCAGGTAAATGGACTGTCGCCGACGCACTTTTCGAGGTCATCGGAAAGGGCAAAGATACGAAGGACGTACCCGATCTATTGAAGCGTAAGATCGAAGACGGGACAATCCTCTACAAGGATGAGAAGTTCGATCTCATCACATTGGGGACAAAGCTTACCGCGGGCTGTTACTGTTTGCCTGATGAGATGATTAAAGAGATGCTCAGGAATCTTCACAAGAATTATGAAATGGTCATCGTGGATTCCCCTGCAGGATTGGAGCATCTTAACCGAAAAGTGACGCCTGACATCAACGACCTTTTCGTCGTGCTTGATCCGTCTGAAAAATCAGCAAAACACATTGACAGAATCAAATTTGTCACGAAGGGCGTTAATATAAGCTATAATCATTTTTATCTTGTAGGGAACTACCGCTTCACAGACGAGATCGAAGCGTATTTGTTAAGAAGCGGGGAAAAATATCTGGGAAGAGTTGCCTATGACCCCCTCGTCAGGGAACACAATTTAAAAGGTGAATCCCTATTTAAAATTCCCGAAGATTCCCTTTCTTCCACCTCTGTGAAAAGAATATTACGGGAGGCGGGTTATGTGCTCGTATGAGGATATCTCCAAAGAAAGCTTTGAGCTGGCTCTTAATTTGGCTACTAAAAAGCTTTCGAACATGAAGGCTGAAGAAATATGCCTCAACAGTGGAGCCTCTCGAATAGATGACGATACCATCCTTATCCAATATTTAAACCGTCCTTATCACATTGCTATTTCCACCGGGGAGATTTCGCTGAAGGACAAAGAAGAGGATGTCCCCATCAAGGATCAGATATTAATCCTCCACTACCTCACGCAAGCAAGAGGCACGCCTTTTAAGAATAAACTCATCACCTATGGGCAGATAGAGGGGGGAAAGTTCTACGTTCCTACATTTATAAAAAGGAATATAGACCCCCTATTAAAAAGTTTCAGTCACAGGCCCGATTTGCTCCTCGAGGTGGCCCAAAGAATGGGTGGAACCAGGGCAGCTTATGGGGATGTCTCCGTAAGCATTGATGCTTTCCCAAGGGTACGGATCTTCTTTATTCTTTGGAAAGGGGATGACGAAGTCCCTTCCAATGGCACCATCCTGTTTGACGGAAACATACCGCATTATCTCACCAGCGAAGATGTCTGTGTGCTAACCGAAACGTTGGTCTGGAAATTGGTCGGAATGGCTTAACCCCCTTCCCCCCTTTAGCAAAGGGAGGGATTTCATAAAATTATTTCCTATGAACTTTGAAGCAAGATGTGGTACCACCGCGATGGGCATCATGCCCCATAAAGATGTGGATAAGGCCCTTGACCTTGCCCTGGGTCTGGACATCCCCTTCTGGCCACAGCTTCCTCATGTCAGCCTATACGAAGATATGTACGTCCAGACCTCCCAGAATTTCCCTGGTATAGAGATCAACTTTGATAAAGGAAGGCTCGCCTTTCATACAACGAAATTTCAAGAAAACCTTGAGGATTACTTTACAAAAATGGAGTGTACGGAGACTTATGCTCTCACCCCGGAATATTCCGTAGTCTTCCAGAAATTTCTCTCTCAAAACCTCCAGAGTTATAAGGCGATAAGAGGTCAGATCACCGGGCCCGTAAGCTTTGGTTTTAAGGTACTCGACGAAAATCTGAAACCCATCATCTATAACGAAGAGGTTAAAACGATTCTCTTCGATTTTGTCCAGAAAAAAGTTAATCTCCAGTACCATAAGCTGAAGAAGAAAAACCCTCATGCCTTTGTCTGGGTGGATGAACCAGGGTTGGGATATGTATTCAGCGGTCTCTCAGGATATAATGACCAGCAAGCCAAGGAAGATTACTATCAGTTTGTTCAAGGCATAGAAGGACCGAAAGGTCTGCATCTCTGCGCCGAGGTCAACCTTCCCTATCTTTTAGAATTGGGAGTAGAAATCCTTTCTTTCGATGCTTTTCAAATCGGGTTTATGCCAAAAGAATACGCTCAGAGTGTTGCGGAGTTCATTAAAAAAGGAGGAATCATCTCTTGGGGTATTATCCCCACCGAGTTTAAAGCCCTGGAAATTCAAACTCCTGAGAAATTGGCATCCATTCTCTCCAGTTATTGGAACGTCGTTTCAGAAAATACAGATCTCTCTTTGGATCAGATTGCTGAGCAGGCATTGATCGCCCCGGCAAGGTGCTGCCTGGTCGAGCTCACCATTGAAGCAGCCGAGAGATCCAAAACCTCCAATATCGAGGAGAAGATTGTAGAGAAGGCTTTCTCCTTTTTGCCGGAGCTCTCACAGATATTGAAGAAGAAATATAGATTAGTATAATAGATTAGTACAAACGTATTAATTTATTTTACCCCCCACCCTCCCCTCCCCCTCAAGGGGGGAGGGTTAGGGAGGGGGTGATGTCACTTTATTTATTGCGTTTGTATTAGCATAACCATAAAACCTTTCTTTTTACCTACCGGAATTCAAGGTTTACCTTCTTTGCCCCTTTGTTCCCTGCGATCCTGAAATTCTTATTTACTTTGACTTAAGTCAAAGTAAATCCTTCAATGAAGAGTTAACGTTTTCTTAAAAGGATACGAGGAGGAATAAAACGATGAGATGCCCTGGCCAAGATCCAATGTTCTGGAAGCCTGACGATGTTTTTGAAATTTCGTGTCCAAAATGTGGTTACGGGGTGGAATTTTTTAAGTTTGACGCGAAGAGAAAGTGTCGGTGTGGTCATGTAATCGTCAATCCAAAGATCGACTTTGGATGTGCTGAGTGGTGTTCCTATGGAGATAGCTGCATCGAGGGATTACCGGAAGAGATGAAGGCCAAGACAAAAGAAGAGAAAAATAAAAGGCTGAGGGAGAGGATTTCTTCTGAAATGAGGAGATATTTTGACCAGGATATGAAGCGTGTGAATCATGCCTTGAAGGTGGCCCAATATGCTGAGGACATTCTGAAGATAGAAGGCGGTCATCCCCTCGTCGTGCTCGGGGCTGCCTATCTCCACGATATTGGGATCAAGGAGGCTGAAAAGAAATACGGAAGCGCTTCAGTAGAGGATCAAGAAAAAGAAGGTAAAGCGATCGCAGAAGACATTTTAATGAAATTGAATGTCCAGAGGGGAATCGTGAATGAGATCTGTGATATCATCGGGCACCACCATCACCCCAGAACGAGAGAGACGCTCAATTTTCAAATCCTCTACGAGGCAGACTGGCTGGTTAATATGCAAGAGAATGGATTCTCCAAGGATCCAAAGAAAGTAGAAGAAACGATTGGAAAATACTTCAGAACCGTGACAGGGAAAAATTTGGCCAACGAACTCTTTAGCCAGGCATAGAGCGATAGGATATGCCAAAATCAGCACTCGATTGAGCAAACCCCGTTAGAAAGGGCAAGGCTTTGAACCCCACCCTCAATAAGGAATGAACATTTTTTCCTTCATCCCCACTATAAATGGTGGGGCTTTCTACGGGGTAAACGCTATCAGGTCAACCTCCAATGAATGGTTACACTTTCTTATCTTCACTTCAATATACGTTTAAGAGGTGATGATTATGGATAGAAATATAGCATATAGCATATGTCATAACCTATTAGGCAGGCTGTACCATTCCACTCATACTATTGGGCAACGCATCGTATAACTTTAATAACTTCCGGGTTTGACCCAGATCCCATTCGGCACCAATCTCAGCTAAGATTGTCTCAGCCTTCTCCAAGTGTGCGTGTTCTTTCAGCCGCATGCCCATTTCCAGATGAGTCAGCCCTAATTCGTGACGCATGCCTATTTCCTCTGCTACTGCCAGGCTCCGTTGCCACCACTTTTGGGCAGAAGTGGGCTTTTCCCTAAGCCACTCATAAGTTCCTTTCAAGCGCATCGCTTCTGCAAGGCCATGGCGATAGGCTTTGCCAAACTTTAGTGCTTTTTCACAGGCGATTTTGGCCTTCTTCAAGCAATCGGCTCTTTCAGGCCCATCGCTCTGTTCTGCAGCCGATAAATAAACATCGACCAGTCCGTTACGAAGTGGTTTGTTAAAATTTGCTCTGACGTTGTGCTTACGACTGAGGTGATCGCATTCTTCAAGCATGCCCAGAGCTCGTTCCAAATCGCCCTTCTGAAGATAGCAACGCGCTAAATGACCACTTGCCCATGCACGGAACATGTGATCCGGAACTCCTTCGGCCAGATTCACTGCTCTTTCCAGATTAATGATGGCCTCCTCCAACCTTCCCATGCCTTTCTGAGCAGGCCCTGCCTCAGCTAACCCCCAGCACCATACTTGAAGGTCATTCGAATCCTGTCCAGCTCGAACGAGATCTTGAGCAAATGCCAGAGCCTTTCTAAAGTTCCCTTGGGCAAGAAGTGCGCGTGATACGAGAAAGAGTGATGCTCCCCATCCATGCAGGTTCCAATATCCCCCTTTGCGGTAGGCTTCGGCTCCGCGCAGACCATAATCAACCGTATTATTGAATCTCCCTAACATAATCTCGTGAGCCGAAAGGCATTCATATGCGAAACCGAGTGCTCCGGGGTGCTGGGCCTGCTCTGCCAGAGCTACAGCCCTCTGGACGTAGTATTCGCCGATCCGAAAAGCAGGTATAAAGTCGGCAACCAATCCCAATCCCCCAGATCCAATAACGATCACGAGGTGAAAACCGTTCCGTTCAGAGAAATTCAATGATCTGAGACAGATCAACAAAAAATGTTCGGGGCTAGTGAAATAATCTATATAGCCCATGATCTCGTAGATGCGCCCTTCTTCCTCTATCGCTTGACTAACTGGAGTATCTGGCGGCTTGAGGAACAATCGAGGCAAGAGACGATGTCCAATTTGTATTACGACTTCACACAAAATTTCGAGTCGCACACGCCAGTGAGAAATTGGTAATGATTTTCCAAGGTATGTTAATGCTCTTTGTAAATATTCCATCGCCTGTTTGTGTTCACCACGCCGATAAAAAGCCTCACCCATCTTACGTTCCAGAGAAGCGCGTTGAATGGGATCCCATCTGTCACCGAAAACTCGTGCGTAAGCTGCCATCGCTTGTTGATAATGTGCCAGTGTCTCAGCGTCCGCTGCTATGCGCCCCGCTTGGTCACCTGCTTTGAATAAATACTCCTGCGCCTTCTCCCATGCTTCAGCCCGTACATAGTGATGGGCGAGCATGCTATAAAACTCCTCCAACCTATCGGGGAACAGGGTTTCAATTGTCTGAGCAACCCGAGCGTGAAGTTCACGCCGCTTCTGCAAAAGGATGCTTTCGTAAGTCGTTTCCTGCACCAGCGCATGCTTAAAAATATACTCCAATTCTGGAATTCTTTGCTTCTCACGGATCAATTCCATCGCCTGTAGATTGTCAAGATGGTGGTCGAGTTCTTGAACAGCTTGTTCGATGGCATGCAATATCCTATATAGAAAACTTCGCCCGATAACAGATGCCGTTCGAAGCACCTGTTTCAGTTCCTCATCCAGACGATCCACCCGGGCCATGATCACTCCCTGAATTGTATCGGGTATGGTGAGCGTCTCGACATTTGGGGTGGCTTTCCAACGACCAGTTGTTGGGTCGCGTTCCACTGCATGCCTATCAATCAATGAACGCATAATCTCTTCGAGAAAGAATGGATTCCCCTCAGCTTTGTGTATGATCATATCCCTCAAACGGCGCGAGAGGTTTTCAATCTCTAACAAGTTGCCCACTAATTCGGCACTTTCAATCTGGGAAAGGGGACTAAGACGAATTTCTGTATAGCATCTCTCATAGTCTTTCGCTGCAATCTCACGTAAACGAAAGGCCGGAGTCTTGGACTCGGGTCGGCTGACACCACAAATCAATAACGGCACACGGTTAACCAATGGCAGTAAATGCTCCATTAAGAGCGTTGAAGATTCATCTGCCCAGTGAAGGTCCTCAAAGACAAGTATCACTGGCTGTGCCTGTGCCAGACGCTCGAAGAAACGGCGTGAAGCCAGAAAAACCTGACGACCCATCGATTCTCCGTCCAGATATTTGACCTGGGTGGCGTATTCCCCTTTTATATCCAATGTGAGAAGGCTTGCTAAGTAAGGCAAGATCTCGCCAGCGTCCACAGCGAATAACTCTGTGGCTCGATTCTCCAACTTCCCCCATGCCTCAACATCACTGTCGTCTTCGCTGATTCCTGCGTATTGCCGAAGGATCTCTTGAAACGGCCAATAGCTTATCTTCTGCCCATAGGACAGAGTGTGACCTTCTAACCACTGTAAAGCCGGAAGGCCCTGCGCTTTCATAATGTGATTACGAATCTCTGCCATCAATCGAGACTTTCCAAGGCCGGCTTCTCCAATTATGGAAAGAATACCTCCCTGCCCGTCCAATAACTTGTTCACACATCCCTTGATTGCTATGAACTCGGCATCCCGGCCAACAAGTGGTGAGCTGAGACCTCGTATTGCCAGGCCGCGGACTCGCCCAATTTTAACCTTCTCTTCCACCACTCGATACACGGCCACTGGTTCGGTCTTTCCTTTGACCCTAGTGGGTTCGAGCTTCTCAAAAGTGAAATGCCCCTCAGCCTGATGATAGGTATCTTGACCCACTAAGATCTCACCAGGCTTCGCAAGCGTTGACAACCGTGAGGCAACGTTAACGGTATCCCCTGTTACTCCGAGTTTTCCCTTCTCGAGGTTCACTTCACCAGTTACCACAAGGCCAGTATTAATACCTGTATGCATCGATAAAAGCGATCCCACCCTATCCTCAAATTGGGTGCTCATGGTGTTAACTATTTCATGTATATCCTTCGCCGTCCGGATGGCTCGTATAGGGTCATCCTCGTGTGCCCTTGGTATACCAAAAGTGGCCATTACAGCATCACCGATATACTTTTCAATAGTCCCATCATATTTATTCACCACGGAAGTAATCTCCCTGAAGAGCTGACTCATAATCTTTTTGATCTCTTCAGGGTCAAGTCTTTCCGATATTGCGGTATACCCAGAGAGATCAGAAAAGAGCACTGTGACTTGTTTACGCTCACCTTCAAGCGATGGTTCCTTCTTCTCAATTATTCCTTCTTCTAATTTTTGACCACACTCCCCACAGAATTTGAATTGAGAGGGATTTGCGAAATGACAGTTTGGGCAATTCCTTTTTAATCCAGTGCCGCATTGCCCACAGAACTTGATGCCATCGGGATTATCTATCTGGCATTTTGGACATTTCATTTTTGGGCGCTCCTATGAAAGGGACCCCTTAATGCAATTCTAAAAAGTTGAGGTCGGGTTGGAAGGTTGATTCGATACCCTATGGTTTGATAGAAGTCTACTCATTTTGAACGGAAACTTCAACAAGAATTATCAATTACTGTTTGAAAGGTTGTATGCTGGAACAAAAATGTAAAAACAACCTTAGAGGAAGGAAGAGTTCAAAAAGGTAGGCCTATCTCTGGCCCTGCCTTGTTCTTTAAAAACCGAATATTGATTTTATATTTTGAGGGATACAAAGATTGAAGATGGGCTTTCTGTATGATAAGTGGTGAACGCCACAAACCGCAATACGATGTCTGCTATAAGGATTTGTTTGGGGCTAAACTTCGGTCTCACTCAGTTTTCCTGTTACGTAATTGATGAAGCCAGAACACACGACGAGCATATATTTCGCATCCACGAAAGATAATTTAGGCTCTTCGAGCATCGCGTGCCTGATTCCATCAGCGTCACTGGAATATTCATAAAGTGCGGAAAAACTTGTCTTTAATCGCGCATGCAATTTCCTCTTACCCTCAAGCACAGCTAATGCCTTATTTAGGGTCGCTTTTGGATCTCCCGACACTGCTTTGCAAAGTGACTCAACCGCACTTATCGACTCCTTGATGCAATTCCTGAAGTCTGGTTTCTTACGATCGGAAAGGTGCTTGATTGCGGTTCTCAGATGGGCTTCGACACCTGGAAATCGAGCGCCCGTCTCGATTGCTGCTTCTACGGCCTCAAGTTCAACGTCTGAGGTCATCTCGATTAACTGACTTTTTAAAAATCGGTACGCTGACTTTTCCTCCTCAAGAACTGAGTTGCAGAGGGTGCAAAAGCGATTGGGATCGAGGAATCTTGGTGAATTCTGAGCAATGAATTCGATGAAGTCGTATACCTCGAACCATTGAAAATTGAAGTATGACTTCCTCACAAAGGATACTGCCTCATTAAAATACTGAGGAATCGTATCGATCGGTTGCCCGAAAAAATCGTTCCATAGAATGCAGAAGAGCGGTCCAATATTGGAACTACGAGTGTATGAACGAATCCCGGTGGATTGGTACCTGTCCCACACCGAAATATTGACGACATTCCACAACTTGTTTCTTAAAGCGTCGTCGATGCTATCTTTTTGAATAACAGTTCGAACACTGGTAAGACCTTTTTTTTGAGAAAACCTCATTCCATAAGCCCTTAACATTCGTTAATATGCGTTTGTAATATACACCGTTTTAAAAAATTAGGGAAGTGAAAGTTGCAGGAAATACTTGACATGCTTCTTTAGGTTAAGCGTCGGATGGAGTCCCAGTACGTTTGGTCCTCTAGGAAGGAGACCTTTTTTAGAGACTTGCTCTGTTTGAATTGTTAGTTTTTCAAGGTATTAAAATAGGGCTCCTGATGGAACGGCTCTGTTCAAAAAAGACCTCACTTCCCCTCTTCCCTCTGCTTTGATAACCCCTTAGAAAGATTTGGGAATTTATTTAAACAATAGCGGGTATAAGAGATTACTCAACAAGGCATATTTCCCTTGACAAAATAGGTGAAATAATTTACAAATTTTTTGTGAATAATTTCTCATAATTCACCAACCTTATTGCTGACAACATTGATGAGTACAATCAAGGGATAGTGGACCGAGAATAATTGTAAGGGAGGATCTCAACATATGAAATCGGGAAGTCGTCTTGAAAGGGTTCTTGAAGCTGGACAATTTGCTTTCACCGGAGAACTCGGCCCTCCTCAGGGAGCCAATGTCGAAGGAGTTAGAAAAAAGGCAAGTTATCTAAAGGGAATCGTTGATGCAGTGAACATCACCGACAACCAAACCGCCGTGGTTCGCATGTCAAGCTGGGGCGCTGGTTTAATCGCCATCCAGGAAGGCTTGGAACCCAATTATCAGATGGTTTGTCGGGATCGTAACCGCATCGCCATGCAGAGCGATATCCTGGGGGCTTATGCCCATGGCATCCGAAATATGCTCTGTCTATCAGGCGACCATCAACAATTTGGGAACCATCCTCTAACTAAAGGTGTTTTTGACATCGACTCCATACAGCTGATCAGTATGGTCAAAGGGATGCGAGACGATAAGAAATTCCTCAACGGAGATGAGATTGATGGAGCGCCCCAGATGTTTATCGGTGCTGCCGAAAATCCATTTGCAGAGCCTTTTGAATGGCGAGTGCATCGTTTGGCAAAAAAAATTGTTGCCGGTGCGGATTTCATCCAGACCCAATGTATCTATGACATGAAGATATTCCGTGAGTGGATAAAACAAGCCAATGATATGGGATTAACTGAAAAGGTCCACATTTTAGCCGGTATTACACCTCTTAAATCTGGAGGTATGGCTCGATATATGGCGAAGAATGTCTCCGGGATCATCATTCCGGATGAGATCATCGAACGAATTGTTCAAGCAAAAAAAGGTGCCGAAGAAGGAATTAAAATCTGCGTCGAGCAGATTGAGGAGTTAAAGGAGATGAAAGGGGTTCATGGGATTCATCTCATGGCCATTGAATGGGAACACAGGGTGCCAGAAATCGCTGAACGCGCAAAGTTAATCCCGAGACCCCAGGTTTAACTGATGATTGGGAGATTGGGTGATAGGGAGAACGGGAGAAAAGAGCGACACTGCCCAAGGGAAATAGGGGGGTATTTGGGTTAAGAATCCCCCAATTCCCTAAGTCCTTATCCCCCCCTAGCTGAAGTAATAAGGAGAGGCTCATGTTTAATTTTGTTCAGGGACAACTGGTATCGATTGCGGTGATTGTATTTATTTTGGGGCTCATCTATCAAGGAATTCAATTTTTCAAATTGACCAAGAAGAAAGAATGGGTCTTCCCCCCTTTGCCCGTAAAAAATAAACCTGAGAAGAAGACGGCTGGGCAATGGATGAATCAATGTTTGAGCTCCCTCAATGGCACCCTCTGGGAAACGGATCGTGTCCTAACCATCGTTACCTCTGTATTCCATATCTGTCTGATCGCCGCACCCCTATTCCTCCTGGGACATAATATCCTCCTCGATCAATCCTGGGGATTGAACCTTTTCAGTCTTCCTGAATTTTTTTCGGATGTGTTGACCCTGGTCGTGTTGATATGTGGGGCCTATTTCCTTGGCCGCCGTCTCTTTCTCGCCCGGGTCCGGGCCATCACGACGGCCTACGACTATCTCATCCTTCTCATCGCTATCGCTCCTTTCCTGACAGGGTATTTCGCCTATCACCAATGGTTTGACTATGATGCAGTGATGACACTCCACATTCTGGCAGGAGAAGTGATGCTCATCACTATCCCATTTACAAAACTCGGGCACATGCTCTTTTTCTTTCTCTATCGTTTCTTCATCGGAAACGAATACAGTTTCGTCCGGGGGAGTCGAACCTGGTAATTGAAAAAATTTATGCCATGGAGATTAAAATGACGCATCAGGAAATGAAACCAGTGGATACAAAACAGATCAGAGAGATGCTCAATCGGAATAAAGGCAAAATGAAACGATTTTTGTCCTATTGCGCCCATTGCAGTCTTTGTGCCGAAAGCTGTTTTTTATATATGGAGCATCATAAGGATCCCCAATACATGCCCTCTTATAAAGCGATCAACTCCTTGGGCAAATTATATAGGAAAAGGGGTAAGGTGGACCGGAAGCTTCTGACGGAGATCAAGGGCATCGTGTGGAGAAACTGCGTGCTCTGTGGACGCTGTTATTGTCCAATCGGTATTCATATTCCCAGCATGATCACTTTTGCCCGAAGCATCCTCAGGTCTCAGGATGTCTATCCTCAGCCGGATGA
>Ga0315277_10010556_pt1 | contig 11687 bp, 8 predicted proteins | sample YL17G05_15_MG_FD_203695 | JGI IMG/M metagenome (GOLD analysis project Ga0315277, IMG submission 203695) | Sediment microbial communities from Yellowstone Lake, YNP, Wyoming, USA - YL17G05_15 | ecosystem: Environmental > Aquatic > Freshwater > Lake > Sediment | place: USA: Wyoming | collected...
CCGCGCCCTTTCAGGCTGCGGCCCGCAGGCCCGCTGGCTTTGTTGCTCGCTCCTCACATACCACCCCGGGTATAGCTCGTCGCTCGCGCCTCGCCAGCGGGCCTGGGGGCCTGCAGCAAAATGCCAATTAATTCTTGCGCGAGCCCTAAGCTGCGGCCTGAGCCTCGCGGGCTTTGATGCCGTCGAGCTCGAGAGCTTCCTTCAGAGCATGGATGGCAACTTCCAGTTGGCCGTCCGACGGCTCTTTCGTCGTGATGCGCTGCAGCGCCAGCCCGGGAAGCACCACCATGCGGAAGAAGCCTTTCCGGCAGCGCGGCGCAGACAGGCGGATCAGCTCGTATGACAAGCCAGAGATGAGCGGGATCAAGATCACGCGCGAAAGGAAGATGGCCCAAAACGCTTTGAATTTGAAGATCGAGAAGACCACGATGCTGACGACCATCACGAAGAGCAGGAAGCTGGTCCCGCAACGGGGATGGAGCGTCGACTTCCGGCGCGCATTCTCGACGGTGAGCTCCTCGCCAGCCTCCCAGGTGTAGACCACTTTGTGCTCGGCGCCGTGGTACTGGAACACCCGCCGGATGTCCTTCATCAGGCTAATCAGCAGAATATAGCCGAGGAAGAAGACTACACGGATAAGTCCGTCCACCAGGTTGAAAACCACCCAGTTGTGGACGGCGGCAAAATAGCCCTTAAGCCAAGTCGTGATCCAGAGAGGCGCGAGAATAAAAAGGAGAACGGCGACTACCGCAGCAGACAAGAGCGAGAGGAGAATGGGGAAGAACTCGCCATCCGATTTCTTCTCTTTGGGTTGCTCCGTGGCTTTCGGGTCGAGGTCGATCATAGCCACATTGAAGGAAAAGTTCAGCGTGCGAATCCCCAATACGAGCGACTGCAGGAGGACGGCGAAACCGCGAACTACTGGCCAGGAAAGCGGTTTCCAGTAATCGGACAGTCGCCGGACGCCTTCCTTCCTGACCTCCATCGTCCCGTCCGCACGGCGCACCGCCACGGCATAGGCATGAGGGGTCCGCATCATAACTCCCTCGATCACCGCCTGGCCGCCGACAAGAATGTCTTCCGGCGATGTGCTTGCTTTGGTGTCCTTCATGGGAATTCTCAGGCTTTGGCTGCAGCGTCCGTCTTTTCCAGGCCGTATTTCTTCTGGAAGCGTTCGATTCGTCCTGCGGTGTCAATGAGTTTCTGCTTCCCGGTGAAGAACGGATGGCAGGCGGAGCAAAGCTCGAGGCGGATCTCGGGCTTCGTGGAGCGGGTCTCGAACTTGTTTCCACAGGCACAGGTCACCAGGACCTTGTGGTACTTGGGATGGATTTTTTCCTTCATATTGCCCTCGATCATCGGCCCACGGGTCAACGGGGGCGCAAGCTGAATCACTTAGTATACATGACTCCCGTAACTACCACTAGCGATATGTATTCCTCTCTTTCTCAATTCACCACGCAGACATGTAGGGGCACGGCGCGCCTTGCCCCTACCCTCTGTCGTGAAAGAAAATTTCAAGACATTTCGGAATTGTGCCGATCTATAGCTGAGAGCAGTCTGTTGGAGGGTATGAACGTGAAGATACGAGTGCCGGTTCCGGCGATTTGTGCCGAAGACCTGGGGGCAGCCCACGCGCTCTTGCGAGAGGTTTACGAGGAAGAGATGCGGTTTCCCAACAGCCTCGTGACCCGTGAGTTAGTAAAGCTCAATCTCGATCATAGCGAGAGGGTTCGAGCAAACGCCTCGGCAATCGCGGCGGGAGAGGGCTTGGATATCGAGCTGCTGCAACTTGCCACACTCCTGCATGATGTTTCCAAGCTGGATCACCGGGAAATTTGGTCCGGCGGAGTCGACACCTGGCACCACCATCACCGGGGCGCATCCCTGGCGAAAAAACTCATCCTGGCCAACTTGAAGCTGGATTCGCAGGTCGCCGACACGACTGCGCGCATGATCGAAGCTCACAGCGATACTCCCTTCATCCGCAGATACTGGGAGGTAGTCTACCACTCAAGCCTTCCTACCCCTGTGGCCCCGGAAGAGTTTGCGCTCAGGGATGCCGACACCATCGACCTCCTCTGGGTGGGAGGCATGTCCAAGATTGTTCATATCCGCCAGGTCCCGGGATCCGCGTTCTACAAGGAGGATGGGGGGGACATCAAGAAGGCAGTAATCTCGGCGCGGAGCAGCTTCCTCGAATCCATAAGCGTGCTATCAACCAACACCGGGAGGGATCTCGCAGTGAGCCGAATTCTAACCGTGGAATCGTTCTTCGACATCGTCGTGGCTGTGAAGGATTTGCGGGAGTTCGACCAGGTATACCAGCGGTTCCTCGCCGAAAAGTGCTCGTGAAAGGACAACACGATAACACAAAGAGCACGAAGATTTCACTGTGCTCTTTGTGTCATCGTGTTGTCCTTCTTAATCTCTACTGCAGGTTGACGGGTTCAGCGCGGCCGCAGTAAATCCCGTTGAACAGGAACTTGAAAGTGCCGTGCGGCTGCCCTCGGAAGGTGATTTCGGGGCCGAAAAGGAAGAGCTTCCCTTTTCCCACCGAAGCATCAATCACCGCCACGCTCTGATCGAGGTAGGCTTCCCCCAAGGCCCATCCGCTACGGAGCGGCTTCTTGCTATCGTACCAGGCAACAGGCCGAATGCCTCTGAGGGAGGCAGCCGGTCCCAGCCGGAAAGCAGGGCTGCTGTCGAAAAACACATCGGTGTATTCATCCATTCCGTAAGCCAGCGGATTCGTCGGATCGACGTGCACCCGAAGCACGGAACCCGGCACATAGAACCTCTCCCTCGGCAGCGGACGCTCCGTGCCATTCTGCTGCCTCTCGACCAAAGCGTTCATGATGGACAGACCGGCATAGTTCGCCAAGCTGGTGGAGCTACCGACGGCCAGGACAGTTCCCCCGTCTTCCAAGAATCTTCGCAACTGCGGAATGGTTTTGGCCGCAGTCACACTCCCGAGTCGATCGCGATACTCCGCAGGAATTGTGGATGGATCCGGCTCCCGCTCCCGGAAGAAACCTCCTCCTTCCCTCGAGCCTCCGCCGCCATCGCGGCTTGCCGACGGAATGGCCCCTGTGACGAAGACAAGAACGTCGTACTTGCTCGCCAGGTTTCCGGCATCCAATGCCGGGGGATAAACGACCTCGAACGGGAACTCAAACTGCTCAAGGAGCCACCGCACCCATCCGGAGGGCATAGACCCGCCGTAGCGATCCCACAATCCGATTCGCATCGGGCGGAGCTTCAAGACCTCGCCGGCAGGCTTTGAGGTAGCGGCATCGAAACTCAGTCCTATCTCAGTCGCAAGCTTTTGCAGCTTTGCAGACGTGGAAGGTTTCGCCGGAATAAATATCGTCCCCACCGGATATTCCTTCCCATCGGCGCTGAATATCCGCTTCAGCCAGTATACCTCCTCGCCGGATGCCAGGAGGCGATTCACGGCCAGGAATGCGTCGTTGACCTGATGGCTCAGGAGATAGCCGGCTTTTGCGCCCGCATCCGCAACTCTGCCCGCCGGGGCTTTCGCAAACCCATTTATTTTCTCGAAAGGCCCATCGAAGCCGTCAAGGATGCGGTCGAACTTCACTCCCATCTGGAAGACCAGCGTGTAGCCGGCGCTGTCGTACGGGGGTCTGGGCGGGCCACCGGGATAAGCAACATCGTCCGGATGATCCTGCGGCTCAAACATGTCCAGAATGTGCGGCCGGAACGGCTGCGCGCATTTCACCACGTACGACCCTGCGGGATAGCTCTTGCCGGCGATTTGGAAAGGCTGCGTTGCCCGATGGATCGTGATGCCGACCTTGATCAAGGCATTGACGAACTTGGTCGCCGTCAGGAAGTCAGGCAGGTCGGAGGGGATGATGTAGCCGCGCGGATCACGGTTCTCGGGAAGGCGCAACATGTCGAGGTACTTCGCCGGCGCTATAGGAGCGCCGAAGCCGGCAAAGCGCCCTCCGCCGGAACCTCCTTCAGCGCCCGCCGAGCTGCGATCCTTGGCAACCGCATCCTGCGCGGCTGCAATAATTTTAGGGTGGATTGTCCAGTTGTCACGGTTGCCCCGCTCGATGGAGTTTTTCCCCATGAGGTAGATGTTGAAGAGGAACTCCTCCCGGTATTTGGATGCCACGTCGAGCACCGCCCGGTCTGCGGTGACGGAGTAATCGATCGACCGCCGGAAATGCCACAGCTGCGGCGCGATCGGCGCCGGCAGATCTCCGTGCGGCAGCTGATTTTGCAGGACCAGCGGAATATTCATCGGCGTCGGGTTGCCGATGGACTCCGTCAGGAGACCTATCATGTTGTGGAAGTACACGGTCGTACGCAGACCACCATTAAACCACGTGGAGTATGCGGATCCCGAACGCATCGTCGCCCCGGGCTTCCCCTCTGCAATGAAGCGATTGTGCATCGCGGCGCTGACCAGGTCGATGCCCATCGGAACCAGCGGATCGAAATTATAGTTGAACGGATCGCGGAAGGGGGGCGCGAACAGGACGGTTCCCGCCGGGCCGGTCTGGTGATGGTTATAGACGATCTGCGGGAACCACTCATGGTAGAAGACCCGGTTTATGGCTTCCGTCTCGGGCATGTTTGAAATGTAAAAGTCGCGGTTGTTGTCGTGTCCGATGTATTTCTGATACAGCCGAGGCAAGCCTGCCGTTGATCTCTTGGTCGGCTCCGCCTCCCGCATGTACCAGTTGGAGACGAGGTCCATCCCGTCGGGATTGACAGGTGTCAGGAGCAGAATGTCGTCATTGAGCAGCCTCAAGGTCTCGGGATCGTTCATGCTGGTCATTTGATATGCCATCTCCAGCAGTTGCTGCGCGCCGAGAACCTCCGTGGCATGCAGCCCTCCATCGATCCAAACCACGGCTTTTCCCTCACGCGCCAGCGCGCGCGCCTGCTCGTCCGTCAGCCCCTCGGCTAAAGCCAGACGGCGTGCGATTTCCTTGTAGCGTGCGAGCTTCTTCTGATTTTCCGGCGAGGTTACGATCGCCATTATCATCGTCCGTCCCTCGGCTGTCTTTCCGATTTCGACACGCGAGAAGCGCGGCGACTCCTTGCCCAGCTTCTTCCAGTAGTCCCCCAGCTGCGCGTAGTTGGCGAGCTGATAGTCATCGCCAACGTTGAAGCCGAACTGTTCCTTTGGGCTGGTTACTTTGCCCTGGGAAAATGCAGGTGCGCTGCCAAGCACGATGGCCAGCGCAAGAAGGGTTATAAGGCTGGTTATCTTCTTCACGATGGATCCTTTTAGGTGATTTGAAAATGCCTGGTTCAAAACCCGAACAAAGCTCGGGGTGTAACTCAACTACGCTACGTGTCCTTGATGTGCCATTACGCCACAAAAGTGATCGTGTTTCAGCAAGGAAATGCATGGAGCCGCAGAGACGCGGAGATCGCAGAGAGCTGACGGATTGTGCTCGTTGGGGTTCGTTAACGGACTCAATCTGAAAGGCGAGAACTCCGACCAGGGTGACTGTCGCTGCGGCCGCGTAGAATGGCATCGCATGCCCGAAGTGCTCAAAGGTAAAGGTCGCGATCACGGGGGCGATCATCCGCGCCACTCCGGCGTAGGTCTGGGCGATGCCCATTGTGGCGCCCAGGTCCGCTTTGTCCGATGCTCGCGACATAAGCGACGTGGTCGATGGAAAAAGTAGTGCGGTACCGATCGGCACAAACGGGATGATCGCAGCAAGCGACCACAGGCTGCTCGCCATCGGATAGGCAAGCAGACCGAGGACCAGGGTCAGCGTGCCAATACGCATGGCCCAGGTCTCGCCGACACAGCACCGAAAGGCGCCTCAACTGCCCCGCTGGACTGACCAGTTCTTCGTGATCCATTCAGGGGATCCTCCCACCACCCAACCGCAGTTCCGCACAATAAGCCGGCTAAAGAAGATCCCAGTTTCACGCGACCCAGTCAAGTAGGGGTTCCTTCCACACATAAGGGCTCGCGCAAGAATTAATTGGCATTTTGGCGCGAGCGCCGGGTGGGCAGATGCGAGGAGCGGCAACGAAGCAGATGCCCACCCGCCGCCGCGCCCTTTCAGGCTGCGGCCCGCAGGCCCGCAGCAAAATGCCAGGTAATTCTTGCGCGAGCCCTAAGAACGCCGCGTTGGTAAGATTCGATCAGGCTCCCATCCCCGTCTGGAAGATCCTGTGCCCCCAGCTGATGGCGTCAAGATAGGCTTGGGAGACCATCGACTCGGACGTTCGCAGCGAAATCACGAACTGCGTCGCCCTGTCCCATTTGGCCTTCTCGTAAGCCAGGACCAGTTCATAAACGTACCGGAAGAGATTGACGCCGTTGAGAAGAGCTGACTTCACGTCTTTAGAGATGCGCACTTCATCGAGGATTTCGCCGAGCGGCCGTTCGAGAATCGCGTCCAGCATTGAGAAGAGCCCCATGAGGAAGAACTCCGTGGCACGGCTTTTAAGGCTGCTCTTCAGGGCAAGATTTTCACAAAACTTCGCCCGCATTACCGCGCTGACGACGAGCTCCTTCGGCTTGTCCTCTCCCATGCATGCCAGGGCCACCAGAGAGACCCACTTACGAACTTCGTTGATCCCCAGCAATGTGAGGGCATGGCGCAACGACCTGACTTCTCCGACAAAGTCAAAGGCCGCGGAATTCAGATATCTGAGGAACTTGTAGCAGAGCGAAGTTTCCTGCTTCAGGACTTGCTCGAGCTGAGCTATGTCCGGCTCCTCCTTGTTGATCTCCTGGAGGATCCAGAGGTAGTTTTGCTTGAAGGCGGGAATGTCCCGGCCGATCAGGATTTCCGGCTTGCAGAAAAAGTAACCTTGGAAGTAGGTGTACCCCATGTCAGTAGCCTCCCGGAACTGCTCTGGGGTTTCCACCTTTTCGGCCAGCATCCTGATCCCGCGCGGCGAGTATTGCTGCACCAGATGCCGACGAATCCATTCGGACGTGGCCTGAAAATCGACCTTGATGAAATCTGCCAATCGAATGAGGGGCTCGAGCTTCGTTCTATAGACGAAATCATCGAGTGCGATCAGGTACCCTTTTTTCTTCAAAATCTCGCAGGCAGCGACGACTTGCTCGTCGGGCTCAACCGTCTCCAGGACTTCCACAACCGCCAATTCCTTGGGAAGTAGAGTGGCGTACTGGTTAACGATCACATTCTTAGTGACATTGATAAAAGCTTTTCTCCCTCCCGTCATAGACTGCATTCCGAGGACTAGAAAACTGTCGACCATAACGCTCGAGGATGCCCTGTCGGGCGCATCGCTATGGAAGTAATTCTCTACTCCCGAGCGGAAGAGAAGTTCGTAAGCAAAGAGCGTCTTATCACGGTCGAGGATCGGCTGCCTAGCAACGAATTTTTTCACAACCACCTCTGCCGACGTTGTGAGTTGATACACCACATCCTTTTGTATTCTGTGCATATCGTCACCTCCTCCCCAAATCCTCACAAAATCAACGCGCCAAGTGTTCAAATCGCGACGGCTTCACTTGCGACCGCGGCGCGTGCCCCCAAGCAATCCTGATATGCATCAACCCTGGTAGACGCTCCCACTGAAGATTAGGCGGGCAGCTAAGCTTTCTCAATTTGTGCGGGCGCCGGCGTGTGCCAAAGTGCGATGGCTCGTTCTGAAGGCCGGAAGTTGCCGGAAAACCAGAGGAACAGGGTTCCCAAGACAACCACGAGCGTCATCACAGCTCCCGCTTCGGGACCATACGCTCCTCCGGTCAGCAACACCGGCCCGTGATCATCCAATCTCACCATCGATTGAGTATAGGGCATGCCGCTGACGGGGAAGCCATAGACAAAGCCCAAGCTCAGATTCCACGACGTGTGCAGTCCCGTCGGCAGCCACAGCGAGCGGGTTTTCAAATAGGCAAGCGAGAGCCATACCCCGGCCAACATGGTATTAATCACGCCTAAGATGCCGGCGTGCGGATTGCCCGTGTGTCCCAGGCCAAAGACGATCGACGTGATGCAGACCGCCATTGTTTTCCCCGTCCCCTGTATCAAGGCCTGAAAAGCATATCCGCGCGTCGCAAGCTCCTCGAACGCGCCGGCGAGCGCGAAGAGCACGATGTAGTATGTCAAAAGCCGCAACGTCTCGAATCCGCTCGACACGGACCATGAGACGGTGGTCCAGCCGGCTCCCCACTCGACAAAAAACACAACCGAGACCATGACGAAGCCCAGAAAGACTCCCTGGCCGATCTCAACCCAGACGCGCCCGTGAAGGGCGAATCCGAGGGCCCGAAATGGACACCTGTCGACAAATCGTAGTATGAGAAAGGCCGTGAACAATGCCGTGCCGGCCAGCAGCACATACTCCGGAACGGGGTCTCCGCTCATTCTCGCGGCCGCGCCGCTCGGGACATGCGCAACTGCCGCTGAATAAAGCGATGTCACCGCCAATCCGAAAACGACATTAAGCGCGATGTAAAGAAGAATGCGCCAGCCGGCCCGAAGCTTCCGGCGGCTGTTGATGAAAACGGCTGAGCTCTCCATTCGGCGCAGCATATTGCATCAGCCCCAAAGCTTCAACCATCACCACGGAAGCAGCGCAACTCAGACACCGGCGGCGTACCTGCGACTTCAGCCGCCTCTGTGGGGACTGGTAGGCCACTCGCGGAGCTGGCCCTGGAGTACGTGCGCCGCTTTCTCGATGTGCTCCAATAGTTGCGCTAAATCACTTACTGTACTGCACTTGACATTGCTGGCGCCGCGCGGTATAAATGTCGGTCTCTATTTCTAGTGATCTAAGGAATGCGGACCTTTGGATTTGCTTCATATTGCACACCAACCATCCCCGAGTAAGCTGCTTTTTTGCCGTCTGAGCTGCAATGCAATCATAAGCTATTTTGAAAGATGTCCTGAGCGAGTCCTGTGCTCGGTTCGGGTAAAACCAGGAGGAATGAATGCCATTTGATGTCAACGATACGCATCCAGTAGGAGGCGGAGCCCAATCCGGCACCCGCGAGGCTGCTAACAAAAGCGACAAGGAGAACGACAACAGCTTCGAGGCTTTGCTGGCAGCGTATGAAGGAAGGACCCAAACCTTCTCGGAAGGGGAGGTAATCAAGGGAAGAGTAATCGCCATCACTGGCGGCGGCGTCATCGTAGACGTCGGGTTCAAATCGGAAGGGATCATTCCCATCGAGCAGTTCACGGATGATCGCGGCACGGTAAGTGTGAAAGTCGGCGACAGCGTCGATGTCTTCCTCGAGGCAACCGAGGATGCGAGGGGATACGTGGTGCTCTCGCGCGAAAAGGCCGAGCGCATGAAGATCTGGGACGAGATCGAGCGTGCCTATCGCGAAGGCACCGTGGTCAAGGGCCGGGTCATCGAGCGGATCAAGGGCGGCCTGGCGGTGGACATCGGCGTGCGCGCTTTCCTTCCCGGCTCGCAGATCGACCTGCGGCCCGTGCGGAATCTCGACAGCTTGCGCGGCGAAGAGTTCGAGATGCGCGTCATCAAGGTCAACAAGAAGCGCGGCAACATCGTCCTGTCGCGCAAGGCCGTCCTGGAAGAATCGATGAAGGAAGAGAAGGCCAAGACGATGGAGGTCCTGGAAGACGGCAAGGTCATGGAAGGCATCGTCAAGAATATTACGGACTATGGTGCATTCATTGACTTGGGCGGTGTGGACGGTCTGCTGCACATCACCGATATGTCCTGGGGGCGCGTCAACCATCCTTCGGAACTCTTCGGGGTTGGCGACAAGGTTAAGGTAAAGGTCATCAAGTTTAACCGCGAAGACGGGCGCGTCTCGCTCGGATATAAGCAGCTGACCGAGGATCCATGGCTGCATGCCGACATGCGCTACCCGAAAAACATGCGCGTTCAGGGCAAGGTTGTCAGCCTGACCGATTACGGCGCATTCGTGGAGCTCGAGCCCGGCATCGAGGGGCTGATTCACATCTCCGAGATGACCTGGAATAAGAGGGTGAAGCATCCTTCGAAAATCGTGAGCGTAGGATCCCCGGTGGAAGTCGTCGTGCTCGACATTGACATCGAGGCGCGCAGGATCTCCCTGGGTCTTAAGCAGACCGAACCCAATCCCTGGGATGTGATCGAGTCCCGTTATGCCCCCGGCACCGTCATCACCGGCAAGGTGCGGAACGTGACCGATTTTGGCGCGTTCATAGAGGTCGAGGATGGGATCGACGGCTTGGTTCACGTTTCGGACATGTCGTGGACCAAGCGCATCAAACACCCGTCGGAGGTTTTGAAAAAGGGCGATGAGGTTCAAGCGGTCATTCTCAGCATCGATGCAATGAATCAGAAGCTCAGCCTGGGAATCAAGCAGCTCGAGCCGGATCGCTGGGAGGATTGGTTCAGCCGCCACAACCTTGGCGATATAGTCAGGGGCAAGGTCGTGCGCATGACCAACTTCGGCGCCTTCGTGGAGCTCGAGGAAGTAATTGAGGGCCTGTGTCATGTCTCCGAACTGGACGACAAGCACGTGGAAAAGCCCACGGAGTTCCTGAATATCGGCCAGGACGTCGACATGAAGATCATCAAGCTTAATCTGCAGGAGAAAAAGATCGGCTTGAGCCTGAAGGCGATGAAGGAAGACGAGCCGCGACTCGAATTCACTTCCTATCTCGCCTCGGCGGATTCTGGACATACATCCATGGGCGAGCGGCTTGGAGATCAGCTCCAGCGGCTCAAAAAGATCGATACCGAATAGACAACACCGATCGGGCGCGGGGTAATGCCGGACAAGCGTACTAACCTGCTGCTTTGGATCGTAGTAGGGGGGGGTGTATTTATCTTCTTCACCCTCTCCCTGCTTGCCCTCGCCTTCTACTTCTCCGACGATAGCTCCTCGTCCTTCTCTCTCTCCGCCAACCAGGTCGCCGTGCTGGATTTGCAGGGGATCATCTTTGATTCCAAGGAATTCGCCGAGCAGCTCAAGGACTACGGCAACCGGTCTGCGGTTAAAGCTGTGGTTGTTCGCATCAACAGCCCCGGTGGCGGCGTGGCGGCCTCCCAGGAAATGTACGCGGCGATAAAGGGATTCCGCGCCGCGAGCCGCAAGAAGGTTGTCGTCAGCATGTCGTCCGTGGCAGCCTCGGGGGCCTACTATGTCGCCTGTGCCGCAGACAAGATCTTCGCCAACCCGGGGAGCATAACGGGGAGCATCGGCGTTATCGCCGAGTGGTACAATTACGGCGACTTACTGAGATGGGCCAAGATGGAGAGCGTAGTCATCAAAAGCGGCCCCCTCAAGGATGCCGGATCCCCCACGCGCCCCCTCACAGAGGCGGAGAAGGCGTACTTTCAGGGTCTTATCGACAACATGTTCAACCAGTTCGTCGCAGCCGTGGCAAAAGGACGCAAGATGGACGAGGCGGCGATCCGCAAGCTCGCCGACGGCCGTGTTTACACAGGTCAGGAGGCTAATGCCAATGGCCTCGTGGACGAGCTGGGAACGTTCCAGGACGCCGTTGCGGCGGCGGCCAAGATGGGCGGCATTTACGGCGAGCCGAGGCTGATCACTCCTCCCAAGAAGAAGTTTTCGCTCCTCGATATTCTTCTGGGAGATTCGCGCTCACCTCTCTCGCTGAACCCGGATCCCTCCGAATCCCACATAAGATTTCAATACCTCTGGAGATAGACCGCAATGACAAAAGCAGAATTGGTGGAAGAAGTGGCGAGCGCGTCTGATTTGACCA
>Ga0315277_10010558_pt1 | contig 11687 bp, 2 predicted proteins | sample YL17G05_15_MG_FD_203695 | JGI IMG/M metagenome (GOLD analysis project Ga0315277, IMG submission 203695) | Sediment microbial communities from Yellowstone Lake, YNP, Wyoming, USA - YL17G05_15 | ecosystem: Environmental > Aquatic > Freshwater > Lake > Sediment | place: USA: Wyoming | collected...
CAGCGTGCGAATCATCAGCAGAGCACGAAGTCCCTCCAGATCATCGTGACTCAAGTTTCCACGAGCCTCAATTTATACTTGAATACCACAGCAAACTCGAGCATCCAGGTCAAGTATGGCCAATTCATCAATGTATCGGCCCAGTATCGAAACATCATCGACAGCGTATACATCACGGATCCATTAACGACCGTGACAGTGACTGGTGGCTCGCTTGGCATTATATCGTGGACGCTCGCCGCGGTTGGAAGCTATTGGCAATATAATCTTGATTCGAGACTGCTCGGCACGCCCACGAGCTATACCATGACGATTTCTGCAAGCCTCGCGAATTACACGATCTCGCCTAAGGTGTTCACGATCCAGGTGATCGAGGTGCCAACGACGATGATTAACGTCAACGGAAGCGCGATAACGGTTATGTGGCGCTCGATCTTCAGGATATACGTGGCATACCGGACATATACCGGCACCGCGGTTCCGGGAGCGATTATGAGCACGACCACGGCAAACGTGGGTACCGGGTTTAACACAACTCATTATTGGGCGGAGTTCAACGCAACAGCCTTCGGATCTATCCAGGTACACAACCTCGGGATTTCGCTCTCGCGTGCCAACTACACGGGGCAATCGGTCACGATTAGTGTCGACGTGCGGGCAATCACGACAACGGCACAAACGTTCCAGAGCGCGGGCAATGCAGCGACCGATTTCTCGGTGTATTGGCTAAACACGATCGACGTGATCGTTCAATACACGGACACCGTCCACGCCGTGAATATCACGAGCACAACGATTTCTGCTGGTATATATAATGGTGCCATCGTGTCGAACACGTATGCATCGGGAAATTACACGCTGCGGTTCAGCTCGACGCTGCTTGGCAATCCTGGCGTATATGTCATTTCGTTGTCGATCAGCCGGGCAACCTTCGAGTCGAAGATCATCGTGATAACCATCCAGGTAAATGAACCAACGACGAGCTTGATCGTGACGGACGTGAACGGGAATTCCTTGAGCGGCGCCTCGGTTAGCTGGGGCGAGCCTTTCGTGTTCGTGGCACGCTTGTGGGATTCTGTCCATAGTGCGAACATCACTGGCTGGACAGCGAGCTTCAGCCGTCCCCCAATTGGCAACGTGGTCTCCGGCCCGAACCGAACCATCACGTACAACTGGTTAACGCCTGGTATTTACACCATAACGGTCACCGGCGTTCTCGATCCCTACCCCTCGGCATCCGCGGCCATCACCTTGGTCGTGAACACGATCACGACGGAATTGCGATCTTATGCTTACAACGGTGGCTTGAGCGACACGTTCACCTCATCATGGGGCAGCACGATCAACGTGACCCTGCAATATCGCAACACCTTCAACAGCACGATTATCAACCCAGCACTGGCGTCGATCACCACCACGTCCGCGAGCAAGGTCATCAGCACCGTGCAGAATGTGCAGAACAAGACGTTCTTATTCAACGCGAGCCTTTTCGTCCCCGGCGTATACACGATCAACTTCGAGGCATCACGAACGAATTACAACTACGATTCGGTCGCGATCACGTTCACGGTCACGAGCTTGAACACGACGTTGGAAACCTACGAGGTTCTGAGCAATGTCGTCTCCCATTCATTCGTGGCTACGTGGGGAACATTGGTGAGCTTCGACGTCGCCTTTAACCAGACCGGCACGCAAGTTGCATACGCGCGGGTTCCAGGCGTCATTTCGGCCGCGCCGGCATGGACAAGCAGCGCTAACTCGCCCGTCGGTGGAAAGCTACGGGTCACCTACGACACGTCGCTCTTCGCCGCGCCCAGCATCAATTCGATCACGATAACTGCCCAGTACCAGAACCGGACTATCCGTTCGATCTCGGTCACGCTCACGATCAACACCGTGTCGACTCGCATCTCCACGTTCAACGCGGTGAATGTAAACACGACGAGTTTTAACGTGTTCTGGAACGAGAATGTTGCCATCGACGTGATGTACCAGACCATCTCGGGCACGAACATCACCACGCTCCCGGCGACCATCATCACAACGACACCCCTGGTGCCTGCATCGATGGTTGATTCCCTCATCTACCCGGGTCGCAAGACGCTCACCTTCTCGACCAGCACCCTTACGGCCCAGACCTACCAGGTTACGATCACGGCAAGACTCCAGAACTACACGGCATCGTCGATTTACATTTTGATCAACGTGCAAACACGCACGACGAATGCGACCGTGCACAGCACATCCGGGCCTGAACAATACTCGTTCAACGTGTATTACGGGGATATGCTAAACGTGGATGTCCGATATTATGATATGCTTAACGGAACCAGCATCTCCAACGCAGGCGGCGCAACTATAAGCTCCACGCCAGCCGAATCGGCCAACGGTGCGAATGGGATCTATCGCAGGTTAACCTACAACACGGCTTCGTTCACCCTCGGCCTCCACATGGTCTTGATCTCTTGTTCACGGGGTGCCCGGTATGCAGAAGCGCAAGTCGTTATCTTTATCACGGTGCAAGCAGTACCAACTCGCGTGTCGATATTCAATGCCACGAGCGGCGCACCTTCGACCGCCTTCAAAGCCACGTGGAACACGCTGTTCCAGGTTTCGGTCGCCTTCGATCGCACATACGCACCTGTTGGACCGCTACCTGGTGCAACTTTTGTCGTAAACGTCCCGTACCAGTCTGTTTCCTATGCAGCTGGTCGGTATCTGTTCACGTTCAATTCGTCGCGCATTGGCAGCCCGGACATATACAGCATCACGTTCACGGCGAGCTTGGCGAATTATGTCACGAGCGCGAACTCCTCGACTCTTGAAGTATTGCGCGTGAGCACGGTGCTTCAATCTTATGCGCAAGGTGGTGGTTTGAAGGCCCAGTTTTCAATCGAGTGGGGTAAGATCCTCACGTTCACCGGACGATATCATCTGGCACTCTCCCCGTTCACGGCTTTGCATCCGACGAGTATGACCCCGCTCAACTTCCCGGGTAGCATTATCCTCGGAAACGTGGGTAATGGCGAAAACATCACGTTCTCGATGAATTCAAGTTCGTTCGGCGGAACGGGCATTTTCACGTCAACATTCATCATGTCGCGCACGAATTACACCGAGAACTCGATGCAGGTCACGATTGAGGTTGTGGCACTTGATTCACGAGTAAACTTGCTTATTAACTCGACATCGAGCCCGAGCTTAACGAATATAACGGTTTCTCGTCAATACTACGTGCCATTCGAGAACCTCATTACGATCCGGGTGCAATACCTCACGCAACTCGGTTCAATGCCGATTTCGAATGCACGGGTTATGGTGCGGTTCATCGAGCGCTCGATAAACTGGACGAACTATCCGGGCGGCAACAACACGATCTCAAACAAGAGCAATGGCCAATATGATCTGACGCTCAACACGCTGGACGATCTCGGCGATTTCGGCCAATACTCGTTCGTCGTCGTCATATCCAAGCAGAATTACACGATGGAGAGCGAGCCGTTCTACGTGTACCCGATCAAGCTGCAAACCAAGCTCGATATCTTCACGAGCACATGGGCAAATGTCACTAATGGCCAGAAGTTCACGGTCAATTTTACCAAGTCCCTCGTGCTGTATTGCGCGTTGTGGGACATTTCCAAGAGTAAATACATCAACACGACCTATGGTGTCGTTTTCACGGCAGTCATGAAGGGAGTCACGTATACACCTGTCACGATCTACACGAACGGCACGGCACTGTTCCGGTTCAACACGTCGGCGATCAACGTGGATGTCGGCACGTCAAACTTCATCTCGTTCACGGGTTCCGCGGGCATCTACAACCCGTCTGGTGGCTCCGTGAACCTCGAAGTGCTGACGGTCCCAACTCTCGCGCGGGCGTTCAACTCGACAACTGGCAGTTCCGTGATTCAAGGCAGCACGATCCCGCTGTATTACACGCGGAATTTCACGATCGATGTGAGCTACACGGATATCTTGAACAGCGCCAATATCACGAACCTCAACACAGGCGCGAGGATCTACGCGAAGGTATATGCCCAGGAAATCAACGCGACGTGGGTCGGTGGCGGGAAATGGCGCATCTTGTTCGACAGCAACACGATGCCGGTCACGACCGGTTCGATCCCGCAGATCACGATTTACGGGACTTACGTGAATTACACGACGGCAACGTTCCTGTTCAACTTGTGGTTGCGGGAAATCAACACGACGATCACCGTGTACAACGATCTCCGCCCATACGGTGGCAACCTCGTAAAGATCAATGACTCGATCGAGGTGAACTGGTCCGATTCCGTGACTTTGGTTGTTTATTACAACAACACGCTCACGAACTTGCCAATCGGCACGTGGGGGTCTCCCTCGACGTACCCGCTCGTTCAAGCTACCTTCGGCATCAGCCCCGTCTACACAAACACCGGGCTTTTCTCGCCGGCACTTTACTCACAAGTCGATATCGACAGCTCATGGTTGCGTGGCGGCAACACCCACACGATCATCGTGACCGGCAACAAGCAAAACTTCATCGGTGCCGAATTCCGGTTCAACCTCGTCGTGAAAGAGGTGCCGACGCGGCTCTATGTCATGAATGATTCTGGATACCTCACCGAGGGCCAAACCGTGCAAATCTATTATGGCGACACGCTGCACTTGAACGCATCCTACCAGAACTTGATCACGGGTGCAAATGTTTCCATTGCAGGCCCAACCATTCGTGCGGTGATCCTCGGTACCGCGATCAACGCCGTGAACTTGTTTAACGGCAACTGGTCCATTGATATCAACACGGGCATCATCGTTGGCTTGCGCTCAGGTTCCACCCCTCAGATCGTGGTCACGGCGACATACTTGAACCACTCGCAGGCCACGTTTAGCTTCAACATGCAAGTGCTCGACATCCCGACCGATCTGATCATTCCCACTCAGTTCCAGAGCGTTGTGCAATTCATCTGGGGACAAGCATTCGCATTCTCGGTGAAATACAACGACACGCACAACAATCTCCTGATCAACGGCAGCCTGGTGTCCAATTACCCGTCAATGTCCATAACGTTCAACGGTTCTGACTACATGCTAGTATTCAACACGACGTCGATCGGGGCCCCGGGAATCTACCGAATCACGCTAACCGCGAGCAAGCAGAACTACGCCTCGGCCAGTTACACGATCACGGTGCAGATTCTTGAGGTGCCGACCAACATGGTGGTACTCTTCAACGGATTGACCTTTATCCAAGTCTCGCTGAAACAAAACCTCACGATCGCGGTGAATTACACGCGTTCAAGCGACGGATCACCGGTCCAGGGTGCGCTGGTAACATTGAGCTTTACGAATGATACAAGCGGCACGTTGCTTCCCTACACGCTCATATACGTCTCGGGGTTGTACGTGACTACCATACCGCTCGATCTGGCGACGTTCTATGCACAGCCTAAGTTCATGATCGTCCAGGCATTCCGCGCGAATTACACCATAGGTAAAAGCAACCCTGTCGTTGATCTCCGGCCAATCGAGATCATCGGTCACCAGAACCAGAATCTCGATGATCCAGCTCAAACGCTCATCACTGGGCTCGTTCCAGGTTCGACGATCACCTTCGACTTCCAGCTGTTCGATAACTCCACGGATCTCGGGTGGTTGAACGCGAGCCAGCTCGTTATCAATATCACGTGCGCGGAACTGCACATCTATAACCAGCAAATGGGATATGTCGGAAACGGCACGTTCCGGGACACGATCGAGTTGCCATCAGGCTACGATAAGACATACACGATTATCTTGGACGTCTACGCGCCTGGCGAGCTCACCCGGCAATTCCGGTTCCAGAACACGTACACGTATCGGTTCCAGACCGAGACTTACACGGGCAGCGTGATACCTGAATGGGTGTTCTACCTGATCCTTGCAGCGCTCATCGGCGTCGTGATCTACTTCGTGCTGTACCAGGTACGGTTCAAGTACCCGCCAATCGTCCGCAAGATCCACGATCTCCAGCGGAACGTGCGTCGTGGTCGGGCTGCTGCGAAGATTGCACCGCAGCGCGTCGCATCGCGCGAGGAAGGCATTTACAGCGAGTTTGCCAAGATCCTCGATGAATACAGTTTCTTGGCAACCCATGCCAAGGCAATGGGCGCGAAGGCCAAGGAGGCCAAGGCCAAGAAAGGCTACGTCGCTCCGGAAGAAGACACGCTCGCCAAGGAATTTGACCTGGCACCCAAGGAGAAGGTCATCGAGATCAAGTCCGTTGCACCTGCCATCTTCCCGAAGGAAGGCCCGAAGAAATACACGGAGTTGCCGAGTATTCCAGCTCCGGCGGCCACGCCCGCTCTTCCGGCGATACCGAAACCTGCAGCTCCCGTCGTTTCCGTTCCCTTTGCTCCGGCAGTTCCGAAGCCGGCGGCTCCAGCAATTCCTGGCCCCGTCACTCCGGCAATGCCGAAGATTCCGGCCATACCAGAAGTGCCTGGCACGAAGAAAGTGGCCTCCATCGCGGCATTGCCCAAGCCCGCGGCGAAGCCATTGCCAACGAAGCCGGGCGCAGCGCCCGAAGGCGAAGGCCAAGAAGGGCTCTACGGCGAGCTGGTCAAGCTGGAACAGAAGAAGTACAAGGCCCAGCGGTCGCTGCGCGACTTGAAGGCCAAGAAGGACAAGGGTATCTTGACCGACGAGGAGTTCCAGCAATACCAGGTCAAGTTCGAGGAAGCGCTCGAGAAGATCAACGAGAAGATCGCCGAGATCCGGCGTAAGTTGGTCAATTTCTAAAATCTTTTTTTTCTTTCTGATTTTTAACTCCTTTAAGCGTTTCTAAAGCCTAGATGAAATTAGGTAAAACATACTAAAGATCCTTAAGTTAATGAAAGAAAATAAAAAGAAGACCAAAAATTCCTTTAGATTTTTGCCAAGAACGTCTTGATCTCGTGTGGCTTTGCCGCGTAGGATATCCCGGTAATCAAGCCCGACGCGTCCTTTTCGAGCTTCACGTCTTGCTTGCCGAGCGGTCGTTCGAGAATGTCGGTCTCCACGACGGACTTGAACTTCCATACCTGGTGGAGGTGGATCGAGACCTTTCCACCGAACCCTGAACTCTCAACGACGCGAAAGATGATTCCGACCTTATCCTCGGCACCCTTGATCGCGCCGATTTCGGCATTCGTGCCATCGGTCCACGCGAGCTTGCTATTGGCAATCTCCAGCTTGAAGCCTGCGGGAATAGGCATCGATGTGTGTCCATCGTTGAACCAATGCGCGATCGCAGGAATGAACGGGGTGGATTTTTCCCAGGAACCTTCATGCGGTACGACGATGTAGCGGATCAGCTGCGGGCCGAGGTCCGAATGTTCGGGCTGGTGATCCTTCGTGGCCTTGAACCGGTCTTGTCGTTCCTTGTTGACCCATGCCTCGCCCGCGGCGGTCGGGTAGAATGGCCCGCGGATCAAGGTCAAGCCAATCCGGTTGTCTTTCGTGTCGTGGCCGTAGCGGCCGTTATTGATGAAAGCTATGCCATACTTCGCGTCCTTGGATGGCACATCGACCCATGTCTGGTTGTAATTTTCCCACCGTGGCACGTCGTGGTTTGCCGTCGGGTTGGCCTTGCGCTTGATCGTGCCATACGGCACCTCGGAGGTGATTTGATCTCCCATGGAAGCCAACTGAAAATCGAGCTTGGCCGTGCACTCGCACGTGTGCCAATCGATGAGGAACTCGATGTAAATGCCCGGGGCGTCCTTGATGATCGACACGCGCTGGAGCACCTTCGACTTGCCGTTTTCCTTGGCCTCGCTGCCGTCGTTGAAGATCTCGCGCTCGATTTCCACGGTCCACCGCACCGGCCCCGATTCCACAATGGAAACCCGTGATGGCGGGGGGAGATCGATTCCCATGGTCCGGTATCCCGGTGAAATGTTCCATGCTTGTTCCGAGACGTGCCAATCGAAATAGGCATTCAGCTGGATGCCCGGCGTCGCGAGCAATTCTTGCTTGAGCGGCTTGAACAAGATCGAGGTCACGTTACCCGATGCCTTGCTCATCTTGATGGCATACAATTCGTTCTCCAAGAGCACGTCGTCTTTCGCCGTTTCTGCCTTGGCTATGCCGTCCCTGCTCAGTTTGGCGTTTCCTGCATACATGATAAGGTTGAACGAGTGCTGCGGGGCGGATAACTTGAGCAGCATGCGACGCGGGCGCGAGACGAACAGCGGATCAAGGCCGAAAGAATCGGCTTCGACGAGCTGCACGGGCACGGTTTCACCGTTGACCGTGGCGGTCTTCGGGACGGTCTTTCCAAAAAAACTGATCTCCGCGAGGACATCCTTGATATCGAAACCCGTACTGTTGAATAAGACCGTGTTCTCGTCCATTGGCAATTCCTTTGACGGTTTTGATGCTGATTTCTTGCCAAGTAGCGCGTTCCAGGCTTCTATCCTGACGTCTTCCATGTTATTCTTGGCGTATTCCCAAAAATCATAGACATCATCGTATACTTCGGGAATGCTCGAGCCCGGGAGCACGTCGTGGAACTGGTTGAGCGCTAACAGTTTCCAAGACTCGCGAAGCTTGTCCATCCATGGCGTGCTGTCTATTCCCTTCACTGCAGCAATAGCGGATACAAGCTTCTCGTACGTGCAGAGCTTCCATTCGAGATAGCGATTCATGCGCTTGACGAGCAAGTGCGTCGTGAGCGTGCCCCTGTGGTACTCGTAATACAGCTCATCGGTCCACACGGGCAGCCTGCTGCGGTACTTTTCCATGACCTTGGTGAAATAATCGGTCACGTTCATCCATGCCGCCTTGCCTTGCTCGACGAGGAGTTCCATGATGGCAACTTCTTCGCCCGTCGGGCCATGCCCACCATCGCCTTTTCCAATAGACATGCCGATCTCGGGAATATCGTCGGAATATACATCCATAGCTTCTGGCTTGTCGACGCTGTAATCCGCCCGCAATTTCTTGCCTGGCTTGAGCAAGCGGCGCGTCGGGTCGAACTTCTCGTGGCGCGACATGGAGCCATACCCGCCGGGGCTCAAGTATGCGAATACTTGCGAGCCATCGGGGGATTCCCACAAGAAATTCACGAACGGGAACTGGGAATACGAGTTGCCGCAGAGTTTCGTCGTGTGGAAGTAGTGCGAACCGCTCTTGAGGAGGATCTGGGGGAGCGTGCTGGCGAAGCCGAAGCTGTCGGGCACCCATTCCACGTCCGACGTCTTGCCAAAATGCTCGAGGTAGAATCGCTGGCCGTAGAGCCGCTGGCGACAGAACGCCTCGCCGCTCGGCAAGTGGCAGTCCGGTTCGACCCACATGCCGCCGACCAAGTCGAAGGATCCCGCCTTGACCGCGGCTTTGATGTCCTCGAAGAGCTTCGGGTCCTCGTGGCGTATCCAGTCGAGCAAGACGGGTTGCGACGCCGCGAAAGCGTAGTTCTTAACGTTTTTAGCATGCCACACGGCTTTTTTATACGTGACAATAGCTTTCCGGAACGTTTGCCAGTAGCGCCACTTCCATGCCACGTCGATGTGGCTCTGGCCGCAGATGAAATACTTGCGCTTGGAAAAATCGATGCCTTTCCATTGAGGTTCCATCCAGTCCTTGACGTGCTTCTTGAAATCGTCCTCGAAGCGTTCTTCCTTGAGCCACGCTTCCGGATCGTCTGGGTCTGGTTCCACGTAGTCGTTAAACTCGGCTTTCAAGTTGCGGGGATTGCCCGAGTATGCTCCCTTCTCGCGATGCAAGGGGAAGAAATCCTTGAGATATTTGACCATATTTTTTCACTTGAATATCGGATGATCAAGGATGCTCGGTAGAATATTTAACCCGATGGTTCGCTGCGTGAATATGATATCGCAAATGACGATCCTCTGCATCGACCTACGGAAAATGTTCTAAGAAAGATCCGGCACAATCTTGAAACCTGGATCGTCCAATAAATTGGAGATGCACCCGAAAGTCTATCAATCTTTGTGTAATTTAGGAAAAACTAAGAACTGGTGGTATGCCAGGTTGTTATGCACCAAAAAGAGACACATTTTACCTACAACCTCAATATTTTTTCCTTCAGCTTTGAATCGTCCTTGCCGAGCACTCGGGTGAAAAGCTGTTTTTCTTGCTCGATGTCAAATAGTCTCGTTATCCTTCTAAGGTGCGCCTCTTCGACCAGGTCCCAGATCGATGTGCCGGAAATCTCTGCAGCACGCTCCATCGTTTCTCCTTTCTGATAAAGCGTGATCCCGATTTCTAGACGAGTCCGAGGCATACCTTCTTCTATGATTTTGCGAACCACGGTCGCCCGATCAACCCCAAGCAACTTTGCGAGTTGATCCAGTTCTAAAACCACATTTTTGTCCACACGGATGGAAATACTTGAAGACATTGTTACATTATCAGCTCCTTGACTTTTTTCACGAAATCGATATCCTCGTACGAAGGATCAGCGTATTTTAATAAAATACACCCCGGGGGGCTGCAATTCACGCGTATTTATTTGAGACTTATGTCTCTTTCCCGAATGCAATGATTATACGAGTCGAGTCAACATTCGGCGCGATCCGATCCAGCAACCTCAAGATTTCTCGATCTTCCGTTGCCTTCCGAACCGAAACGTCACCGATCTGGTGCTTGCACGCGTTCAGACGGCTTTGCGCCACGCGTCGCACCTCGCTCTTTATGATGACATCTTGTTGCTTGAAGTCGCCGGTGTATTTTCCCTCGATCGCCATCTTGTTCACTCCCGCCGCGAGGGCACGGAGCGTGTTCGTGGCTTTCAACATATCGTCGTTGTCGATCGCGTGTTTCAGGACGTCGAACTGCTTCACGATGGATTCGCGTTCGAGCAACGACGACGGGCGACACTTGGCGTACTCATCGACCAGCAACTTCAAGGCGGTGGTCGAACCCAGCGATGCGTGCATGCGGTGAACGTTGGCGAGCTGGACTTCGATGGCCGCTCGCTGCTGGCGCGACGCTGGCTGATGCGACTGGAGCATCGATGCATTGAGACTGGTGATCAAGGTCTGGAGCCGCGTGATGGCCGTCCGATAGCGTTTCCGACCGACTGTGATTCTGCCCGTGATGGCAACTGCCACGATGGCTCCCGCGGCACCGAGCGCGGCGAGGGTGCTGATTAGCGGGTTGTTCAACGGTGAGAGTGGGTTTATCACTATCACGAACCGTGGCGTCGTACTAGAGTTGAAACGCCCGTCATCGCACGTGAATTGGTAACTATGATTACCCAAGCCAAGCATCGTCGTGAACGTGAAATCGCAGCCATCCGTGTAATTTACATCACCCGGAAACGTTTTTGCCAAGGCGTGAACTTTACTATCGATGAGGAGACCGATGTGAGCAGGGGGATTGTTGTCTGCATCTGTGTATCGTATCGAGAAGGTGAAAGATGTCTGGGTGGTGCCATGCAAAGGTTCCGCAGTAAGCTGCGATAAAACGGGGCAGAAATTGTTCGTCACTAAAATGAAGGTAAACGGAGGCGACCAGTTTCCAGCGTAGATCCCGCTTGCGATACCAACACGCCAGTAATACTTATTCGTGGAAAAATTTATTTGAACATTTAAATCGGTCGTTAAACTGGAGCTCAAGATATTCATGACTTCAAGATTGAGGGTCGAAAAATCTTGAAATGTTGAAATTTGGAGCGTATAATTCACAAACCCATCAATGTCTCCCAAGAAATTCCA